>Ga0181556_1000034_pt1 | contig 119615 bp, 104 predicted proteins | sample 011ome_14_FD_148651 | JGI IMG/M metagenome (GOLD analysis project Ga0181556, IMG submission 148651) | Coastal salt marsh microbial communities from the Groves Creek Marsh, Skidaway Island, Georgia - 011505AT metaG (spades assembly) | ecosystem: Environmental > Aquatic > Marine > Intertidal...
ATAGAACATCTCGCTTTTTATACCTCGTCCGATGTTCAAGGTCTTTTTATGTTGTCGTTGACCCATGCGGAAGATCGAACTGTTAGCGCTTTTGAGGTTGAGAAACTATGGCGAGATAAAGTGGGCAATCTGCCCAATGTGCGCCAACAGCGCTACTACTCTGGCACCAATGCCGGGGGTGGCGCCAAGATCAATCTGACCCTGTCGGGGTCGGATCCTGAGCAGCTGACTCTGGCCGGCGCCGCACTTGCTGAAAAGCTCGGCGAGTACGACGGGGTCTTTGATATCTATAACTCTCAGGGCGCGGGTAGTCGGGAGATATTGATTAGTCTTAAACCCAATGCCAGCCAGCTGGGTATCAGTCTGGGTAATATTGCCCGCCAGGTGCGCCAGGCCTTTTACGGTGAAGAGGTGCAGCGGCTGCAGCGCGGCGCTGACACTTTAAAGGTGATGGTACGCTATCCGATCGAAGAGCGCCGCTCAGTCGCCACCCTGGAAACCATGCATATTCGCACACCAACCGGGCAGTCGATTGCCATTGGTGAGGTGGCCGATATTCGGCTCGGGCTGGGGCTTACAGCAATATCGCGGATTGATCGCCAGCGCACGGTAACCATTAGCGCGGACGTGGATGCCGCCAAGGCGCAGAGTGCAACGGTGATTGCCGATTTAACAGCGAACTTTATGCCCAAATTGCTGGCGCAATATTCCGGGGTTAAGTTTGGTCTCGGTGGCGCCAGTCAGGAAGAAAAGACCATGATGCAGCGAATGATTGTTGGGTTTATCGCATCACTGTTTCTGATTTATGGCCTGTTGGCGGTGCCGCTGAAATCCTATGTGCAACCGCTGGTGATAATGTCGGTGATTCCATTTGGTTTTATCGGTGCGGTGGTCGGGCATCTGTTGTTTGGCGTTTCGATCAGTATGTTGTCCATTTTTGGTCTGATTGCCCTCGCCGGCGTGGTGGTCAATGACAGTTTGATTCTGGTGGAATTTGTTAATCGCGCGCGCAGCGATAATCTCTCTATTGAAGAGGCGCTTGTCTCCGCCGGCCGCGAACGGTTCAGGGCTATTTTGCTGACTACCATGACCACGGTTGTCGGGTTGCTGCCGATGCTTTTTGAAACCAGCACCCAGGCCCAGTTTGTGATCCCGATGGCGCTGTCGCTGAGTTTTGGAATTATCTTTGCCACGGTGATCACGCTGGTTTTAATCCCCTGCCTGTATCGGGTTATTTATGATCTTCGCCAATCCAAACGATTCACCGAGCCGGTTTCAGGTTCCGATTGATCGCGCTGCTCAAAGCGTCTGAAAAGTCTGCACAAAGAGGGCGTTGAGGCTACAATACGCGGCCGATTAACCTTTTGGAGAAAACTGTGGCGCTTCGTTTTATCGAATCCTCAAAATTACCCACCCGTTGGGGTACTTTTGATATCCATGGTTTTGAAGACCCGTTCAAAGGCAAAGAGCATATCGCCATCAGCATGGGCGACTGCGCCAGCGATGAGCCGCTGTTGATTCGCATACATTCGGAATGTTTGACTGGCGACGCGTTGGGAAGCTTGCGCTGTGATTGCGGCGAGCAGTTGCAAGAGGCGATGAAGCGTATCTCGGAAGAGGGTCGTGGCGCCATTCTCTACCTGCGCCAGGAAGGGCGTGGCATTGGATTGGTGAACAAGATTCGCGCTTACAATTTGCAAGACCAGGGTGCCGATACCGTTGAGGCCAATGAGCGATTGGGTTTTGGTGCCGATATGCGGGACTACTCCATCTGTGCCTCAATGCTCGAACATCTCGGCACCAGTCAGGTTAGATTGATGACCAATAATCCGCGCAAAATCAATGCACTCAAAGATCTCGGCATTAATGTCGTGGGCCGCGAGCCGATTCAGGCCGACAGCAATCCCCACAATGTGCAATATCTTTCAACCAAAGCGGGCAAGCTTGGACATATGTTTAAGGAAGAGAAATGAGTCTCGCTAAACGCATTATTCCCTGTCTCGATGTCGACAAAGGTCGAGTCGTTAAAGGCGTGCAGTTTGTCGATATCCGCGACGCCGGCGATCCGGTAGAAGTCGCACGCCGCTACAATGAACAGGGCGCCGATGAAATTACTTTCCTCGATATTACCGCCAGTCATGAAGCCCGCGACACCACTCTTCACACAGTGGAACGTATGGCCGGTGAAGTGTTTATTCCGCTTACCGTCGGTGGTGGCGTGCGCGAACTGCAGGATATTCGCAATCTGCTTAATGCTGGTGCCGACAAGGTGGCAATCAATTCAGCGGCGATTCACAACCCTGAATTTGTTCGCGAGGCGGCCCAGCGTTTTGGCTCCCAGTGCATTGTTGTGGCGATTGATGCCAAGCAGGTTGAACAGGGCGGCGCACCGCGGTGGGAAATTTTTACCCACGGTGGACGCAAGCCGACCGGTATTGATGCGATTGAGTGGGCGAAAAAAATGACTGCCTACGGCGCCGGCGAAATTCTGCTGACCAGTATGGATCGCGACGGCACCAAGAATGGTTTTGATCTCGACCTGACCTCACGCATTAGCGATGCAGTCAATGTGCCGGTTATAGCCTCCGGCGGTGTCGGCAACCTGCAGCACCTGGTCGACGGCATTATCGAAGGTAAAGCTGACGCCGTGTTGGCAGCCAGTATTTTTCACTTTGGTGAGCACACTGTACCCGAGGCAAAGCAATACATGGCTGAGCGCGGCGTGGCGGTAAGGTTGTAACGTTTAGGTTTTGCTTGCGAAAAAAAGCGCCAGATGGCGCTTTTTTTCGTTATCCCCCGGCTGCTTTTAGGGCTTGGACATAGTCGTCGCCATGGCCGTGTTCGCTGGCGATCTGGGCAAGGGTTTTGCCATCCGGGTTGGTGGCGTTGAGGTTGTAGCCGGCTTCTCTGAAATAGTTTAGGAAGGTTTCAAAGTTATCGATATTCATGCCGCGATAGGCTTTTTCCAGCAGGTGGAAGTCTCTGTCGACACCGGCGGGTGGCAGATAGTCGAGGAAACTTTTGACTCGCTCGTCGTCGAATACTTCGCCGAGTACTTTTTCTTTGTCTTTTTTTAACACACTTTTTTCCTGTCTGATTTACAGTAATTCATTTAGTTTTTGCAGCAGGATCTGGTTGACTTGCTGCGGATTAGCTTGGCCTTTGGAGGCTTTCATTATCTGGCCCATAAAGCCGCCGAGCTTTTTCTTGCGCTTGGCTTCGTCGGTGTTGATGTAGTCGTCGACCATCGCTTGGTTGGCGGCCAGCACGTCAGCCACGATCTGTTCGAGCGCGCCACTGTCCGAAACCTGTTTCAGACCGCGTGCTTCAATAATCTCATCGGCGCTGCCTTCTCCGGCCCACATGGCTTCGAAGACTTGTTTGGCCATTTTGCCGCTGATGCTGTTGTCGGCAATGCGGGCAATCATGCCTGCAAGCTGTTCTGCGCTTACCGGGCTTTTGCCGATACTGATATCTTCATTGTTTAGACGTCCGGCGAGCTCGCCCATAGTCCAGTTGGCGGCCAGTTTGGCGTTGCCGGACTGGTCTGTGACTGTTTCAAAATAGGCCGCCATGGGGGCGTCGCTGCCGAGAATGCCGGCATCATATTCCGATAAGCCGTACTGCTCGACAAAGCGCGCCTGTCGTGCATCGGGCAGTTCCGGCATGCTGCGGCGCAGTTGTTCGATGGTCTCGTCGCTGACGATGACCGGCAGCAGGTCCGGGCAGGGAAAGTAGCGGTAGTCGTTGGCCTCTTCTTTGCTGCGCATGGAGCGTGCGGTTTTGGTGTCGCCGTTGTAGAGACGGGTTTCCTGAATCACGCTGCCGCCATCTTCGATCAGGTCTATCTGGCGCTCAACCTCTTTGGCGATCGCCTCTTCCATAAATTTAAACGAGTTGAGGTTTTTGGTTTCAGTGCGGGTGCCGAGCGTGTCGCTGCCGCGTGGCTTGACCGAGACGTTGACGTCAAAGCGCATACTGCCCTGTGACATCTCACCGTCACAGATGCCGATCGAGGTAACAATGCTGTGTAATTTTTTGGCAAAGGCGACGGCTTCTTCGGCACTGGTCATATCCGGTTCTGAGACGATTTCGATCAGTGGGGTGCCGGCGCGGTTGAGGTCGATGCCGGATACACCATGGCGAAAATTGCCGTCATGTAACGATTTTCCGGCGTCCTCTTCGAGATGGGCATGGTGAATACGGATGTTTTTCTTGCTGCCATCGGCGAGCTGAATTTCAACTTGTCCGCGACCAACAATGGGCTTTTCGAGCTGTGTGGTCTGATAGCCTTTGGGCAGATCCGGGTAGAAATAATTTTTCCGTTCAAAAGCAGATTCTTTGCCAATTTCGGCATCTATCGCGAGGCCAAACATCACCGCGTAGTGGACGGCTTGTTTGTTCAGCACTGGCAGAGTGCCAGGCATGGCCAGGTCGATGGCGCAGGCTTGGGTGTTGGGTTCGGCACCAAATGCGGTGCTGGCACCGGAGAAAATTTTGGTTTTGGTGGCCAACTGCACGTGCACTTCAAGGCCGATAACGGTATCCCAATTGCTCATTAGACAAGACCCTCCGGTGCCGCATTGTGCCACTCGGTGTGTTGCTGATATTGATGGGCAGCATTGAGCATGCGCGCTTCATCGAAGTAGTTGCCGATAATTTGCAGGCCCACCGGTTTGTTGTCGACCAGACCGCAGGGCACTGACATGCCGGGCAGGCCGGCGAGGTTGGTGGCGATGGTATAGATATCTTCGAGGTACATGGCCACCGGGTCGTCGCCTTTTGAGCCAAACTTGAAAGCCGGTGAGGGGCAGGTGGGACCCATAATCAGATCGACCTGTTCAAAAGCGGTGGCAAAATCCTGCTGAATCAACTGACGCACCTGCTGGGCCTTGCCGTAATAGGCATCATAGTAGCCGGCCGACAGACAGTAAGTGCCGATCAGAATGCGACGTTGTACTTCTTCGCCAAAGCCTTCGGCGCGGGTGCGGCAGTAGAGATCTTCAAGATCTTTTGGCTCTTCGCAACGATAGCCGTAGCGCACACCATCGAAGCGTGACAGGTTGGCGGAGGCTTCGGCCGGGGCAATAACATAATAGGCGGGCACGGAGAGTGCCGAATTGGGCAGGCTGATTTCGACCAGCTCGGCACCTTGGGCTTCGAGTTCGGCGAGCGCACTGCGAACGGCTGTTTCGGTACCTGGGTTCAGGCCGTCGGAGAAGTATTCTTTGGGCACGCCAATTCTTAAGCCCTTGATGCTGCTGTTAAGGCTGGCGCTGTAGTCGGGCACCTCGCGTTCAATGCAGGTGGAATCCTTGTCGTCATAACTCGCCATGCAGTTGAGCAACAGTGCGCAGTCTTCGGCGGTACGTGCCATGGGGCCGCCCTGATCGAGACTCGAGGCGAAGGCAATCATGCCCCAGCGTGAGACGCGGCCGTAGGTCGGCTTGAGTCCGGTAATTCCGCAGAGTGCAGCGGGCTGGCGAATCGAGCCGCCGGTGTCGGTGGCGGTGGCACCTGGAGCCAGTCGCGCGGCAACTGCCGCGGCAGATCCACCGGATGAACCGCCGGGCACGCAGTCTGTGGCCCAGGGATTTTTAACCGGGCCGTAAAAGCTGGTTTCGTTGGAGGAGCCCATGGCGAACTCGTCCATATTGGTTTTGCCTAGCACTACAGCGCCGGCCTGTTCGAAGTTTTCAACCACGGTGGCGTTGTAAGGCGGAATAAAGTTGTCGAGCATCTTCGAGCCGCAGCTAGTGCGCACACCGTTGGTGCAGAAAATATCTTTGTGCAGAATTGGCACGCCACAGAGTGCCGGTGCATTGCCGGCAGCCAGGCGCTGATCAGCTGCGGTTGCTGCTTTCAGAGCTTGCTCGGCGGTCACTGTAATCACGGCGTTATAGTCGGGGTTGAGCTCTGCGATACGATCGAGAAAGTGCTGAGTCAGTTCAACGCTGGTAAATTTTTTGCTCTGCAGTCCCTGGACTAGCTCGGCGATGGTGAGGTTGTGCATGGGTTAATCGCCTTTTATTCGATCACTTTTGGGACTAGGAACAGGCCGTCTTCGGTGTCAGGTGCTATGCCCTGAAATGCTTCGCGTTGATTTATTTCACTCACTTCATCTTCACGCAGGCGCTGATTGGCTTGCAGTGGGTGCGACATGGCGTCAACGCCGCTGGTGTCGACGGCCTGAAGTTGATCGACTAGTTCGAGAACGCTGCTGAGTCGCTGCGATACTTGATTGATAGTTTCTTCGTTAATGGCAATACGCGACAGCGTGGCCAGTTTTTCGATTTCGTGCCGTTCGATATTCATGCATTAAGTCCGTTGATCTGTGGGGCCGGCAGTGGCCATGTTGCAGACTGTTATTGTGCTTGTTCAAGGGGGCGTAAGGTATCATAAATGGGCTGATCAGGTTAAGGGGCAAGATTGGATTAAAAGCTTATTTGTCAGTGTTTTAACTGAGCTTTTTTAGGGATTGCAGCAGGTTGCCGCCAGATTAGTTAAAATGCTGCGAAAACGGGGGTAAATGAGGCAGTGAATGCTTGCTCTACTGAGCAGCCACTGTTAAATTTGATGGTTATATTTTTGACTGTTTGCTTGCAGCCTGCAAACCCTGTCAGAGCCGTTACTTTTAAGGGAAACTTAGCTCAATGTTTAAAAAAATTCGCGGGTACTTCTCCAATGACCTCTCGATCGATCTTGGAACAGCAAACACGCTGATCTACGTTCGTGAAAAAGGTATTGTTCTGAATGAACCTTCTGTAGTTGCTATTCGCCAACATCTCGGGCAAAAAATTATTGAAGCAGTGGGCGTTGATGCTAAGCGTATGCTCGGTCGCACACCGGGTAATATTACCGCGATTCGGCCCTTGAAAGATGGCGTTATCGCTGACTTCCAGGTCACCGAGAAAATGCTTCAGCACTTTATCAAAAAAGCTCACGCGGCCAGCTTTGTTCCCCCCAGTCCACGAGTACTGATCTGTGTGCCCTGCATGGCGACAGAGGTAGAGAAACGCGCAATCAAGGAAGCTGCCTACAGCGCTGGTGCGAGGGAAGTGTTCTTGATTGAAGAGCCAATGGCTGCGGCGATTGGTGCCGGCCTGCCGGTTGAAGAGGCAGTGGGCTCGATGGTAGTGGATATCGGTGGCGGTACGACCGAGATTGCTATTCTGTCGCTCAATGGTGTGGTGTTTTCTGATTCGGTGCGCATTGGCGGTGACCGCTTCGATGAAGCAATCGTTAATTTTGTCCGCCGCAACTATGGCAGCGTGATTGGTGACAGCACCGCAGAGCGTATCAAGTTGGAAATTGGTGGCGCCTATCTGAGTAAAGAGGTGCGTGAAATCGATGTGCGTGGCCGCAATCTAGCCGAAGGGGTTCCCAAGAGCTTTACCCTTAACAGCGACGAGATTCTCGAGGCGCTGCAGGAACCACTGGCGGGTATCGTGCAGGGTGTTAAGCGTGTACTTGAACAGTCGCCGCCGGAATTGGCTTCGGATATTGCTGAAACAGGTATTGTGCTGACTGGCGGTGGTGCCATGTTGCGTGACCTCGATCGCCTAATCACCGCTGAAACCGGATTGCCGGTTATTCTTGCCGAAGATCCGCTGACCTGTGTTGCACGCGGTGGCGGTGAGGCGCTCGAGATGATGGATAGCCGTAAAATTAATTCGTTAACTTTCTAAGGGTGAGGGCTGGAAACTACCGGCTCTCAATATCCCCCAGCGCTACTCAGGAGAGGGTTTATCAGAACTGTTTTTAGCCGATCATCCTCTCTCCGGAGAAAGATCCTCTCTGTTGCTTTTGTCGCCATTTCACTGATGCTGATGGACAGTTTTACGCCTTGGCTAAAACCGGTCTACAGCGCGGTTGATAATCTGGTCCGGCCACTCTATTGGGTTGCAAACCTTCCGCTGCGGGTGCAGGAGTGGGCTGCGAGCAGCGTTACGCCGCGTTCACAAATAGAAGCGGATAATCAGCGCCTCACCAAAGAAAGTCTTATCTATCACGGTCAGTTGCAGCGAATGTCTGAGCTGGCTGCAGAAAATCTGCGCCTGCGACGTCTGCTGAATGCCACCGAGCTGCTTCAGGACAGTGTTCTGGTCACCGAGGTTATCGGTGTATCGGCCAACCCCTTGCGTCATACCTTGACCATTAACCGCGGTGCTGCAGACGGTGTGTTTGTCGGTCAGCCACTGCTCGATGCCGAGGGATTGATGGGGCAAATTATCGAAGTCCACCCGCATCACAGTGCGGCGCTGTTAATTACTGATAGCGATCATGCCTTACCGGTACAGGTATTGCGCAATGGTCTGCGCTCGATTGCCGAAGGTGTCGCCGACTACAATTTATTGAGTTTGGAGTTTGTCTCGCCCACTGCGGATATTCGTGAAGGTGACGAGCTGGTGAGTTCCGGGCTCGGTGGACTCTATCCGGTTGGCTATCCGGTTGGAACGGTAATCCGTATTGCCAGCGTGCCTGGTGAAAGTTTTCTCAAGATCGATGTTGATCCCTCTGCCGAGATCGATCGCAGTCGTCATCTGCTACTGGTGTTCAATTCTCGAGACAGCGCTGCGGGCGCGGCTGAATAATGCAGCCTGACAATCACGGCATTGCTGTCTCGCTAACGATTCTGCTGGCCCTTGCCTGTAGTCTGATGCCGCTGAGCGGCGATTGGATTGTCTGGAAACCCAATTTCCTGCTGCTGGTGGCAATGGCTTGGGTTTTTCGTTGGCCCAATGAATTCGGCGTGATTTTTGCGGCTTCTGTCGGACTGTTAGCGGATATTGTTATGCGCACCTCAGTGGGCCATTCAATATTGCTCTTCGCGTTCTGTGCCGCAGCCATCCTTTTGGTAGCGCGCTGGATAAAATACTTGTCGCTGGTGCAGCGTATGTTACTGGTGTTGCTGATTCTTCTCCTTGCCGGTCTGTTAGAGGCAGGCATCTACAGTTTTTATGAACAGCCTTCGGGAATTGAGTATCTGCCGATGAGAATTCTTTTGTCCCTGCTGGTGTGGCCGCTGCTCGATCGCTTGGTTGCTGGCAAACATCAACAGCGAGACTAACCGATGCCCGATCCAGTTGATTTAATTCTCGCATCTGCGTCACCTCGTCGCAGCGAATTGCTGCGTCAAATTGGTGTCCACTTTGCGGTCCTCGCGGTTGATATCGATGAGAGTCGTCTGCCGAACGAGTCGCCCGTAGACTATGTTTCACGTTTAGCGCTGGAAAAAGCCCGCGCTGGATATAGTCGCCAGCACGGTCAGCTGCCGAGTCTGGGTGCCGATACCATTGTTGTCTGTCAGGGAGAGATTTTTGGCAAGCCCGCTGATCAGGCGGAGGCAGAGGCGATGTTGTTGGCACTGTCAGGTAAGACTCATCGGGTTTTGTCTGCGGTGGCGGTGTCTCAAGGACCCTGTTCATCGGGTCGGCTTTCAGAAACTCAGGTGCGTTTCCGCACAATTGACCAATCTGACTGTCTGACTTACTGGCAAACAGGAGAGCCGGAAGGGAAAGCCGGTGGTTATGCTATCCAGGGTTATGGCGCGGTGTTTGTTCAGCACCTTGAGGGAAGCTACAGCGGGGTGGTGGGCTTGCCGTTGAATGAGACCGCCGAGATACTCGGAGAATTTGGCATTCCGGTTTGGCGATCCAATCTGTCGGAATCAACCGCAGGTTAGTATAAGAGCATATTAGAAAATAATGAGTCAGGAACTGCTGGTTAATATTACGCCGATGGAGACGCGAGTCGCTCTGGTTGAAAACGGTGTGCCTCAGGAAATTATGATTGAGCGCAGTAACAAGCGCGGCCTGGTCGGCAATATCTACAAAGGCAAGGTGGTACGGGTGCTGCCGGGTATGCAGGCGGCATTTATCGATATTGGTGAGGCGCGCACGGCATTCTTGCATGTCGATGATCTGCTGCCGCGCGATCACAAAAACAGTGCAGAGTCAGCGGAACCAGATATTCGCAAGTTACTGCACGACGGCCAGCAGGTTGCTGTGCAGGTGATTAAGGACCCGGTGGGGACGAAGGGTGCACGTCTGACGGCGCAACTATCAGTAGCGTCTCACTATTTGGTCTACATGGCGAACGCTGACCATGTGGGTGTTTCCCAGCGCATAGAATCCGACGAAGAGCGTGAGCGACTCAGAGTACTGCTGGGGGATATTGTTGAACAGGTTGCCGCTGAGGATATGGCTCACGATCAGCTTGCCGGCGGGTATATTTTGCGCACCTCCGCTGAGGGCGCCACTGACGATCAGCTGCGTGGCACGGTGCGTTTTTTAAGGCGGCTATGGCGCGATATTCTCGAGCGCAAAACCACCTCCAAGGCACCCTCTTGCCTGTATGAAAACCCGTCGCTTGCAAAGCGTGTGCTGCGCGATATGGTTAGTGCTGAGGTGGAAAAAATTCGCGTCGATTCACGCGAGGTTTTCGATGCACTGACAACCTTTGGCAATAAATTTAACCCGGATATTGTGCGGCTGCTTGAGCACTATCCCGGCGAAAGACCGCTGTTTTATATGTATTCGATTGAGGATGAAATCAGCAAGGCGCTGGAGCGCAAGGTGATGCTGAAATCCGGTGGTCACCTGGTGTTTGATCAGACCGAGGCGATGTCGATTGTCGATGTGAATACCGGAGCCTATGTCGGCCACCGCAATCTTGAAGAGACGATCTATAAAACCAATCTCGAGGCGGCGGTGGTGATTGCCCGACAATTGCGGATACGCAATCTCGGCGGCATTATCATTATTGATTTTATCGACATGCAGAGTGCAGAACATCGGCGCCAGGTTCTTCGTGCTCTCGAAAAGGCTCTAGCGAGGGATTCCGTGCGAACGACCATCTCGGGTGTAACCGAGTTGGGCCTGGTACAGATTACACGCAAACGAACCAATCAGAGTCTCGGGCAGATTTTGTGTCAAGATTGCCCGACCTGTTATGGGCGCGGCTATATTAAATCTGCGGAGTCGGTTAGTTACGAGGTTTTACGCGATATTTTGCGTGCGGCGCGGGCCTATGAGTGCGATAGTTTGCGGGTTTTGGCGGCGGCGCCGGTGATTGATCGGCTGACTGATGAAGATTCCGCACAGGTAGCTGATCTCGAAGCATTTATTGGCCGCACAATTCAGTTTAGCGTTGAGGCCCTCTACGCTGTTGAACAATTCGATATTATTCCGGTTTAACTATTAAGTGACTATGGCGAAGATACAGACAGCATTAAAAACAACCGTGCGTTGGCTTTGGCTAACGCTGGCGCTGTTGATTATCGGCACGGTTATTTTGGTCGTTATCGGGCGCCAGACCATTGCTAATCTCGATCAGGCCCGCCAGCCGATTCAACAGTTTCTCACTGACCGGGTTGGCTTGCAGGTTGATCTCGGAGAGCTGCGTGGAGAATGGCCGCGGCTGGTTCCTGTTATTGAAGTAGGCGAGATCTCGGTTCATGCCGCTGAGGATGCGCCGGCGCTGATGCTTGAAGGTGTGCGAGCCGACCTCGACCTCTTTAACAGTCTGCTGCATCGATCGCCTATCTGGCGCGAGCTGGCAGTCGAACGGATGCGCCTGACTATGGTTGAGAATGCCAGTGGCCGCTGGAGTTTACAGGGCTTCAAGAGCGGTGTGCAGACCGACCTCAGTCTGATTATTGACCCACTGACCTATAGCCGGGTGATTCGCTTTGATGATATCGAAGTGGATCTGGTGTTTTACTCGGGCAAGAAAATGTCTCTCAGCGGCCGCAATCTGGCGATGGAAAATACCCCTGATTTTCATCGTGCCGAACTGTCCTTGGTCTTGTCCGAGCAGATGGCAACACTCAGCGACGGCGAAGCCGAAACACCGGCTTATTTGCTGATTGAAGGGCAGGGTGATCTGGCTGATGTTGAGAGCTTTTCCGCAGAGGGTTATTTCCGTTTTCACGACTTGAATTTGTCTGAACCGCTGGCTGATCTGTTGCGCTCGCTGTTGCCCCAGCTGTTTGCCAATCTTTCTGACTTTAAAGCTAATGCCAACGGCGAGTTGTGGTTTGAGCTGCATCCAGGTGGTGCACTGGACTTCGAAGGCAATTTGGCGATTGGCGAGGTACCGCTGAACTGGCTGGCAGATGTTCCGGCGGTGACCGATATCAAGACCGATATTACCGGCTGGTTTACGCCTGGTGTCGACTGGGGCGCGCGTTTGCAGGGCTTCAGGTTTGATTGGTCAGACACTTCGATTGAGCCATTGGACCTAGTGTTTAATCAACAGCTTGGCTCGCAGTGGAAGAGTTTTGACCTTTCGGTCAATCACCTCGATCTCAATCTGCTCTCTGACCTGCTGTCAAAAACCCGTATCGCGGATAAAAAGATTCTCGATATTGTCGATCGATTGCGGCCTCAGGGTATGGTCGATGCGCTGACGTTAGGACATAACGACAAAGGATATTACGCGTCAGCCAATCTGCAGGCACTGACGCTCGCGTCGTGGAAAACTGCCCCTGGGGTTAAAGGATTAGATGGTTATCTGGAGGTCTATGGGACGCACGGACTGTTTGCGGTGTCGGATGACAACGGCTTCGAGGCGCTTTTTCCTACAGTTTACAAGCAGTACCTGGCAATTGATAAGGCGTCGGGGACGGTTAATTTTTCATGGAGCCCGAATGACAAGCTGTTGACCCTGCGCAGTGACATTATGCACACAGAGCTGGATGCCGGGGTCGCTTCGATGATGTTTTCAGTGGAGCAGTCAATTCCATCACAGGGTATTCCGCCAGAGGTCAGCTTGCTGATTGGTTCTCGGGATCTGGATATCAAACAGCGCACTAAATATATTCCCTACCGCACGCCAGAGAAGTTGAGTGAATGGTTGCAAGCAGCCATTGTCGATGGTCAGGTAGAGGAGTTTGGGTTGTTGATTCGCAACGGACCACCCCGACGTGATCCGCTGTCGCAAACCACTCAGTTAATGGTCAAGATGAGTGATGCGGACATCGATTATGATCCAAATTGGACGGGTATCCGCGAGGCCAAAGCAGTGGCGCTGGTGGACGACACTTACTCTGAGGTGACGCTTTACTCTGGCAAAGTCGGTGATGCTCAGGTAACCGATGCGTTAGTGGTTTATGACAAAGTCGGCGTGGATAACGATGCCGTGTTGACGGTGAAGGCAGATGTCCAGGGGACGTTAAAGTCAGCGATTGAGATTTTGGCAGAGTCGCCTCTGAAGAGCCGGCTGGGTGCGCTGACCGGCTGGGATTACACGGGTGATATTAGCAGCCGACTGGATCTGGTGATTCCGCTTCCCGTGGCTACCGAAAACGGCGAAAGCCGGGGAGCTGCTCCAGCAGTAAACAATATTGCGCCCCAATACAATATCACCACAGTGGTTGAGCGCGGTTCACTAGCCATTCCAGGTGGCCCAATTGCCGTTGAGGAGATCAATGGGCAGGTTGATTTCTCACTGGATAAAGGACTCTACGGCGAGGATATTGACGCCAGTTTCTGGCAGCGACCGATGCGCGCAAGACTGTTTAGACTTGGCGAAGAGCAAAAAATCGCTGTTACCGGTGACGTGCTGCCGGACAGCCTCAATCGACTGGTGAAGTTTCCGTGGCAAGAGGTGCTAAAAGGTGTGATTGCCGTGGATAGCGTGATTACACTGCCAGGTAGTCCCGGCGGAGAAGTTAATGCACAGCCAGCTGCACCGCTAACCATTCAGGTAAACAGTCAGCTCAAAGGTGTCGAATTGGCACTGCCTGCCCCGCTGGGAAAATCGGTGGCGGAATCTCGCAATCTCGATATGACGCTCTATTTCTCATCTGAGTTGGAACGTTTACAGGGAACACTCGCAGGTATCAAACGGGCCTCAAATCAGGCGGCAGATATCAACTTCGATATGCGTTTTGATCAGGGGGCGATGACGGGTGCAGCAGTTGATTACGACCGCGAAATAAGTATTCCTGAGCCGGGCATCGTGCGTGTGGCGGCACATTTACCCAGTGGTGACCTAGAAACCTGGGAGCCGCTGATGAGTTTGTTCCAGCGTCAAGACAGTGCCAGCGTGGCGAGTTGGACGCCGGTTTTTGATCTGCGTTTGGATAAAATGGAGCTGGCGACCATTACCTTTAGTGATATTCGGGCGGTCGCAACCCTGTCTGAGGGACTGGCCGACGTAGACTTCTTTAGTGACCTGGCTGATGGGCAGTTATTGATGCCACTTGCGCAAGCGGCCTCAGGCGCCGTGCCAGTGTCGGTTCCAAAACTCAATTTAAGTCGACTTACGGTTCCCGGCTCAATGCTAGAGAAGCGACTGACTGAATCGACCATCGATCCGCGTCAGTTTAACGCGCTGGATTTCTCGGTAGACCGTCTCCAGGTCGCTGGTGAAGATTGGGGCTCGATTGCTTTTCAGTTGCGGCCTGAAGTTTCCGGTGCGTCGTTTAGTCGTATCAGGGGCGATTTCCTCGGTTTGCAACCGGGAGCGTTTGATGATCAGCCGGCCACAGAGTTTTTCTGGCGCTTTGATGGCAGTGACTATTCCAGCCGTCTGGTGGGGCCGGTTGGGGTGGGCAATATCGCCAACTTCCTCAGCCTCGGTCTGGGTATTCCGAAAATTGTCGATAGTCGGTCTGGGCGCTTTATATTTGATCTTGCCTGGCAGGACCAGCCGTGGAATATCAGTCGGGGAAATTTGAAGGGTGAATTTCAGGTTGAACTCAAAGAGGGCAGTTTTTATCGCTCAGCCGGGGGTGCTGGTGCAGCCCTAAAGATGGTTAGTCTGGTCAACTTCGCTAACTGGTTGCGCAGACTGAAGCTGGATTTCTCCGATGTGGTGGGGCAGAACCTATCATATAACAAGCTCAACGGGACCTTGCAGTTTGATCAAGGCATAGCGAGCTTTAAGCAGCCACTGAAAATGGCGATGCCGTCCGGCCGTATGAGTATGGCAGGTAACTTCGACCTGCTTAACGAAGAAGTCGATGCGCGCCTGGTGGCAACACTGCCTGTGGCCACCAATCTGCCATGGGTTGTTGCACTGCTTGGCGGGCTGCCGGCAGCGGCCGGGGTCTATGTGACCAGCAAGCTGGTAGAGAAGCAGGTAGATCGGCTCTCCAGCATCAGCTATAAACTGAACGGGCCGTGGGATGATATAGAGATTGCGGTGGACCGTATCTTTGCCTCAGAACTGCGTGGCGACGCTATTGGCTCCAGCGCTGAGAAAGCGCAAAAGGCGTCTGATCGTGAGCAGAAGTAATTACCTGTCAGTGGCTGCGATTCAATTGCGGCCAACTGAATCACTAGGTCAAAGTCTCGCCAATGCTGAGGCGCTGATTGAGCAAGCGGCCGATGGCGGTGCCCAGCTTGTGGTGTTACCGGAAAATTTTGCCTACCTCGGACGCAAGGATCTTGCCGACGTGGGTTTGCAAGAGCGCAATAGCAACGGCGCTGTTCGTCAGTTCCTCACTCAGCAAGCGCGGCGTCACGGACTTTGGCTGGTCGGGGGCACTGTGCCAATTGCTGGCTCTGACTCGACGAAACCCTTTGCCCGCTCGCTGTTGATCAATCCCTTGGGTGATGAGGCCGCCGCCTACGACAAACTTCATCTGTTTGATGCCGATGTAAGCGCTGATGCAGCGCAGCAGAAAAAACGTTATCGCGAATCCGATGACTATCGAGCCGGCAGAGATATTGTGGTGGCAGAGACCGAACTCTGCCGGTTGGGTATGACAGTCTGTTACGACCTGCGCTTTGCGGAGCTCTTCCGTCAGCTCTGTGATGCAGGTGCCGAGGTGATTGTTGTGCCGGCGGCGTTTACTGCGGCAACAGGTCAGGACCACTGGGAGCTTTTACTGCGTGCTCGAGCGGTGGAGAATCAAGTGTTTGTTGTTGGTGCGAATATGGTTGATCGCGAGCATCCGCGCCGCGCTCTGTGGGGTGGCAGTATGATAATTGATCCCTGGGGAACAGTGCTGTCGAGGGTTGATGATCAACCCGGCCTGGCACTGGCTGAGATTGATCTGGGCAGGATAGCTGAGCTGCGTCAACAGATGCCAATTGGTCACCATCGCAGATTATAAGTCGCGGTGACCGACATTCAGAGCTGCTCTACTCGCTGACCTCTCGCAGGTAAGCAAACAATTTTCGGCTCGCCGACGGCGGCTTCTTCTGTTCCATTTCTCTAGCCGCCTGACGTTGCAGATTACGCAGTTGTTGACGGTCGGCATCCGGATAACGGTCGATAAACGTTTCAATCGCGGCGCTACCCTGGTTGATTATTTGGTCGCGCCAGTCTTCCAGCTGTTTGAAATGCTGGCGATAGGTTTGGGATTGGTGATCCATTCTCTCCAGTGTTTCCTGGATAAAACTGGTGTCGATCGTGCGCATTAGCTTGCCGATATATTGCAGTTGACGGCGCTTGCCCTCACGATTTTTCAGTCGTCTTGCCTCACTGATCGCTTCCTTGAGATTTTCCGGCAGATCAAATTTTGCCAGCTTGCCAACGGGCATTTCGACCAGTTGGCTACCCATATCCTGCAGTGCCTGGCTTTCGCGTTTAAGCTGCGATTTACTGATCAGCTCATCGTCGTCGACATCATTGTTTTCAAAATCGTTCATCAGCCAAAAAATACCGTCGCAAGTCCAAGAAAAGAGACAAAGCCAACAATATCGGTGACGGTTGTCAGTATTACCGAGCCGGCCAGCGCTGGATCAATATGCATTGCGCGCAACATTACCGGTAGCAATGTGCCTGCCAGAGCAGCGGCCATAAGGTTGATGGCCATCGCAATGGCGATCACTAACGCGATCGTCCAGTCGCCAAACCAAAGTGAGACGATGACGCCCATTACGGTTGCCCAGAGCATGCCGTTGAGTGCGCCGACGGCAAACTCTTTACTCAACAGCCATTTCAAATTGCTGCGTTCAATTTGTCCCAGAGCCATACCGCGAATCACAACCGTCAGAGTTTGACTGCCAGCCACGCCACCCATGCTGGCGACGATTGGCATTAAAATAGCCAGTGCGACAACTTTTTCCAGAGTGGCTTCAAACATGCTGATCGCCGCTGAGGCGAGAATCGCAGTAAGCAGGTTCACGCCAAGCCAAAGAGCGCGGCGCGGCGTTGTTCGGGTAACCGAGGAGAAGGTATCCTCGGTGTCACTAAGGCCTGCCAGTGCCAACAGGCTGTGGTCGGCATCTTCAACAATTACGTCAACGACGTCATCGATGGTGATTCGTCCCACCAGACGATGCTTGTCATCGATAACTGCAGCCGAGACCAGATCCTGGCGTTGGAATAGTTGGGCGACTTCCGAATCGGTGAGATTGACATGAATCGCTTCAACTTCGGTGTTCATCACCTCTCTGACGGTGGTGTTAAGGCCAGAAGTAAGTAATTTACTGAGTGGTAAAACCCCTAAAAAGGTATCGTTGCGACTGACCACAAAGAGGTTGTCTGTGACATCGGGCAGTTCCTCAAAACGACGCAGATAGCGCAGTACAACATCGATGGTAATATCCGGGCGCACGGTGACGACCTCGGTGTCCATCAGTCCACCGGCAGTATCTTCGTTGTAAGTGAGCACTGACTCAACGCGCTGTCTGTCCTGCACCGACATCGCCTGCAGCACTTCGGGAATCACGCGATCCGGGAGCTGCTGCAAAATATCGACAATATCATCGACATCCAGGCCTTCGGTGATGGAGGCTACTTCCGCACCATCCATCTGCTTGAGGAACTCGAGTTGAATATCATCTGACAGCTCTTGCAGAACCTCACCGTTGATGTCTGAGTCAACCAGCTCCCAGAGCACATGACGCATCCGCGGTGGTGCGGTTTCTAACTGATGAGCAATATCCGGGGGAGAGAGATTGTTGAGAATATGCCGCACCTGATTGACGGTGCCGGAATCGATGGCGGTGCCGAGCCTGGCCAATAGGCTGTGTTCGTTATTGTTCATGCATCGCTCCCTTCTCTGCGCCGAGTCACTTCAGCGACGGTATTCTAACCAGCTGCGCGCGAGATCGATAGTGTTTACTGACGCAGAGATGCAAGCAGACACGAAGATAAGACAGATTATTGGCCTTCGCCAAAATAGTCTGCGATCAATTCGGCGATGGCGTTATGAGCCTGTTGCTCATCATCACCGTCAAATTCAAAGATCAGATTAGTGCCGCGGCTGGCGGCCATCAACATCAAAGACATTACGCTTTTGGCATCGACCAATGGTTCCTGAATACCGGTGCGTATGCGACAACTAAAGCGACCAGCGGTGCTGGCCAGCTTAGTTGCGGCTCTGGCGTGGAGGCCGAGTTTGTTGATGATCTCCAATTGGCAGCGAATCATGGTGCGGGCACCTGTTTGGTCACGACGCTAGCTCTTTGTGAGACACGTGCACAAGCGGGTGCAGCTGAGAAAAGTGCTCGTGTAGTCGATTAGCCAGATAAACCGAGCGATGCTGCCCGCCAGTACAGCCAATTGACACGGTTAGATAGCTGCGGTTGTTCTGTTGAAAGTGAGGAATCCAGCGTGTCAGAAAGCCGATTATATCGGCCAGCATCGATGCGACTTCCGCCTGGCTCTCGAGAAATTCAATCACGCCGGCATCATGGCCGGTCTGACTTTTCAGATGCTCTTTCCAGTAGGGGTTGGGCAGGCAGCGCACATCAAAGACAAAGTCTGAGTCGCTTGGTACCCCGTTTTTAAAGCCAAACGATTCAAATAAAATCGACATATGTTGCGGTGTATTCGGTACCACGATGTTTTTCACTAGGTCGCGCAATTGATGCAGCGTCAATCGTGAGGTATCAACGCTGCGATCGGCGATATCAGAGATCGGGCTGAGCAGTTGCTTTTCCAGATCAATCGCTTCCTTGAGCCCAACGCTATCACTGCTAAGCGGGTGGCGACGACGCGTCTCGCTGTAGCGGCGTAATAGGTCTGCGCGTCTGGCGTAAAGGAATATCACGCTGACATCGACGTCTTCACGGCGAATATGTTTCAGAATTTTGGGGATTTTGTTGAGGTCGCCCACCAAATTGCGCGCATCGATGCCAACGGCAACATTTAAACCCCGGTGGTTGTTGCTGGCTGTCAGTTGATCAATCAGATTCTCGAGTAGACTGGCGGGCAGATTATCAATGCAGGTAAAGCCGACGTCTTCGAGAATATTCAGAGCAGAGGTTTTGCCGGAGCCCGAGTGCCCGCTGATAACGACGAGGCGCATGGTTAAGCGGCGCGCTCGAGCTGTAATGCGGTGTTATAGAGCTCTTCACTGCTGCTGCACTGACGCAGCGATACGCGCGAGTCGTCGTTTTGCATAATGGCGGCAATCCGCGCCAAGGTGGCGAGATGCTCCTCGTTTTGCTCTTCAGGCACAATCAAGGCAAAGATTAAATCGACGGGTTGATCATCCAGCGAGTCGAAGTCCACTGCCTCTTGAAGTTTGACCAGGCAGCCATGGATACGCTTGAAGCCGGCGACGCGACAGTGGGGAATGGCAACCCCTTCGCCAATGCCAGTACTGCCTAGACGCTCCCGTGCAATCAGATTTTGGAACAGACTGTCGGCTTGCTCTCCGTCACCATCCAGCTGTTTGGTGATAAATTCAGAGAGGTTCTCCAGCACGCGTTTTTTGCTGCTGCCCGGTGCATTACACAGGGTCATTTGCTGTGTGAGTATGTCGGTGATTTTCATTGACGGTTTTAACGGCCTCGATGTTTCTCTTTATATTTGATCAGTTGGCGATCGAGCTTGTCAGTCAGTGCATCGATGGCTGCATACATATCTTCGTGTTGCGAATTGGCAAACAACTCTGCGCCGCTGACATGCACAGTCGCTTCGGCATTTTGCGATAGATTATCGACGGTAAGAATAACTTGGGTGCTGGTGATCTGTTCGTAATGTCTTTCAAGTTTGGAAAATTTCTGCGTGATGTAGTCTCGAATAGCTGTAGTAATTTCCAGATGATGTCCGCTGATGGTTAACTGCATTCGTTGCTCCTATCAATTTACGAGATTAAAAACGTTTGCGCTGGCTAGAAGATTGGATGCCCAAGCTCTCTCTGTATTTTGCCACTGTGCGGCGGGCGACTTGAATGCCCTGTTGCTCAAGCAGCGTGGTCAGCTTACTGTCACTGAGTGGCTTGGCCGGTTGTTCTGCACTGATCATTTCTTTCAGGATAGCGCAAACCGCTGTTGATGAACACTCCCCTCCTGCAGCAGTGCCAACATGACTGGAAAAGAAATATTTAAGTTCGAAAATACCCTGTGGAGTGGCCAGATATTTGCTAGTGGTCACCCGAGAGATGGTCGATTCATGCAATTCGAGCTTGCTGGCAATATCCGAAAGCACCATGGGTTTCATGGCCACCGGGCCGTGGTCGAGAAAGCCCTGTTGCAGTTCGACAATGGTGATGGCAACGCGCATCAGAGTTTCATTGCGGCTTTCGATGCTGCGTAAAAACCAGCGGGCCTCGGCGAGATTGTCTTTCAGAAACTGGTTATCGTTGCTGCTGTCGGAACGCTTTATCAATGCGGAGTAGGAATCATTGATTCGCAGTCGTGGCATATTGCTGTCGTTGAGTTTTACCCGCCAGCGGCCATTTACTTTTTCTACGTATGCGTCTGGAACAATATATTCAACGTCATTGCTACTGAATGCTTCACCGGGCCGAGGGTTTAAGCTTCTGATCAGGGCTAGGGCCCCCTGGCATTCTTCGCTGCTGAGGCCGGCCTTTTTGGCCAGGCGGGTAGTATCCATTGCAGCGATATCAGTCAGGAAACTCTCGGTTAAATGTTTTGCCGCCAGCAGGTATTCAGTCTCGGCTGACAGTTGATTGAGCTGGATACTCAGGCACTCACTGATGCTGCGGGCAAAGACGCCCGGCGGGTCGAACTGTTGAAGTCGGTGCAATACTGCCAGTAGTTCGTCTTCATGTAGGTCATCTTCAGGATCGTCGTAATTAATGTGAGCGGTGATGTCAGTCAGTTCGGCCGAAATAAAACCGGTGCTGTCGATGGCGTCGATAAAGGCGTTGGCGATTTCCCGGTCACGATCAGAGAACGGTGTCAGGTTGAGTTGCCATTCGAGATGGCCCTGAAAGGATTCGGTAACCTGATAGACCTGCTCCAGATTGACCTCGCCGCCAGTGCCAGCTGTTGCGCTGGGGGGGCTGTAGACATCGTCCCAGTTGGCGTCGACCGGCAGATCTTTTGGGATCTCGTCGTTCCACTCATACTCTGGTGTCTGTTCGCTGTTTTGTTCTGCTTGCTGGACCTGGTGGCTCTCACTGGTGGTCTGGTTGACGTCGCCGCTGGTGGCGGGCTCGTTATCTTCGTCAATTTCCAACAGCGGGTTGCTATAGAGCTGTTCGATCATCTCCTGACGCAAATCCAGAGTTGAGAGCTGCAATAGCTTAATAGCCTGCTGCAGCTGAGGAGTCATCGTCAGTTGTTGGCTAATCTTAAGCTGAAGGCCTTGGCGCATAGCAGAGAGTTATTATTAAAATTTGAAGTGCAATTTTAGTGCCAATTCATTGCTGCTGGCAATCGACGATTCACCTGAAGGGTTGATTACTGCGACCAGCCTGTCTTTAGAGGGTGAAATTTTCACCCAGATAGGTTTTCCGCACGTTGCTATTATTGAGAATATCAGCGGTGGTACCTTCGGCGATCACATGGCCTTCGCCAATAATGTAGGCGTGCTCACAGATATCCAGAGTTTCACGAACATTGTGATCGGTGATCAGGACGCCGATACCACTATCGCGCAGATGGCGGATAATCATTTTGATATCGGTTACCGAGATTGGGTCGACACCGGCAAAGGGTTCATCAAGCAGAATGAACTGCGGATTAGCGGCCAATGCCCGAGCGATCTCAACCCGTCGTCGCTCGCCCCCAGAGAGGCTGATGCCTTGATTTTTGGCCAGATGTGAAACATGGAATTCGCGCATAAGTTCTTCTGCGCGCTGGATGCGCTGGTTGCGGTTGAGTTCTTTTCGGGTTTCAAGAATGGCGAGAATATTGTCCTCGACACTGAGCTTGCGAAACACTGAGGGTTCCTGGGGTAAATAACCCAGTCCGCGACGTGCGCGGCCGTGCATTGGCAGGTCGGTAATGTCGTCGCCATCAATAGTGATCGAGCCACTGTCCTGAGCGACCAGGCCGATAATCATATAAAAACAGGTGGTCTTGCCGGCGCCATTGGGGCCCAGCAGGCCAACAATTTCACCTTGCTTGACCGACATGGAGACATCTTTAACCACTGGTCGCTTGCCATACGCTTTGGCTAAATTGCGCGCTTGTAAAGTTGACATCAGAGCGTGGTCTCCTCGGTCGGGGTTTCGCTATCGGTCTGCAGTGCAGAGGGTGGGATCACCAGCTGAATACGCTTTTGTTCGCCGAGATCGCTGCCCTTGGCTTTCCAAGTTTGCTTGTCGATATCGTAATCGATGGAATCGCCACGAATAATAGTACCGTCACGAGAGAGCATGGCTTTGCTTTTGAGGGCAATGCTGTTGTCGGCGGGCAGATAATCGATATGATCGGCGCGGGCAATCATCACTGGGGCGTTGATCTCGGGTGTCTGTTGATAGCTGGCCGGCTTGCCGTCGCATTCGATGCGAACGACTTTGCTGTTTTCAAAATGCAGAATAATTTGCTCGGCTTCGATCAACACGCTGCCCTGGCTGATCACTACATTGCCACGGTAGACAGTCTGTCCTGTTTGATCGTTGCGCTCGGCATAATCAGACTCGATAGAGATGGGCTGCCGGCGGTCATCAGGCAGTGCCAGTGCCGTCGTTGGCAATAGAACGGCGAGGATGCTCATCAGTAACGCTAAAAGCGGATATTGAAGCTCGGGGAGGTTTGGTCTACTGCGGTTCATGGGTAACCCTGACTCTGGATTGGATGGCAAAGGTTTCGTTGCGCAAGTCGGCTTTAAGGCCGGTGCCGGAGACGTTAGTCTTTGGCTGCGTCAGCGTGAAGGGTTGCTCGGTCGAGGCGACAGCGCTTTCGATAAGATAGCTCAACTGTTCGGTGGTCAGCAGTGCCGGACCCTCTTCAGTCGTAATTTCGGCACGGACAGTGCCCCGCAGGTCGAGTTTGTCGTTGTCGAGCTCACCGCGGTCTGCGCTCAGCTGCAAGGGGTAACGAATATCACCGTTGCTCACAAACTGCGGCTGCTCCAAGGTCAGCGTCGACTGGCCCTCATAGAAATTAATTCGCGGTGAACTGAGACTGAACTGCTGATTACCCAATACTGAAAAGCGGCGGCTGGTGACTGCGGTCATATAGCTGTCAGCTTGAGGGGTTTCATCGGTCGGACTAGTGGTCTGGCGAATAAATGATTCTGGTGGCGAGTCCCACACCAGCAGAAATCCACCGGCCATTAAGGCCAGTACAACAATCACAAGACCCTGTCGAATCATTGATAGGCCGCCAGTGCATCATCGAGTTTACCCTGCGCAGAGAGAATCATTTCCGCTGCTTCGCGAACGGCACCATTGCCACCGTTGCGGCTGGTTTGCCACAGTGCCGAGGCCGCGACAGCGGCATTGCCATTGGCAACGGTGATGCCGAGACCAACGCGATTGATCACGGCTAGATCTGGCAGATCATCGCCGATAAAGGCAATCTCATGCATCTCCACAGGCAAGGTTTGCAGCAGTTCGTGAAGTGCGGTGAGTTTGTCTTCACGCCCTTGAACGACCGGTTGCATGCCCAGCTCGTCAGCGCGGCGTTGCAGCAGTGCTGATACCCGGCCGGTAATAATGCCGACCTGCACGCCAGCGCGCTGCAGCAGCTTGATGCCGAGCCCGTCCTGAATATCAAAGGCTTTTAACTCCTCACCGTTATTGCCGTAGTAGAGGCGTCCGTCAGTGAGCACGCCATCGACATCCAGCAGCAGCAGTTTTATCTGTCTGGCGGCGTCGGTGACTGCTTGCTTGGGCTGATTCATTGGTCTCTCCACTGTGGTTTAAAGCACGCCGGCACGGAGAATATCGTGCATATGCAACACACCGACCGGAGAGTGATTTTCGTCTTCGACGATCAGTGCAGTGATGGAGCTGTCTTCCATGATCTTCAGCGCCTGAGCGGCGAGAATTTCGCTGTTGATCGTTTTCGGATTGGGTGACATAACATCAGCCATGGTGGCGCTGTTGATATCTACCTTGGCGTCGACGATACGACGCAAATCACCATCAGTGAAAACACCGAGCAACTTGTCGTCTTCGGTGACCACTGTGGTCATGCCGAAGCCTTTCTCAGTCATTACCAGCAGTGCCTGATGCAGTGGTTGGTCTGGCAGTACCCGTGGTACTTCACTGTCTTTGTGCATAATGTCCGCGACCCGCAACAGTAGTTTTCGGCCCAGAGCTCCACCCGGGTGGGAGAAGGCAAAGTCTTCGGCGCTGAAGCCGCGCGACTCAAGCAGCGCAATAGCCAGAGCATCGCCCATTGCCAGAGTCACAGTGGTGCTGGTGGTGGGTGCTAAATTGAGCGGACAGGCTTCGCTGTCAACACTGACATCGAGATTACTGACAGCGGCTCTGGACAGAATCGAGTCGGCGTCGCCAGTCATGCTAATGAGTGGAATACCGAGGCGTTTGATCAGCGGCAGTATGGTTACCACTTCCGCGGTGCTTCCGGAATTGGAGATCGCGATGACTACATCATTTTTGGTGATCATACCGAGGTCGCCATGACAGGCTTCGGCGGGGTGAACAAAAAATGATGGCGTGCCGGTACTGGCTAGCGTGGCGGCAATTTTATTGCCGATATGGCCCGATTTGCCCATGCCGGTGACGACTACGCGACCCTCGCAGGCAAGTATCGTTTCACAGGCCAACACAAAACTATGGTCGAGGCGATGTTGTAGTCGCTCGACCGCCGTCGCTTCCATCTGAATGGTGCGCCGGGCTGAGCTGATAAAATCTGTTGCCGTCATAGAATCGGTCGCTAAGTTTAATGAGCTGGGTATGTTGGTGAGGGCATTATAGAGGCAAACGCGCGGACGGAGAACTGCCCGTTATCAGGCACCCACAATGGCCGGCCACAGCACCACGTAATAGAGCACATAGCCGCCGATCAAGAGCAGGCCAATAGAGCGTGACAAGCGTGCCTTGGTGTTTGTTCTCGACGCGCTGAACAGGGCGAATGCAACCAGCACAAACAGCAGCAGAGTCAACGCTGCAAGACTGACAAAATCACGGTTAAAGACTTCGGCGGACATTGCCATCGGTGAAATAATACCGGCCGACGACATTACCAGCATCAGGTTGAATAGGTTGGAGCCAAACACATTGCCAATCGCGATATCGTGATGGCCGCGCAGGGCACTCACGGCAGAGGCCGCCAACTCCGGCAGACTGGTGCCGATTGCGACGACAGTGAGTCCGATAACCAGTTCACTGACACCCATTGCCTCGGCAATAGTTTTGGCGCTCCACACCGTGACATGGGCGCTGCTCAGCAGCACGGCGAGGCCTAAAACAAACCAGAGGCTCGCCGCTGCCATAGTGATATCGGGAATGTCTTCGCCAACCGCTACTTCTTCCGGGCTGACGTGGCTCTTTTTATATTTCACGGTGATATAGATCAGCGGAATGACCAGCGCCATCAGCGCGAGGTTTTCGCCCCAGCCGAGATAATTATCATACAGAATCAGGCCGGATAGCGCAGTGACAACCAGCAACACAAGGCCTTCCTGAGTCAGCAGATGTTTTTGCACAGGTGTTGGTGCAATCAAAACAGTGACGCCGAGAACCAGGCCGATATTGGCCATGTTAGAGCCCAGCGCATTACCCACGGCGAGCTCGGCTGCGTGACTCAGCGCGGCATTAATCGAGACCAGAATCTCCGGTGCCGAGGTGCCTATCGAGACCACGGTAAGACCAATAACCAGCGGTGAAATACCAAAATTTCTCGCTGCGCCGGCACTGCCTGCGACAAATCGATCCGCTCCCCAAAGCAGTCCGAGAACGCCGATAATCAGGCCCGCAAAAGGCAGTAAAAGTGCGCTCATAGTGTCTCCAAATTACCGCTGTGTGGGCGGTGAGTTCTATTTCTTCACAAGGTCGGGGATGTTATAGTGCCGCACCGACAATGTCAGCAAACTTCCCGTAGATTTTTGCATCGTTTCGGTGACGGCGCACGTAGAAGTGGCGTCGCACAGGATTTATCAGGAAAATAAACGCATGAACGTACAGTTTAAGATTATTACCAAATGGTTTTTCGCCTTGGCATTGAGTGTCGTTGCCGCTCTACCGGTCCAGGCACAGGAAAAGAGTGGCGCGGATCCGTATCAGCAGATTGAGCAGGTTACCACGGCACTGCTGGATATTATCGCTACTTACCGCGAAGGTTACCCCGCGAATGAGCAGGCCTATTTCACAAGACTCGATGCGCTACTCGCCAGCCATGTGGATTTTGGCTTTATTTCGCGCAATGTTATGGGCGGTTATGGCCGGACAGCGAGCGCCGATCAACGTCAGCGTTTCGCAAGGACATTTCGCGCAGGTCTGGTTGAGACCTACGGCCGCGGTTTGATCGGTTATGAAGATCAGGAAATTGTGTTGCTTCCAGCCGGCTCAGTTGAACCAGGCCAGCGTCGCTTGACCGTCAAACAGGAAATTCGCAGTGCCGATGCCGTCTATCCGCTGGAGTACAGCATGGCGCGCAAAAAGAGCGGCGAATGGATGGTGGTCAATGTGGTCATCAATGGCATTAATCTGGGTAAAACCTTCCGCAATCAGTTTGATCAGGCCGCTCAGCGTGCGGCGGGTGATATCGACAAAGTCATCAGTGACTGGTCGACAGATTAACTATTCCGCGCTTCGCCTTTGATGGCGAAGCAACAACTGAAGAGTCGTTTATGAATCCTGAAGATGTAAAAGTACTGCTTGAAAACGCAATGCCAGGTTGCGAGTTTCAGGTTGCCAGTGAGGGCAGCCATTTTAATATTATCGCGGTCGGCGATATGTTTGAGGGTAAGCGTGCAGTGCAGCGTCAGCAGCTGATCTATGCCGCCCTGCAGCAAGAGATTTCCTCCGGCGCTATGCACGCTGTCAATATGAAAATTTTCACCCCCGCTGAGTGGCAGGCCAACGCCTAAACGACCTGATGTCGGTTCTCCTCCACGGTTTTAATCACGGTTTTTAATCAAGGCGATTTGATGGACAAATTAATCATTCAAGGGGGCGGTCCGCTCAACGGCGAGGTATGGATTTCGGGTTCGAAAAATTCTGCCTTACCGATTTTGTCGGCAACGTTGCTTGCCGAGGGCTTGGCAACCGTATCCAACCTGCCGCACTTGCAGGATGTGACCACGACCATCGAGTTGCTCGGCACACTCGGCGTGACCGTGAGTATTGATGAGCGCATGCAGTTGGAAGTGGATAATTCAACGCTGCACAGCACGACGGCGCCCTACGAATTGGTCAAGACCATGCGAGCATCAATCCTGGTGTTAGGGCCATTACTTACTCGTTATGGTGAGGCCAATGTGTCGTTTCCAGGTGGCTGTGCCATCGGTAGTCGACCGGTTGACCTGCACCTGCGAGGCCTTGAAGCGATGGGCGCCAGTATCGAAATTGAAGACGGCTATATCAAGGCGCGCAGCAAAGGCCGTTTGGTCGGCTGCCATATCTTGATGGATGTAGTGTCGGTGGGTGCGACAGAAAATCTCTTGATGGCCGCTGTATTGGCCGAAGGCCAGACGGTGATTGAGAATGCCGCGCGCGAACCTGAAATCGTCGATTTGGCCAACTGTCTGAATGCCTGGGGCGCTGATATTCAGGGCGCCGGCTCCAATCGCCTTGTGATCAATGGCGTCGAAAAAATTGCCGGTGGTCACTATCGCGTGATGCCAGACCGAATTGAGACTGGCACTTATCTGGCGGCTGCGGCTGCTACGCGTGGCAGAGTCAGGGTTACCCAGACCGACCCGTCATCTCTCGAGGCGGTGTTGCTCAAGCTACAAGAAACCGGTGCCGTAATTACTCAGGGTGAAGACTGGATTGAGCTCGATATGCAGGGTAAACGGCCGAAGGCGGTGAATATTAAAACCGCGCCTTATCCCGGGTTTCCCACCGACATGCAGGCTCAATTGACCGCGATCAATGCGGTGGCCGAGGGTACTGGCGTGGTAACCGAGACGATTTTTGAAAACCGCCTCATGCAGGTTCAAGAGTTAAATCGCATGGGCGCAGTGATAACAGTCGAGGGCAACACAGCCGTAGTCACAGGTGTTGAGCGGCTCAAGGCTGCCCCGGTAATGGCATCTGACCTGCGTGCTTCCGCAGCGCTGGTGATAGCTGCTATGGTTGCTGATGGGGAGACACGAGTTGATCGCATCTACCATATTGACCGTGGCTACGAATGTATTGAAGAAAAATTGCAGTTGCTCGGTGCCAAAATCAAGCGAGTGCCTGCCTAGACACAGTGTCCGCTATTGATGCCGGCACAGAGTTCAATAACACTAAATCAGTTACTCGACGAAAGTGAAAAAGCAGATAGGATAATGACACAGATAACCATCGCCCTGACCAAGGGACGTATTTTAAAAGAGACCTTACCGCTATTGGCCAGTGCTGGAATCGTTCCCGTGGAGGATGTCTTTTCCAGCCGTAAGCTGGTGTTTGCAACCAACTGCCATAATGTGCGCGTTATTATTTTACGAGGATCGGATGTTGCCACTTATGTTCAGTTTGGCGCCGCGGATCTGGGGGTGGCCGGCAAGGATATGCTGCTTGAACACCAAGGCGATGGCTACTACGAGCCGTTGGACTTGGGTATCGCACGCTGCAAACTGATGACCGCCGCGCCGGTGGGTGCAAAACCACAGTCTGGCCGGCTGCGTGTAGCGACCAAATATATCAATGTTGCCCGACAGTTTTATGCCCAACAGGGCCGTCAGGCCGATCTGATCAAGCTCTATGGAGCGATGGAGCTGGCGCCGATATTGGATCTGGCCCACGAGATTGTCGATATCGTCGATACCGGCAATACATTAAAAGCTAACGGTCTTGAACCGCGAGATGAAATTGCTGATATCAGCTCGCGATTGATCGTCAATAAAGCGGCAATGAAAACCAAATTTAACGAAGTTCAGGGAATTGTCGATGCGTTTAAAAAGGCGCTGGAGAACAACTGATGAGCGACTCCTCTCTTTCACCCGATAACAACGTTCGCTGTACCATCAACGCGCTCAACAGTGGTGACAATAATTTCGCCGCAAGTCTTGATCGACTGATTGCCTGGGAGGGCGTTTCGGACAGCGATGTCGAGGCGACAGTGGTCGCGATTTTGGGGCAGGTGAAGCGTGATGGTGATCGGGCTTTAGTGGCGTTAACCAACCGCTTTGATCGCAGGCAGGTTGAAGGCATCGGCCAACTGATGGTTGATCGCGGTCAGCTGCAGCATGCCCTTGAAAGCATTGACGCAGAGACTCGCTGGGCGCTTGAAGCTGCGGCCGAGCGGATTCGCGATTATCACAGCCATCAGTTGCAATCGTCCTGGCAGTATCAGGATGCAGATGGCACAACACTGGGTCAGCAAATCACCCCTCTGGATCGGGTTGGCATCTACGTGCCAGGCGGCAAAGCCAGCTATCCTTCTTCGGTATTGATGAATGCGATTCCGGCACGGGTTGCCGGCGTGAGCGAATTGATCATGATGGTGCCAGCACCGGATGGCGAGCTCAGCCCCATGGTTCTGGCGGCGGCAGCGATTGCCGGAGTTGATCGTGTGTTTTGCATCGGTGGTGCGCAGGCCATCGCCGCGCTGGCGTATGGCACTGAGAGCGTGCCGAAAGTTGATAAGATTGTCGGTCCGGGCAATATTTATGTGGCCACCGCCAAACGCATGGTGTTTGGGCTGGTGGGGCTGGATATGGTGGCCGGGCCCAGTGAGATCCTGGTGGTCTGTGACGGTAAAACCGATCCTGACTGGATCGCCATGGATCTATTTTCACAGGCGGAGCACGATGAAGATGCCCAGGCGATATTGATTGCCTGGGATGCCAACTATATCGATGCGGTGCACCAGAGTATGAGCCGCTTGCTGCCCGAGATGGAGCGCAGAGAGATTATTCGTCAGTCGCTTGAGCGTCGCGGAGCACTGATCAAAGTGCGTGATGAAAATGATGCGCTGGACATTATTAACCGCATCGCGCCGGAACATCTCGAACTGTCGGTTGCTGACCCTGAAGCCTGGCTGCCAAAAATTCGTCATGCTGGGGCTATTTTTATGGGTCGTCACACCGCCGAAGCACTGGGTGATTACTGTGCTGGCCCAAATCATGTTCTGCCGACATCGGCCACTGCGCGTTTTTCATCGCCGCTGGGTGTCTATGATTTTCAGAAGCGCAGTTCGTTGATTTTCTGTTCCGAGCGCGGTGCATCGGAACTGGGAAAGGTTGCATCAGTGCTGGGTCGCGGAGAGTCGCTGACCGCTCACGCGCGCTCGGCGGAATATCGAATACGCGATTAAGGCAGAATCTGGTTATGAGCAAATATTGGAGTGAATTTGTTACCCGGCTTGACCCCTATACCCCGGGAGAACAGCCCGCGATCAATAATCTCACTAAGTTGAATACCAACGAAAACCCCTATCCACCATCGCCGGCAGTAATGGATGCAATGCGGGATGCGGTAAACGATGACCTGCGCCTTTATCCGCCACCCAATGCCGATCAATTTAAGCAAACCCTGGCCGAGTATTTTCAGTTAACGCCGGCTCAGGTATTTGTTGGCAACGGCTCCGATGAAGTGCTGGCGCATGTATTTAACGGACTTTTCCGTCAACCTCAGTCGATCCTGTTTCCCGATATCAGCTACAGCTTTTACCCGGTCTACTGCGGCCTGTACTCGATCGAGTACAACAAAGTGCCACTTGCCGACGATTTTTCACTCGACCTCAATGATTATCGGCAGGCCAATGGCGGAATTATTTTTCCCAACCCCAATGCACCAACCGGTCGTCTGGTAAGTTTGCCGGCGATTGAAGCGCTGCTCCAAGCCAACCGGAATTCGGTGGTCGTGGTGGATGAAGCCTATATCGATTTTGCCGAAGAGGGCGCCAGTGCGGTCAGCCTGATCGACCAGTACGATAATTTGCTGGTGGTACAAACTCTGTCCAAATCACGGGCACTGGCCGGTTTACGAATTGGCTATGCGCTGGGCTCTGCGCAGTTGATCGAGGGGCTAGAGAGGATTAAAAACAGCTTTAACTCTTATCCACTGGGGCATGTTCAGCTGGCGGCGGCAGTGGCTTCGTTTACCGACCGCGATTACTTTAACGCCATGCGTGTGCAGGTGATCGACAGCCGTGAAGTGCTAGTCGGCAAGCTCGAACGTTTAGGCTTTGCTGTGCTGCCCTCAGCGGCGAACTTTGTTTTTGTCCGTCACCCCGAACATGATGGTGCGGTTCTGGCCCAAGCCCTGCGTGAGAAAAATATTATTATTCGCCACTTTAAGTCGCCGCGGATTGATCAGTTCTTGCGTATCTCGGTGGGAACGCCGCAGCAGAATCAGCAACTGGTTGATGCATTAGATGAGATTATCTCGGTTTAGCTGCGCTGGTTTCTAACGCGAGCTGGTCGGGCGAATGCCGGCCACCGCAGTCACAGTAAAGGTCTGGCCCTGGCGCCAGATCTCTAGTTCGATCGGCGCACCCGGCGCCACATCGGCAATCTGACTGATACTGCTCTGGCGGTCAGTAACCGGCTCGCCATTGATGGTGACCACCACATCTCCAGGCTGGATGCCGACCAGATTAGCCGGGCTGCCATTATAGATGGCTCGCACCAGCAGTCCGTGAGACAGCGGCAGATTCAAGCGCTTGGCGATGACTGCAGTCAGTGGAAAGGCATCCATCCCAAGCCAGCCGCGGACCACGTATCCGTAACTAACAATATCCTGAAGAACCTTCGCTGCGGTGTCAGCCGGAATAGCAAAGCCAATGCCCACAGAACCGCTCTGATTTAGTATCGCGGTATTGATGCCAAGCAAATTGCCATAGCTGTCGACCAGCGCACCGCCGGAATTGCCTGGATTGATATCAGCATCAGTCTGAATAAAGTTTTCGAAAGTATTTAAGCCCAGCCCATTGCGGCCGGTGGCGCTAACAATCCCTTGAGTCACGGTCTGACCGACTCCGTAAGGGTTGCCGATCGCCAGGACAACATCACCGATTCGGGCCTGAGAAGGCTCACCCACGGAGATCGGTTGCAGATCATCGGCCTCGATTTTGAGTACCGCCAGATCGGTCTCGGGATCCTTGCCAACCACCACGGCAGCCGCTTCACGGCCGTCGTAGAGCAATACCAGAATCTGGTCAGCACCGTCGATAACATGGTTGTTGGTCAACATAAAACCATCCGCCTGCATGATAACGCCGGAGCCCAATGAGGATTGGATGCGTTGCTGCTGGTTGTTGAACAGGCGCCTGAAATAGGGATCGTTAAGCAGTGGATGATTGGTTGGCTTGGTGATCTTGCGGGTGTAGATATTGACCACCGACGGCGCAGCGCGCGCCACAGCATGGGAGTAAGAGACCGGGCCGCTCCATTCATTGCCTTGGGCGCGATGGTCGAGATCCATTGAAGACGCGTTATCAGGAGCATTTTGTTGACGAAATTCAGGAAACACAAACAGCAACAGAGCAGCAACCGCCAGGCCGACCAGAGACGGTTTAGCGATATAGCTGATAATAAAATTGACTGTGCGATGACTGATCACGTCTGGTCCCTATCTCCCTGTTGTTCATGCAAGCCGTGGCCAGCATGGTGCAAGAGCCACAGATTATGGCATAAAAAAAGCGTCTATCAGCGCAATAAGTTAGACAGTCGCGGGTCCGGCGTTTTCGCCTTGCGGTAGATCAGCAGCGTGTGACCGATGGACTGGATCAGTGCTGCTGCATGGTTTGCACAAATAGTTTCGGTCAATTCTTTCTTAGAATCGCGATCATCGGCGACCAGTTTTATCTTGATTAACTCGTGATCGCTGAGCGCGCGCTCGATTTCATTGCTGACGTTTTCATTGAGGCCTTTGCCGGCAACCGTCACAACGGGTTTAAGATTGTGGCCTAATCGGCGTAAATGTTTTTTATCCGCATTGGATGTTGTCATAATGTGCCACTCACTCTAAAGGTCGGCCATTCTAGCGAAAACAATCCCATGGCGAAATCGAAAAATCGAAGCTGGATAAAACAGCATGTTAAAGATCCCTATGTGCAACAGTCACAGCGGGATGGCTATCGTTCCCGAGCAAGTTATAAATTGCTCGAGATTATTGGCAAGGAGCGTTTGATCCGCCCCGGCATGACGGTCGTAGATCTGGGTGCAGCACCCGGTGGCTGGTCGCAGGTTGCGATGGAGCTGGTCGGCCACGAAGGGCGAGTTCACGCTGTTGACCTGTTGCCGATGGACGGCATTGCCGGCGTCGATTTTATTCAGGGCGACTTTACCGAAGAGTCGGTCTTCGAAGAACTTATGGCGTTGATCGATAATCGACCTGTAGACCTTGTAATTTCTGATATGGCCCCCAATTTAACAGGGAGCAAGGCAGTTGATCAGCCGCAGATTATCTATTTGGTGGAGCTCGCGGTTGATCTGGCCTCGCAGGTAATGAAGCCGGATGGCGTTTTTATTGCCAAGTTGTTCCAGGGGGAAGGCTTTGATGAGTTTGTGCGTCATGCCAGAACAATGTTTAATACAGTCAATGTGCGAAAACCTGACGCCTCGAGATCAAAGTCTCGTGAAGTGTATATGGTTGCCAAGGGTCTAACGGCTCATTAACGAGGATATAAACTTGAACGATTTGGTAAAAAATATTGTTGTCTGGCTGGTTCTGGCTGCCATTCTTATGTCTGTTTTTAACAGCTTCACGCCGCAGCAGGAAGACAATGAAGTTGTCTATTCAGACTTTATTACTGAAGTGCAGAATGAGCGTATCTCAAGTGTCTCTATCGACGGCCTGATTATTCAAGGGCAGCGCCTCGACGGCTCCAAGTTCAAAACTGTGCGACCCAATGTTCAGGATCCAGGGCTGATGAGCGACCTGCTCAACCACAAGGTCAAGGTTATCGGCAAAGAGCCAGAGACCCCTAGTCTGATCTCGCAGTTACTGGTAGCCGCTTTCCCAATACTATTGATCCTTGCCATTTTTGTCTTTTTTATGCGCCAAATGCAGGGTGGTGGCGGTGGCAAAGGTGGCCCGATGAGCTTTGGCAAAAGCAAAGCCAAGCTGCTTAACAGCGACCAGATCAATACCACTTTTGCCGATGTTGCCGGTGTCGATGAAGCCAAGGAAGACGTGAGTGAGTTAGTTGAGTTTCTCAGTGACCCCACCAAATTTCAACGCCTCGGCGGACGCATTCCCAAGGGCGTGCTGATGGTAGGCCCTCCTGGTACAGGTAAAACATTGCTGGCCAAAGCTATTGCCGGTGAAGCCAAAGTGCCGTTTTTCTCCATCTCTGGTTCTGACTTTGTCGAAATGTTTGTCGGTGTAGGTGCCTCACGGGTCCGCGATATGTTCGAGCAGGCCAAAAAACAGGCACCGTGTATCATCTTTATCGATGAAATTGATGCCGTTGGCCGCCACCGTGGTGGTGGCTGGGGTGGCGGCAATGATGAGCGCGAGCAAACGCTCAACCAGCTGCTGGTCGAAATGGATGGCTTTGAAGGAAATGAAGGCGTGATAGTGATCGCCGCCACCAACCGTCCGGATGTATTGGACAAAGCTCTGCTGCGGCCAGGCCGTTTTGACCGTCAGGTCTATGTCAGCCTGCCGGATATTCGCGGCCGCGAACAAATTCTCAAAGTCCATGGCCGCAAAGTGCCAATCGATGAAAGTGTTGAAATGAGTGTGATCGCCCGCGGCACACCCGGGTTCTCCGGTGCTGACCTGGCTAACCTGGTCAATGAAGCCGCGCTGTTTGCTGCTCGCGGTAATCGACGTGTTGTCGGCATGGAAGAGTTCGAGAATGCCCGTGACAAAATTATGATGGGTGCCGAGCGCCGTTCCATGGTGATGTCGGACAAAGAAAAAGCCAATACTGCTTACCACGAAGCGGGTCATGCGATTATTGGTCGACTGGTTCCGGAGCACGATCCGGTGCACAAGGTAACCATTATTCCCCGAGGCCGTGCGCTGGGTGTAACCCAGTATCTGCCCGAGGAAGATCGCTACAGCATGAGTCGTCGTCAGCTATTCAGCCAGCTCTGCAGCCTGTTTGGTGGTCGGATCGCCGAAGAATTGGTCGGTGGACTGGATGCGGTGACCACTGGTGCTTCGAATGATATCGAGCGTGCCACGCAAATGGCCCGCAATATGGTCACCAAGTGGGGCCTGACCGAAAAAATGGGTCCGGTGCTCTACGGCGAGGACGAGTCACAGCAGCCCGGCGGTGGCAATGCGCATTATTCTGAAGATACCTCGCGAGAGATTGATCAGGAAGTGCGAACGATTCTTGATGATGCTTACAGCCAGGCGAAAAAACTGCTCGAAGATAACCGTGATATTCTCGAAGCGATGAAAGACGCGCTGATGGAATATGAAACCATTGATGCAGATCAGGTCGATGATCTAATGAATCGACGCAAAGTGCGTCCACCGCATCAGTGGGATGATAACGACACAGATAAAGGTGCAGGCAACCATTCTTCAGAGCCAGTCAAAAAAGACGGCCCGATTGGCGGCCCTGTAGAAGAGCTATAGTGTAATCAATTAGAACCAGCCCTGCTGCCAGATTGGTTGCGGGGCTTTTTCACTTTTAACCCCTCAGGTAATAACCCAATGAGCAGAGCAAAGACTCTAACCTGCGGCAGCAAGACACTCGACCTGTCCCGCCCAGCGGTGATGGGCATTCTCAATGTAACGCCGGACTCATTTTCTGACGGTGGACGGCTGTATGCCGGCGAACAGATCGATCTGGATAAAACCCTGCAGAGCGTCGAATCGATGCTTGAACAGGGCGCGGATATTATCGACATTGGCGGTGAATCCACGCGGCCAGGCGCCTCACCTGTATCAGTCCAGCAGGAGTTGGATCGAGTACTGCCCGCAGTACAGGCGGTCAACAGCAGATTTGATACGCTGATTTCGGTGGATACCAGCACCGCTGAGGTGATTGCTGAGGCATCCCACGCAGGCGCCAATCTGATTAACGACGTTCGTGCACTGCAACGGCCAGGGGCTCTTGAGGCAGCGGCTGTCAGTGGTCTGCCGGTCTGCCTGATGCATATGCAAAATCAGCCCGACACCATGCAGGCTAATCCGTCCTACATCGATGTAGTTAGCGAAGTGCTGGAGTTTTTGCAGCAGCGCAAACAGGTCTGTGTCGACGCTGGCATCAGCAGCGATCAGATCCTGCTTGATCCGGGCTTTGGTTTTGGTAAAACACTGCGGCACAATCTAGCTTTGAACACAGCACTCGATCGCTTTGTCGACACCGGGCACAGTTTGCTGTTGGGGGTTTCACGCAAGAGCATGATTGGTCAGCTGATCAATTCAAATATGGATAACCGGTTGGTTGGAAGTGTTATTATGGCTCTATTAATGGCTCAGTCTGTTGCTGCCAGACAGGCTCAAGTTAATAGCCACAGTGGACTGATTTTGCGTGTTCACGATGTGTTGGAAACGGTTCAGGCATTAACTATTTGGCAGGCAACCCGCGCATTTAAGGAAGAGGATAATCAGTAAATGGCAAATTCGATGAAACGAAAATATTTTGGTACCGACGGCATTCGCGGGCGCGTCGGTGAAGCACCCATCACCGCAGATTTCTTTCTCAAGCTGGGCTGGGCGGCGGGTAAAGTGCTGACAAAAAATGCTACCGGCAAAAAACGCGTGTTGATTGGCAAGGACACCCGCGTGTCAGGCTACATGTTTGAATCAGCTCTCGAAGCCGGTTTGATTGCCGCTGGCGTCGATGTGGATATGCTCGGCCCAATGCCGACCCCTGCTATTGCCTATCTGACACGCACCTTTCGAGCCGCCGCCGGCATTGTTATCAGCGCGTCACACAATCCGGTAGACGACAACGGCATAAAATTTTTCGCCGCCGATGGCTACAAATTACCCGATCAAGTAGAGATGGAAATTGAAGCCCTGCTCGATCAACCATTGATTACCAATGACTCAAACCATCTCGGTAAAGCGCGCCGGATCAGTGACGCTGCCGGCCGTTATGTGGAATTTTGCAAAGGCAGCCTGCCCTCGGGCTTTTCCCTGAGCGGAATGAAAGTGGTGCTGGACTGCGCTCACGGTGCCACCTACGACGTGGCCCCCAAAGTATTTAAGGAGTTGGGGGCAACAACCCTGACCATAGGCAATCAGCCCAACGGGTTTAATATTAATGATCAATGTGGTTCCACTCATACCGCTGCGCTAGCATCCTTAGTGTTAGACGAGCAGGCACACATGGGCATTGCCTTTGACGGCGATGGTGATCGCGTGCTGTTTATCGATGATCAAGGTGAACTGGTCGATGGTGACGAATTGCTCTTTATTATCGCCCAGCACCGCCATCGCATGCAGGGCGGTTGCACCGGTGTTGCCGGAACCCTGATGAGCAATCTCGGCCTCGAGCTGGCCCTCGCGGAGATGCACATTCCTTTTGCACGCACAAAAGTCGGCGACCGCTATGTGGTTGAGGCGATGAAAGAAAATAACTGGTCCCTCGGCGGTGAGGGTTCCGGGCATGTGCTGTGCAGCGATCTCAACACCACAGGCGACGGCATCGTTTCGGCGTTGCAAGTGTTAAGAGCCGTTGTTGATAGCGGTAAGACACTGCGGGAATTAAAAGCGGGCATGAACAAGCTGCCGCAGTTAATGATCAATGTACGACTGCCCCGGAAAATGGATATCAGCGCTGACCAAGACATTAATCGTGCCGTTGCCGATGCTGAGAAAAAGCTTGCCGGGCGCGGCCGCGTATTACTTCGACCTTCAGGCACCGAGCCACTGATTCGGGTAATGGTCGAAGGTGAAGACAGCGCGCTGGTTGAAAGCTGCGCCAAGGCGATCGCTGAAATTGTCGAGCACCGTGTCAGTACTGTGAAAAGCTGATTTGCTTATTGTATCTTCGTCGACAGTCGGGTAGGATTTGCGCCCTTTTGCGGCACTGCTCTCAAGGGAGTATCTAGGATGTGTAAGGCGCTAATCGCGGGCAACTGGAAAATGCATGGAACCACTGAATCGGGTGTAGCGTTAGCCTCTCAGTTGAGTCGCCATTGGGTCCAGGAAACGGGCCACGGCGAGGGTCCTGAAATGGTCGTTTTTCCGCCTTTTGTGCATATCCCGGCCGTTGTTGCGGCCACTGCCAACGGCAATATCAGTGTCGGCGCGCAGAACTGCTCGCAGTACCCCGGCGGAGCATACACCGGGGAAGTGTCTGTCGAGATGTTGGTTGATCAGGGCTGCAAGTATGTTCTGGTTGGCCATTCAGAGCGACGCGCAGTACTGGGTGAGAGCGACCAGACAGTGGCTGAAAAATTTAAGGCCGCGCAGACCGGTGGATTAATACCGATTCTGTGCGTAGGGGAAACACTTCAGCAGCGTCAGCAAGGTGAGACGCTGGAAGTGGTCGCGGCACAAATTGCTGCGGTCATTGCCGAGGTTGGTTTGTCGAGTGTTTGTCGCGGGGTCGTTGCCTATGAGCCAGTTTGGGCGATAGGAACGGGTGAGACTGCAAGTCCACAGCAAGCTCAGGACGTGCATCATGCCATCCGCACACAGCTTGGCGAAGCGGGCCGGTCGACGACCTTGCTCTATGGGGGCAGCGTAACCCGGAACAACGCAGCAGAATTGTTTGCAAAACCAGACATCAATGGTGGACTGGTTGGAGGGGCCTCTTTGAAGGCGGATGAATTTTTGAATATTGCAAAATCGATAGAAGCATAATCATGGAAAATTTTATTTTAATCTTTCACTTTCTGATCGCAGTAGTATTGATCGGTTTGATTTTGATACAGCAAGGCAAAGGCGCAGAAGCCGGCGCATCGTTTGGTTCCGGTGCATCGCAAACCGTTTTTGGCAGCTCCGGAAGCTGGAACTTTTTTAGTCGCATGACAGCGATTTTGTCGACCATCTTTTTTGTTACCAGTATCAGCCTTGCTGTTATTGCAAAAAACAAAACCGTCGTTGACAGCGTGTTGTTACCAGAGCTGGAGGTCATTCCTGTTGAGCCAGCGCTGGAGACAGATCTTCCTGCAGTGGAGAACACTGTAGAAGAGTTGGAAATCCCTCAGTAGTAAAAGTAAGAATCGTTTGAGAAATGCCCAAGTGGTGGAATTGGTAGACGCCGGGCAGGAGCCCAAGTGTCGCGATAGGCAGGACGCCGGTAGCGACCACGCGTAGCGTGACGGGTTGAATGTACCAGTGAGTTATAAAAGAACGATATATGAGAATGAAATGCCCAAGTGGTGGAATTGGTAGACACGCTATCTTGAGGGGGTAGTGGCGAAAGCCGTGCCGGTTCGAGTCCGGCCTTGGGCACCATCTCAGTTCTTCACAGAGTTATTCGAGTAAAACCCGGTGTGCTTTAGCGCAGAGTCCGGGTTGATCAATGCCTTCCTGGTATGGACCCTTCGGGCAACTGACAAGCAGTTGTCGAAATTCGTTCCCGACGAATTTGTGTGCACCATCTCAGTTAAGCGGCAGACCCAGAGAGTAGTTTATTGCCCAGTCAATATCGCCTTGAACGTCGTCTTTACGATGCCTGGAAGCATTCCAGTATGACTGAATTGAAATAGTCGAGCCTTCAGCAACAGAAACCTCAAGTGCGACATCACACGTCATTACATGCCCGGAACCCGTTCTTGGGTCAACAATGTGGCCAGTCGGCGCGCAGCTACTACCTGTCGGTGCTCCATTGACGACGGCGGTAAAATACCAATCGCCAGAGATCGCTTTGTGCCCTGCGCCAACGCTAATATAAACTGCCAGACCGGTAAGCGTTACGCTCTGTCCGGTGGTAATACTGACAGTGCTGTCTGAACCTTCAACCATATCGAAGACGGCGTTAGGCGCACCATAAGCAGTAAATGCCGTTTCATCATCACCTCTGAAATTAGCCTTGGTGCCACCGTTCCAAACACAGCTGCTTGAAGGAACACCCCCCAGTCCTATCCAGTTAAGATCAATAGCTGAGTCCCAGTTGGCACAATTTGAGATCTCAGATCCTGGTTCCACAGAGTTGTTGTCGCTGAGTGCCCAGTAAGGCAAATGATTATGCAGCACCATTTGGCCTTCAATATAGCTATTCGACCCCGACCAAGTTCCTGCATAGGCATTACCTGCAGGTCCTGTAAGTCCGCGGGGGCCAGCTTCGCCAGATGCCCCAGTTTCACCTTTGGCTCCGGTTTCCCCTTGAGGTCCAACGGGACCTGCTAATCCGGTGAGACCCTGTGGACCAGTTAAGCCTGTGGCGCCAGTTTCGCCTTTGGGTCCGGTTTCTCCCTTGGGGCCGACGGGACCCGCTAACCCAGAGGAACCCTGTGGGCCAGTTAAGCCTGTAGCGCCAGTTTCGCCTTTAGGTCCGGTTTCACCTTTAGGTCCGGTTTCGCCTTTAGGTCCGGTTTCGCCTTTAGGTCCGGTTTCACCTTTGGGTCCGGTTTCACCTTTGGGTCCGGTTTCACCTTTGGGTCCAGGTTCGCCTTTGGGTCCAGGTTCGCCTTTGGGTCCAGGTTCGCCTTTGGGTCCAGGTTCACCTTGGGGTCCAGCTTCTCCTTGACTTACACCGGCTGTGACAACTGATTGAGTGCTTAATTGAGTAATGTAATTAGTAATGGTCTCAGGGTCACACTGGCCACAGTTGTCTGATATATCCTGGGTCAAAGCAGCGTCACTAAAACCGATTAGCGAGCGCAGAATTAAGAGTCCATCAGTGAATGCATCGACGCTGCCAGAGGCATCAATATCTAAGATCGCGATACCGTCTGGGCGCTGAACATTAGCTTGAGTTAAGCCTTGTTGTGGCGCTGTCAGGCAGGCAATGAGAAAAATAAAAAAAGACGATCGAACAACTAATCGATGCGCAGCACTATTGCTGAAACTAGTTTTAAACACAGCGATAAACCTCCATTCAGTCCGTGAGACGAACATATCCATAAATGAATACCGGTTTTCAAATTAACAATATTATTTATTTATGTATAGTCGTTTTTAGATCAAATAGCTTTATCGATATAGCAATTACACTTATATACAAGTGTAATTTTAAAAATAGATTTTTAATTTATACCAAAAGAAAGAAAATAGCCGAGGTTATAAGTGCTATGAAGAATGATCGGCGCCGCGATGATTTTGTAGCGATCCATTACAAAACCGAAAATTAAAGAGGGAATAAAAGTCGAAAGCGCCCAGTAGGGCGAATGATTAATCAGGTGGCTAAGCGTAAAAAGAAGGCTTGTCAGGATATTTGCGGTGGAGAGTCTAAGCAGGCTGCCACAAAATTTTCTCCCCAGCCACTGTTGAATAGTGCCCCTGAAAATAATTTCCTCAACAACAGGGTACAGAGCACTCACCGTTAGCAACGTTAGAAGCAAGTCTTCATTAAAGTTAAAAGGGTGATTATTTAAAATCATCCAAAATGGAATAGGAGATAGAAATAAGCCTATAAAAATAGGGTCAAAATAAAATCGTCGCATAATATTTCTACTATCATTTTGGTATTAGAGATTAAAAAAAATAACACTGTGGGACTTTTTTAACGGTTAATTAAAAAAATAATTATTCATTGTTGAATTTTATATCAGACTGTAGTGTCATAGGAAGAACGGAAATCTATCGTATGGAACATGGTATGACTCGATTCGTTGTTGTGTTTGGTTTGATTCTAAGCTGTGCTGGCTATGCCGGAGCTGCTGTTGGACAAATACAATCTGTTACTGGGTTATTTTCTCCTTCTAGTCTATCCAGCGACCAGCCTGCAAATCTCACACTGTCGTATAGTGTAACGGGAAACCGTTTGCTCCCAGGTCTCGGATTGCGCATCCATTTTAACAGCGCCGACTTAACCGCTGGTGATCCGCAACAGTTATTGCCTGCGGAGCTGCAGGGTTTTCAGCTGCAAAATGATTTAGAGGACTACGATGCCGAACCCTCTACCGATAAATATCTGCTAATTGCCTGGGCCGACCTGGCGGGTGCAGGATGGCCTCAACAAACCGGTATGCCAGCGCAATTAGCTGTGCTGCCGTTTACCACCTTGAGTGGTTTTAGCGGCACCCAAGTGAATTTTACTGCCTCCTCTTTACCCTATGGATACAGTCTTGAAGCTCAGAGTGCAGTCTTGGAGTTGGCGCCAGAGCGACTAGCAGCGCCTGTGGACAGTGATGGGGATGGACTACCCGACAGCTACGAGATCGAGCATGGGCTTAACCCCAATGACCCGACAGACGCTGAGTCTGATCTTGATGGTGACGGAGCATCTAATATTGACGAGTACATAGTGGGCTCCGATCCAACTCTCGATGAGCTGCCACCCGAGTTAGTAATCCCGCAGGATGTAACTGTTGCGGCGACTGGCCATTTAACCGCTGTGGATATTGGTCAAGCCACCGCGACGGATGACAGTGGCATTGACCTGCTGCCGTCGGCAAATAGCGTAGGCCCATTCGTATCCGGGCTCCATGAAATCCTGTGGTCTGTAGCAGATGCAGCCGGCAATACGGCGAGTCAGATACAACATCTGCGTATATTGCCGCTGGCTGAGCTAACCCCTTCAGTTATCGTTACAGAGGGTACGGTGCATGAGGTGACCGTTATTCTCAGCGGTAAAGCCCCGGCATATCCGGTAACCATTCCGCTTATCATTGAAGGTTCAGCCGACGCAGAAGACTTCAGCTTATCGGACCTGCAGGTGGTGATTGAGCAGGGCACAGTCGGTAAGGCTAGCCTGACTATTGAGCGGGATAGGTGGGTCGAGCCTGATGAGACCATTGTGATCCGTCTGGGTGAGCCGGAAAATGCTGTACTCGGTGTAACGTCTGAAGGCACAGTAACGATTACTGAAGAGAATATTGCGCCCACCCTGACATTAACTGTTGAACAGGACGGGCGTCAGGGTAGGCTGGTGACGGCTGACGGGGGTTTGATCCGTGTTAAGGCTCGCTATAGCGATCTTAATCTCGAAGACAGCCATTGGTTTGAATGGGCTCCAGAGATCCATGACTTGCCGATTGTGAAAATAACCAAAAATACCTTTGCCCTTGATCCCGCCCAGATCACTGCTAAAGGAATAATCATCAGCGCGAGTGTCCGCGATAACGGCAGCCCCATGCTTTCGACAATGCAAAAAATTGTACTTGAAGTGCTACCGTCAGCTCCGGTCTTAGCTGTTAACGATGACTCGGACGGCGACGGTATTGTTGATGTCGAAGAGGGCTTTGGCGATGCCGATGATGACGGCATACCTGACTACTTAGACAACCTGAATAATCGTGAGGATCGTTACCTGTCGGAGGTTACCCCAACTGGCAATGTTTTCTTGCAGACAGAGGTCGGCACCGAAATTCAGCTTGGAGAAGCGACGTTTGAAATGGGTAACAACAGCGTTGCGTTAACGGAAGAGCAAACTGAAAACCTGGTCTGTGATCCGGACCAGACTTATCAATACTCTAGCGGTCTATTTGATTTTTCTGTCACGGGCAAGCAGTCGGGTTCATCCTATGACGTCATAATTCCCTTAGCAGAGGCGATCCCGCAACAGGCAGTTTATCGGACCTGCGTAGACACCAATATTGGCTGGCAGAATTTCATTGTCAACGCCTACAACTGGGTTGCCTCGGCCAAAGCGGTCAAAGGCGCCTGTCCCGAACCCGGCAGTGCGCTTTATAGCAGGGGCCTCACACCAGGTGATAACTGTCTTGAGATCCATATAGAAGACGGCGGCCCCGATGATCTTGATGGGCGCGCTGACGGCACTGTGACAGACCCCAGCGGCATAGCGGTGATGCTCTCCGAGACAACCTCCGAGCCGCCAACAATGGCCACCAGAGGCCAAACTACATCGCCAGCTGCTGTTCCCCCCGCCGACAAGCCCTCCTCAGGTGGCGGTTGCACAATAGGTGATGGCAAATCTCCGGATAGCTCGTTGGCGCTGTTAGCGTTGTTCGGGCTACTGCGGTTGTGCAAACGAAAAACCTCCCCCAAACAAAAGCCATCTGTTTACTTGCCCGTTCGCTCAGGCTAACTCGACGGCTCGGAAACCCGTACAATGCGCGCCTATCATTAGTCGATTAAATAGAAGGCAGAAAAGATGGTGGCAGGAAAACTCATTGCGGGCTTAATAGGTCTGGCGGTTGCTGGTCCGATAGGCGTCCTGATCGGTGTCTATATCGGTCATCAATTTGACAAGGGGCTGGGCGGACTTCGGCCCATGTCAGCTCAGCAACAGGCCGAGGTCAGAGGCGTCTTCTTTGACACGGTGTTCAGTCTGTTGGGCCATCTGGCTAAGGCAGACGGCAGGGTGTCTGAAATTGAGATCTCCCATGCTGAAGCGCTAATGAGCAAAATGGGGCTCACCGCAGAACACCGCAAAAAAGCGATCGCCCTGTTCAAGGCGGGTTCACAGAGTGGTTTCTCCATTGATCCGACGATGGACAAATTTATGGCCACCTGCGGGCGTCAGAATAATCTCAAGCGCACACTACTGAACTACCTGATCTCGCTGGCAGTCGCCGACGGCGAGCTCGATCAAGCCGAGCAGGCCGTATTGCGAAAAGTTGCCAGTCGCCTCGGCTTCTCTGGCGCGCTGTTCGACCAGTTGATAGCCATGATTATGGCGCAGTCTCAATTTCGCCAGACCGGCGGTGGCAGCGGCGCTTTCAAGCGAGCACCCACGGCAGACAGGTTGCAGGCCGCCTATATGGCGTTGGGCGTTAAGCCGAGTCAGACAGACACGCAAATCAAGCGTGCCTATCGAAAATTAATCAGTGAAAACCACCCCGATAAACTGATCGGCCAGGGCATGCCAGAAGACATGATTAAGCTTGCCACCGAGCGTACTCAGGAAATTCAGACCGCCTACGAACTGATCGTAGCTAGCCGCAAATAAAAAGTTGTTTGTTTTCCAATAGTTTATTGACCTTGTACTGCCCTCTACCTATAATGCGCGTCCTCTCCAGGGAGGGCGGTTTTAAAGTAAGCCGTTGTGTCGGTGCGGGATGGAGCAGTCTGGTAGCTCGTCGGGCTCATAACCCGAAGGTCGTTGGTTCAAATCCAGCTCCCGCTACCAATTTTCCCTACTCATTGGAGTAGCGAAATTGGCAGAAAAAGATACCGATACGAAGTTAGCTGATTGGGCCAAAATTGTTTGGCTGTGCTAAGATCAGCAGAGTAGCAGCAGATGTTGCGCGGAACATTGCACAACAGGCTTTACCGGAAAATTCGCGTCGGGTCCGGCGCACATCGAGGAGCCCCATTTTGGGGCTTTTCTTTAGCAGTAAAAAAATGGGCCAGCGGCCCATTTTTTGTTTGTCAGGAGAAGTTATGGCTGTCGCCGACAGTACATTAAAAGCCTTGCTGCAGCCCGTTATTGAAGCACTCGGTTGTGAATTGTGGGGCATCGAATTGCAGACCGGCGGCAAGCGCAAAGTGTTGCGCATCTATATTGACCGCGAAGAGGGTATCGGTGTTGAAGACTGTGAGCGCGTCAGCCGACAGTCCAGCAGTGTGCTTGATGTTGAAGATGTAATAAGTGGAGAGTATGTTTTAGAAGTATCCTCTCCCGGTATGGACAGGCCGCTTTACGAGCTTGACCAATATCAGCGGTTTGTCGGTGAAGACATCTCGCTAAAGCTGCGCTTTCCCTATGATGGAAGACGTAATTTTAAAGGTCGTCTCGTCGGTATTGATGGAGATGAGATCGTTTTGGTGGTGGCAGATACCGAGTATCTGTTTCCGATTGAAGGAATTGACAAGGCAAATGTGGTGCCGCGATTCTGAGGCATGTGAGGTTTGAACAATGAGTAAAGAAATTTTAATGGTTGCTGAAGCCGTATCCAACGAAAAGGGTGTGGATCGGGAAATTATCTTCCAGGCAATTGAGCAGGCATTGGCCACAGCGACCAAAAAGCGCTACGAAGAAGGTGCCAATATCCGCGTTGTGATCGACCGCAAAACCGGTGATTACCAATCTTTCCGTTGGTGGCAAGTGGTTGCCGACGATGAGCTGGCCGAGCTGGGTACTGAGTTCACCACCGAAGAAGCTCACGAACAAGACCCTACTCTCACCGTAGGTGATACCTTTGAAGAGCAAGTGGAAAATATCGCCTTCGGCCGCATCGCCGCCCAGACTGCCAAGCAAGTTATTGTGCAAAAAGTGCGCGACGCTGAGCGAGAGTTGATTGTAAACCGTTTCCGTCACCGCATTGGTGAGTTGCTCAACGGCACCGTCAAGAAAGTAACCCGCGACCATATTATCGTCGATTTTGGTGACAATGCTGAAGGTCTGCTGCCCCGTGAAGAGCTTGTTGGCCGTGAAATTTTCCGCATCAATGATCGCACTCGCGTGATCTTGACCAGCATTCGCGACGATACCAGAGGACCACAATTGCTGGTTTCGCGCGCCGCACCGGAAATGTTGATTCAGCTGTTCCAAATCGAAGTTCCCGAAATTTCAGAGGGCATCATCGAAATTAAAGGCGCCGCTCGCGACCCAGGCCAACGCGCCAAGATAGCAGTCAAGAGTAAAGATGCCCGCATCGACCCGGTTGGTGCCTGTGTTGGTATGCGTGGAGCCCGTGTTCAGGCGGTGTCAGGAGATCTTGACGACGAGCGCATTGATATTATCCTGTGGGATGACAACCCGGCACAGCTGGTCATCAATGCCATGGCCCCGGCGGAAGTAGAGTCGATCGTTGTTGACGAGGACAGCCACTCAATGGATGTTGCGGTCAATGAAGACAACCTGGCCCAGGCCATCGGCAAAGGCGGTCAGAATGTTCGCCTCGCCTCTGAACTGACAGGTTGGACCATTAATGTTATGACCCTTGATCAGGCTCAGGAAAAACAGCAGGAAGAGTCTTCAAGCTTTGTTGAAAGTCTCATGAATGCGCTGGATATCGATGAAGACGTCGCCATCGTGCTGGTAGAAGAAGGTTTCACCAGCATTGAAGAAGTGGCCTACGTGCCCCTCGAAGAGATGAGCGATATCGAAGGTTTTGATGAAGACATTGCCGAAGAGCTGCGCGCTCGAGCCAAAGATGCCCTGCTGACCATGGCATTGGCGAGCGAAGAGCAACTGGCCAACGCTGCGCCGGCAGAAGACCTGCTGACAATGGATGGCATGAATGATGCGCTGGCAGTTGTGCTGGCAGGAAAAGGCATTATCACCATGGAAGATCTGGCCGAGCAGGCTGTTGATGATCTGATGGATATAAACGATATGGATGAAGAGACCGCAGCGGCATTGATTATGACTGCGCGGGCACCTTGGTTTGCAGAACAAGGTGAATAATTAATCGGGTGGTAATAGAGGACAACCGATGGCTCAAGTTACAGTAAGTGAACTGGCAAAAACCGTAGGCGCATCTGTCGATCGTTTGCTTATGCAAATGAAAGAGGCAGGTCTGCCGCATGCGTCTGAGGACGCGCCCGTATCTGATGAAGAGAAGCAAACGCTGCTGGCCTATTTAAAGGGCCTGCACGGCGACAGTGCGCGTGAACCGAAAAAAATCACCTTGCAGCGCAAAACGCTGAGCACGTTGAAATCGGGCAATCGCAAAACCGTCAATATTGAGGTTCGTAAAAAGCGCACATACATCAAGCGCAGCGATGAAGAGATTAAAGCTCAGGCTGATGCCGAGGCCGAAGAACTGGCGCGCCGCACAGACGCCGCCGCAACCTCTTCCTACTCAACTGATGACGTCGAGTTAAAGCGTCAGGCGGCTATTGAAGCGCGTCGCAAGGCCGAAGAAGAGACCAAGAGCGAGCAAGAAGCCAAAGCCAAGGCGGATGAAGAAGCCCGCAAAGCGGCTGAAGCCATCGTAGCAGTCCAGGCAGAAGAAGCGAAAAGTACTGGCAAGGCGGCCCCAGCGCCCAAGCCTGCAGTGGCTGCTGACCCGGTACATGAAAAAGGCCGACGCCACGGCAAGTCGCTTGATGATGACGATGACAAGCCCGGCAAAAAAGGCAAAAAAGTACTCAACAAGGGCGGCAAAAAGAAGACCCGCCTTGAGCTTGAAGAGGATGAAGCCGCGAGCAAGGTTCCACGCTTGCGATCAGGCATACCTGCGCCACTAAAAATTGATAACAAGCATACTTTCCAGAAGCCGACTGCAAAGAAAGTACTGGAAGTGCCCGTTCCTGAAGAAATCAGCGTTGGCGAGCTGGCCCAGAGAATGCTCACCAAGTCAGGTGCTGTGGTTAAGCAGCTGATGAAAATGGGCGTGATGGCATCTATCAACGAAGTGATTGATCAAGAAACTGCCTTCCTGGTTGTTGAAGAGCTCGGTCACAAGCCCGTCGAAGAGCAGATTGAAAGCATCGAAGATCAGCTGGCCAAGCAGTTCGAAGAAATTAAGAGCGAGGGCACAGAAGAGCCACGCGCTCCGATTGTCACAGTAATGGGTCACGTTGACCACGGCAAAACCTCGCTGCTGGACTATATCCGCAAATCCCGTGTTGCCTCAGGCGAAGCCGGTGGTATTACCCAGCATATCGGTGCCTACCACGTCGACACCCCCAAGGGCATGGTCACATTCCTCGATACCCCTGGTCACGCAGCATTTACCGCCATGCGCGCACGCGGAGCAAAGAGTACCGACGTGGTAATTTTGGTTGTTGCTGCCGACGACGGCGTAATGCCGCAGACGGAAGAAGCGATCCAGCACGCCCGCGCGGCAGGTGTTCCGATTGTTATCGCGATCAACAAAATGGACAAAGAGGGTGCCGATCCAGAGCGCGTCACCAATGAACTGGCCGCCAAAGACGTGATCCCTGAAGAGTGGGGCGGCGACACCCAGTTTGTCAAAGTCTCCGCCCACACCGGTGATGGTATCGATGAACTGCTCGAAGCCGTGTTGCTGCAGTCAGAATTGCTTGAACTGACTGCGCCGATCAATGTTCCCGCTCGCGGTGTCATTGTTGAGTCACGCGTCGACAAAGGCCGTGGTGTAGTTGCCACGGCGCTGGTTCAGCAAGGCACACTCCGCAAAGGCGACTTTATGCTTGCCGGAGAGAGTGTCGGCAAAATCCGCGCCATGACCGACGAAGCCAAAAAGCCAACGACAGAAGCGGGCCCATCGATACCAGTAGAAATACTCGGCCTCGACGAAGCCCCCAACGCCGGCGATGAATTCTTTGTTGTTGCCGATGAGCGCAAAGCTAAAGAAATTGCTGAGCAGCGTCATGCCAAAGCTCGTCAAGAGCGCATGTCACGCCAGCAGGCCGCCAAGTTGGAAAATATGTTCACCGACATGGGCGCCGAGCAGGTCAGCAAACTTAACCTGATTGTCAAAACCGATGTGCGTGGTTCATTAGAAGCCATCAATTCCGCGCTGCATGACTTTGCCACCTCTGAAGTTGCCGTGGATATTGTTGCCTCAGGTGTGGGTGGTATCACCGAATCTGATATCAACCTGGCACTGACAACCGGTGCGATTATTCTCGGCTTTAACGTTCGTGCCGGCAGTTCCGCGCGCGAGCTGGCTGAAAAAGAACAGGTTGAAGTGCGCTATTACAGCGTAATCTACAACCTCCTCGACGAAGTCAAACAAGCCCTGTCTGGTATGTTGGCACCGGAAACTCGCGAAGAAATCGTTGGTATCGCAGAAGTTCGCGATGTTTTCCGTTCGCCGAAGTTCGGCGCAATTGCTGGCTGTATGGTGACAGAAGGCACCGTTTTCCGTAACAAGCCTATCCGTGTGTTGCGTGACAATGTGGTGATCTATCAGGGTGAACTTGAGTCGCTGCGTCGCTTCAAAGACGATGCACAGGAAGTTCGCAACGGCATGGAATGTGGTATCGGCGTGAAAGACTACAACGATGTCAAACCCGGCGATCTGATTGAGGTCTACGACGTCACTCAGGTGCAGCGCACGCTGTAAGCACAGACCACGATAAGCGCAGACCACTATGCCAAGAGAATTTACTCGCGCAGAACGCGTATCAGATGCCATACAACAGGAGTTGGCGGCACTGATACGCAGCGAAGTCCGCGACCCGCGCGTCGGCATGGTCAATGTCAATGAAGTGCAGATCAGTCGCGACCTCGCCTATGGCAAAGTGTTTGTCTCGTTTGTCGATGAGCGCGACCAGTCTCAGATAGACGAAGCCATCAACGCACTCAATGGTGCCTCCGGCTACCTGCGCAAACTACTCGCGTCCAGCATCACGTTGCGAATTGTTCCCAAGATCAGCTTTATCTTTGACGAGAGCGGCCGTCGCGGTCAGCACCTCTCGGCACTCATTGATCGCGCCATGTCAGCCGACAAAGCATCGCAGGCCGCAGCTGACGACGATGCCCCGCAGGCAGGTGGCGAGGAACAGTAAGTTTGGCTCGACGTCGCAACCGGGGCCGCCCGGTCAATGGAATTTTCCTGCTCGATAAACCGCTGGGACTCTCCTCCAACCATGCTCTGCAGCGCGTGCGACGACTATTCGATGCCAACAAAGCCGGCCACACTGGCAGTCTCGATCCATTAGCCACCGGGCTGTTGCCCATCTGTCTCGGCGAAGCCACCAAATTCAGCCAATTTTTGCTCGACGCAGAAAAAGGTTACCGCAGCACCTTCAGTCTTGGTGTGCGCACCGAGAGCGGAGATGTCGACGGCGACGAAGTTTCGCGCATCGACGCATCGGCTATCACCCTGCAGAAAATTGAACAGGCAGTAGAACGCTTTAAAGGCGAGATCAAACAGATCCCATCGATGTATTCGGCCCTCAAACACAATGGACAGCCGCTCTACAAACTTGCTCGCCAAGGCATCGAAGTCGAGCGCGAAGCGCGTGCCATAACCATTTTTGACTACCAGATTCTCGATTTCCGCCCCGGCACCGTCGCCGAGCTGGATGTGCAAGTGCACTGTAGCAAAGGCACCTATATTCGCTCTCTGGCTGACGATCTCGGTCAACTGCTTGGCTGCGGCGCCCATGTCAGCGCGCTGCACCGCACACTGGCCGGGCCCTTTCACGAAAAGGATATGCTCAGCTTGGACGCGCTCGAAGTATTGCTCGAAGAGGGTGGAATGGAACAGCTGGACACGCTTTTAAAGCCCATGGATATCGCCGTAGCTGACCGGATGGCCGTAACCTTGTCACCCCAAACAGCCGAATATTTCCAACTCGGACAGCCAGTAATGTCCACACAGGCCTTTCGCAACGGGCAAGAAGGCGATATAGTGCGCGTCTTTCGCGAAGGCGGCGCATTTCTAGGTGTGGCCACGGTCACTGAAGAAGGCAAAGTTGCCCCGAAAAGACTGGTTGTTGAAAATCAATAATCACCGCAAGACCCAAATTTCGAGCGGTTCTGAAACCAAAGTGTCTCAGGTTTGCTCACTAGGTTGTCTGTAAATATGCGCGGACAGACCTGAATTCCTTTAATCGCATATTGGAGAGTAAGAAAATGGCATTAAGTGCTGAAGAAAAAGCTGTAATCGTTGCTGAACACGGAACTGGTGAAAATGACACTGGTTCCCCTGAAGTACAGGTTGCACTGTTAACCGTAAACATCAACAAGCTCCAGGGCCACTTTGGCGATCACAAAAAAGATCACCATTCACGTCGCGGCCTGATTCGCATGGTAAACCAACGTCGCAAGTTGCTCGATTACTTAAAGAGCAAAGACATGCAGCGTTATACCACGCTAATCAAGAAGCTTGGTTTACGTCGATAAGTGTTCACGATGCGGCTCCCCCCAAAAGGTGGAGCCGCACTGCTGTTAACGAACACGTCAATTAATTGCCTGACTATTCTTCCATGATCTCGCTGATCGAGTTACTCATGCATACCCAGCCGGTATTTATGAGTAACCCGAGCAGCACACATTGGAAAAATATGAAGGCGCAAAATGGTAAACATACCAAGGTAATAAAATGACTCCTTTAATTAAAAAGTTTCAATACGGTAATCACACCGTCACGCTCGAAACTGGCCGCATTGCTCGTCAGGCGACCGGTGCAGTACTCTGTTCAATCGACAACACCTCAGTACTTTGTACAGTGGTTGGTGCACGCGAAGCAAAAGCGGGAATGGACTTCTTCCCACTCGGCGTTCACTACATCGAAAAAGCCTACGCAGCGGGTAAAATCCCCGGTGGATTCTTCAAGCGCGAAGGTCGTCCAAATGAAAAAGAGACCCTTACCTCGCGCCTGATCGACCGTCCGATCCGTCCGTTGTTCCCCAACGGCTTTAAAAACGAAGTACAGGTTGTCTGTACTGTTATGTCAGCTGAGAAAAATATCGATCCTGATATCGCCGCCATGATTGGCACCTCTGCTGCACTGTCTATTTCAGGCATTCCATTTAACGGCCCAATTGGTGGCGCCCGCGTCGGTTACACCGAAGAGCAAGGCTACCTGCTCAACCCAACTTACAGTGAACTCGCCGAGTCATCACTGGACATGGTTGTAGCCGGCACCAAAGACGCCGTGCTGATGGTTGAATCTGAAGCCAGCGAACTGCCGGAAGACACCATGCTTGGCGCCGTACTGTTTGCTCACCAGGAAATGCAAACCGTCATCACCGTTATCGAACAGCTGACGGCAGAAGCCGGCAAGCCACGTTGGGATTGGCAGGCAGAAGAAGAAAATGTCGAGCTGAAAACAGCGCTCAATGATCTGGTTGGTGCCGAACTCGACGCCGCCTATCAAGTTGTCGACAAGCAAGAGCGTGTCGTCAAGGTCAACGCCCTGCGCGATCGCGCCACCGAGCAACTCGCAACAGACACTGGCCCATCAGCTGAAGACATCAAAGACGCCTTCAAAAAGCTTGAAAAGCACATTGTTCGCGGCCGCATCATTCGTGGTGAGCCACGCATTGACGGACGTGACACCAAGACAGTTCGCGCCATCGACGTAGAAGTAGGTATTTTGCCCAAGGTTCACGGTTCAGCACTGTTCACCCGTGGCGAAACCCAAGCCATCGTCGCCGCAACACTGGGTTCAACCCGTGATGCACAGATGATCGACGCCCTCGAAGGCAAGCGCGACGACCCCTTTATGCTGCACTACAACTTCCCTCCCTACTCAGTGGGCGAGGCAGGTCGCATTGGCTTTACCAGCCGTCGTGAAGTTGGGCATGGCCGTCTGGCACGTCGCGGTATCAATGCCGTGTTGCCCTCACCAGAAGAATTCCCATACGCCATGCGTGTTGTTTCCGAGATCACCGAATCCAACGGTTCAAGCTCCATGGCCTCAGTCTGTGGTTCAAGCCTTGCACTGATGGACGCGGGTGTTCCGCTCAAGGCGCCTGTTGCAGGCATCGCCATGGGTCTGGTTAAAGAAGATGCTGGCTTTGCCGTACTTACCGACATCCTCGGCGACGAAGATCACCTCGGCGACATGGACTTTAAAGTAGCTGGTACAGCCGCTGGCGTGACTGCACTGCAGATGGACATCAAAATCGAAGGCATCACCGAAGAAATTATGGAAATTGCCCTCGAGCAAGCCATGCACGCACGTCTGCATATCCTCGGCGAAATGAACAAAGTTCTCGCTACAGGCCGTGCAGAAGTCGCTGAGACTGCTCCACGCATGGGTGTTATGCAGATCGATTCAGACAAGATTCGCGACGTGATCGGCAAGGGTGGCGCAACCATCCGAGGACTCTGTGAAGAGCACAACTCCACCATCGACATTACCGACGATGGCGTAGTTAAGATCTACTCCGAAGACACCGACGGCCTCAACTCTGCCATGGACGCGATTGCAGCAATCGTTGCCGACCCAGAGCCAGGCACAATCTACGACGGTAAAGTCGTGCGCATCGTTGAGTTTGGCGCCTTCGTTAACTTTATGCCCGGCACAGACGGCCTGGTACACATCTCCCAGATCGCTCAGGAACGTGTTGCCAAAGTAACCGACTACCTCAGCGAAGGTCAGGATGTTCGCGTTAAAGTTCTCGAAATCGACAACCGCGGCCGCGTAAAACTGTCCATCAAAGAGGCTCAAGCGGACGAAGGAACTGCTCCAGAAACAGCACCAGCCCCTGCTGCGGAAGCCCCTGCAGAGCCAGCGTCTGAAGAGTAAGTTCAGGCGCTACCTGAGGGTAGCATCCTAAAGCAAAATCAAAAATCCCCGATTGCAAACGCAACCGGGGATTTTTTTGTTCCAAGTCCAATCCCCAATCGTCACTCTTGTTATCGCCACCTTTAGATGATCATCGAGTACAAGTCGAAAATTCCAATAATATTTACTCAAGATTTTTTCTATAAAAAACACGTTTTGGAAATCTGTTTTTTGTAAAAAAATATCCCTAAGAAGTTCGACGATGTCTAAACATCGCACTTTATTCAAGGGCCCGATTTCCACTTTGTAACATCGAGGCCCGTTATCTCTCGCTTCCTATTTATCGCTTAACTGCGCCAATTTACTGTGTCCAAAAACGATAATAGGTTGGCCGCGTCAGATAACTTTCCCACTGTTAACTACGCGTAATCTCTTCACGACTATAGCCCCCGATAGGTCGAAAAACGACGCCGATTTGGAGTGTTAGATGCTCTCGGTATGGATGTCAGGGCCGGATTATAAAACCATCAATCAACCCTCGAAGCAACGGCACTAGAGCTGTTGCCAGTGGGCATCACGCTTCGTCAAATGTCGGTGAAGGCGGGTGTAGTGTGGGCTTACTTGTTGCTACCTACAGAAGGTTTTTCGAATCCGTAGTGTGCCCTAAGAAACCTTTAAAGTTAACAAACGACATTGTCAGATACAGATATAAACAAATACGCGATGGAGACATCTTATGCTCGTAGGCCAAATGATGAACACCCAACTCACCATTACTTCCATTATGGAGTTTTCCGAAAAGGTTTACCCCAATAGCGAAATTGTATCCATAACAGGCGACACGGGCCTTCATCGCTATACCTATGCCGATGCGTTTAGACGAAGTCGCCAGCTCGCCAACGCTCTGACCGCATCAGGTGTTCAGTCGGGAGACCGGATAGCAACCCTCGCCTGGAACGACTATCGTCATTTTGAACTTTATTATGCGGTCTCTTGCAGCGGTGCGGTATGCCACACAATAAATCCGCGGTTGTTTCCCGAACAGATCGATTTCATCGTGAACCATGCTGAAGATAAATTGCTGTTTATCGATCCGGATTTTTTACCGATTGTTGAAGGGTTGGCAGATAAGTTAACCCGCCTGCAGGACATTATTGTCCTGAGCGATGACGCCCATCTGCCTGAAACGAGCCTGACTAATGTTCAGAGTTACGAAGCCTACATCGCGGACCAGTCCGACCAGATTGAGTGGCCGGAGTTGGATGAGAACATGGCATCTTCCCTCTGCTATACCTCGGGGACCACGGGTGATCCGAAAGGTGTGCTATACAGCCACCGCTCCACCCTGCTGCATTCTTTTGCGGCAATAATGCCCGATTCGCTCAACTTTTCGGTCAAAGACGTGATTATGCCGATCGTGCCGATGTTCCATGTCAATGCCTGGAGCATACCCTATTCAAGCATCATGGTAGGGGCCAAACTGGTATTGCCAGGACCCAAAATGGGCGACGGTGAAGCGCTTTGCGAGCTGATGAATGATGAAGGAGTCACCTGTTCCGCTGGCGTGCCCACGGTATGGATGTCGCTGTTGAACTATCTGGCAAAATCGGGCCAGACTATACCGAGCTTGAATCGTGTTGTGGTGGGTGGTGCGGCCTGTCCGCTGTCGATCATGGATGACTTCAAAAAGCATAACGTGAATATTCTTCATGCCTGGGGTATGACCGAGACAAGTCCTTTGGCGACCGTTAATTCCCTCAAGCCTGGCATGGAAAACTTGGACAATGAGGCTCTTGACAAAATTCGGGTCAAACAGGGGCGTCCCATTTTTGGTGTGGACCTGAAGATCGTCGATGGTGAAGGTCACGAGCAGCCCTGGAATGGGGAGGCGGTTGGCGAGATCAAGCTGAGAGGCCCATGGATTTGTGATGGTTACTACCGGCTCGATGCCAGCAGTGCACATGATGAAGACGGCTGGTTAAGCACAGGTGACGTGGCCAACATTGATGCTGAAGGCTATATGCAAATCACCGACCGAACCAAGGATGTCATCAAGTCTGGCGGTGAATGGATTAGCTCCATCGATTTGGAAAATGCCGTGATGGGTCATCCTGATGTTGCTGAGGCGGCGGTTATAGGTCTGCCTCACCCGAAATGGAGCGAGCGGCCCTTTTTAATTGTGGTAAAGCAGGAGGGCAAAGAGGTCGAGGGTGATGCGATATTAAAATTCTTGGAAGGTAAGGTCGCCAAATGGTGGATTCCGAGCGATGTCGCATTCGTCGATGAGTTGCCGCACACCGCAACGGGAAAATTAAACAAGAGAGGCCTGCGCGAGCAATTTAAGGGCTATCGTTTTCCGGATAGTTGAAAGACAGTTGTACGATAGCTTAAAGATAGCTGAACGGTTTTGCGTCATAGACACATCGCCAGAATTGACGCAAGCAATGCTTTACGAAGCATTGATACCTGCGGACATCGGCATCAAAAAGGATCAGACATAATGGGCACATCTAAAGCTACTGACTATCGCTCGACGCATTCCGGTATCGGGGCGGGCAAGGCCGACTTGGTATTGCACAACGCCTCAATTTATACGGTTAATGAAGCAGAGCCATGGGCAGAAGCGGTCGCGGTTAAAGACGGCTGCTTTATCGCCGTAGGAAATCGCGCTGACATGGAGGCCCATATTGATCAACACACCCGGGTAGTGGACCTGGCTGGTCGTTTCGTTATGCCCGGAATTTATGATATGCACACCCACCCGGATTTGGCGCTGGCACCGGGTTACGCGGGCTATCTGGATGTGGGGCTAGAAAATCCCACGCCGGAAGAGGTCAAGCATGCCATTCAGGCCTATGCCGAGGCTAACCCCGGCAATGGTTGGGTTTACGGCCAATACTACGTGCAGTTTACTTTTCGCAAGGCAGGCCTGGAGATGGGTCGTGAATGGCTGGACAGTATTTTGCCCGACCGGCCGGTTGCTATTCTGGACCGTTCCTGGGGCACGATAATGGTCAATTCCAAAGCCTTGGAGTTGGCTGAGATCACTGCGCAGACGCCCGATCCGAGCAATGGTTACATAGAGCGGGACGCGATTACAGGTGAGCCCACCGGTATTTTAGTGGATGGCGCCTATGCCCTGATTCACGCCGCGATGCCGCCAACACCGGCGCATGCTCTCGAGCGTGCGTACCGTGAAGGCATTCAATACCAAACCGGTCGTGGCGTGGTGGGTACTAAATATGTGCACGTCTGTGAGCACCGCCTTGACGCCCTGAAAGCCATCGATGATGCCGGGGAAATGACCCTGCGTGTGGAAGCGGCTATTAGCTGGCAAGATGACATCTTTCCGGTAAAACGACGCTGGGAGCTACTTGCAGGCGAGCGCCACTTCTACCGCAGTGCACGCTTGAACGCCAATGCCGTGAAGTTCCATTTTGACGGCACCCACGGCGCGCGCTCCTCCTATTTTGCCACGCCCTATGAAGGCGAAAATCGTTGGCGCGGCAGTCTTAATATGACACCAGAGCATCTCTCGGACATGGTAGCGGACATGGATCGTAAAGGTATTCGCGTGATTGCACACTGCACCGGCGATGCGGCTTCTGATCTATTTCTCGATGCGATTGCCGAGGCACGCCGTCGTAACGGCTCGTTGCGGATGCGCCACCAATGCGCCCACTCTACGGTACTGCTGGACGAAAACCTGCCGCGTTTCAAAGAGCTGGGCGTGACGGCCGAATTCTCACCGGTTGGTTGGTATCCGTATCCCTTTGCCCAGGCGCGTGCTGATGCGAGTGGTCCCGAACGGACTAACCGGCTATTCAACATCAAGGGTGTGTTGGATGCCGGCGGCGTAGCGGTTATAGGAACTGATTGGCCAGTGTCCAATATTAATCCCTGGATCGGTTTTGAAGCCCTGGTAACCCGGCAAAATCCTTGGCACGAAGAACAGCAGCCGTTCTACGGCCAAGCGATATCGTTGCAGCAAGCGATCCGTGTCATGACCCTGAATGGCGCCTGGTGCATGGGCATCGAAGATCGGGCAGGCAGTATTGAAGTGGGTAAATCTGCCGACTTAATCGTGCTGGATCGCAATCTGTTCGAGATTGAGCCCCGTGGCAATATGCATAATGTTAAGGTTGATCTGACGTTTTTGGAAGGTCAGCTGGTGTGGGATCGGCTGGCGCAATTTAACGATACCGACGTTCAATCTGTCTGGAGCAAACAAATTCCAGATTTTTAAGAGCGAATGTTATAACGGCATTAGCAACAGCGTGCGAAGACCAAAGCACGCTTGCGCCATACCGGCAAGCAGCGCAAGTCGCGACAGGTGTCAGAGCGCTCCAACCAGGACAATCTAACTAGAGCAATCCAACCAATGATGCGCAGTCTAGATAAATCAGCGTCCCCGATTCCGGTCACCCTCGTTTCCGGCTTTCTTGGTTCCGGAAAAACTACCTTGCTCAACCGCATTTTAAATGGAGATCACGGACACAGGATTGCGGTGATGGTTAACGATTTTGGTGCGATCAATATCGACAGTCAGTTGATAGTGAGTGCCGAACAGAATATGGTCAGCCTGGCCAATGGCTGCATATGCTGTACTGTGGAGAGCGATCTGATCGAGCAATTACACAATTTGTTGCAGCTACACGAAGGTCCGCCGGAACTTATCTTAATCGAAACCAGCGGGGTGTCCGACCCGGCCCGAGTCGTACACACACTGGGATATCCCCGGTTTCGTAAGCAACTGGCTATCGATGCGGTTATTACATTATTAGACGCCGAACAATTCTCGAGTTTGGAAGGCGACATGGCGCAACTGGCTATGAGCCAGCTAGCCGCCGCCGATATCGTGATTATCAATAAAACTGACTTGGCGAGCGAAGCGCAAATGCAGCAATTGAAAGAGCAATGGCTTTTTCCCCGTGCGCGGGCATATGAGACTCAGTTTGCAGATATTCCCCTAGAGCTATTGCTGGGAGTGGACCATTTCGCGGGGCGCAAGCAGGCGCCAGAAACCGTCCATTGCGCGAGTGCCGACTGCGTCCATCCCACCCATGATCATGATAGCTTGTTTACCACGTTCAGCTGGGACAGTGATCAGCTCCTCTCCCTTGGCACCTTGCGCCGAGCGCTCCAGCAATTGCCGGCTAACATCTATCGGGCGAAAGGCTTTGTTTATCTCAAGGAGGCCCCCGAACAGCGCTGCACAGTGCACCTGGTAGGCACCCGTCTCGAGATCAAAAAGAGTACAGCGTGGGACGAGAGAAAACCGGGCAATCAGCTGGTGATGATTGGTTGGGGGCATGTCGACAAAAATGCCCTGGCGTTGACTTTGAATAGCTGTGTCGCGTGACCCGCATTTAACCTCAGGACGTAGACAAGACTGACTGAGCATGCCAGGCCGAAGCGCGATGTTACGTGCCCGTTGGGATCCACCACTCAAAACCACGCTCCGTCTGCACATACTCCGGCCAGCGAAAGTGAATTGGCGGCGCGTAATCGCACAGCGGCGGCAACCACTGTTCTCCGCCAATGCCGCCACCTGTGCGTTGTTCAAATTCTGCCGTGGCTTGCTGCAAAATGTCCGGCTGGGTTAACAAATCTATTATGGTGCAGCCAATGGTTTTGCTGGCGCAGAAGATCATCGGGTCGATGGTTTCTCGAATGCCTCCCAGTGCATTCATCACCCAGGCGGGGTACTTCTCCCCAGTCGGCGGGGTTGCCAGCGCAGGTCGTCCGATATAGAGCCGCACGGTGGGTGCGTGCCAGCAGTACTCGGTGTAGTCGTCAGATGTGAAGTGCTCCTGCCACTCAGGCAGGTCTCTACGCAAAATGCGCTCGGCCTCCTGCGGGGCAATCAGTTGTTCGGTTTCCCGCATAAAGGGCTTGTCCATGGGGGCAATCCCGAGGTTTTTCTGAATTGCCTGGGCCTTGGCGATGGCCTCGGGGTAATTAAAGACCGGCGCACCCACCCATTCCAAATTTTTGTACGTCACCTCGGCCATGGTGTGGTTCGCCAAACCCTGGCGAGACTTGGCAACCCAGTCCTTGCGCCAAGAGCAGTGGCTCATCGACGCTGCCGCCTCGGCATTGCTATCCAATACGCTGACAATGCGCTCAGCCATCTCCACCGTGGGCACGCGCATAATATAGTGAATTTGAGCAATCTGAGCGGGTTGGTTATCGGCGGTGGCCTGTCCCGCCAGGGTGATACTTTCGTTCATAGACCAGCCACAGCCAGCCGCGATCATATGCTCTTTGAGCATTTTCGAATTGGTGTACATCTGTACCAGGGCGTCGTTGGCACCGGGCGCGCGTGCAGAGGCATGTGACGCGGCAATCGGGGAATCCACCTCGCCCGCCTGCGCCAACCAGGTTTCCGGGCTAGCGCACTCGAAGGTGTACATGACGACAAAGGCGGCACCACAGTGTGTGTTCCAGCGGGTGGTGTTGGTCAGGGGGAGCATGTACATCGGGTGGAAACTGATGGCCGCATCCAGATCGTCGTAATAGCCCTTGGTGGCATGAATGGGTTTGGAGGCGCGCTGCTTTTCCGCCGGCTCGCCAAAAAATTTCAGGGTGCCCGGGATATGGTGTGCTTCCATTACCGCCTTCGCCGCGAGAAATCCCCCCAGAGCGCCGATACCCAAAGCCGAGTGAGGATCGGTGTGGCCGCCGGCGTGTTTGCTTAAGCCCTCGCGGGGTTTTTGCACAACGTCTGCAGCCTGGCAATTACCTGGCACCGCATCGTATTCGGCATAACCGCCGATGGTGGGGCCGCCTTCGCCATTAGACCAGGTTGCACAAAAAGCGGTGGGCATACCACCGCTGCCAGCCTCCACGGTAAAGCCCTCCGCCCGCAAGCGGTCCACATACCAGGCCGCCGAGCGATATTCACGCCAGGCTGTTTCGGCGTAGTCAAAAATCACCTGGTGCCAGTCCGACAGCTCCTTTGCCTGCTGATCAACCCAGCTCAGGATCTGCTGTTTCTCAATAGTTACGTTTTGCTGGTCCATACTCCAGGTTCTCCAGAAAGAGGCGGGCTAGAGACTAAGAGGGCGGGGGGCATGCGACCATACCTCTTTGGAGGTAGAGGTAAACCAGAGGTTTATGTGGCCAATTAAGCGATTCGCTAAGCGGCCCCGTCGCAATAATGTAATACGCCAAACCGATCTTTTGTTGGCTTGTCTCCGGCAGCAATGTTAGGCATAGTAATTGTCATTTGTGGCCATAATTAACCAGAGATTTTATTAGCGGGCGCTTGATTAACTTAGCTAGAGGAACGCGTTTGATGCAAAGCGGTGACGGTTTGGTCAAAAAATCTGAAAACCTGCCATTTAACCATGTAACCCACGCGATGGAGGTTGCTATGGTTCATGGGGTGGATGTGTGGCCGAGTTTGGAAGCAGCCGGGCTGGCTAATGCGGTGCGTGATGGCAATACTGGTGAAGTCTCGCGATCGGATTATTATCGCTTTATTGAAAAGTTATTTGAGCGCGCACAAATCCCGGCTTTTGGTCTGCAAGTGGGCCAGAAATTCGGTGTCGCCGATTACGGGGTCCTGGGCTATGCGTTTCTCAGCAGTCCCACTCTCGGTGATGCCGTGCGAACATTTTTACATTACCAACAAATAGTGGGGTCCGCGGGATCTTTTCGAGAAGAGCTGCGAGTAGATGGCGAGGTGGCCATTATTCAGGTTTACTCCAACCTGTTGCAGGCTGATCTTTACCGTTTCGAGGTGGAAGAGGCCGTGGGGCAATGGAGCACAACGTCGGTCGTGTTGGAAGCTGGCAAGACGTTAGAGTTCTTGAAGGTTAATTTTAGCTTTGCACGGCCAGACTATGCCGACCTGCTGCAAGAGCAGCTGCGTTGCCCGCTGAATTTTGACCAGCCGGCTAACGAAATCCACTTTCCCAAAAATCTCCTTGGTGAACGTTTCACCATGGCCAATGAAACAACCGCACAAATTTGTGCACAGCAGTGCGCAACCTTATTGCAGGGGATGCAGAATGAGGGCGGCATAATTGAGGCCGTGCGACGTCTGATTATTGGCCGACCTGGAGAGACCCCCACCCCCGATGATGTGGCCAGCCAATTGTGTATCAGTAACCGCACACTTCGTCGCCGGCTCAGTGATGCGGGCACGTCCTTTAGCGAAATTCACAACGAGGTACGGATGAGCACCGCCCAGGAATACTTGCGTCAGACCGATCTGAGTATTCAGGAAATTGCTTTTTTGCTGGAGTATTCCGAGGTCGCCAATTTTCACCGCGCCTTCAAAAAATGGAGTCAGCAAACGCCGGGTGAATATCGCGAGGCCATTGTTGGCCCTCATTGAAATCAGATCCGACCAAAGATGATAAGCCCATGGCCAGCAGGGACAATGGTGTTATAGCGTAATCGGTTTAATCTCTATGTTATTGACTATGAGCAGTGAGAAGCCGAGATGAGCAGTCGTGCAGAACCCTCCACCGTGACTGAATTCAGTCTCTCCTGGCGCGCTTTGGCCTGCCTGGTCTGGCTGTCATTGTTGGGTGCTCTCGTCCTGAATATCCAACCGGTGTTTCTCGGGGCTTTGGCCGAGGCTTTCTCTCTCAGCGCCCAGCAACTGGGATTTTTGGGTGGTGTCGAATTGGGTGGAGGTGCATTGGCCTCACTGTGTGCACCATTTTGGTTTGCGAGGGCCAGATTACGCAATATAGCCTTGTTTGCGATTATTGTGCTGGTCTTGGGCAACCTGGTGACGACCTGGGTGGCTGATTTTAGGTTACTGCTTCTGGTGCGATTTTGCTGCGGATTTTTCGGCAGTGGGGTGATCTACGCCATGTCTCTCGGACTGCTTGGCCAAATGCCCAAGCCCGATCGCGTGATGGCCATCGGCATCGTATGCCAGGTGCTTTCCTTGATAATCGGCATGCTCACCATTCCAACTCTGTTAGCCCATTGGCAGCTGCCTGGTATGACCTTGGTGTTGACGGCATTATTTGCCACCGGTTTATTTGTACTGCCGCTGATCCCGGAGCGATCTGATGGTGCCGAAGCGGCAGCTGGTGGTGTGAAGGCCGTGGCTAGCATTCAGTTTTTACCGGCCGCGCTGCTTATCAGCATGTTGTTGTTCAGCATCGGCTTAAGCGGTTTATGGGCATTTCTGGAACGGATCGGCGACAGCGCGGGGTTTGCTATGATCGATATCGGCAACGGCCTGGCCATCGCTGGTTTGATGGGTGGTTGTGGCGCGTTGTTGGCCGCATTTATCGACCTGCGCTTTGGCCGCCTGCTGCCGTTGGTGCTCGGCATCGGCGGTCAGGTAGGGGTGAGCCTGCTATTGGCCACCCGCAGCGACTGGGACAGCTATCTGTTCGGCGCTGCGGTGTTCAGCTTTTGCTGGAACCTGGTTATGCCTTATTTGCTGGGAGCAATCGCCAGCGCCGACAGATCGGGACGATGCATGGTTCTGGTGCCCGCGGCCCAAGCCGGCGGTGTCGCCATAGGACCAATAATGGCTGGGTTGTTTATTGTCGGAGATGGCTACGCAACGGCGGGTCTTTTTTCCATGGTGGTGTTTGCACTTTGCCTGATTTTAGTCGTGCCACTGATTCGAAGAATGCCCTGAATCTTCTATCTTTTGCTACTCGATGTTTCGGCCAGAAATGACAATTCTACGGCCATAAGCGCCATGGTTGCTGGTTGCGTAAGCCCTTACCGTGTACCCATCATCACGTATAAAGCCATACAAAATGGAGCGACACATGAAGCTGATCAATGACTCGTTAAGCATACGCGATGGGCGACTATTTATTGAAGATTGCGATGCCACCGAGTTAGCTCGAGATTTTGGCACCCCGCTGTTTGTGGTCTCGGAGACGCATTTGCGCAATAACTTGCGACGCTACAAACGTGCCTTCGAGCAACACTGGCCCGAAGGCCGGGTGCGGATTATGCCGTCACTTAAAGCCAGCCCATTAGTCGCTCTCCGCCGCGTACTGACCGATGAGGGTTGCGGTTGTGATGTGTTTGGCCCCGGTGAGCTGGAGGGCGCGCTGCGTGGTGGCGTTAACCCCCGTGACATTTCCGTGAATGGATCGATTAAAGATCGCTCGATTATTTGTCGCGCCATCGAGATGGGTGCCCGTATCGTGCTTGACAGCCCTAGAGAGCTGGAGTTGTGCGAGCAAGAGGCGGCGAGCCTGAATAAAACCGCGCGGGTGATGTTCCGAATCAAGCCCTTTATGGCAGAGCTGGACATTAAATCGGATTTTGCGCCTGATTCCGACATTCGTGAAATGACCCAGATGATCAAATACGGTATTCCCACCTCGGAAGTGTTGCCTATGGGGCCGCGTGCGATGGAATTACCGCACATCGAGATTGTCGGTATTCACGCGCACATGGGCCGTCACAGCAAGACGTTGGACGTCTGGCGTTCCTGGGTCCGTCACTGTGTTTTGACTACCAAACGCTTGAGTGACGTGATGGGCGGCTGGACACCTGAGGAGATAAATTTTGGGGGAGGCTTCCCCAGTTTTCCTGATTGCGATACGGATCTTTATGTAAAAGGTTACGAAGGGCCGGGATTGGAAGAGATGGCTCAGGTCATCACTGAAACCTTGCGCAATACCCTGCAAGAAGTCGGCATGAATGCGTCGGGAATAACAATCGAAGCGGAACCCGGTCGTGGTTTGCACTGTGATACTGGCATACATTTAACGACAGTCCGAAACATCAAACAGGAAACGGAAAATCGGCCGCGCAAATGGGCCGAACTGGACACCTCGGAGGTATTTCTGGCGGTGCCTGGCCTGAATGAAACTCCTCCCTTCGACTTCGTGTTCGCGAATAAGGCGGATCTGCCAAACGCGGGTAAGACGGACCTGGTTGGTATGACCTGCAATGCCGAACGCTTGTTTAATCAAGTGGACGCACCTGAGCTGGAAGAGGGTGACGTGATCGCCCTGTTAAACACCGGTTCCTATGCGGAACCCATGGCCGCCAACTTTAATGCACTGCCTCGACCGGGTACCTTGCTGGTGCTTGGCGAGGGAGCTGAGTTGATTAAACGCCACGAAACAGTGGACGAAGTTTTTGCCCGGGATGTGGTTCCCGATCGCCTGAACGGGTGAATAAGGTATATCGTCGGGCGAATTCCCCAGCCGAACGCCCGGAGTGATTAGCCCATACGGTGGGTAGTATGACTATGCTGACTCCTGAAGGGAGAAACGATGAGTACGAGTGATCTGGAAAAGCGCCTGCAGTATTTGGAAGACATAGAAGCGATCAAGCAACTCAAGGCGCTCTATTGCAAGTACGCTGACACCGGGGAACATGCTGATGAGTTCGCGGCATTGTTTACCGAAGACGCCATCTTGGACGAAGGCGACGATGGAGTGTTTAGCGGTCGTCATGCCATACGCGACATGTATCGGCAGGTTTGGTCTTTTATTACCCTCAATCAGCATCTGGTGCTCAGCCCTATTATTGACGTCGACGGCGACACCGCGAGAGGCGAGTGGCGTTTGCTGCAGCTCTTTACCACCCGTCAAGATGATGGCGACAAAGCCTTTTGGGCCTGTGGCGAGTACCAGGATGTTTATGTCAAGAATGATGGCCGCTGGCGATTTAAACGAGTTCAGGCGTGTGTCCATTTTTGTTGTCCCTATGAGGACGGCTGGGCGAAAACGCCGTTTTCTGAACTGGCCATACATGACAATTCATTGTCCAAGTAGGCCACTAATTTCAACCGTGGAGTGATGCGACAATTTCTGACACTAGACGGTAACTGGCAGTTTCACAGGCTAAGCATGCTGAGAGTGACGACAGTCGTCAGTAATGTTTTCAAGCGCACATAACAAATAAGAGGACTCAGAGATGCACACTAGAAAAAGGCTTGTTCATGATATCGCGGCGATTGGCGCAGCATTAGCATTGATCTCGGCCGCTCAAAGCGCTCACAGCGCTGACAGCGATTTCGCGATTGAAGAGGTGTTGGTGACCGCCCAAAAACGTTCTGAAAGCATTCAGGATGTTCCTGTTGCGATCTCGTCGTTCAGCGCGGAAATGGCCGCCAATGTTGGCGCGGATAACATCGTCGAGATAATCCCAATGATTCCCGGTTTGACCGGTACAACCGCAGGTCTGGCGACCAACACGTGGGCTATTCGTGGCATCAGTTCTAATGACTTTACCGCTGGCGGTGAGGCGAGTGTTGGCGTATTTATCGATGATGCGTATATCGGCCGCAACGTTTTGGCCACGGGCGCATTTTTTGATATCGATCGAGTCGAAGTGGTAAAAGGTCCTCAAGGCACGCTGTTTGGCCGTAATGCCGCAGCCGGCGCGATCAATATTGTGACTAAAAAGCCGCAAGATGAAAATTCTCTGAGACTCGGCGTGGGCATGGGCAACGAAGGCCAGCAGGACTACAGTGTGATTGGTAATTTGGCCGTCAACGATGACTTTGCACTGCGCATGTCCTACCACGGCACACGCTTTGAGGGTCTCTGGGAAGAAATGACATTTGGCGAAGAGGCCTTCTCGGACCAGGACGCGTTGCGCGTTTCGGCGTTATGGAGTCCATCAGACTCATTCACTGCTCAACTGACGCTGAATTATGGCGACGCCGAGGGCAACATGAACGGTGCCTATAACCCGCTATTTCAGACGGTTGAGCCGGGCGTCGAATTTCCTGACCAGATTGCCCGTAGTACCCGAGATCTTGAAACCAGTGAAACGGATGGCGCTAGCCTGCGTCTGAGCTGGGACGTGAATGAGAATTTGACACTAACCTCGATTACCGACGCCCGTAGTTATGACTACAGTTACAAGTCGGACGTTGACGCCACTTCAGATGATGCCTTTATTGATGCGGCATTTGCGGTAGGTACCGGGGGTTCAACCATCGAATTTAACCAGCCTGATGTTGGGCAGAGCAGTTTCGCGCAAGAGTTTAGACTCAACGGATCTACAGATAGCATCAATTGGTTTGTCGGACTTAGTTACTTTAGCGAAGATGTTGACGAGCGCACCCAGCTCAATTTAATCGACACCGCATTAGGCCTAGGTTTGTTGGCGATGGATGATACGGCGACCAAGGGTAAGACCAAGGCCGTTGGGGTCTATGGTGATATGACATGGGCCGTGAACGATGCGTTGTCTGTAACGGCGGGTATACGTTGGTCCGAAGATAAGAAAGACTGGTGTACCACCAGTACAGCCGGTATTGGCTTGGTGGCGGTTAGCACCGATGGCCAGGTCTGTGGCGATGCAAAATGGAGTGAAGTTACTCCGCGCTTCGTGGTCGATTACGCCCTTACCGAGGACATGATGGCCTATGCCAGTTATTCCAAAGGCTATAAGGGCGGCGGCTTTAATTCTGCCGCGGGTGATTTTGTCGGTGGCGACTTTATCGGCGATGCGGTTGTAGGGTTTGAGCCGGAAACCATTGATGCCTATGAATTGGGTCTGAAGTCTACTGCGCTCGATGGACGCTTACAGTTTAATGCGGCCGCCTACCTCAATGACTACCAAAATTTGCAGGTACAGACTGCGACTCTGGCGGGCATTCTCGTGACCAATGCTGCGGAAGCGGAAACTCAAGGGCTGGAGCTGGAAGTGAATTACATGCCAGCCGCCGGGTTAACCCTGATGGGCAATTACTCAAGCCTGGATACGGAATTTACCAAAGGCGATAATGCCGGTAATGTGCTTGCCTACGCACCTGAAAATACTTTTTCAGTTGGAGCGAGCTACGTAACCGAGTTAAGTTCGGGTACCCTCGATTGGTTCACGATGTACAGCTGGCAGGATGAGTTCTTCTTCGACGCGACAAACATGCTGGTCGAGGACTCTCGTGGGCTGCTAGGTGCAAAAGTGACCTATCGTCCGGCAAGCGAGGGCTGGGATCTGGCACTTGGCGGTGAGAATCTTACCGATGAGGATTATGCGGTTGCCCGTACAGATATCGGTCTAGGTGAGTCAATCAACCGCGGCATGCCGCGTCTTTGGAAAGTGGAGTTTAACGCTTATTTCTAGATCAGAAAAAGCTCCACGATGACCTCCACCAGGGAGGGTAGAGCCAGACTCTGCGCTCCCTGGTGCGATTTTAGTAATACCTGCTACATTCGATTAGCGTCAAATAGCAGCCTATTGGATTGCGGAATATAGATTAAAACCCATTACTGGGCTGCTCTCGTAACATTGATTCCTGGTGGATTGTTGCAATCTGCCTGCGTGAATCATGACAGCGTGAACAAGGTTGCGTCGATGAAGGAACTGCAAGGCAAGGTGGCTATAGTGACCGGAGCTGCTCACCCCATGGGGATGGGCTTTGCGGCGTGCCGCAAGTTGGCGGAGGCCGGCGCCACGGTAGTGCTTACCGACCTCGCCCGCAATGAAGACGAGCTGAATAACTTACTGGCGCGGGTTGATGATATTGTTGCTGCGGGTGGGCAGGCGACGGCCATCGCAGTGGACGTAACCCAGCGCAATCAAATCGGTGACTGTATCGACAAGGTCAAGGCTCGTTTTGGCCGCATCGACATCCTGTTTAATAACGCCGGCACCCCAGTGGGTTGTGGTGACTTTTTGAGCATGACAGATCGGCAATGGGATGTGAGTTATCAGGTCAACCTCAAGGGCTTGGTGGATTTTTGTCAGGGGGTGATACCCCTGATGGTCGAGCAGGGAGGCGGGGCGATTATTAACAACGCATCTTTGGCTGGGCTGGGAGTCGTGGCCGGTATGGCCGCGTATAATGCGACAAAATTTGCAGTCGTTGGTACCACGAAAACACTGGCCGCAGAGTTTGGCCGTCAAGGGGTGCGCGTCAACGCCCTGTGTCCCGGTATGATCTGGACCCAGATGAGCGAGACAGAGGTGGATCATTTTATCGCTCCTGGTGAGTCCCGTGACGATGCCAAGCGACGCCTGGTTGCTGATGTGCCGCTGGGACGCTGGGGCCAGGCCGATGAGGTTGCGAATGCCGTCGTATTCCTGGCTGGCGATCGCGCAAGTTATATCAGTGGAGTCGCCTTGCCCATAGCGGGCGGATTGGCACCGGGATTGTAGACTGTCAGCTGCAGAGTGGCAGACACGCTATAGGAACTAGACATATGTTTCATTTTAAGGGAATTCACCATATTGCCATCTCGGTACCGTCACTGGCCGAGGCGAAGTCATTTTACGTGGACAAATTGGGTCTGACAGTGGCCGATGAATCACCGATTCCAGCCTCCGAAGAGGGCGATAACGTCACAGGCTTAAAAAATGCCGACTGCGATGTGATGATGCTAAATGCGGGCAATCTGTTTTTGGAAGTATTTGAATTTCATAGCCCCAAGCCCAACACACAGCCGAATCGACCGGTGTGCGATCATGGTTATACCCACTTGGCATTTGAAGTGGAAGACATTCAGGTGGCGTACCAATTTTTGGCGGCTGCTGGCGTCAATTGGCACCACACGCCAGTCGAGGCCGGTGACGACTACCTGATGACCTACGGTCGGGATCCCTTTGGTAACGTGATTGAAATTCAGCAACTGAAGGGTGGGCTGCCTTACAGTTTTGAGAAACTGTCTTTTTAGCCGTTAATTACCGGTTGAGTGCCGCCAGATCAAGCTTGAATAAATGCATACGATTAATGTGTCGAGAGTACCGGAGTCATATCGATGAACACCAAATGGAACCAGAGACGCGGCCAGAACTTCAAGGCCACTCATCTTAATTTCTACGAGTTTCCCACTGAAGATCCCAATGAACTTGAGGTCTATTGCTATACCAATAACATCACTTATGCGCCGGGCGACGCGGTTAAGTTTCACACCAGCACGACCGCACAAAACTATAGCATTGAAATTGTGCGTGACGGGGCCAGTCCAGAGGTGGTTTATCGAGTTGAAGGATTGCCGGGCGAGCTGCATAAAACACCTGTTGATGCGCCGATAAAAGGGTGTGGTTGGCCAGAGTCCCATTGTTGGACTGTGCCTGCTGATTTGCGCTCGGGTGGTTATATCGTCCTAACCAAGGCGAGAAATGACGCTGGTGAAGAAGTAGAACACGAGCATTTCTTTGCGGTGCGTTCGAGCCGTCCAGGGCAGGATGCGGATATTTTACTGGTGTGTGCCACCAGCACCTGGATCGCCTACAACGATTGGGGCGGTGCAAACCATTATGAGGGCAATGTGGGTGGCCCAGATACCAACGAAATGAGCCCCGTACTGAGCACCCAACGACCGTGGGCGCGAGGTCAGATCTGTCTGCCAGTAGGCGCACCGCGTATTCCCATGGAAAACTCACCCGAGCGAGGTGCCATTCCTCGTTACCCGCATATGGAGTTCGCCTATGCCATGGGTTATTCCAAGTACTGTGCGGCCGGCGGCTGGGCTATGTATGAGCGCCACTTCGTCACTTGGGCGGAGAGTAATGGTTACAAGATCGATATCGCAACCCAGCATGATCTGCAGTTTCATCCCGGGTTGCTGAATAATTATCAGTGTGTCGTATTTGTAGGTCATGACGAATACTGGAGTGCCGAACAGCGCGATGCGGTTGATGCCTATGTCGACCAGGGCGGTAACGTAGCCCGCTTCGGCGGCAATTTCACCTGGCAGGTGCGATTGGAAGACGATGGCAAAACCCAGGTTTGTTATAAGTACAATGCAGATGACTTTGACGAATTCGCCAGGTCCCAGCCAGAAAAACTAACCGGTGCCTGGGACCATGCCCAGATCAATCGTCCCGCGGCACAGACATTTGGCCTGACCGGGTCAAACTCCGTTTATGTAGGCTTGGGTGGATTTAATCCCCGTAACGCCAAGGGCTTTACGGTGTATCGTCCTGAGCACTGGATTTTTGAAGGCGCCGATCTTTATTTCGGCGACACCTTTGGCAGTGAGGCGCGCATCTTTGCCTATGAGGTGGACGGAGTCGACTTCACCTTCCGCCATGGTTTGCCTTATCCAACGTTTACTGACGGAGCCCCGGAAGGTTTGGAAATACTGGCCATGGGTGTTTCCTCAAATGCGGAGGAAGATCACGGCAATAGGGGTGCTTATCTCTATGCCGGTGACGGTGATTGGGAATTCATGTGCCGCCTTAAGCGAGGCGAAATCACTGAACAAAACATGGCTGAGACCAAGCACGGTGCAGGGATGATTGGCGTGTTTACGCGCAATGGTGGCACAGTCGTCAATGCTGGTTCAGTCGAGTGGGTAAATGGCCTGCGTTTGCGAGAGCCGATGACCGAGCAGGTTACACGCAATGTGCTGAACAGATTTAGTCGCTCGGATTAAACGTCCGGAATATAGCCGCATAGATGCGTATGGGCTCCACTGCCATAAATGTACCTGAACCGGATCAGCCTAAGGCAATCGCTGCAGCGATTTGCATGGCAGTCATCGGCATCAGTTTTTTTCTCGGAATGCCGGTCATTGTTGCTGCTTGGTCCGAGCAAATGGGGTTCGGCGATCAGCAGGCAGGATGGCTGGCGTCTGCCGACATCAGTGGAATAACGGTAGCGTCTCTGCTGATCTCTCGCATCATTAATACAGTTAGCCGCCAGCAATTGGCAGTCATTGGACTGCTTGTCGCGATCCTGGCTAATCTTGTCGCCATTGGAATAGACACGTTCAAACCGCTGTTAGCCACGCGTTTCTTTGCCGGGCTGGGCGGCGGTGTTCTTTTCTCGCTGGGCCTTGCAGCGTTAGCCGCGACAAATAATGCCGGGCGTAATTACGCAACATTGATGTTTTCCCAGGTGAGCATCGGAGTCGTGGTTATCAATCTGTATCCCTCGCTCGCTGACTTTGCAGGGATGATAGGGATCTACCTCAGCATGTGTGTGGCCTTTGTTGCCGCAGCATTTTTTATTCCCTGGTTGCCTGCCTTTGTGGAAGAACCCGATTGCCCGGCGCTGGATCAGAGCGGCGCCTACCCGCCGCTGTTACCCTGGCTGTGTCTGCTGGCTTTTTTTGCTTTTTATCTCACCATTGGAAGCTTTTGGGCATACATTGAGCGAATCGGCAGTAGCGCCGGACTGGAAGATTCTTTCATTACGGGAGCGCTGTCCTATACCCAGGTCATCAGTTTGCCCGTTTGCGTTTTGGCAGGGTGGTTGTGTGGACGAGTGGGACAACTGCGGCCACTTATTGTGTCTCTTGCGATTGGGGGCTCCGCAGTCTACCTCTTGAGTGTAGCTGTTAACGAATTCACTTACGTTGCGGTGCTGGTGATATTTTTCATGGTATGGAATCCGATTGATATCTACCAGTTAGGGACCCTAAGCAATATTGACCATTCAGGTCGCTACGTGGCCATGGTGCCCGCATTTCAGGGTGCCGCAAATTCACTAGGTCCTGCCGGGGGTGCTTTTTTACTGGAGATTAACAATAGCTTTGACCTTTTGCTGATGGTGGGTAGCGCCATGATGTTTATCGCGGTTGCGATTTATCTCTATCTTTACGCCACGCTAAGGCCGGCTTCGACCAGCACAGGAGCATCGTTTTGAGACGTTTTTTCTTACTATTTAACGTGCCACCAAGACGCTTATGATTGACCAAAAAATTGAGCAATTTGCCCTCAAACTTTCCATCGCTGGTACGCTTTTTATGGCAATACTGGGATTCAGCTTTGCAGTACTGACCCACTCTGAAGCGATCATGCTTGACGGGATATTTTCCCTTATCGGCTTGGTGATGTCGGTTTTGACTCTATGGATCGCACGCTTAGTCGTTTCTCCCGAGACGAAAAAATTCCAGTTCGGATTCGCCCATTTTGAGCCCATGTGGAACAGCTTCAAGTCTCTGATCGTGTTGATTATCTGTGCCTTCGCATTTACGGGAGCGATGTCTGACCTGATGCAGGGGGGCCGCAGCTTATTGTTTGGTTTCGCGACTCTCTACGCGTTGATAGCAACGATCGGCTGCTTAGTCATTGCGATACTCATGAATCACTATAAAAATATATCCCAGTCCACCCTGGTAGCCGTCGATGCAAAGGGGTGGCTAATCGACACCATCATAAGCTCTTCCATTTTAGGGGCCTTCGTCGTGGTTTACTTTATGCAGGATACACAGTGGGCGGTTTATCTACCTTATGTCGATTCGACTCTGGTGGCGGTGCTGGTGCTGATATCTCTGCCCATTCCGATCAGGATGTTAAAGGAAAATATGCGCGAAGTGTTATTGCTGGCGCCGAAGGAGGAGGTGCAGCAGGAGATCTCTATCCGCCTGAACGAGGCTGTTGAAGGCTACGACATCATAGCCACGCGAATAAGACTGATCAAAATGGGCCGCCACATCGGATTGAATGCCTATATCATCGTCCCGGCATCTTTCCAGGTGACTCGCGTTCACGAATTGGACGCAATTCGCGAGAAGATCAAGGCAAAGCTTTTGGACTATCACCCGCAGATTATTTTAGACATCATATTTACAGAGAATGAACAGTGGGCAGAATAAAGCCCGTTGTATCGCTGTGCCTCAGCATGACAACGACTTGGTGCCCCGAAAACATCCCTTCTTTTATAGATAACGCCTCTAATTAACACTATAAAAGTCTCGCCTTATCACCTCGAACCTTTTTCGTTGCGGTGACATTTGGACTTCCGTTATCCCAGTTTTAGCTCTGGTGAATTTACCTGAACAGGCCCCTAACCCCATCTATTTTGTGGTGGCACGAGTGAAAGCAGTAACGAATAGTCGCTCCTATGGTGACCTTATCCGTGAAATACCCCAAACGTTGAGCTACTTTTAAAACTACAGGGAGCGAAATCACAGGTGTACTGAGAGCGTCATCCACAGGGCAAACTCAGATGGCTCGAGATAGCGCAAATCTCACAAACCCAGCAGAGATAAAAGCCAAGCACTGCTCAGTTTGTATTATTGGAAAGCGGTGATCAGCAGATCGCCCATGGGGATTGCAAGTGATGTCAGACCACAGGCCCGAAGGGAAAAATCAGGGCGCTAACGTATTAAGCGCTTTTCAACTACACCACCTCTCTTTAAAACGATTTATTGGCCGCTACCTCAACAACGCCCATGACATAGAAGATGTCACCCAAGAAGCCTTTTTGCGCGCCTACCGCGCCGAAAAGGACAAACCCATCGAACAACCCAAATCGTTCTTATTTCGCATTGCTCACAATGTCGCCATCACAAAACTAACCAAAAAGTCCCATCAGATAATCGACTATATAGCGGATATCGACGAGTCGGCCGTTGTATGGTTGGAAGGCTCACTCGAAGAGCAGGTCATGGCTGAAGAAACGATTGCCATACACTGTGAAGCAGTCGCACACTTGCCGGCTCAGTGTCGAAGAGTATTTTTAATGCGTAAAGTGCATGGCATGAGCCACAAAGAGATCTCGGTGGAGCTGGGTATTTCCATCAGCACCGTCGAGAAACATATGTCCAAAGGTGTAAGAGACTGTGCCAACTTTATAGAGCAGCGCACGGGTGGCAAACAAGGCAGCACAAACGATAACCAACAGATAGATGAAAAAGCAGGCTAGCAGCATGGCTAACATCCACCGACTCACAGCGGCAGAAGACATCGAGCAACAGGCAGCCGACTGGCTGATACGGCTCGATGGCGATCGCGCGCCCAGCGCCGCAGAGCTCGAGGAACTCAAAGCCTGGATGCAACGCAGCCCCGCCCATAAAGCACAGCTTAAACGCCTAACCCAATACTGGCATAGAGCCAACCTGCTTACCGAACTGTCTATCCCACTACCCGACAGCAAACGCCCCAACGGCCTGTTCGCCAGCCTGCGTTACCAATTTAGGCAACTCTTTACCTACAACTGGCAAGCCACCACCAGTTTCGGCGCCGCACTGACACTTACCGTTGCCGTCGTCACAGGCCTGCTGCTAGTAAACCCCGATGGCGTGTCAGGCAATGGCATCTATGAAACCCGCATCGGCGAACAAAACAGCATCACTCTGGTCGACGGCTCAGTGATACAGCTCAACACCGACAGCCATATCCAAGTGAACTACGAAAAAAACCAGCGCAACATCGTACTCATGGCCGGAGAAGCCCACTTTGAAGTCGCTAAAGACCCAAGCAGGCCGTTTGTCGTCAAAGCCGGTGACGGCATGGTGCGCGCCGTTGGTACCGCCTTTACCGTGCGCATAAACCCAGAGGCGCTAAAAGTAATCGTCACAGAAGGCAAAGTCGCATTAGCCGCGGCGACAAAAGTGCTGCCAGCAACAACCGAATTAGACACGACGCCAACAGCTCAACCACAAACAGGCCAGTCAGATCGCGGCTATTTAGTGAAGGGCCAAAGCGTAGACTTTAACCCCCAAGCGGACACCGGTTTCGGCAATCAAATTCAACAGCTCAAAGAAGATGACCTCGGCCAGCAGCTCGCCTGGCGTAAGGGGCTGCTGTTATTTGCCGGGGAGCCACTCAGCGAAGTAATCGACGAAGTTAACCGCTACACCAAGCTCGACATTCAAATTATCGACCCAGAAATCGCCGACATCAGCATTGGCGGCCAATTCAAAGTTGGCGAGATCGAAACCATGCTTAAAGTTCTAGAAACCAGCTTTGGCATAAATGTAAATCGCCCGAGTCCATCCACGGTGCACCTGGAGTATAAGAAAAATAAACGCCCTGTCCGAAATTCCACCACTTATCGGTGAAGGTCTATGAAACCTGTATTTACCGGAAAATCTTCAAAATTGAGCGCGAAGCAGTGCGTGGTTTTGCTTTTGGATGCCGTTTCTTTGCGATTCTCAGCTGCCGGACAATAGGTAGCTAATAGAAAAGGGCTTTCCTCCTGCGTTTACTCGTCCGATATATCCCTATCCAACACAAGCCAAAGTGGCTATTTTTTACCACCTAGGTTGGTGTCCGGTTTTATTAGGCCACTACACCTTCTATATCTCTATCACTTCAAAACCCAGTCCCGCATGGCTTTCAAGCCGTTTTAACAGCGCATCGCCCATTGCTACTGAGGGTGTTGTGAAGCCGCCGGGGTGATCGGTTTTGCTGATATCCATTGCCAAGCAGAGTCCAGCTTGGGCGAGCATTTTGGCGGTGGAGCCATAGCCGGGGTCGCGGTCGCCGGTGACTTTGACGGTGACATTGTTGCCATGGTCGTCGCGGCCGTGGACGCGTACATCAAAGTAGCCGTTGAGTTGTGCTTCTGGGCTTGGGCCTTCGCCGGGGGCGGGCAGCACAAATTTTGTCAGCAGGGCGCGGGTGGTGTTGAAGTAGAGGCAAACGCCGACCAAACCAAAGCCGACTGCTGAGGCGATGGCGGCGACGCGGCCTTTTAAGCCTGTGCCGGTGAGCATGCCTTCGGTGTATGAGAAGTTTTTGCCATAGGCCATGCCGAGCAGAGCGTTGGAGTGCAGCACGACGCGGGAGTTGATGGCTTCCATTACGAAGGGGGCAATCCAGTTGTTAAACTCTCTGTCGAACTGGGGTCTGGAGACGCTCAGGCCGCGCTGGGAATACTGGTGGTCGCTGCCGCACAGCAGATAGGGATTGCCCATTTGTTTGCGCACGGCGGGGTCGGCCTTGGCGGCTTTGAGTGCTTCAATCATGCTTGCGATGGTGCCGCCCGAGGCGCCGCCTTTCATGGCTTTGACGCGCAGTTTGGCGTGTGGCATGGGGTGACCAAATTGGCTCTGTGCCTGTTTCTGCATGGCGAAGACGCCCATGTCTGAGGGGATTGAGTCAAAGCCACAGCAGTTGACGATGCGGGCACCGCTGGCCTGTGCTGTCTGTTGATATTTGTCCTTCATCTGTTTGATCCAGTGCGCTTCACCGGTCAGGTCGGCGTAGTCGGTGCCGCTTTCGGCGCAGCTTTTAATCAACAGTTCACCATACAGTGCATAGGGTCCAACGGTGGAGAGAATCACCCTGGTCTGGTTGCAGAGGTTTTGCAGTGAGGCTTCGTTGTGGGAGTCGGCGAGCAGCACAGGCAGGTCATTGGCGGCTTCGCCGAGTGTGGCTTTTAACTCGGCGAGTTTGCTTTCTGAGCGCGAGGCGATGGCCCAGGCAATGTCGCCGTTGACACCCAGGTGTTGAACTAAGTAGGTAGTCATTATTTGGCCGACAAAACTGGTGGCACCGAAGACAATGAGATCGAAGGGTTTGGGGGCTGCAGGAGTAGACATAGTTTTACCGGACCTTTTTTGGCGATACATGTTTTGGCGATACATGTTTTAGTGATGCATGGGTTATTATTATTTTTCGTTATCGTGATTAGTCATGTTTTTTTGTAATCCGTGTTGGCCAAATACTGGAAATACTGTGTCTCCAAATCTGCCGATTTTATATTCTTTCCGTCGCTGTCCTTACGCGATGCGTGCGCGGATGGCTCTGTTATACACGAGTATAAACGTCGAGCTGCGTGAAGTCGTGCTGCGCGACAAACCGCCATCGATGTTGGCAGTTTCTGCCAAGGGCACGGTGCCGGTGTTGCAGTTGGCGGATGGCAGGGTGCTCGATCAGAGTCTGGATATTATGCACTGGGCTCTGGCCGATAGCGATCCTCGGCAGTGGCGCCGGATTGAGTTTGGCGAGGCAACAGACGAGTTGATTGCGCACAACGATGGCGAGTTTAAAACGGCGCTTGATCACTACAAATATTGGGAGCGGTTTCCCGCCGAGTCGCAGGACTATTATCGGGCTCAGGGAGAGCTGTTTTTGGCGCAGCTGGAGTCGCGGCTCAGTGCGAAGCGCTATCTGTTCGGTGAGCAAATCACCCTGGCCGATGTCGCGCTGTTTCCGTTTGTCCGTCAGTTTGCCTTTGTTGATAAGGCTTGGTTTGATCAGTCACCGTATCCCAAGCTTCGCGCTTGGCTGGATGAGCATCTGGCCTCTGAGCTGTTTGTCAGGGCAATGAAAAAATCACCGCCCTGGCAGGACGGTGATTCTCTGATAACGCTGTTTTAACGGTTTGCCTGTTTCTAGTTCCAGTCGACAACCACTTTTACCTGAGCCTCTTTTGGCGCGTTCTCTGAGGGCTCGCCGAGTTTAAAGCTCATGCCCACCTCAGGAATATTGGCGCCGCCAAACGGCAGTTTTGGGCTTTGGTAGCGGTTGGGTCGCGCGTCGCTAAATGCACTTACCGCCGGGTAGGCACTGCTGCTCTGTTCAACCAGCTGTTGTCCCTCGGCTGCATAAATTGATACGCCTTTTTCGAAAGGTTTTAGCGCAAAGGGCGCATCGCCCGAGTGGCGGTTGCGCAGCGAGCGATCATAGAGCCGATACTGGGTTTCGCCTTTGCGAATTCGCAGGTCAAACAGTGTTGAAACGCCTTTAAATTTTAACCGGTCGGCGCCCGGCAGCAGACTGTTGATGAGGGTGTAGCCATACATAAGTGGGCGGCCATCCCAGCTGAGTGATTCGACTGGTGGTAGGCCATTGACCAGTGATTGACGACAGCGCTGGCGATCTTGTTCGGTGACATCGCTGGCGTAGAATGCCTCGCGGCGCTGGTGGCACATAACATCGACAAAGTTGTCATGCAGCCAGGGCTGCGCTTGGTCGTCAAATTCGTAGAAGGTCCAGCCGTCCTGATTTTTATAATACTGCTCTGGCACGCTGGGCAGTTTAAATTCCTGCGGGTTGGCATCCACCAGTAACAGGAAGCCATTGCCCGGTCCAAACTGTGCGGGTTCGTTCTGACTCCAGAGATATTCGCCGTTGTAATACCAGGCCAATACGCCGGGACGGTAGTTGGCGCTAAATGCTTTCATCTCGCCGTCGTCATCTTTGAAAAACGAAAAACCGGGCTTGGCGATGCTGGCGTCGTAATTTTTGACTTTGTCGAATTTGGCGTAGGGGTCGCGGTATTCGAGCAGATAGAAGTGCGGCACGGCAATGCGGTGCTCGCCGGAGCTCAGAGTGAAGCCCTGACTGCTCCAGCCCTTGATGGCGCCGCTTTCAAAATCTTCGCGGTAGTCGATTGCGGGGAGGGCAATATTGTCGACCAGAGCGCCATCTTCGACCGCTGCGCCGTCGGCAAAGTAGTGGAAGCGAATGCTCACCTGTTTGCCGCGATAGGCCTCTAAGTCAAATTCTACCCGGATCCACTGGGCGCTTTCACAGGGGTTTGCTGCACTGTTGGCCAGTCGATCTTCTGCTAAAACCGTGTTTGCTGTCGGGTCACAGCCTTGCGCGGTTTCTACTTTGCCGTCGCCATCCATATCTCCTGAGCGTCCGCTAAAGCCGGGCAGCGAGCCTTCGCCCTCATGGCCCTTTTTCGAGGGCATGCTGCTGTTGGTGTCGGCGGCGTTGTCTTTGTCGGTGGGCAGCAAGCGTTGATATTCTCCGCCGTCCGATGACGCTTCTATATAAAGGTAATCCCAATCCGACTCGATTTTAAACCAGCTGTCAAAACTGAGCGTCAGTGGCTGATCGGCGGCCACTGTGCGCAGGTCAAAGCTGCGGCTGAGGAAGTTATGCAGGTCATTGCCCTGACCGGAGTAGGCGGCATAGTTGCCCTGGGCTGTTCCCAGTGGTCCAAGATTCAGTTCTCGAATCTTGGGCGGCAGAATAACCATACTGGCATCGCAGACGCCGCGGCTGGTTTCAGTGCCGGGTTTGTTGGACCAGTCATTCATGGTTTTCAGATACATCGAGCTGCGCTTGTCACCACCAAAACTTGGTGGTCTGACGATGCATGGATTCAACCAGCCGAGTACCATGCGCGACCAACTGCTGAGTTCCTGTGGTTCTGGAGAGCTGGTCGATGACATGGCTTCCCATGACGCCGTGGAGTTGTTGGTTGAGCTGGCATAGATATCTGGCAGACCCAATGAGTGGCCAAACTCATGGATAAACGTTGAGACCTCGGTGTATTCCGACTGCATATTGTAGTCGTAGAGCCACAGGCCATCTTCAATCTTGATGCCGCCGCGACCATTGGTCATACCTTCGATGGTTGGGCCTTTGCCGAGGTCGCGATTGAGTGAGCTGCGGTGCGGCCAGATGCGATCTGCACAGTCGCGCTCGGCCTGGGGCAAGGTGTCAAAGACACTTTCATCGGCATTTACCGTAAATTTTTCGCTGAGCTTATACAGACCCTGGCAGGAGGACTGACCTTTACCGGCATAGACAATTACCAGATGGTCGAGATAGCCGTCGGGTTCAGCGCGATTGCCGTCGCCGTCAAAGTCTTGTGGATCCCAGATGTCGTAGTCGTGCCAGGGGAAATCCGGGTTGTCACTATAGGCGGAGCGCAGTGCATCGATGACCAGTTCGTCGGTGTGGTTGTCATTGCGCCAGCTGCCATCAGCATTTTGTATCGGGCGGCCATAATAAGAGAGCGGTTTGTCGACTGCCGCCGTGGGCATGACCTTGCCGGTGACGTGATAGAGGCCCTTCGACTGGTGACGATAATAGTGCGACAAGGTGCCGGGATTGGGACGTTTGACGCTGCCGCCGAATAATAGTTTTTGCAGGTAGTTGCGATTTTTGCTGTTCTGATTTTTGTCGCCGGCAAAGCGGTCATAACCGAGCTCAGGAAATTCGACTGCGATCACCAGCAGCTGATGAGGGCGATCTGCGGGGGCCAGCACCGGTTTGATTGAGTCGCTTTTTATTTGCGGGCTGCCGAGTTTATCAAACTCGAGTTTGGCGAGATGGTCAATCATTCGCTCTGCTTCAAGATCGATCGCAGCCACGGCTGGCAGACAGAGGATAAGCGCAAGGCAAACGAGTGGCGCAAATAAAGCAGTTCGAATAGTCATTTGTTTCTCCTGACAGGGGCTGGATCTTGTTATTATGGCGGCCGCACATCAGTGTGACGAGTATTAACCTGATCGCCTCATCATAGAATTTAAAAATAGGATTTTAAATGTTCGGTTTTTTTGAACGTCTGGTCGACCCTTTTCCGAGTCATTTACCACAACGCCCACCCCGTGGACTCTATCAGTTCTGTCGTTATTACACCCGTGGTATGGAGCGCTGGCTGATATTGATGGCCGTGCTGACGGCCTTTACGGCAGTGGGTGAGGCGATGCTGTTTGGAATTCTCGGGCAGGTGGTGGATTGGTTGGCGACCAGTGATCCCGAGACATTTTATGCCGACTCCTGGCCCACGCTGCTGGCCATGACGGTATTTATGCTGGTGTTGATTCCGCTGGCCAATGCGCTGCAATCGCTGGTGGTGCACCAAACACTGATGGGCAATTTCCCCATGACGGTGCGCTGGCAGGCGCACCGCTATCTGCTCAATCAGAGCTATGGTTTTTTTCAGAACGAATTTAGTGGGCGCATTGCCACCAAGGTGATGCAAACTGCGCTCGCTGTGCGCGATACGGTGATGAAGTTGCTCACCGTGATTCTGTTTGTGGTGATCTACCTCACCACCATGTTGATTCTGGTGGCCAGCGCCGACCCGCGCTTGTGCCTGCCGCTGGCGATCTGGCTGGTGGGTTATATTGCGATTCAGCGCTTTTTTGTGCCGCGTATGAAGCATATTGCCATGCGCCAGGCCGATGCGCGCTCACTGATGACCGGGCGTATTGTCGACAGCTATACCAATATTGTGACGCTCAAGCTGTTTTCTCACAGTGCCCGTGAGTCGGCTTATGTCAAAGAGGGTATGAGCGAATTTCTCGATACCGTGCATCCGCAAATGCGTTTGGTGACCAAGCTTAATATCTCGCTGTGGACTTTGAATATGCTGCTGGTGTTCAGCACCGCGGCACTGGGCATTCATCTCTGGGTAAGCGGCTCGGTTACGCCCGGTGCGGTGGCGGTGGTGATGAGTCTGGCGATTCGACTGACCGGTATGTCACACTGGATTATGTACGAGATCACCAGTTTGTTTGAAAATATCGGCACGGTACAGGATGGCATCAATACCATCTCGATTCCCCACGCGATCACTGACACTGAATCAGCATCTGTCCTGCAGGTTGAACGCGGTGAGATTCAGTTTGATCAGGTCAACTTTGCTTACAATCAGGATCAAGATAATCCAGAACAGGTGTTTAAAGACCTGAATCTGACAATTGCCCCTGGCGAAAAAGTTGGCATTGTCGGTCGCAGTGGTGCCGGCAAGTCGACGTTGGTGAATCTGTTGTTGCGGTTTTTTGATGTTCAGAGCGGTGCCCTGAAAATCGACCAGCAGGACCTGCGCGATGTTTCACAGGATAGTCTGCGCAACAAAATTGCCATGGTCACCCAGGACACCTCGCTGCTGCACAGGTCGGTGCGCGAAAATATTATGTTTGGGCGCCCCGAGGCCACAGAAGAGCAGATGATTGCCGCGGCGAAACAGGCTCAGGCCCATGACTTTGTGCTCAGTTTGCGCGATAACAAAGGCCGCCGTGGCTATGACGCCCATGTTGGCGAGCGCGGTGTAACCCTGTCTGGTGGTCAGCGTCAGCGCATTGCTATCGCGCGGGTGCTGTTAAAAGATGCACCAATTTTGGTGCTTGATGAAGCCACATCTGCGCTCGATTCAGAAGTTGAGGCGACTATTCAGCAGAGTCTCAATCAATTGATGGGCGGTAAAACGGTGATCGCTATCGCCCACCGCCTGTCGACGATTGCCGCAATGGATCGCCTGATCGTGTTTGATAAGGGAGTGGTTGTTGAGCAGGGTAGTCATCAACAGTTATTGGTCAAAAATGGCCTCTATGCCAGCCTCTGGAGCCACCAGTCCGGTGGCTTCCTCGGCCTTGAATAAGCGCGCGCTATGATTACGTTAACTGATATCGAGCTGCGACGTGGCACCAAGGTGCTGTTGCAGGATGCCGAGCTGGTTATCCATCCTGGACAGCATATCGGTATTATTGGCGCCAATGGCTGCGGCAAGTCGACTCTGTTTAAACTGCTGATGGGCGAGATTGGCCCGGATGCAGGCGAGTTGTATATTCCCGCGGACTGGCGTATCGCCCATATGGCTCAGGAGTTGGCCAACTCTGAGCACAGTGCGGTCGAGTTTGTACTCGATGGCGATCCGCTGATTCGAAAGATTGAACGGGCGATTGAGCAGGCGCTGCTCGATGAGGATCACAATCGTCTGGCGCTGGAATATGAAAAGCTCGATGCCGCCAACGGTTTTGATGCGCGCTACCGGGCCGAACAGCTATTGCATGGTTTGGGGTTTGCACAGTCAGAGATAGAGCGACCCGTGAACAGCTTTTCCGGTGGCTGGAGGATTCGCCTGAATTTGGCACAGGCGCTGATGAGCCCATCTGATTTAATGTTGTTAGATGAGCCGACTAATCACCTCGATTTGGATGCCACGCTGTGGTTGGAGCAGTGGTTGCAGAGCTATTCGGGAACGCTGCTAATTATTTCTCACGATCGCGATTTTATCGATAATGTTGCCGAGCGAATTGTGCATATTGAGCACAGCAAAATAAATGCTTACAAGGGCAACTATTCAACCTTTGAGCGTGTTCGTGCTGAGCGTCTTGCGTTGCAGCAGGCGAGTTTTGAAAAACAACAAAAACGTCGTAAAGATGTTGAGGAATTTGTTGCGCGGTTTCGCTATAAGGCGTCAAAAGCGAAACAGGCTCAGAGCCGTTTAAAAGAATTGCAGCGGATGGAAGACATCGCGCCGGCTCATATTGACTCGCCGTTTTATTTTAATTTTTCTGCAGCAAAACAAGCTCACAGTGCCCTGGCAAATTTAAGCCAGGCAACGCTTGGCTATAAACAAGAAACAGCCATTTTGTCGCAGGTTAATTTTGATTTGCAGCCCGGCTCTCGAATCGGATTACTTGGTCCAAACGGTGCTGGCAAGTCGACATTAATTTCGACACTGACGGGCGATCTAAAGTTGCTGCAAGGCGAGAGAGTTTATGGCGACAACGTAAAAATTGGTTATTTTGCGCAACACCAATTAGAAGTTTTAGACTTGCAGGCAAGTGCATTTTTGCATTTGCAGCGAATTAGTCCCAAAGCGACCGATCAGGAACTTCGCAATTTTCTCGGTGGATTTGATTTTCATGGTGATCGCGCGCTTGAGCCGATCAAACTATTTTCCGGTGGTGAAAAAGCCCGTGTTGCACTGGCCTTAATTGTCTGGCAGAAGCCCAATTTATTGTTGCTTGATGAGCCGACCAACCATCTGGATCTGGAAATGCGTCAGGCGCTGACCATGGCGCTGCAGAATTATGAAGGCGCATTGGTTGTGATCTCCCACGATCGTCATCTGCTGCGCAACACAGTCGATGAGTTTTATCTGGTGGCCGACGGTAGGGTGAAGGAGTTTGATGGCGATTTAAAAGATTATCAACAGTGGTTGAAGAACTTTAATCGCGTGCCGCTGGTTGCGGGTGCGCAGTCAGCAGATACTATTGCGCCGAGTGATGATTCTGCACAGGTTGAAAAATTAACCGCTGACGATAAAAAACGACAACGCCAACAGGCAGCAGATGCGCGCAAGCTGCTCGCACCCTTGACCCAAAAATCGTCGCAACTGGAATCAAAAGTTGAAAAACTGCAATCACAGTTAGGTGGTGTGGAAACGTCGTTGGCAGATGGTGAAATATATTCCGACGATAATAAAATGAAATTAAAACAGCAGCTTTCGATGCAAGCTGATCTTAAAAAGCAAATCGCCCAGATAGAAGAAGAGTGGTTTGATGTGCAGCAGCAAATCGAACAATTCGAGAGCTAATTTTTTAAATTTTTGTGGATATTTTCTCAATATAAATCAGGTGGTTAGACTGGATGATCTGCGCATAACTTGATAGCATGGTCGGCCGTTTGAAAATTGAGATTGGTATTTGCAATGTTTAATCGTAAAAAAGAGTTTCCATTTGCCAAGGAAGTTGGCACATCTCACTCTGTTTCAGGTGAGAAATTTAATGGCGAGGCGTCTGTAAAGTCTCCTTATTCCGTTGGAGGAAAAGCGATGATTGGTTCAACAGTTGTTATCGAAGGTCAAATTACCAGTGGCGAAGATCTGGTTGTCGAAGGAAATGTTTTTGGCACAATTACCGCTAAAGAGCATGAAGTAACGATAGGAAAATCGGGACAGTTAAAAGCTGATATTGTCGCCAAAGTGGTGCGCGTTGAGGGCAATGTGCAGGGCGATATTTCAGGTGGCGAGAAAGTTATTATTGCCAATACGGGCAATGTGCTCGGCAATATTGACGCACCTCGCGTCACTCTCGAAGATGGTGCCAAGTTTAAAGGCAGCATTGAGATGGATCCTGATGAGCCCGCAACAGCTGAGTCTCCGGTCAAAGCGGTTGTGAACGGCAAAGCCGATCTGTTCCCTGTGGGTGCCGATAGCGAAACATCGAAGGCATCCTGAGCCGCGTTTAGTTTAAGCGGATCAATAATAAAAAAGTGAAAGGGTAAGCGCTGTGCTTAAAGAGGTTGGTGCGAATGCGATAGCGAGGTCCGAGGCGGTCGAGACCTACGCACTTTGCACCCAGCTTCGCAGTAATCTTGCGGCGTCTCTGTTTACCTCTCTTCCCGACGATCGGCAGATAGTTGTTCTCGATATGGGAATGGCTATGGCCGCCACCGTCGATCTGTTTAGTCAGTTCAAAAGCAAATTACTTTTTGTCGATCTCTATTCCGAACCTTTTATTGCCGATATCGGCGATGACGCCAGCCACAGTGAGCTGGTGTTGCAGTTTCGCCGTGGGCTGGGGTTGGAGCAGGACATGATTATCGATATCTGTCTGTTTTGGGACTTTTTTAATTATCTCGATGGCAGGTTATTAAAGGCCTTTGCCGAGGCGCTTAAGCCGAATGTTGGCCGATATACTCGCGGCTTTGGTCTTGGGGTGCTCAACGCGCGCTGTCAGTTGCCGCACTCATGTTACGGTTTGATGAGTGACAGCAGCCTCACCCAATGTCCACGCGATGGTGAGCCGATGCCGGTGTATCCTCACTCGCAGCGGGATCTCAATGATTTTCTCGGTTATCTGGAAATTGATAAAAGTCGTTTGATGGCAGACGGGCGGGTGGAATATCTGCTGGCTTGGCACGACCCTGAAGAGCCTGCCTTGCAGCCGATTTTTTAGTCGCTGTTTTTTTCTGCCTGCCTGTCGATTACGTTTTTAACAGACTAGATCTCCTTTTATTCGTTACACTACCTGCCTTTAAGCCGCGGTCCGCGGTTGTTTAACACAATAACCATAAGCTGTTTAACGCAGCACCGAGGGAAATTTTATGAAGCAAGCGATTATTGTTGGTGCCAGTTCGGGTCTGGGTTGGGAGCTTGCCGTGCAGTTGGCGGCTAAAGGATATCAGCTTGGTGTGATGGCGCGTCGCGAGGAGCTTTTAAATCAGCTGGTTGAGCAGTTGCCCGGCGAGCACTTTGTGCAGAGGACCGATGTTACCAATGCGGAGCAGTCCCAGCGCGAGCTGGAGGACCTGATTGCGCGAATGGGTGATGTTGAACTGATTGTTCTCAGCTCCGGTGTTGGATTGTTTGAGCGCGATCTCGATTGGGTGGTTGAGCGTGAAATGATCGACGTTAATGTTCGCGGGTTTGCTGCACTGTCGCTGGTGGCGATGGCTCACTTTACCCAGCGCGGCGCTGGGCACTTGGCCGGTATCTCGTCGGTTGCCGCACATTTGTTTGGGGCTAAAACCCTGACTTATCATGCTACCAAGGCATTTGTTTCAAATTATCTTGCCGGGATGCGTTCTCGGGCTATCCGGTCTGGGCTGCCGATCACCATCACCACGATTGAGCCGGGTTTTGTTAAGACACCTATGGTGCAGGGCACGCCGATATGGACAGCACCCGTTGAAAAGGGTGTGGCGCAGATGGTTAGCGGGTTGCTGAAAAAGAAGAATCATATCTTTATCACCAAGCGCTGGGGCGTGGTGGCGCGACTGGTCGATCTGACTCCAACTTGGCTGCTGCGCAAATTTGTGTAATTTGCACTAGAATTACGGGTTTGGATAAGTGTAAAAAGAACGGCGCCTGATGCAAAAATCTCGTATGGTTAAACTCGCCACAATTCGCGGTATTGTGGATATGTTGCCGCTCAGTTTGGCGGTTTTGCCCTGGGGTATTTTGTTTGGCTCGCTGGCTGTGCAACGCGGCTTTAGCTGGCTTGAAGCGCAAATGTTCTCCGGGATTATTTTCGGCGGCGCGGTGCAGATTGTCACCGTTGAGTTAATCGCTGATAACAGTTCATTGCTAACCGTCTTGTTTACGGCGTTTGTGATCAGTTCGCGGCATTTTCTCTATGGCCTTTCACTGCGTGAACGCATGATTCAGCATCCTTTACGCTGGCGAGTTCCGCTGGGATTTTTGTTGACCGATGAACTGTTTGCGCTGTCTGGCCATCGCCGTGCCTACACCGGCAAACTGCGAGTCTATTACGGTTTGGCTGCCGGCGGCAGTTTTTACCTGGCGTGGAATTTGTGGACCTTTGTCGGCATTGTCGCGGGTGCTTCGCTGCCGGATCTGACTGATCTGGGCCTCGATTTTGCCATTGCCGCGACCTTTATCGCGCTGGTGGTTCCAGGTATCAAGTCCCTCGCCATGTTGGCCGCTGTGGTCACAGGAGCCGTGAGCTCCATTCTCTTTACCCTCTGGGACTTTGAGTTAGGGCTGATCTGTGCGGCATTGCTGGCGATGACCGCCGGTTTCACTGTCAGCAAGTTAAGGGGGCTGGCATGACCATTGTGACGATCTTGCTGCTTGCCTGTGTTACCTTTGGCACCCGCTATCTGTTTCTGATAAAACGATTACCCATCCGCCTGGGGCCGAATATGCGCCTGTTGTTGAGCTTTAGTGGTCCGGGTGTGTTGGCAGCCATTTTGGCGCCGATTTTGTTGGTGCGTGGTGGTCAGTTGCAGTTAACGCTTGCCAATCCCTATCTCTGGGGCGGGGCCGCAGCCATAGCCGCTGCCTGGAAAACGGGCAATATTTACTGGACGATTGGCGCTGGGATGCTAGTCTTTATTGGGGTTGGCCAGATAGTCTAATGCCGTTTTATCTCCGGAGATGGGAACGCTGTGGTCACCAAAAGGCCCCTAATTGTCATGCCGATGGCGTTTTGCCTGTGCACAATCGCGCATAATTACCGGCTAGTGCAACCTAACGAAAAGTTGTTCGTTAAAAGCAACCGAAACAGAATGAGAACCCAATTATGATTCCACGCAAGCTGTACGATTCCGACCACGATATGTTCCGCGACTCTGTGCGCAAGTTCCTCGAGACCGAAGCTGTTCCCCATCATCTGCAGTGGGAAAAAGATGGCATGGTCAGCGACGAAATCTGGTTGAAGGCCGGTGAGCAGGGCTTTCTTGCACCGACTGTTCCTGAAGAGTACGGCGGCGTCGGTGTCGATTTCAGATATAACGCCATTGTTAATGAAGAGGTTTGTCGCGCGGGCTGCAGTGGACTTGGCTGGACGTTGCACTCGGATATCGCGGTGCCTTATTTAGTTCGCTATGGCAGTGAAGAGCAGAAGCAGCGCTACCTTCCCCGCTGTGTCAGCGGTGAGTTGATCACTGCAATTGCGATGACCGAGCCCGGTGCTGGATCTGATCTGCAGGGAACCAAGACCACCGCGGTTCTCGACGGTGATGAGTGGGTTATCAATGGCTCCAAGACCTTTATTACCAATGGTCAGAAATCTGGTCTGGTGATCGTGGTAGCCAAAACGGACGTCAATGCCGGCTCGAAAGGGATTAGTTTATTTTTGGTTGAAGCCGGAACGCCAGGTTTCTCAAAGGGTAAAAATCTCGAAAAGCTGGGTATGAAGGCTCAGGATACGTCAGAACTGTTTTTCCAGGATGTCAGAATCCCGAAAGCGAATCTGTTGGGTGAAGAGGGCCGAGGCTTTATCTATCTGATGCAGGATTTACCACAGGAGCGACTGTCTATTGCGGTCAGCGCCAACGGTATGTGTCAGGGTGTGCTGCAGTCGACCATCGACTATGTCAAAGACCGCAAGGCGTTTGGCACGACGATAGGTTCTTTCCAGAACACACAATTCAAGCTTGCTGAACTGGCCGCAGAAGTCAGCGCCGCAGAGGTTTTCTTGGATCGCTGTACCGAGCTGTTGATTGAAGACCAGCTGGACACCGTAACGGCATCCAAGCTGAAGCTATTGACCACAGACTTGCAGTGTCGGGTAGCTGATGAATGTCTGCAGTTGCACGGTGGCTGGGGGTATATGTGGGAATACCCGGTTGCGCGTGCTTTCGCCGATGCGCGCGTGCAGCGTATTTATGGTGGTACCAATGAGATTATGAAGCTGATTATTTCGCGTGACTTAATGAAGTAGAGATGTAGAACCTGTGTTGGGGCGTGTGTATCGACGTGCCCCAACACGGTCGCTGTTTAGCCTGCCTTCCCCTAGTCCTTATATGACGGATCGATTCTGTCCATTGTGCGCACCAGTGCGTTGAACTCCAGCTCACCGACAGGGTTGCCCATTCCCTGCTTTAGCATCAGCTGCTCTGACCGCGCGAGTACTTCATCTGCCACCGGTATCAGTGGTCGGCCGGTTGCATCGCAGGCGACCTGAATCTCGCAAGAGCGCTGCATTGCCCACATGTTATAAAACGCTTCAGCAATTGTCCGACCGCAGGTCAGCAGGCCATGGTTGCGCAAAATCAGCATGTTTTTGTCGCCCATATTGGCGATCAGGCGCGGTTTTTCATCATCCATTACGGTGATGCCTTCAAAGTCATGATAGGCAATGCGGTTGTGCAACAGCGCGGAATAGAAGTTGTCGCTGCGCAGCCCCTCTTCGGAACAGGCTACGGCCATCCCGGCAGAAGTGTGGGTGTGGGTAATACATTTTACGTCATGTCGTGCAGCATGAATGGCGGTATGAATCAGGATGCCTGCCGGATTAACGGCGTAGTCTGTTGGCTCAACGATATTGCCTTCGATATCGACCTTGACCAGGTTTGAGGCGGTCACCTCACTGTAGTGCAAGCCGTAGGGATTGATTAAAAAGTGCTCTTTGTCACCGGGCAGTTTCACGGTGATATGGTTGTAGATCATCTCTGACCAGCCGAGATAGTCAAAAATGCGATAGCATGCTGCGAGTTGAACGCGCAGTTCTTGTTCTGTTGAAGCCATTAGTTCGCCCTCTTTACAAACTTGGTTAAGATCACAATCTGTGTGCCGTTGACTCGGCCTTCTATCTGTTCGGGGTTGTCCTGAACCAGTGAAATATTGCGCACAGCGGTGCCGCGTTTGCCGACAAAGCTGGTGCCTTTTACATCCAGATCCTTGATTAGCGTCACTGTATCACCGGCACTGAGCACGGCGCCATTACTGTCTTTGTGCACTACTGTGTCAGCGTCAGACTGACCTTCGCCCGTCGCCTTGGCCCAAGCCAGGGTCTCATCGTCGAGATAGAGCATTTCCAGCAATTCCTGCGGCCAGCCCTCGGCGCTGAGGCGGGTCAACATACGCCACGCCACAACCTGCACGGCGGGCACTTGCGACCACATGCTGTCATTGAGGCAGCGCCAGTGATTGATGTCGATATTATCTGGATTGTTGATTTGATCCTGGCACCTGTTACAGGCTAACAGTGATTGCTCAGTGCTGCCGTCGCTATCAGGTGGTACCGCATAGGCACTCAGGTTTTCAGTGTTGGCGCAGAGTTCGCAGGCAGAGCCGCTGCGGGCATGAAGATCAGACATAATGGATGACTATTGGTGGTTAAAATTGAGCGCCCAGTATAGCCAATTAGGATCGGTTTACGTTAACTCGGCAACCAAGCTCTCAGCGGCAGCCCAGCCAGACAACACTGCGCCTTCAAAGCGCGGCCCGGCAAAGGCGTCGCCGGCCAGTGCAAGTGGCGGCAGTGCCGTCGCCTTGCTCAATAACAGACAGGCGTGATCGTCAACCACTGAGGGTTTACTGTAACGCCATCCATGCACCTGATATTCGGTGACCCTGGCGTCGCCAAGATACGCTGCCGCGGCATCGATTAACTGCTGACCTGCCTGCATGCGGTCCTGTTCAAAGTGCTCGGCGCTAAAGGCGCCACTGCCATGAATGGTCACCGCGGGAATATTGGAGACACCTTTCTGCTGGTTGTCGCTGATCCAGGCGATTGGCCCGGTGTCGAAGGCGATGGCGCCTGGCGCCGCGATTGAGGTCGGGCCATCGAGCACTGCCATTACTGCAATGCAGCTTTCATAGGCAATTTTTTCCAGACGTGCGCGATGGCTGGCAGAGATCTTAATATTCCCTGAGGCCAACAGGTCGATGGTCTGCGGGACTGGCGAGGTGATTAGCAAACCCTTTGAGCTGACTGTTTCACCGCTGTCGAGCCGGCAGAGCCAGGTCTGCCCGTGCTGATCGATGCTTTCAACGCGTGTCGCGCGGCGGACATCGATATCGATAGCCAGATATTTCGCGATAGCCGTCATGGTGGGCACGCCGCGATAGCGTGGATGGCCATTTGCCTGCCCGGGATAGCTGCTGTACCACTCTTCGGCGACGCCGGCATTGATCCACTCTGCGACATGGGTTTGAAAGTCCGGGTCTCTGGCAGTCATAAACTGCGCACCATGGTCAAACGTGGCGTCGCCAATTCTTCTGCCAGCCAGACGTCCACCGAGGCCACGACCTTTATCGATAACCAGTACCTCAAGGCCTGCCTGATGCAATTTGTTGGCCGCACTGAGTCCGGCAAGGCCGGCGCCAATAATCACAATATCAGCGTTGAGAGTGTTTTGCGGGGCGGGTGAAGAGGTCATAGGTCGGGACTTTTAATAGATGATTTTCGGGCGTCAGATTTACAACGCACGGAGCAGTATCGCACTTCGTCCCAGCAGCGCTGCCATTTTTTGCGCCAGACAAATGGGCGCTCGCAGGCCAGGCAGATCTTGCTCGGCAGGTCAGATTTTTTACGCATGGTTGGCATAGAGGGATTATGCCAGTATCGGCAAGGTTACGCCGCTGCTAACTCACTGCCTTGCAAAGTAATGCGGTGCATCAGTCGCATCTGACCTTGATAATCATTGTCCGCCTGATGCCAGGTGCAGCGATTGTCCCAGAAGGTGACGGAGCCGGGCAGCCAGTTAAAGCTGCAGGTGAATTGTGGCTGTGCGACATGCATATAGAGTTCGTCGAGTAGCTTGCGGCTTTCGGCAAAGTCCCAGTCCTCAAATTGAATTGTGTGTCCGGGATTGACGTAGAGCACTTTGCGACCACTTTCCGGGTGGCGAATGACGACCGGATGCGTGGCATCGCCAACACGATCCATTCCGCCCAGTTGGCTGGCCAGATCAGTTAGTCGGTAGAGGCCGTTCTCACCATATAGGTGCTTGTTGGAGTGAATTGCGCGCAGTCCTTCAATGCGTTTTTTGAGGTCGTCGGGCATGGCGTCGTAGGCCGCGGCCAGATTGGCAAACTGCGTGTTACCGCCGCTAGTTGGCAGCGTTCGCGCAACCAGAATTGAGCCCAGTGCGGGAATCTCGTCATAGGAATGGTCGGTGTGCCAACCACCACCAATATTGGTCTGCTGGTCTTTCTCTTTGCGCACTTCGGCGATCAGTGGTGACTCTTCGCTGGTCTTGAAAAATTTATTCACCACGATAGTGCCAAAGCGCTGGGCAAAGCGCAGATGTTCCTGTGGTGGCAAGTCCTGATCACGGAAAAACAACAGCCCGTATTCGGCAAACACGGCGCGCAGTTCTGCCAGTTGGTTGTCGTCTAGGGTGGCAAGCTGAAGTTCGCTGACCACGGCTCCACAGTTTTCCGAGTAGGGGGTGACTTTCATAGTGAGATTCTTTTTGTTTTTGTTCTAAGCCTTATTTGAGCATGTTTTACAAAACCTGTCATCCGGAGCGCAGTTGAGGGATCTCTCCATGTCGCTGCGTTTCGCCTTGAGGCCTCTAATCAAACTGCTTGTCAGCACTGGCAAATATCAGATAAAACAGCATGCCAAACAACGATACCGCACCGGCTAGCTGGAACACCATGACCCATGAACCGGTTGCTTCGAGAATGTAGCCTGCGGCATAGACACCAATAATGCCCGGGATCGCGGCCATGGTGTTGGTAATGCCCATCAGCGTGCCGGCATATTTGGGTGCAATATCCATATGGTTGACCACAAATCCGCCGATGGCTGCGGAGCCGAGAATATTGCCGAGGGTCATAATCCCGATGGCGACCCACACGCTTTCGGCGTACCCCACCACCATCATGGTTGCGGCCATACCGCCGAGGCTGACGGACTGCATGATTTTGCGCACTTTAACTACAGCCATACCGCCCTTAATCATGCGGTCGGCGATATTGCCGGAGATATTGTAGAACAGCACCGAGATAATAAATGGCACCATGGTGAAGTAACCGACTGAGGCGTAATCCACGCCCAGCCCTTTGTTAATAAAGGTCGGCAGCCAGGTCAGCAGTAGAAATAGCGACCAGTTATTGCAGAAGTGCGCGACCATGATGGCTAATACGGCGGGGCTTTTTAACAGCTGCAGTATCGGCGGTGCGGTCTCGGCTTTGCTGGGTTCGCCTTCTGCTTGAATGTGGGCCAATTCTTCAGGGCTGATGTGCGGGTGAGTGCTTGGCTCGGAGGAGGTCGATTGCCAGAATACAAACCACAGCACGCCAAGTAAGCCATAACTGTAAAACACCATTTCCCATCCATAGGCTTGAACAATAAGCGGTGTGATAACCAATGCAACTACGGTGCCCAGCGGAATGCCGCTATTAATGGCACCCATTGCTCGAGCGCGCTCGGATTGCGGCACCCAGCGTGCCAGCAGGCTGTAAATTGAGGGGTAGGTAACGGCTTCGCCCATGCCCATCAATATCCGGTTGAGAATCAGTATGGCCAGCCCAAACGACGCCGCAAGGGGAGTCAACACAGTAAACAGTGACCACAGCAAGACGCCAACACCGAGCACGACTTTGCCGCCAAAACGATCTGACAGGGTGCCACCAAGGATTTGCAGCAGCAGATAGCCGACAAAAAATGATGACAATACGCGTCCCTGTGTCTCGGGGCCCCAGCCGTATTGTTCGGCCATGGGAATAATAGTGACAGACATGGCGATGCGGTCGATATAGCAAATAAATACGGCCACCATTGAGAGCATGACGAGTTTGTGGCGCTGCTGTAGAGCACCTGGGGCAATTGAGCGGAGCATGGAGGATCCCTGTGGTTATTGTTTTTATGGACCAGAATTTTTTCTAAGTTTACAGGCTTTTGGTTCTTTTGTGGGGGTGATATTTTTCTCGATTGCGGGCTAAATCAATGTAATTATCGCTAATCTAGGCGACTCAATTAGGCTAAAATAGGCCTATCTTTGGTCTTTCTGTGATCTTCTTTCATGCAAAAAAACAGCTCTGATTTGCCACTCAAACACGGCATTGGTATCGACTTTGGCACCAGTAACAGTGCCGCTGCGGTTTTTGATGGCGAACGCGTGAAGCTGGTTCAGTTGAGCCAGCTCAATCCGATTATGCCGTCGGCCAATTATATTGATCGGGATTTTTTCTCGACTATCGGCCAGCCCGCTATCGACGATTACATCAGTGATAATCAGGGCCGCAAGGTCGAGCTCAGTGCCGAGTTGATCGGTGAGGCGCGAACCTCTGCCGGCACGGCAGATGGACCTGCCAGTGAATCCGAGACCAGCAAGGTTTTCGGCCAGGCATTTAATGATGCCGGGCTGCCGGGGCGACTGTTTCGCGGCACCAAGCGTTTGCTGGGTAATACTGCCAGCGATAAAACGGTTATTTTTTCGCGCCCCTTTCGCCTGGTGGCATTGGTTACGCCGATTTTAGTTGGCATTCGCAAAGCGTTGCAGCTGAGTGTTGCTGACAGCAGTCATGCCTGTATTGGTCATCCGGTCAACTTTGAGGGGCTGGAGCAGGGGCGCAATAATGTCGCCCTGGAGAGGCTGAGTGAATCCTATCGTCATGCCGGCATTGTCGAGCAAACGTTCTGTCCGGAGCCCACTGCAGCGGCGATTAGTTATCTGTACAACCATCCCCACAGCCGTGACCAGCTGATGTTGACCGTTGATTTCGGTGGCGGCACTCTGGATTTTTGTATTCTGCGCCGTGAAGGCAGTGACTTTAACGTGGTGGCCACCCATGGCATTGCGTTGGGTGGTGACAAGATTGATCAGTGTATTTTTCGCGAGCTAGTGTTTCCACTGCTCGGCAAAGGGGAACGCTGGCGGCGGACTGTCGATGGGTCCGAGGTTGATACGCTCTTTCCGTTTGCCGATTTTGAAGAGCTGCTGATCAATTGGCCGATCAGTTATATGCTCAATCAGAACAAATACACCGCTCCTGTGATGCTGCGCATGGAAGAGGCCGATGAGGGCTCGATCAAATTCCGCCGACTCTATGATCTGATTAAACAGAATTACAGCTACCAGGTGTTTGAGGCGATCAAAGTCTTTAAAGCCGAGCTTTCGGTTGCCGATTACGCAGTGTTAGATATTCCGGAGATCGACATTGAAGTCACACTCGAGCGCTGGGAGTTCGAGCTGATGATCTCCGATCTGCTGTTTGAGCTGGAACAGGCGATTACCCTTATTCTCGATAAAGCGGGCGTCGTGGCGGGCGATATCGATCTGGTGCTTCGTACCGGCGGCTCTTCATTAATTCCTGCGGTGAAAGATATTCTCGACAATCAGTTCCCTGGAAAGGTGGTTGAGCATGATCCGTTCACCAGTGTGGCTGCGGGTCTGGCCATCGCTGACTACCACGGCTTTGGCTCGACTGTCGCCGAACAGCCTGTCGGCGGGTAAATTATTCAGCGACCCGTCAAGCAGGCTCGCAGTGCCCGCAGTTGCGGGATTGTTTTTTATTTAACTTACTTGCATGTAACAAGCAAGATTATTAAACTCGCCGTATTACTTCGCTAATGAGTCAATATTATGAGTATCTCAGCCGTTCCAAATACCGCCTCACCGGCCAATCCTGAGCAAAAAAAGGGCATTCCTCTGCGTTTTGTTACCGCTGCCAGCCTGTTTGATGGCCACGATGCAGCAATCAATATTATGCGCCGCATTCTTCAGGGCGCCGGGGTTGAGGTTATCCATCTGGCGCACAATCGCTCGGTGGCTGAGGTGGTGGAAACTGCCCTGCAGGAAGATGCCCAGGGCATCGCCATCAGCTCCTATCAGGGCGGCCATGTCGAGTACTTTAAGTATGCGGTTGATCTGTTAAAAGAGGCCGGTGCCGAGCATATAAAAATCTTTGGCGGTGGCGGTGGGGTGATTGTGCCGGCTGAGATCAAGGAGCTTGAGGCATACGGTGTCGAGCGTATTTACTCGCCCTACGACGGGCAAAATCTCGGTTTGGTTGGGATGATCGAGGATATGATCGCGCGCTGTTCGCTGGGTACCTACAGTGACATCAAGGTTAATGCCGATGCGCTCTCAGGTGCTGCCGGACGCAAAAACCTGTCCCGTTTAATCACGGCGATTGAGCGTGATGAACTCAATGAAGAACAGCAGAAATCGCTTCGCGAACAGGCTCAATTTCTCAGTGCCACGGTGCCGGTTCTGGGTATTACCGGCACCGGTGGTGCAGGTAAGTCGTCACTAACCGATGAGATGATTCGTCGCTTCCGACAGGACAGTGCCGACCAGCTCAAGATTGCGGTGCTGGCGATCGACCCGACTCGGCGTAAAACCGGCGGCGCACTGCTCGGTGATCGGATTCGCATGAATGCAATCTATCACCCATCTATTTATATGCGTTCAATCGGCACCCGCGGTGCCACCGGTGAAGTGCCGGCGGCGCTGAAAGATATTGTCTGCGCACTGCGCCTTGGTGATTTTGATTTGGTGGTGGTTGAAACGCCGGGTATTGGTCAGGGCGATGCCGGCATCGTGCCTTATGTGGATGTGCCAATCTATGTGATGACACCAGAGTTTGGTGCCCAGAGCCAGCTGGAAAAAATCGATATGCTCGATTATGCCGAACTGGCGATTATCAATAAGTTTGACCGTAAGGGCAGTGATGATGCCTATCGCGATGTCTGTAAACAGGTGCAGCGCAATCGCGAGGCATGGGATCAAACTCCGGAGCAGATGCCGGTGTTTGGCACCATCGCTTCGCGCTTTAACGATGATGGCGTGACGGCTGCGTATCAGGAGCTGCTGAACCTCTTGCAGGCCCGTGGTCTGCGTAGCTTTGAACAGCATCTGGCAAAAGTGGATCGCCGTACACCATCGGAAAAAACCGTGGTTGTGCCGGCCGATCGTCAGCGCTATCTGGCCGAGATCGCCGCCACTCAGCGCGGTTATCATCAGCAGGTTGAACAGCAGGCAAAACTGGCTCGCCAACAGCAGCAGCTGGCGGCAACCAAAGCGATGTTATTGGAGAACGGCAGCGATGCGCCGCAAACGATCGATGTATTGATTGCTGAACGCAGACAGGCCATGGACAGCAAGGCCAGCACGCTGCTCGACAATTGGCCTGCTGTGGTAGAAGCCTATTCTGGCGATGAAAAAATTGACCTGCTGCCGAATGGCAAACAGGTTGTCACCAAATTAAACAGCGTGTCGCTGTCGGGCAATAAAATTCCGCGGGTGTCGTTGCCGCGCTTTGAGGATCACGGCGAACTGCTCAAGTGGCTGATGCGTGACAATTTACCGGGCGAGTTTCCCTACACTGCGGGGGTGTTTCCGTTTAAGCGTGAAGGCGAAGATCCGGCGCGTATGTTTGCCGGCGAGGGCGATGCCTTTAAAACCAACCGCCGCTTTAAAGCGCTCTCCGAGCACTCTCCTGCCAAGCGTTTATCTACTGCCTTTGATTCGGTCACGCTGTATGGTTTTGATCCCGACGAGCGGCCGGATATTTACGGCAAGGTCGGCAATGCCGGGGTGTCGATCTGTACGCTGGATGATATGAAGGCGCTGTACGACGGTTTTGATCTCTGTCATCCCAGCACCTCTGTATCGATGACGATTAATGGCCCGGCGCCGACTATTTTGGCGATGTTCCTGAATACCGCTATTGATCAGCAGCTTGAGCAGTTTGTTGCTGAACACAGTCGCCAGCCCAGTGCCGATGAATACCAGAGCCTGCGCAGCAATACCTTACAGCGGGTGCGCGGCACCGTTCAGGCGGATATTCTCAAGGAAGATCAGGGCCAGAACACCTGTATTTTTTCGACTGAGTTCAGCCTGCGCATGATGGGTGATATGCAGCAGTATTTTATCGATCAACAGATTCGCAATTTCTATTCGGTGTCGATCTCTGGCTATCATATCGCCGAGGCAGGCGCTAACCCGATCTCGCAGTTGGCCTTTACCCTCTCCAATGGTTTTACCTTTGTGGAAGCTTATTTAGCGCGAGGTATGCGCATCGATGATTTTGCACCGAACCTATCGTTCTTTTTCTCCAATGGTATGGATCCAGAGTACACAGTGATGGGCCGTGTCGCTCGGCGCATCTGGGCTGTGGCTATGCGTGATCGCTATGGCGCCAACTCGCGCAGCCAGAAACTGAAATACCATATTCAGACTTCGGGTCGCTCCCTGCATGCCCAGGAGATGAACTTTAATGATATCCGCACCACGTTGCAGGCGCTGATTGCGATCTACGATAATTGCAACAGCTTGCACACCAACGCCTATGATGAAGCGATTACCACTCCTACCGAGGAGTCGGTTCGCCGGGCGCTGGCGATTCAGCTTATTATTAATCAGGAGTGGGGTCTGGCAAAAAATGAAAACCCCAATCAGGGCGCCTTTGTGATCGATGAGCTGACTGACTTGGTTGAAGAGGCAGTGCTGCAGGAGTTTGAGAAAATCTCCGATCGCGGCGGTGTGCTTGGTGCGATGGAAACCGGTTATCAGCGTGGTAAGATTCAGGAAGAATCACTTTTTTACGAACACAAAAAGCACGATGGCTCGCTGCCCATTGTCGGCGTCAATACCTTCCTTAGCGACGCTGACCCCGAGTCGGTGGACATTGAGCTGGCGCGCTCCACTGAAACGGAAAAGCAGAGTCAGATCAAACGTCTTCGCGCGTTCCAGGCGACCCATGGCGATGAGTCTGCGGCAATCCTCAAGCGCCTTCAGGACACCGTCAAAGAGGGTGGCAATGGTTTTGAGGTGTTGATGGAAGCGGTGCGCTGTTGTTCGCTGGGGCAGATTACTAATGCCTTGTTTGAGGTCGGCGGCCAGTATCGGCGGTCCATGTAACCGGGCTGGTGAGTTAACAAAACAGGATAATCCCAATGGCTAAAACCCTGCGTTTGACCCAGATTGAGCGCAAAGAAATTTCCGATGCCAAGATGCTTGAGGCGGCGGTTGCGTTGATTGTGGAAAATGGCGCGGGTCAACTTACGCTGAAAGACGTGGGCGAGAAGGCGGGCTATTCCCGTGGACTGGCGGGTTACCGATTTGGCAACAAGGCCGGGCTGTTTGATTTTGTGCTGCGCTCGGTGGGAGAAGACTGGCTGGCTGAGTTGACATCGGTGACCAACAATAAGCGCGGCTATGAAGCCATTGCCGCGGCGCTGGATGCTCACCTGGCTTTTTGTGAAGATGCCCCGATTCATGTCGAAGCGTTCTATCGGTTGTGGTTTGATTCTCTGGCCCCTGACTCCGCGTTGCGAAATGTGATTCTGGGAATTCACCGCCGTCGCCGCGCCGATGTGTTGGGTTGGATCGCTGAGGCCATCAGTGCCGGGGACGTTCCATCCACGGTCGATGCGGAGCTGCTTGCCGATCACTTCACGACGTCGGTCAGCGGTATTGTTTATCACTGGATGACCAATCCCGACGATCTGCAGCAGATACGCACGCTGCACAATGCGCTCAAGCAGGCGATGAAGTCGATGCTCAAAGGCTAGTCTGCGCGCAGTCGAACAACGCCATTGTTGATTCCCGCCGGTCACGGTTGTCGCCGTGTCGCGCTTGAAGTTTTCCGGATTGTTCTGCACTCTGTGACAAATAATAAAAATCCGGTTTCGCAATGATTACTTTCCAATTAAATAACCGCGCTGTGGCGTTTGACCTCGACCCCGACACGCCTCTGCTCTGGGTGGTGCGCGATCACTTTAAACTTAAAGGCAGCAAATTCGGCTGTGGCATGGGTCTCTGTGGGGCCTGCACCATGCATGTGAATGGTGAGGCGCTGCGTACCTGCACTCTGCCTGTCTCTGCTGTTCAAGGCGCGGCTATCACTACCATCGAAGGTCTCGGCACGCCGAATAATATGCATCCCCTGCAACAGGCCTGGGTTGAGCACAGTGTTCCCCAGTGTGGCTACTGCCAGTCTGGTCAGTTGATGTCGGCCAGCGCGCTGCTGAGCAAAAACCCCAACCCCTCAGATGATGAGATTCACGCTGCGATGGATGGCAATATCTGTCGTTGTGGTACCTACGGAAAAATTAAGGCAGCTATTAAATCAAGCGCTGCCGCGATGCGTTCAGGGGCTCTTGCGGAGTCAGCTGTGCAGAGCTTTGATCCCGCCAATAGGGGGGTTGAGTCATGAATACACGCTCACTTACGCGCAGGCGTTTTTTGCTTACCACCGGAGCGGTCGCCAGTGGCTTGATTGTCGGGTGCTCCACCAGCCATGCAAAGTCGGTGGGTTACGCGCCGGTGGTTGGGGCATTTGAACCCAATTCGTTTATCCAGATTACGTCTGACAATCAGGTTATTTTTTATCTCCCCAGCAGTGAGATGGGGCAGGGCATTCTCGATGGTTTGAGCACTCTGATCGCCGAGGAGTTGCGCGTCAGTCCTGAGTTGATTGAGGTGCGTCATGCCAGTCTGCACGAGGATTACAAGAATCCGGAAATGAAAATGCAGGCCACGGGCGGCAGCAATGCGACTCGCGCCCAGTTTTTGCCAATTCGACAGGCTGCAGCAGATGCCGCCGCGGCGATTCGCAACGCGGCGGCGCAACAGCTCAATCAACCTGTCGATAAATTGCTGTTGGCCGATGGTCAGGTGCTGGCTGATGGTCAGCGCTATGCCTACAGTGAATTTGTTGCGCTGGCGGCGGCATTGCCGGTGCCGGAAAATTCGCCGCTGCGAAGCCCGCAGCAATTTGACCAGATTGGTCGTGAGCGACCGCGACTCGATGCGCTGGCCAAGTCTACCGGCACAGCAATTTTTGGTATCGATGCCGAGGTGGAGAACCTGTATCGCGCCGTGGTGGTGAGAGCGCCAGTTGTTGGAGCCGCGGTGCAGCGGTTTGATGGCACGGCCGCGTTGCAGCAAGCTGGTGTGGTGGATGTGATTGAATTACGCCATGGTGTCGCCGTGGTAGCTGACAGCTATTGGCGAGCGCGCAAGGCGGCTGAGTCGATTGAGGTGAATTGGACTCAGACCGAGTTGGCTGGCTGGTCATCGGATAGCCTCTACCAAGAGTTTGTTGAGACACTCAACGATGCATCGGAAAAAGGGTTGGAATGTTGTTTGGAAGGCGAGGGCGACAAGCTGCTCGATCAAGCCGAACACAGGGTGAGCGCTGATTACTTTGCGCCCTATTTGGCGCATGCGACGATGGAGCCACTCAACTGCACGGTTGAGATTGACGGTGATTCCTGTGCGGTTTATGTCGGCACTCAGTCGGTTCAGGCGTCTGCCGGTGCGGCGGTTTATTACGGTGATTTTGATGCCGACAAAGTGAAAATGCATCCAGCCTTTCTCGGTGGTGGTTTCGGTCGCCGTGGTCTCGGCGATGATGTCGCGGAGGCAGTCGAGATCGCGCGCAAGACCGGACGCAATATTCAGGTGGTCTGGAGTCGTGAGGATGATATGCGCAACGACTTCTACCGGCCGCCGGCACTGGTGCGAATGCAGGCTGGAGTCTCAGATCAGGGCATTATCGAGACCTGGTCGGTTCGCCGTGTAGGGCCCAATATTATGGATCATGTTCTCGATCAGTGGGTTGATGTGCTTGCACCGGACTATCTGAACAAAGGTTTTGTCGATTGGTTGAGTAAGTTTGGCTACTCGGTATTTAAACGTTTTAAGGCAGACCCCAGCGCTGGCGACGGTATCTATAACGATTACGACACGCCCAATAAAGAGGTGCGGCATATCCCCCGAGACCCGGGATTGCGTACCGGTTTTTGGCGTGCGGTCGGTAATTCGTCGAATGCGTTTTTTAAAGAGTGCTTTATTGACGAGTTGGCACAGCGTGCCGGTATCGATGAACTCGCGTTTCGTCTGGCCAATCTGCAAAACAATCCGCGCCTGAAAAACGCGACTCAACTGGTTGCCGAAAAAGCCGGCTGGGGCAAGCCGTTGGCGGCGGGCCATTTCCACGGGCTGGCCGTGCACAGCTCATTTGGCTCGGCTGTGGCGCAGATTGCCGAGGTCTCTGTTGAAGGCGACAAGATTATTGTGCACCGAGTCACCGCTGCGATTGATTGCGGTACGGTGGTCAACCCCGGGATTGTCCGCGATGCGGTAGAGGGCGGCATCATCTATGGCCTCACGGCAGCTCTGTACGGCGAGATCACGCTTAAAGAGGGTGTGGTGGAGCAGAGTAATTTCCATAATTACCCGATGCTGCGCATGGCCGAGACGCCGGCAGTGGATGTGCATATTGTCGCGAGTCAGGAACATCCCGAAGGCGTGGGTGAGCCCGGTCTGCCGCCTTTGGCACCGGCTGTTGCCAATGCGGTGTTCAAGGCCACTGGTCAGCGTCTGCGTCATTTGCCTCTGCGATTGAGTTAATTAAACAGTCATCGGGCGGTTGGTTTTAGCGCTATGAATAGTCATTTGATGCAGCTTTTGCAGCACTGGTATCCGCTCCGAGACAAACACCTCTGGGTATTGGGTACGGTGTATCAAACCGTGGGCCCCTGTTATCGCAAAGCCGGCGCGATGATGCTGTTTAATGATCTCGGCCAGCAGTTTGGTCTGCTGAGTGGCGGATGTCTGGAGGCTGATATCCAGCGTCAGGCGGCGCGTGTTATGCAGCACAAAAATTCCCTGACCCTGAGATACGATGGCAGCGATGAAGACGATATCGCGTTTCAGCTCGGGATTGGCTGCGGTGGCACCGTGGATATTCTGCTGCAGCCGATTTTGGCGGAGCTCGACTACCTGCATCTGAGTCAGGTTTATAACCACTTGATTGCTGGTGGTGTCGGGCAATATCAACAGCTCATTGCCAGCGATGGTGCCGTTGCTACGAAATGGTCTGCGGCCACAGGTCAGCGCGGCACCGTTGATTTAATTGAAGAGGACGGCCAGAGCTGGTTGCAAACGTCGTTATCTCCACCACCACATCTGCTGATTGTCGGCGGCGGTGTCGATGCGCAGCCCCTCGCGGCGTTGGCAAAAAATCTGGGTTGGACGCTGAGTCTTTGGGATTCACGACCGGCCAATGCGCGACGGGATTACTTTCTTTCGGTTGACCACATTTTGCGTCAGCCGCTTCACCAACTGCTTGAGGATAAGTTCGCGACACACTGGGATGCGGCGGTAGTGATGTGCCACAACCTGGAGCTGGATGCTCAAGCAATCAAGGTCTTACAGGGCTCATCGCTTAAATATCTGGCGCTGTTGGGCCCGCGATCTCGTCTGCAAAAAGTCTTGGAATTGGCGCAGCTGACACGTCAGCGGTTAAGCATTCCGCTTGCCGGGCCCGCCGGACTCGATTTAGGCGCCGATCTCCCTGAGGGCATTGCACTGTCTATTTTGGCTGAATGCCAGGCTGTCTTGCGCGGTGCCAGCGCAGCCTCCTTGAGTGGGGTGATTCATGGCAGCGTTGAGTCCCTGTGCTAATGAGCGAGCGGGCAAGCGGGCAGACAAGATGACAGATAAAATCGCCATTTTGATTCTCGCTGCCGGCGCAGCCACCCGTTTTGGCTCGGCCAAGCAGTTATTGGTACACAACGGTAAGTCGCTACTGCAACACTGTATTGATCGCGCTAATGCCGTTTCCCCTGGCCATGTCTATGTGGTTCTCGGTGCTAACCATGATCACATTCAGCCAACTGTGTCCGCTTCCAGGATTGTATTAAACCGCGATTGGCGCTCAGGGCTGGGCTCATCAATTGCTGCCGGTGTGCGCAGTCTCGAGCAGGATTATGCCGGCGTGTTAATTCTTCTTGCGGATCAGGCTGAGGTGGATCGCGACGATTTAGATAAGTTGGTCGGCGCCTTTGATGGTGAGCGCACAGTAGCGGCGTATTATGCGGGCAAGTGCGGTGTGCCGGCGCTGTTTCCGAAAAGCCTGTTCCCCCATCTTGCAGCACTGAGTGGTGATAGTGGCGCTAAAACCTTGCTTAACCAGCCTGGTAAGGCGGTGCTACAACTCGATTTACCTTGCGCGGCGATGGATATCGATAGCCCAGAGGATTGGGTGGCATTTAACGCACGATCGTAGAGAGCGCCCCATTCACCGAATAATGATTGAACATCTGAGTGCCGCGACATAAGCTGCTTTGAGCAAGTATCGAATAACAATAAATCTGTATTACTACTTTTTGAGAGAGGGGGTCACATGGCAGGTTCATCAGCCGATGGTTCGTCGGCAACAGTTGTAGAGGGTCAGGCTCAAGGCAAGCAGACATTTGCGTTTATCGCGATGACCTGCCTGTTTTTCTTTTGGGGTTTTATTACCGTTCTTAACGATATTTTGATTCCCTTTCTAAAGGAGTCATTTGATCTCAATTACACTCAGGCGATGCTGGTGCAGTTTTGCTTCTTTGGCGCCTACTTTATTGTTTCGCCCTTTGCCGGCAGATTGATTGATAAAGTCGGCTATCAGCAGGGTATTGTGATTGGTCTGTTGACCACTGCGGCCGGGTGCTGTCTTTTTTACCCGTCAGCCAGTCTGCATCTCTATGCACTGTTTCTGTTGGGCTTCTTTGTGCTCGCCAGTGGTATCACCATTCTTCAGGTTGCTGCAAACCCCTACGTTGCGGCACTGGGGCCAGAGAAAACAGCGGCCAGTCGCCTCAATCTGGCGCAGGCTGCTAACTCCCTGGGCACGACCGTTGGGCCGATTATCGGTGCTGCACTGATTCTTGGTGTGGTAGCAGCAGATGCCTCAGCGGTGCAGGGCCCCTATCTGATGATCGCCGGTATGTTGGTTGCTGCGGCTTTGGTTTTCCGCAGCATTAAATTGCCGGTTCTGGCTCATGTCGAAAACACTGACGACAATAGTGAGTCGGTCTGGAGCCACCGCCATCTGGTGCTGGGTGCGCTGGCGATCTTCCTCTATGTGGGCGGTGAGGTATCCATTGGCAGCTTCTTGGTTAACTATTTCTCTGAGAGTTCGATTGCTGGCTTGAGCGTGGAAGATGCCGGTGAAATGGTGGCCTATTATTGGGGCGCAGCGATGATTGGTCGCCTGGTCGGCGCCGTGTTGATGAACTACATTGCCGATACCAGGTATCTGGCGGTTAATGCCGTGATTGCGGTGGTGATGATTGTGGTCAGCATTAACACCACGGGCGATGTTGCCATGTGGTCTATTCTGGCCGTCGGTTTCTTTAACTCGATTATGTTCCCGACTATTTTTACCCTTGCTGTGAAAGGTCTTGGGTCGATGACCAGTAAGGGATCAGGCTTTGTCTGTCAGGCGATTGTGGGTGGTGCGTTGGTGCCGTTAATTCAGGGTGTGGCGGCTGACAATATTGGTATTCAGCTGAGCTTTATCGTGCCGCTGGTGTGCTATCTGTATATCGGGTGGTATGCGTTGGCAGGCGCCGAGAAACGCTAGTTTGTGAATAAAAAAAACCGGGTCTAAATCATCAGACCCGGTTTTTTTGTTTGTGACAATTGTCTGTCTATCCGAGTTCAATAATTCGCTTCATATCTGTCATATAACCGCGCAGTTCGTGGCCGATGAGTTCAACATCGTGATCGCGAATGGCGTCATTAACTTCAATTAAACGAATATTGTCTACCGCATTGGAGCTGTTGGCCAAGCCTTCACCCAGATCTTCCAGCGTCAGAGAGTTGGCGTGATCCTGCAGCAGTGGCACGGCGGCGTGGGTGAACAGGTAGTTGCCGTACTCGGCGGTATCGGAGATCACCACGTTCATTTCGTAGAGCTTGTTGCGTGCAATACAGTTAGCGATCAATGGCGTTTCGTGGAGTGACTCGTAGTAGGCCGACTCTTCGATAATGCCCGACGAGACCATGGTCTCAAAAGCCAGCTCAACACCGGCTTTAATCATTGCAACCAGATAGATGCCTTTGTCGTAGAATTCCTGTTCCGTGATTTCGATATCGCAATCCGGCGCCTGTTCAAAGGTCGTATTGGCTGTTTCGGCGCGCCACTTGAGCAGGTTGGCATCGTCGTTGGCCCAGTCGATCATCATGGTGCGAGAGAATTCTCCTTCGATAATGTCGTCCATATGCTTTTCAAACAGCGGGCGCAGAATGCCTTTCAGCTGTTCAGACATATCAAATGCTCTGATTTTTGCCGGGTTGCTCAAACGGTCCATCATGTTGGTGATGCCGCCGTGCTTGAGGCCTTCAGTGACTGTCTCCCAGCCATATTGAATCAGCTTGCGGGCATAGCCAGCATCAACGCCCAGATTGAGCAGCTGCTGGTGACCGAGAACGGCACCGGTCTGCAACATACCGCAGAGGATGGTTTGCTCGCCCATCAGGTCGGATTTTACTTCGGCGATAAAAGACGATTCGAGAACGCCGGCTCGATCACCGCCCGTCGCAGAGGCGTAGGCTTTAGCGATAGCCAGACCATTGCCTTTGGGGTCATTTTCAGGGTGCACGGCAATCAGTGTTGGCACGCCAAAGCCGCGCTTGTACTCTTCGCGGACTTCAGTGCCTGGACACTTGGGTGCCACCATGATTACAGTCAGGTCAGGGCGAATCTGCATGCCTTCTTCAACGATATTGAAACCGTGAGAGTAGGCCAGTGTTGCACCTTGTTTCATCAGCGGCATAACCGCTGTAACGGCTGCGGTGTGCTGCTTGTCTGGCGTCAGGTTGAGGACCAGATCGGCATCGGGAACCAGTTCTTCGGCGGTACCCACGGTGAAGCCGTTATCGGATGCCCACTGGAATGATTGACGCTTTTCATCGATTGCCTGCTGACGCAGTGCATAGGAGATGTTCAAGCCGGAGTCGCGCATATTCAGGCCCTGATTGAGGCCCTGGGCGCCACAGCCGATAATGACGATATTCCAACCTTTGATCAGATCACAACCGTCGGTGAATTCGCTGCGGTCCATAAACCGGCATTTGCCGAGCTGAGTAAGCTTGTCGCGCAAGCTGAGGGTATTAAAGTAATTCGCCATTGTTAGTCTCCGGCCACCTATGGGTGGGTGCTATTGATTTCGGTCGCGCATTGTAGCGGGTTTTGTATATTGCTTAAAACGTTATATATTCACCAATGTGTTGCATTTTTTGCAACGTAAGCGTTTATTGCTTAGTATGCGCCATGGATATTAAGTCGCTAAAATTATTCCAACACTTGGCCAACAGTTTGCATTTCGGCAAAACCGCGGCTGTCTTTCACCTCAGTCCCTCAACTCTGAGTCGCTCGATTCAGCGCTTGGAGGAAGAGTTGGGAAGCCAGCTGCTAATCCGCGATAATCGGTCGGTGTTTTTGACCCGCGAGGGGAAACAGTTGCTCGCCTATGCGGATCAGCAAATCGTGCAGTTTGAGTCGTTAAAGCAGTCGCTCAATGCCTCTCAGCAGGAGCTGTCGGGATCGCTGAATATCTATTGCTCGGTCACTGCTTCATATTCCTACCTGCCGCCGCTGTTGGAAAAATTCCGTCAGGCTCACCCCAATATAGATATTAATCTCGACACCGGTGATGCGGCCGATGGTATCGATCAGATAAAAAATCAGCGGGTCGATTTGGCGATTGCTGCTCGCCCCGATGATCTGGTTTCCAGCATTCATTTTCAGACCATCGCTGCTGTGCCTCTGGCAATTATTGCGCCCACGATCAACTGCTCGGTCAAGCAGGCCTGGCAGGCGGAGACCGTGGACTGGGCAAATCTGCCGATTATTTTGCCGGAGCACGGGGTGGCGCGAAAACGGTTTGAACAGTGGTTTAGAGCTAAGCATCAGGGTCGACCCAATGTCTATGCACAGGTGTCCGGTCAAGAGGCTCTGGTCAGCATGGTCGCTCTGGGTTGCGGCGTGGGTCTCTCGCCTATTGTGGTGGTGGACAACAGTCCGGTTAAAGAGCGAATTCAAATACTGGCGGACAGCAGCATTCCGGCTTTTGATCTCGGGCTCTGCTGTTTTAAAAAGAAACTCGAAGATCCAATTGTCGCCGAGTTTATGGCTATGGCCAACGAGCCCTTCAATACTGCGGCAATGTCACTTTAAGCCTTGATTGCCAGGCTCTATGAGTTTGCCATGGTTTTATTTTAGCGCTGTTAATCTAGATCTTTAGTGGTTATGGTGAGAATCTTAATCCAATCCAACCGCTACTGATGTTCTGCGCGACGAGTGATGCTGTCATCGACGAGTTTATTTTAAATTGGCTAACTGCCAACAAACAAAACGCCTGGATGGTTGTGCCGATTTTGGCTTTCCTGGAGGCCTGTCCGGGTATTGGGCTGCTGGTTTCCGGGGTTATCCTGCTGACTATCTCGACCGTTCTTTACACTGAGCAGCTAGCCACACTGTCGCAGATAATGACTCTGGCTTTTATGGGTGCCTTGTTATCAGACCATATTGGTTTTTATCTGGGTCGTTGGCTTGGTCCCAGATTCCATCATCATCCGTTTGCTATCAAGCGCGCGAAGCAGCTGCAAAAATCTGAGGCGTTTATTTTAAAGTATGGCGCAGCGGCCATTATTCTCGGCCGCTTGATGACCGCGGTAAGAAGTCTGGTGCCGATGCTTGTGGGAATCAGCGGTACCAGCCGGGTAACCTTTAGTGTGATTGATGTGGCTGCCTGTGTGATCTGGTCGCTGGGTCTGGGTGGGCTGGTCATCGGTCTAGACAATCTGCTGCCGGGTTAGCCTCTGCCGTTCAATTATTAACCTCTACCGTTCAATTAGGCCTGTCTTAAAAACACGCTATTTCGTGATTAAATAATCCTTCATCTGGCACCACGCCAAGACCAGGGCCAGTCGGCAGGGCGATATGGCCGTCACGAATAACGATGCCGTTGCGCGAATCATAATGCCCCTCGATATAGGGCTGCGCCAGCCAGGCGCCCTCAAAGAGCTTGGGTTTAACGGTAGCGCCGAGGTGGACACAGGCGGCGGCAATAATATCGCCACCCCAGGAATCGTCAGAGGTGTGATGCAGATTGCGCGCTTCGCAGATATCACGAAAGCTGGCCATTCGGCAGAGTCCACCAATCCGCGTAACTTTCATACCAAAGCCATCGACTAATCCACTCGCTGCGGCGCTGATGACGGTCGTTAAATCGACCGAGCTTTCGTCGAGATAGACCGGGTGATGGAGCTGCTGGCGAATCGCTCTAATCTCGTCGAGAGAGTCACAGGGTTGCTCAAGAATAAACGGAATATCGGCACACTCACGGCTGAGGCGCAGAGCATCTCGGGTCGTTAAACCGCGATTGCCATCTACTGCCAGACGCATTTTGTTGCCGACGGTTTCCCACACCTTGCGCACTACTTCAATATCAATCTCAACCGGCCGACCGCTAATTTTTATCTGCATTCTTGGGAAACCCTGGGCCGCTTTGTCGGCGGCAATACGAGCGATTTCATCGGGCTCGCCGACTGCGCTGGCATAGTAAGACGGCACCTTGTCGGTGACTGCGCCACCTAACAATGTGGCGACGGACAGGCCGGTCTTTTTACCTAGCAGGTCGTAGACCGCAATATCGACGGCGGCTTTGGCGTAGTTATGGCCGTTCAACAGGCCATCCATGCGCCGATGTATTAACCGCGGCTGGGTTGCATCGGCCCCGATCAGACCGGGACCCATTTCCATCAGTGCCGCTCGCGCGCCGCCAGCGTGACTGGGTGCATAGGTTGAGCCGACTGGACAGGTTTCACCCCAGCCTACCAGTCCGCAGTCAGTTTCCAATTTCACCAGAGTGGTGTCGAGGCTGGTCACCAGGGCATTGGCCATGCGATATGAGCCACCCTTGACGGGCAGGTCATGCTGGTAAATAGTCAGTTTGCTGATTTTCATATTAAGCCCGCCAGGGAAGGGTTAAGCCGCGGTGTAGCCGCCGTCAACGGCCATAATTTCGCCAGTGATATGCCGTTCTGAGGCAAGAAACAGAACCGCCCGAGCCACTTCTTGGGGTTGTGCTACCTCGCCGATGGGAATCGAGTTTCGGTTGCGTTCCACCACAGAATCAGCCAACTCTTGGGTTTGGTGCTGTGAGAACAACATGGGGGAGTTGATTGCCCCGGGTGCCACTGCATTGACATTAATCTTGCGTCCGGCCAGCTCCAGCGCCATGGTTTTGGTGAGCTGATTGACAGCACCTTTGCTGGCACAGTAGGCCGCCAGACCGGCCGCGCCAACCTGACCGCAGGTGGACGAGACATTAATGATGGCACCGCCATCGTGGGTTTGATTGGCAAATGCGCGACTGAAATAAAACAGGCCGTTTAGGTTGGTATCCATGACGTGCTGCCATTCGCTGTCGCTGGTGTTGCTGGCATCGCTGCGCAGAATGGTTCCGGCATTGTTGATCAGAATATCCACCGGACAGTCGAGTTCACAGTTGGCAAATGCTACTGCCTGCTCGGCAAATGCCGAGTCGCTGACGTCGCCGGCAAGCTGCCAGGCCTGAGCAGCATATTCGGTTTTTAATTGTTCGCAGGCGCGTTGCAGTTTGGCGCTGTCGCGACCAGTCAACAGCAGGCGGGCGCCATGGCTGGCAAACAGTTTGGCGCATTCAAAGCCGAGCCCGCTGCCGGCGCCGGTAATCAGAACGAGTCGGTTGTTAAATGTGCGCGCTGCGCCAGGGGTTGCATTTGTCATGGAGCGCTAAGCCTCAAAGAGTGCATCTTATAAATTAGGCAGCGGTAATTTCGCCAGCCTGCCACCATCGACTATCACTTCCTGTCCGCTGATAAAACCCGACTCGGCACTGGCCAGCCAGTGCACCGTGTTGGCGACGTCGGTCGGGCTGCCGAGACGGCCCACTGGATGCAGTGCCTTAATCTCAGCATCGACGGCGGCGCGATCCGGATATTGCGCCAGCAGCTGTTCATTAAAGGGGGTGTTGATCCAGCCAGGTGCTACGGCGTTACAGCGAATTCCGTAGCGGCCATATTCCAGCGCAGTGTTGTGGGTAAACCCGGCAACTGCGGCTTTGGACGCGGCATAGACTGCGTGCAGCGGATTGGCGCCCAGCCCTTCAATGGAGCTGATATTGACAATCGCCGGATGGCTTGCCGCCTCTTGTGTCATCAGTGGCAGGGCGTATTTGCTGGTTAAGAACGTGCCGCGGACATTGATTGCCATCACCCGGTCCCACTGTTCGACGGTGGTCTCATGAAGCGGCGTTTCGATACAGATGCCGGCATTGTTGACCAATACATCGAGATGCCCAAAACGCTCGCTGACCTCGTTCATCAATGCGATAACACTGGTTTCATCGGCAATATCGGTGCGCACATAATGCACGGTTTTATCGGCGTGGGGATTGAGGTCGGCACAGATTACAGTGGCACCGTCACGCTGAAAGCGCTCGACAATGGCCGCGCCAATATTTTGCGCGCCGCCGGTGACAATTACGATTCGCGCTGCGGTCATCAGAGCTTCTCGGCTGTGGCGTAAAGTGGCCGATAGGCTTCGACCACGCTGCGCTGGGCGCCAAGTTTTTCGATGCGCGCTTCCATGACATCGCCGGGCTTGAGATAGACCTGAGGTTTCATGCCATAGCCGACGCCTGCCGGTGTGCCGGTCATCATCACATCACCGGGCTGCCAACTGACGTAGTTGGAGAGAATCGAGACCAGCTCGGCAATGCTGTACATCATGTCAGAGGTGTTGCTGTGTTGCATGGTGACACCATTGACCTGCATGGAAATTTCGAGATTGTTGGGGTCGCCTACTTCATCGGTAGTGACCAGCCAGGGGCCGAGCGGTTTTAAGGTGTCGGCACTTTTGCCTTTGGTCCACTGGGTGCCGCGCTCAAGCTGAAATACACGTTCGGAGACATCATTGCCAACGCAGAAACCGGCGACATAATCCATCGCCTGGTCGACTGGGATATTGCTGCCCGCTTTGCAAAACACCACTGCGAGCTCTGCTTCCCAATCGAGCTGAGTTGCTCCCAGAGGCATAATGACCGGGTCATGGGGGCCATTGATTGCGCTCGGTGCGGTGAGCATAAACATGGGCTCGGCAGGCGGCTCAAGGCCAGCTTCGGCGGCGTGTTTGCCGTAGGTCAGGGCACAGCCGACAATTTTGCCGACGCGGTCAACCGGCGCGGCCAGGCGGACATCGGCTGCGACCACGGGAAAGTCGGCCATTGAGATTGACGCTACTTGCTCGAGTGTTGCACGGTTAAGGGTCTTGTAGGACCAATCCGAGATCACCGAGCTGATATCGCGAATGCAGCCGTCACCGTCAACCAGTCCGGGCTTTTCAGCACCGCAGTCTCCAAACCGCACTAACTTCATGAGTTTCTCTCCACTGTTTTCAGGAACAGATCATTCAAGTCAATGCCGCGCTCACGGGCCTGATCAAAACTATTCAATGTATCTTTCACGCCTTCTGCCATGCTGCGGCAGGGGGCGATATTGAGTAGCGCATCCAGCTCGCCATTTTCCGGGTTGGCCGGGAAGGGCATGGCATCGCCTGTGTAATCAAGCTGACCGGATGCGCGCTGGGCGCGGACCAGTTCGAGCACGTCGGGGATACTTGCTGGGGTGCCGTTGAGGTCAAATACATGGGCGCCCTGGTAAGACTTGGTCGCTGCTGCAATAAAGCGCGAGGCTGCATCTTCAACGTGAACGAAACTGATGTCACCGGAAAACGGGATGCTGTAGTGCTGATCAACAGTCGCCGCCAGCATTGCAACGGTCGGCGCGGCGCTCATGCCCTGATCACGGCCTGGACCATAGATTATCGCCGGGCGAATGCCGACACTGGGCACGCCCCAGTCCTGCCAGTAGACCGCGGCCATCTGCTCGCCACAGACTTTGTGCGCACCGTAGAGTGTGGCTAGCCACTCGTTGTCGGCCATTGCCGGTGCTGCGATTGAGCTGGCATAGCTGAGGCGGCTGATGCCACGCTGACGGGCCAGCTCGAGAATGTTGACGCTGCCCAAAACATTAATTTTGGTGCTGTTAATTGGGTCGGCTTTGCAGAACGGCACTTGCAGTGCAGCGAGGTGAATGATTGCCTCGATATTGTGCTTTACGGCGACGGCGGATAAGCGCTCGAAGTCAGTGATATCCCCCAGCTCCCAGATAACCGATTCTGGGTCAGACATAATCAGTTCGAGTCGCTGTCGATTGTCGGCAATATCAAATACCACCGGCACGGCGCCAGCGTCGCGCAGCAGTTTTACTGTCCAGGCGCCAATGCAGCCTGCGGCACCGGTAACGAGGACTGCGCGGCCCTGAAGGTCAGACGAATGGGTCATTAGTGCTTGTCCTTGAGATTATTGGTGAAGGCGACGAGGCTACCCAGAGCCAGGTTAATGTCGTCGCTAAGTTTTTGCGGGTTGTCCTCAAGGCTGATGTTGTCGAGTAGGGTTTCGAGCCGGGCGGTCGCGCGCCAAATTTCGTGTCGCGCCAGTTCGGGCCTAATGCCGGGATCAGCCCAGTCGGTCATATTGATTGAGTTGGTCGCATCTCTGGCATCGGCTGGAATAACTTCGAAAGACGGAATCATGGTGATGCGTTTGGCGCGTTCCAGCAGTCGGCAGGCGCGGTGAAAAATCATCGTGCCCTGTTGCAGAAAACCAAACCCCGAATCAGGAAAAGGCACAGTGATAATCCGCTCATCCGGGAGCTGCGCATCTTTACCTTCCTCGCCAACAATGCCGAGCAGCTGGCGGCCCTCATGTTTGGTGCCATTGAAAATCTGAAACTCGCCACCTTTTAGCGTCTTGGGATCGGACAGCATCATCACAATATCAAAGGCGACGGAGTCGACATGCCAGGTATCTATCGCTTTGGTGATGTCGTCCGGTGCGTAATTAATGCCACAGGCAACGGCCGGCACAGAATGTCTGCCGAGCTGTACTTGAGCGATCTCTGAGAGGTGTTGTGCCAGCTCTGGGCTATCGCAAAAATCGCGAATAAACTGAGATCGATAACCGGCTCCCCGCGCATAGCTGCCGAGACGGTTGGCACCGGTGCCGGCACTGGTATTGCGGTTGTGATAAATGCGATCACAGATCTCGGTCATCACGGCAACACCCTCGACGGAGAGAATGCGGAAGGCGCTGCAATAGGCAAAAGACGATTCGCAGTCACGCATTTCATCTGCACTGTAGCCGAGCTGATCAAGCGACATGATCGAGCTGGGTGCTTCGAGTGCCAAATGCAGCGACGGATTAAATTTGGGCTCATTATCGAGCGGTAGGTATTCTGCCGGGCGACCTGGGGGAAAGGGGAGAGGTTGTCTAAAGTTGCCCATCGGATCTGAGACCTTAGTTTTTATTATTATTTGAGTCGCATAGTAGGTCTCAGGCAGACTCTATTCAAACTGTTTTTATAGCCATAAGTAACTCTAATAACCCATGTCTAATCGATCACGAGAGCGGTGTGTTATCTGGATTTGTATTTTACAGCTGAAAAAGTTTGCGCGGACGCGGACTGATAGCGTGAGAGTGAATAAGCAGGTTGGTTAACCAGTTTATATAATCGGATGAATGCAGAAGCATATCTTTTACATTCTTGTCCTCTGCTTCTGCGCGGAACGCACGTCGAAAAAGCGGTGAGTAGTAAAGTGGCTTCCCGAGGTATGCTGCAGCACTGGAAAGCTCTATACGAACCTCATTGAAATCGTCACGACTATCGACCATGGTTGGAAGAATGACCACCGAAGGCAGCTTTGCGGCATTGGTGCCTGCTTCGCTGGAAAATAAGTCTTGCAGAGAGTTAAGAAAATTTCTGGTCGCAAAAATATCGGCGTCGCTAACCGAAGTGGGGACAAAAATAATATCGCAGCTCAGAAAGAACGCGCTGCGCGCCGGCTCAGATCCAGCAGGGCTGTCAAAAATTAAATAATGGTTGTTGTGATTAAAGCTTCCCTTTTGCTCAATATGGCTGATGATCTTAGAATTGTTGGGAAAGCCATTTCCAAGAAAAAACGCATCGTCCTGCAGCACCGAGAAGCGCCGGTTGGCAAAGCGTTTTAGTGAATCGCTGCTGGTTGCTTGAGGGTCGAGGTCGATCAACTCAATTTTAGAATCACCATGGCGGGTGGCTAGGCCCATGCTCATTAGCAAGGCAACGGTGCTTTTACCTACTCCGCCTTTGGAATTCGCAAAAATTGCTGTTTTGGTACGACCATTCACTGACGAAGATCCAGAAGTAGTTAGAGTTATTTTGTCTAGTTTGGATTCCGAATTATTTCTCTTACTACTAAACGGATTCATCCGCTGGTTCTTCATTACCACTGTTGAGAGACGCAGTGAAGGCCTCTAATCTGTCTGATATAGCTGGTTTCGGAGTGTAAGAGTCTTCGTCCCAGTCGGTGGATATTTCGCCGACCAATTTGGCGCCTTCGATAGTCTCTAAAGAACCGTAGTGAATCTTTCCGCGAATTCTGCCCGATGAGCAAACAGTCAATTTTCCAGTGAGGGTCAGTGTGTCTTCAACGACGCCCTCTACAGTGGCTGTTTCACCGGAAATGTCGCCTTGGACTACTCCGTTCGGGCCAACTATCAGGTGTTTTACCGAAACGCGACCAACAATTTTTCCGTCAATCCTTGCAGTGCCGCTAATAGCCAATGATGCACCCTCGAGCTGAGTGCCTTCGCCTACATAAAATTCATAATTCTCATTTACGTCTGACATAGGTTAGTGCCTTTTACAAAATTCAATAGAACAAATGGTTAACTCTTCATGCAATTCCATCTGAGACTCACATCCTCAGGCGATGGTTTCTTTCAGCAGAACCCATCACGTCGCGGGTCACCCTCGAGTGTATCCGAGGAGCTATGCCGCCAGAGCTGCACCAAATATACCGGAAGTGTATCAGATTGTATGGGCAGAACTAGTACTAATTACAGTGTCTGGTATTGCAATTGACACTTGAATATAAGTTTATTAGAGCACTTGCCGATGCTCTGTTGGCTTGCCGATTCTGTTTTTCACTTGCTAAAGGTAAGCTCCAACTCCTCTAATGATTTGCCTTTTGTCTCGGGCAGCAGCCATGCAACCAGAATCAGGCCGACCAGGGCAAACGCTGAATAGGAAAAGAATGTCAGAGCTGCGCCGAACACACTGAGCTCTAGCGGGAATAATAGCTGCACCAGAAAACTGGTCATGCTATTGATCATGCCGACAAAGGAAATAGCCACCCCCCGTAATTGATTGGGGAAGATTTCCGAGAAGAGCGCCCACATGACGGGCCCCAGCGACATGGCAAATGAGGCGACGAAGCCGAGTATGCCGACCAGAATAAGCGTGGCATTGATCTTCGCGGCGCTTTTGATCAGAACGCTCTCATGTGTGCGCGCGGCCTCTGCACCCAGAGTATCTTTTAGTGCAGCTTTAAACTCGATGTCGCTCTGGTATAGCTGTCCAACCATTGTGCTCAATTCGGCAATGTTGAGATCGGATTTGCGCTGTTCCAGTTGCACAAGACTGTCCTGCTTCAGCTCATAGGTGGCCTGGGAAAATCCATAGCTGCACAGGGCCATGCTGATGGCAATGCCGGACAGGCCAACCAGTAACAGTGGTCGACGACCCCAGCGATCGATCAGTGCAATGGCAACCAGTGTGAAAATTACGTTGATCACACCGACCAAAACGGCCTGAGCAAATGCTGCATCTGTGCCGATACCGCTCTGCTCAAAAATAGTGGGTGCATAGAAGAAGATGGCATTGATCCCAGTGATCTGTTGCACCACAGCGAGGATAATTCCAACGCTTAACGCGAGCCGCATCTTGGGCCCAAACAGGGCGCCTATGCGAGCCCACAGTGACTCTGTTTCTGTGGCAGAGCTTTGCTTGATAAGCTCAATTTCGCGGTCAACCTCAGCAGCCGGCAGTAGTTGCTTTATCACCTCGCGCGCTTTGACTTCACGTCCTCGCTGTATCAGCCATCGCGGACTGTCGGGGATGACCCATAACCCAAGGAAAAAGATGAGTGCAGGAATAGTCTCAAGACCGAGCATCCAGCGCCAGGTGTTGGTATCAATGCCCCATGCGCTGACCCAGGCGGCAGTGGATGAACTTTGAGTGATCAGGAAGTAGTTGGTGAAATAAGCCGCCGACAGTCCGACAACAATATTGAGCTGATTGACTGAAACCAGCTTGCCGCGCAATTTTGCCGGCGCGATTTCGGCAATATACATCGGCGCAATAACCAGCGAGGTAAAGGCAAAACCGCCCAGTGCCCGGGATGCCAGCAGCATGGTGTACGACGTAGACAATGCTGACCCCAAAGCGGAGAGAAGATAGACAATGGCAATACACATCAGCACTTTTTTACGGCCCAACGCGTCACTCAGCGGCCCTATCATTAATGTACCGATAGCGGCTGACAGGGTAGGTGCGGCGACTACAAATCCTGCTTCTATCGGCGTCAGACCAAACTCTGAGCTGACCGGGCCGACAACCCCTGAAATAACTGCGGCGTCGAAGCCAAAAACAAAGCCGCCCAGCGAGACGATAACGGCGTAGTAAATAGCCATATTAGTGCGATCTTTCATGGATGTTCCAACCGGTTATTTTTAGAGTTTTTTAATGGGTCGCTTTTAATGATTATTTTTAATACTGCGATCTTGTAGTGCTAGAAGCTCAGTCTAATCTTGGCCATTTGCCTCTGGAATGCGCGGCTGTCGTCCCAGCGCACGATATCTGACTGCAATTTGCCCGCCAGCAAATCGCAGCTTACCTGTTCGATTTGGTGATTGAAACCTTGCTGTGTGCGACTTTCCGAAAATCGATCAACACATTCGGCGCCATGATAAAGTCTGGCCTCTCTCGCCGCCCAATAATCGGCAATGGTTATACTGCCCTTGTCGCCAATCAGTGATAAGTAATTGTTCAGTTTGCAGCGAAAAGAACTACACAGCTGGGCAGTAGCACGATCGTCGCCATAGCGATTTAAAATAACCACATCGTCATCAACCCCATTGTCGGCCTTGTGATGCCATACGCTCTGACTATCCGGATCCTGACGTAAAAACAGCCACGCCATTGCGATGGGGTAAATCCCCATATCCAACAGGCATCCACCAGCAAGACTGCTGCTGTATTCGCGTGAATCTGGGTTGTAGGGTATTGGAAAACCAAAGTCAGCCCTGACATGGCAGAGAGTTCCGATCTGGCCCGCATCGACCCACTGCTGAGCTTTTTGAATCACCGGGAAAAAATAGCTCCACATTCCCTCCATAAAGTAGCGCTGCTGTGTCTCGGCAACTGCCAACACTTCTTCCAGCTCCTCGGGGGTAACGGTGGCGGGTTTTTCGCAGAGGACGTGTTTGCCCGCGCGCAACGCCGCGATGGACTGATCTTTGTGGTAGGTGTGAGGTGTCGCAATATAGACCGCATCTATATCCGGATCGTTAAACAGTTCAGCATAGCTGCCGTAAGCGCGTTCGATATTAAACTCTCGCGCAAACCCCCGAGCTGACGCCAACTGCCGAGATGCGACAGCGTTCAATGAGGCATGCTCGGCGTGGGCTAAGTCGCTGGCAAAGGTTCTGGCTATTCGGCCTGGACCAATAATCCCCCAGCGAATGGTTTGCGGATCCTGACTCATAAACGTTCCTCAACGATGGAGTGGGTAGAGAACTGATAGCGCATATTTCTGTAGACACATATATCGGTCACATCCGTGGGAGTGTTGGCAGGACAGCAGCGATAATTAATAGAAGCCCGGTAGCGCCCGTGCACAGACTTAACACGATGCCAAAGATGACCATGGATCATAATCAATGTGCCTTTTTTGGGGCTTAATGCAATCTCACCAGCAAGCACCTCATCACCATCGCCAGCGCTGATAGTCCCCATCCGATGCGACCCAGGTACCACCAGCGTCTCGCCACCAATACTGGCGTCGATATCCATGCTGTAGACCAGCCGATTTAAATTAAACCGCGACGTGTCTTCGGGCGGACAGTCTTGATGCCAGCTCTGGCCCTTTGAGCCCTGCTTGCTGAACATCACCATGCTGTAAAGGCTCGCCCAGCCGCCCCCTAAAATCGCCTCAGTCAGCGCCTGCAATCGAGAGTCCTGTTCAACGATATCAAACGCATCAACACCATCGCGCTGCGGAAACCAAGGAATCACATCAGTGTTTGATCGCTCTAGAAATTCCTCGTTGTGGACAAAATCGGGATCATCCCCAAACTCATCAAGAATATGTTTTTGGTAACGATCCATCAGCTCATCATCAAAAAAGTTATCGCAACAGAGATACCCTTTTTGCCAAAACTCGGCCGCCATAGATTGAAAGTTCATTACGACGCCAGCCCCATTTTTATCATTATATTGTGTTGGTCCAT
>Ga0181556_1000037_pt1 | contig 118686 bp, 117 predicted proteins | sample 011ome_14_FD_148651 | JGI IMG/M metagenome (GOLD analysis project Ga0181556, IMG submission 148651) | Coastal salt marsh microbial communities from the Groves Creek Marsh, Skidaway Island, Georgia - 011505AT metaG (spades assembly) | ecosystem: Environmental > Aquatic > Marine > Intertidal...
ACGCCTACTTCGGCCGGGCGCCAGCCATCATCAAACAACGCGAAAGGATCAAGCGACAGACCATCGAATATCGGCGCTTGCAGCACCGCAAGCTCGCCGCCTAATATCAACCCCCAGGCGAAGCCCATACTCCACTAATTTACGCTGCGATCTGCGCCAAATGTTCTGACGACGGACAAACGATTCACATGCATCATATCGCATTTCATGAAACCTAGCGGAGCATGCCGAGTTCGCGCCCCTTCAGTTGCAGCGCGAGATATTTCGAAAACGAACGATTTTGCTGAAGGCCACCGCCCGCAATCCAGAAGCCTTCCTGTCCCGTGCGTTTCCACATCGCGCGAAGTTCGCCGTGTTCGTCCATGCCCCAGACCGGGCCGACTTTATGCGCGACCTCCTCCCCCATGATCGCGCGCACCGATTCCTGCATATTGTCATAACCCGCCGCGATAATGACCAGGTCATACTCTGAAGCGGTGCCGTCGGCGAACTTCACATTGCGCCCCTCAAATCCGGCGATCGTGGTCCCGTGCTTGATCTTGATCTGGCCGCTGATGATCAGGTCGGACGTGCCGACATTGATATAATAGCCACCGCCCCTGCGCAGGAAATTCGTCAGAAAGCCGGCGTCTTCTTCGCCGTTATTAGTGGCAAAGCCCGCGCGGTTCAGCCCGGCAATCAGATCCTTGTCCATTTCGATGACGCGTTTGGTCATTTCCTTATGGAATTTGAGAAGCAAGGCATAGGGAATGGAATTGCTCAACATGTCGGCCTGTTCGACCGGAAGCCCGCTTTCGCTATAGATCGCATATGGCAAAGATGCACCGGGTTCCAGGCTGATCACGCAGGTCGAACCGCGCTGCAGCATGGTAACGCTGGCACCGCACGCGTTGAGTTCCTGCGAAACGTCATGTGCACTGCTGCCTGATCCGACCACCAGTACTCGCTTGCCGTCCATATCGATGCCGCCGGCATATTCGGCCGCATACATCAGAGTGCCTGAATATCGTTCAACTTCTGGGAGCTCGATCCGGCGCGCACCGCCAAACACCCCGGTCGCCAGAACGACATCGCGCGGATGAACGGTGCGAGAGGTTCCGTCACCGCGCCGCAAGGTCAATGTCCAGCGCCGCAAGGCTTCGTCATAATGGCTGCTTTCCAGCGTGGTCGAATTCCACACCGCAATGGACATGGCGTCGGCATAGATTTTCAGCCATTCGGCCAACTGGTCTTTGGTGATATATACCGGCCATGACGCCGGAAAAGGCATATAGGGGAAGTGGTTGGCCCAAATCTGGTTGTGCAGCACCAGCGACTGGTAACGGTTGCGCCAGACGTCGCCGATCCGGGGTTCCTTGTCGATCACCAGCGTCGGGATATCGAGTGCACCAAGACGCGCCGCCAGCGCCAGTCCGGTTTGAGCACCGCCGATAATCACCGTGTCGGGTTCGTTTGTTTCAAAATGCGCGGCATGGTCCGCTGCAGTCATCCATTTGCCGAACCGGCCATGGCCGGGTGCCGTCACATCAGGGCGCATGCCCCCGACTTTTTCTTCGTGGCCTTTCAGATTTTCGAGCGAGGTAAATACCGTCCAGGCGATCCATTTGCCCGTTTCCTCATCCACCATGCGCAGCCGGACATGCCCGCGGCACAGGCCGATATCGGTCGTGAAATCGAAGAATGCTTCTACGGACGGGCCGATACCATGCCGCATGAACGACCGGGCGCTGCCGCTGTCGAGTGTGAATCCTGTCGGATCGCGGCCGGCTGCGAAACTGACAAGGCCTTCGCTGGCATCCTGAGCGCCTGACAAGGTGCGGATATCCCAGCTGAGCGCCAGAATGTCGCGCCACAAGACGTCGTCCGTTAACAAGCCCGCCACACGTTCCGCTGCACCCGAGGCCAGGGCAACCGTAAATTCATCGAGCCAACCCTGCGCGATCAACCGGGATGTATCCCGGTCAGGTGTGTCAGTGTCTGTGCGCTTCGTCATCGGTGATCCGGGTTTAAAATTGGACAGGAAAGTGCGGGCAGGAATGACTGCGCCGGGTTGGCGGCGGGTTCTATTCCTGGCCGTTGAAGCTGAATTCGCGATAGCCTCCGGACCGGATGTCCTGCAGCACATCCTTGTACTTCGAATACCCCCCCATGTAGAAATTGAGGCTAAGGGGTTTGCCAGGAATATTCGCACCCAGAATCCACGACTGTGACTTTGGCAAAATCGTTGAGTTGGTAAGTTCCAGGCAAATGTCGAACCACATGGTGACGGCGCTTTTTTTGACCTCGATCACGGTGGCATCGCGATCACGCGTTTCCTCGATAAGTTCCGCGATCATGTCGACTTGCAGCTCGATCGCTGGCGGCTGATTGGCAAACGGAACGCCCGGCGCATTCACCATGAACATGTTGGGGAAATTGTCCGTCATGATTCCAAGGAATGTCCTGGCCCCGTCTTTCCATTGGTCCTGAATGACAGACCCGCCCGTGCCTTCCATTTTGATGCGAAGATAATTGCCATCGCCAGCATCAAATCCCGTCGCCAGGATCAGCATGTCCAGTTCGCGCCGTTCCCCATCTTCCAGGATCACCGCATTGCCTTCCACGCGCGCGATCGGGTTGGCCCTTACGTCCACCACGTCCACATTGTCCCTGTTGAACTGCTCGTAATAGCCGGCATCGCAAAGCGGGCGCTTTGCATACAGATCCTTGGGCAGGAGCTTTTCAGCCTTGGCCGGATCCTTCACGATCTGGCGGATTTTCGATCGGATGAATTCCTGTGCATAGCCGTTTGCCGTTTCGTCGGCGATCAGATCGTTGAAGGTGCCGAACATGAAGCGAAAGCCGCCTCCTTCTGCCCAGGCCTCCTCGAACACACGCTCGCGTTCCTCGGGGCTCACGTCATGCGCGGAAACATGGCTCTCCCTGGCGCCGAAAACGGTGATCGTCTCTTTTTCCTGATTCCAGATTTCTTCGTAATTGCCCTTGATCTGGCTGATGTGTTCCTGGCTCATATAGCCGTTACCTGACGGCACGCTGTATTGCGGCGAGCGCTGGAAGACAGAAAGGTGCTTCACCGCAGGCGCAATGGCCGTGATCACCTGTACCCCGGTCGAACCGGTTCCGATGATGCCAACGCGCTTGTCTGTCCAGGTCGCATCATCGGGCCAGCGTGAAGTGTGAACCATTTCACCTGTGAAGCCCTCTATCCCTTCGATGTCTGGCATTTTGGGCATGGAAAGCAGGCCAAGCGCCGTAACCACGAAACGGGCGCTTACCGTTGCGCCATCTGCCAGTTCGATGTGCCAGCAATTGGTGTCCGAATTCCAGACCGCACCGGCCACTTCCGTGTCCAGAGACATGTCTTTCAAGAGATCGAAGCGTTCGGCGAAACCTTCCAGATAGTCCAGGATCTCTGGCTGCAGACGATAATGCTGCACGAAATTGTTCGTCTGGAGAATGTCCTTGTCGAACGAATAGCAATAGAGGTGCGAGCGCGTGTCCGACATGGCGCCGGGATATTTGTTCCAGTACCAGGTGCCGCCCACGCCCTTGCCCTTTTCGTACAAGTGCGTGCGCAGCCCAAGGTCATCGCGCAGCCGTTTTAGGGCATAAAGCCCGGCGAAACCGGCGCCAATCACTATTGCCTCATAGTCCATAATCAGGCTCCTGATGTGTTAGCTGGAGTGTTGCGCGGGCTTGAGCGTGCGATGCCAGGCAGCAACCCTTCCCAGTTCATCGTCGGCAATTCGTGCCCGCCCGGCCAGACAGGGAAAAACATGCTGCATGCCTTCGGCAATCGACATCGTGACATCGACGCCCGCGCTGCGAGCCACTTCGGCAAAGCGCGTCGTGTCGCTCAGCAAAGCCTCGGCCGATCCCGCATTTACATAGACCGGGGGCAACCCTGCGAGATCGGCCTTGAGCGGATTGGCCAGCGGGTTCACCGGCGATGCGCCCGCCAGATAGGTCTGCGCCAGACCTTCCAGCATTGCCCTGTTGACCAGGGTATCAGTCAAAGCCTTGCTTTCGATTGTCTCGCCCCGGTGCTCCATGTCCAGCCAGGGTGAAAAAGCGATTATGCCGTCGGGGAGAGGTTCCCCCAGATCCCGCAATTTAAGGGTGGTGGCGATCGCAAGGTTGCCGCCGGCCGAATCGCCCGCAATCAGGATACGCCCGTTGCCAGACTGCTGCGTGCGCAGCGCGCGGCAGACAGCCACACCATCCTCGATGGCGGCTGGAAACGGGTTTTCCGGCGCCAGTCGATAGTCAATGACGACAACCATCGCCCGCAAATGGTTGGCGAGATGCCCGCCAAGCTTCCTGCGCCCGTCAGCCGAGCCGACGCAGAACCCGCCCCCGTGGCAATAGGCGACGGTGTCTTCACTATTTTCCGTTGGAATTGCGAAGATCGCAGGAACACCGCCAATCGATCCTGACCGGTAGCAAACGCCTTCCGGCTCCAGCGCGGGCCTGTGCCATTCCTCGAAAATGTCGCGCAGATCTTCCATGCTGTAATCCGGATTTGCCATCATGCGGGACTGCCACCCCGCATACAGCTCATCCAGAAAACGCGGGTCAGCCGGATCGGTTGCCCTGTCCAAAAGCATTCTCCACACTATTGCCGCAGTGTTTCTCCACACCGCTGTTGCAAGGGCCCTAGCATTCGTGTGACAAGTTGGTCAATCATGAGTCGAGACGGTTTCGGATTTTGTGTCAGGCGATCGCCCCGGAAAGGTGCGCACGGCGCATAGGCGCGAGGCGACGCGCTCTGACTGGGAGGTGCATCCAATGTTCGTTGAGGGAAAAGTTGCACTGGTGACAGGCGGTGCAGGGGAAATCGGCTGTGCCATTGCGCTGCAGATGATTGATGGTGGAGCGCGGGTTGCGCTTGTTGACAGAAACGCCGAGGCCGTGCGTGCAGTCGCCCTGCGTTTAGGTGACGCGGCAAGCTGGCATGTATGCGATGTCGGCGATGAGCGTTCGATGCAAGAAGCCGTTACCGCCGCCGAAGCCGCGCATGGCCGACTTGATATCGGAATTCTCAATGCCGGTATCACATACGCACGCAAGCCACTGGTAGACTTTGATGCGGCATCGTTCGACCGGATCATGGCCGTCAATGCACGAGGCGTGTTCCTGGGCCTGAAATATCTTTTCCCGGCTATCCGGCGTCAGGGTGGCGGATCAGTGGTCGTGACGTCCTCCACCGAAGGGTTGCGCGGCAATGCCGGCCTTGCGCCCTATTCGGCCAGCAAGCATGCCGTGATCGCGCTTGCCAAGACAGCCGCCATCGAATGGGCCGAACACAATATCCGGGTGAATTGCATCAATCCCGGGCCAGTTGATACGACCATGATGCGGTCGCTTGAAGAGGCGGCGATTAGTGCCGGCATATCTGATATCAGGGAAAAAGGCGTCAGCATCATCCCGATGAAGCGCTTTGCCAATCCTGAAGAAATCGCCAAATTCGCACGATTTTTGGCAAGCGAGGATGCCAGCTATTCTACTGGAGCGACCTATCTGCTGGATGGCGGCATGCTCGCCGGGAAAATGGCGATGGAATCGCGCTGAATGGATGCTGCGCACTGAGACCCAATCGGAGAACTTCCTGAAGTTTGGCACTCAACGCAGCTTGTTGGGTCTGGAACGGGTCAGTTTGGCGCTCAGGATGCAATCATAGCATTTTCAGCGGTTAAATGAGTGAGGCAGGATTCCACAGACATCGGGAACTCAGTGGGTTTTCCGAAATATGCCCGGGGGATGGCTCCGCTGGCAACTTATTTTATGCAGCCTTTCTATGTGCTTACATTGCATTCGTAATGAGGGGGTCGGAGGTTCGAATCCTCTATGCGGCGCCATGTCCACCTTACCCTATGCCTCGTTCAGCATGCTCACGCGCCCGCGCCCATGTTGTCGGGATCGCGCCCCGTAACTGCATCACGCGCTTGCGCGGCGGGGTGTGGCCTGGGTGCAACCCCGACGATGCTTTGCGGGCTTTGACAGGGCGGCGAAATTCGCTATGCCGAATAAAATTCTGTTTTTGCGACGATGGCTGTGAGGGGATTCCTGCAATGATCGACAAGACCGTTCCGACGCTCGAAGAGGCCGTTTCCGGGCTTTATGATGGCGCGGCTATCATGATCAGCGGTTTCGGGGAGGCCGGGGTTCCGGCCGAGCTGATCGATGCGGTCGTCGATCATGGCGCAACGGACCTGACCATCATCTCCAACAATGCCGGGACCGGCGATGTGGGCATCGCGGCACTGATCAAGGCCAATCGCGTGCGCAAGGTCATCGCGTCCTACCCGCGCATGGCCGGATCGGTGCATTTCGAAGCGCGTTATCGCGCGGGCGATCTGGAACTGGAACTGGTGCCGCAGGGCAACCTGGCCGCGCGTATCCAGGCGGCGGGATCAGGCCTGGGAGCGATCTTCACCCCGACCGGTTTTGGCACTATGCTGGCCGAAGGCAAGGAAACGCGGGAAATTGACGGGCGCAATTATGTGCTGGAATATCCGATCCATGCTGATTTCGCGCTGGTCAAGGCATTGAAGGCCGATCGCTGGGGCAATCTGGTGTTTCGCAAGGCGGCCCGCAATTTCGGCCCGATCATGGCCATGGCGGCAAAGCACACGATCGTGCAGGTGAGCGAGATCGTGCCGCTGGGCGAACTTGATCCCGAAGTAATCGTGACCCCGGGCATTTTCGTGGAACGGGTGGTCCCGGTTCCGGGAAAATCTGCGGCCGCAGCCTGAGGAAAAGGGAAAAGACGATGCAGCGCATGGACAAGGAAACGCTCGCCGCCCGGGTCGCCCGCGACATTCCCGAAGGGGCTTATGTCAATCTCGGGATCGGGCAACCGACGACGGTCGCCAATTACCTGCCGATGGAGGGCGATTTCTTCCTTCATAGCGAGAACGGCATCCTCGGCATGGGTCCGGCCCCGGCGGATGAGGATATCGACTGGGATCTGATCAACGCGGGCAAGCAGCCGGTCACCCTGTTGACCGGCGGGTGCTTCTTCCATCACGGTGACAGTTTCACCATGATGCGCGGTGGCCATATCGATATCTGCGTGATGGGCGCCTATCAGGTCTCGGTCCATGGCGATATCGCCAACTGGCACACCGGTGCGCCTGATGCGATCCCCGCCGTGGGCGGGGCGATGGATTTGGCGGTCGGCGCCAAGCAGGTGTTCGTCATGATGAACCTGCTGAGCAAGACGGGTGAGTGCAAGCTGGTCGAACGCTGCACCTATCCGCTGACCGGGTTGGCCTGCGTCTCGCGGCTATACAGCGATCTTGCCATATTCGAGCTTGGCTTTGATGGGGCGAAAGTGATCGAGATGGTCGACGGCCTGACGCTGGAAAAATTGCGGGAACTGACCGGCCTCGATCTGACCATGGCAGCCTGAAGGTTTACCGCACGGCATTTCGCACGCGCGGCGGGCAGGGGGATTGCCCCGGCCCGCGCGCGATTTTCCATTCTCTTCAGAACAGGCGCGAGCCGGGCGGCGCGGAGGTGTCGCCATTTGCCGCGCGGCGCGCGAAATCCCGCACCGCCATGCTGATATCCGCGATGTCCTGATCGCTCAGCTCGTCAATTTTGGGCATTCCCAGCATCGAGAGCGCCCCTTCCTTGACGATCTTGCGCAACATTTCAGGATCCTGCGCCATCGCCGATTGCCTGAGATCAGGGTAATTGGCATTGGCACCGCCAGGTACATGGCAGATCGAACAATTGCGCAGCCACAATTCGCGTCCGCGCGCGGCCGATGCCTGATCGATCCTGAACGACGGGTCATCGATTGGCGTGACGCTAAAACTCGGCGGCGGCGCAGGTGGAAGTTTTGCCTTGCCATCCAGCTTGAAGGTCAGCACCCGCGGCATGTGCACGCCGAACCGCCAGCCTGGATCGTCTGGCGCTGCTGCGCCATAGCCGACGAGCAGGGTAACATATTGTTCGCCGTCCGCGAGATAAGTGATCGGCGGGGCGAGGATGCCGTTCATCGCGTTGAACTTCCACAATTCCTTGCCGTTTGTCGCGTCATAGGCGTGGAACCAGCCATCGGCGGTGCCCTGAAAGACAAGGCCGGATGCGGTGGCCATGGTCCCGCCGTTCCAGCCGGTCTTGTGCTTCACCGTCCAGCGCGCTTTTTGTGCGACCGGATCCCAGGCCAGCAGGCCCCCCGTGCCATCATCCTTGTCCAGCTTGACCAGGCTGAAGCGCGCGCCCAGCGCAAATTCGTAATGGCGCGAACCGAGCGTGAAGGCTTCGGCTTCCTTGGCTTTTTCACGTGTGGTCCAGTATTTGCCCGGTTGCTGAAGAACCGGGATGAAGGCCAGACCCAGCTTCGGATTGTAGGACATGGCCTGCCAGTTATGCGCGCCCAGCTGCGATGGGTAGAAGCTGACCGGACCGTTCTCATAGCGGGCATTGGCCACCTCGACCGGTCGCCCGGTCTTGAGATCGATCTTCTCGGCCCATGTCGCCTTGGCGTATTTTTCAGCGGAGAGCAGTTTGCCGTCGCGCCGGTCAAGAATGTAGAAGAAGCCGTTGATCGCGGCCTGCATCAGCACCGGGCGTGTTTCCCCGCCGATGTCCATGTCAGTCAGGATCATCTCATTGGTGGCTTTCCAGTCCCAGGCTTCGCGCGGGTTTTCCTGATAGTGCCAGATGTATTTTCCGGTGTCCGCATCCAGCGCGACGATTGACGCAAGGAACAGATTGTCCCCGCCTTCGGGGCTGCGCTGGGCCGGATCGTAATTGGAGGAATTGCCGACACCGATGTAGATCCGGTTCAGTTCGGCATCATAAGTCATGCCGTTCCATACGGTGCCGCCACCGCCCCAGCGCCACCATTCGCCGCTCCATGTCTTGGCGGCCATCGCCTGGGTCTCGTCCTCGAACCCGTCGGCTGGATTGCCGGGCACAGTGTAGAAGCGCCACAGTTGCTTGCCGGTGCGCGCGTCATAGGTGGTGACATAGCCGCGCGTACCGAAATCCGCCCCGGAATTGCCCACGATCACCTTTCCGTCAAACACGCGCGGTGCGCCGGTTATCGTCTTGCGGCTATCGCCCTTTTCTTCCTCGATCGTGTCAACGGCCCAATTGGGCTTGCCGGTCTTCGCGTCCACTGAAACGAGCCGCCCGTCCAGAGTGGCGAGCAGGATCGACCCATCGAAATAGCCGATCCCGCGGCTGCCCTGTTGCGTGGTGCGCAGCGCGCGGGGGTGTTCCTTGCCGACTTCCGGATCATATTCCCACAGCAGCTTCCCGTCGCTGGCGTTGACCGCATAAAGTTTGGACAGCGAGGTGGAGAAATAGAGCGTGCCGTCAATCGCCAGCGGCGTGCCCTGCATTGACCGGGCCTGCGGGGGCAATTCCATGCTCCATGCCAGGCCCAGTCGGCTGACCGTTTCCGGATTGATCTGTTCCAGGGGGCTGTAACGCTGCTCATTGCTGTCCAGCCCGTAAAGCGTCCAGTCACCCTGCTTGCTCGCAGACCCGGAACAGGCAGCAGCCATCAGGCAGGATATGGCAAGGGCCAAGGCTGCAAGGGGTTTTGCCAGCTGCATCGCAAACGAACCTCTCATCCGAATAATTTTAGGCACAATAAGGACGTCGCAATTGCGATGCCAGCATAAAATCAGGCGGCGGCGATGCCCGCAATCAACCCCAGTCTCAGCCAGTTGCCCAGCATGGCCCCGGCCTTTGCCAGCGCCGCCGTTTCGTCCATCCGTTCCAGCAACAGAGTGCAGGCTTCGCCATAACTGCCGCCTGCGGCCATATGGTGCAGCGCCAGCCCTTCATCCGCGTCCACCAGGATGAAGGTCGAGCGCCAGCCTTCGCGCCATACCGCACAATAATGCGGGGCGGGCAGAGGCCGCAGCACCGCCTGTGCAGGCGGCGGTTCATCCGCGGCCAGCGCATTCCACAATGGCGGCAGATCGTGCGCAACTTCACGCAGGGCGAGGCCGGGGGCCATGCGCAGGCGCAGACCGTTCCACTGGCCGTCGTTGAAGTCGGTGGTGGCGGCGGCAAAATCCTGCGCCGTGAACGGGGCGCAGTCCGCCGCGGTAAAGGCGCAGGCCATTGCCCATTCAATCCACGCCAGTTCTGCCACTTCGGGATCGCCGGGAAAGAGCCCGGCCAGCGTTTCGGCAAAGCCGCGCCCGGCATCGTCAAGCGACCATCCGTTCGGCGGGCAGGAGATCAGGTGATGCGCACCGGCGGCATGGAACGGTTCCTGCCCAACCCAGCGCAGCGTGCGCGGGTAGGTTTCGGTCAGCGCGTACAGCAGACTGCTGCGATAATTGTTGCGATAGATCGCCAGGCCTGCCTGTTCGCGATCATTCCATTGCGCCGGGGGCGGTGCCTCCTCGTCAAGCAAGGCCGCCATGAAGGCGCCCTGCATTTCGGCCAGCTTCATGCGGCCACCTGTGTGGCGCCGGCGGCGCCGGCCAATGCCATTGAGCGCCTGGATGTCATTGGAATCCAGTGCGGCACAGATGGCGCGGTTGCGCACAACGCAGCTGTCACAATCGCGCATCCCCGCCGATTAACAGGACCGATCATTTCCAGCAATGGCAATCGCGGCGCACAGAGGCTATTCGACCGGCAATGAATCGGCTCACCCTGCCCCCCGTCCTGTTTGTCTGCCTTGGCAATATCTGCCGGTCGCCGCTGGCCGAAGCCGCTTACCGCCATGCGCTGGCCGGGGCAGGGTTGGCGGCACAGGCGGATTCGGCTGGCACCGGGGACTGGCATGTCGGCCATCCGCCCGATCCGCGCGCCATTGCGGTGGCGGCCGGCTCGGGCATTGATATTTCACACTATCGTGCGCGTCAGGTGCGTGCTGAGGATTTCCATCGCTTCGGCCATATCGTGGCGCTCGACCGGAACAACCTTGGCGACCTGGCGCGGATCGCGCCTGCCGGGGCGACGGCGCGCCTCTCGCTGCTGCTGGACTGGGCGCCGGGGCGCGAAGGGCACGGAGTGGCCGATCCCTATTACGGGGACGAGGCGGGCTTTGCCGTGACCTGGCAGGAGGTCAGCATGGGCGCACGCGGCCTGTTGAGCGCGCTGACCGCGCAAGGGGGGCATTCATGACCGCAATGACCGTCAACGGCCGCCCAGTGCGCTTTGCCATGGCGCCTGACACGCCGCTGCTGTGGGCGCTGCGCGATGCGGCCAATCTCACCGGGACAAAATATGGTTGCGGCACGGGCGATTGCGGTTCCTGCATGGTGATCGTGGATGGGGAGGCGCTGCGTTCCTGCCTTATCACCATTGCCGAGGCGGAAGGCCGCTTCATTACCACGATCGAAGGGCTGTCGCGCGACCGGTCGCACCCGGTGCAGCAGGCGCTGGTGGCCGAACAGGCGATCCAGTGCGGTTTCTGCACCCCCGGCATCGTGATGAGCGCAGCGGCACTGCTGGCCCGCAACAGCGATCCCGGTGCAGCCGACATCAAGGCCGACATCATCAATCTGTGCCGCTGCGGGGTCTATCCCCGGCTGGTGGAAGCGATCCAGCGCGCCGGGCGGGTGATGCGCCGCAGCGAAACCATCAGCGCGGCGCCTGCGCCGGGCATCGCCCGGGAAGATGCGGCCCGGGCCGTACCCGCCATGGAAATCCCGCCGCGCGCGGGCGATGATGAATAGGCAGCAGAGGGAACATCGTCATGAAAGCCACGATCTGGCATAACCCCAAATGCAGCAAGTCGCGCCAGACGCTTGCCCTGCTGGAAGCGGCGCCCGGCGTGAAGGTGGAGGTGGTCGAATATCTCAAGCACCCGCCCAGCGCGCAAAAACTGGCCCAGCTCTATCACGATGCGGGCATGCCGGCGCGCGACGGGCTGCGCCTGTCTGGCACCGATGCCCGGGAACGCGGCCTGACCGGGGCGGATGACGCCACCGTCACCGCCGCCATGGCTGCCGAACCGGGGCTGATCGAACGCCCGCTGGTGGAGACGGCCAAGGGCGTGCGCCTGTGCCGTCCGCCCGAGCTTGTGCAGGAGATATTGTGACGCGTTTCTTCGCACGCCCGCGGCACGCAATGGCATGAATTGCGGGCGTGGATCAGGCGTTTGGCTTGCATTGGGGCGGCGAATTTGCCAACCGGGCAGGCATGTAATGGCCCGCCCGGCGCGGGGAGCTGATTGGAAGGGTCCTTCCCGACGATGGCTGGTTCTGAATTGACGCGCGAGCGCGGGCTTGTCCGCATGGCGCGCCGCCTGCACCGCAAGCTCGGCCCGTGGGGCGTGTTTTTCGAAGGTTTCGTGAAGCACCCGGTGATGGTCGGCTCGATCATTCCATCCTCGCGCTTCACCATCGCCAAGATGCTGGCCCCGGTAAACTGGGACGAATGCAAGCTGTTCGTGGAATATGGGCCGGGTGTCGGCACTTTCTGCCGTCCGGTGCTGGAACGGCTGCGGCGCGATGCCCAGTTGATCGTGATTGACACGAACCCGCTCTATATCGACTATCTCAAGCGCACGATCCGCGACAGCCGGTTTTCGGCGGTGCTGGGTTCCGCTGCGTATGTGGAGGATATCGTGCGCGCGCATGGCCACGATCATGCCGATTACGTCCTGTCGGGCCTGCCCTTTTCCACCCTTCCGGACGGCATCGGCCCGGCCATCGCTGCGGCCACGCATCGCGTCCTGCGCCCGGGCGGGGCTTTTCTGGTCTATCAGTTTTCGGCCCGGGCGCGGGACTTCATGGCCCGCCATTTTACACGGATCGACAATGGCTTCGAATGGCTGAACATCCTGCCCTGCCAGCTTTACTGGGGCTGGAAGGACGCGGACGACTGAGGCCCGCCTGCGTCAGCCGATTATTCAAAAGTGCGGCTGATCGCTTCGGCAGAAGGGCCGGCCAGCTGACGATGCACGGCTGCCATGATGGCCACGAACACCACCACCATCACCGAACCGATCACCCCGGAAACAGCGCCGCTGGCGATTTCTGCGAGTTTGCCTTCGCTGAACAGCAGCGCGGCGATCGTCCCGATGACCATGGTGACGACCAGCATCACGACGAGGAAGGCAACGCCGACCAGCATGAAAAAGCTGAACAGGCGCAAGGAATTGCCCTTCGTCAATTGCCATGACCGGAACAGCGCATTGACCGGGTTGCGCACGCCCTCGATTACAATGACGGGCGATGCCAGCGAAGTCTTGATCAGCAGATAGATCACCGCCAGCAGCGCCAGCGGGACAAGCAGGGCCGCGATCGCCATGGTGCCGCTGGCCGCGCCGATGCCGATCGCCAGCAGGAACACCAGCCCCGCCGCCACGCCGGTCAGCAATTGCACGGCGATATAAGGCAGCAGGCAGATCGCCCCGGTCCTGAGCGCCTGGGCAACGGTCGGGCGGGTGCGGTCAGTCAGCAGCGCGAGCAGCGAGAGCATGCCCACCGCCTGCGCGATGCCACCAATAATCAGCAACGGAGCGAGATCCGAATAATAGCTGGTTATCAGCGTCATCGCCGCTTCCGGCGAAGCCACGTTTGCAGCGGGTGGCGGCGGGCCGAAAAACACCATGGCCAGGCTGGGCAGCAGGAAAAATACCCCGGCGACGATCATCAGTACCTCGCGATTGGCAGCGATCATTCCGGTCGCCTCGCGCCAGGCGGCATTCATGTCGAATTTCATGGTTCGGGCTTTCCTGATGGCGAAGGGATCACAAGAACACTTGATAAGCGAAGGCGATGCGGCCACGCAATCGGCGATGGTCGTGCGGGACGATAATTCGATCGAATGGCGGTGCGAAGCGCAGCCGGTGCCCTATCGTGCGGCCCTGGATGACATGAGCGCGCGCAACGCCGCCATTGCTGCGGGCAGCGCGCGCGAACTGGTGTGGATGCTGGAACATCCGCCGGTCTATACCGCCGGAACCAGCGCTGCGGCTGCCGAACTGCTCGACCCGCGCTTCGAAGTGGTCAGCGCCGGGCGCGGCGGGCGCTACACCTATCACGGGCCTGGACAGCGGATCACCTATGTCCTGCTGGACCTTTCCCGCCGTGCGCGCGATGTGCGTTGCTTTGTCCATGCGCTGGAAGGCTGGGTGATCGCAACCCTGGCCGAATTCGGGGTGGAAGGCTGGCGCGCCGACGGGCGCGTGGGCATCTGGACCCGCGATATTGACGGGCGCGAGGCCAAGATCGGCGCGATCGGGGTGCGCGTGCGCCGCTGGGTGACAATGCATGGGCTGTCTGTCAATCTGTCGCCCGATCTTGCGCATTTCAGCGGCATCGTGCCCTGCGGGATCGAGGAATTCGGCGTTACCAGCCTGGAACGGCTTGGCATTTCGGTTGCGGCAGAGCAATGGGATCGGGCAATGATTGCGCGCAGCGGCGCATTCCTCGCCGCGCTGCAACCATCCTGTGCCTGAAGGACGCCTGCCGATGAAATGCCTGCCACTGACGATCCTGCCCTGCCTTCTGCTTGCCGCCTGCGGTGGTGGCGGTGACGAGCCGCAAGGTGATGGCGGAGACGGGCGCACCGCGACGGGCGAGGTGCTGGAAGGATCGATCAGCGATGCGATGATCCCGCTCGATCAGGTGAAGTCGCAGGCGCCGCTGGCGAAGCCGGAAGCCAAGCCGACGGAAGCGGGGGCAGACGCTGCTGCCGATGGCACCGCCCATGCGCAAGCCAATACGGCTCCCGGGGAAGCCGCCACCGCCCCGACTGACCCGATCGGGGATGCGGTCACCGGCGGGGAGTGAGGGGTTCAAGAATGCCGCCCCCCCTCCGCCGTGCGCGCCTACCTCAAGGTGATCGAGGCGGAACCGGACATGGTGCGGCGGGTGATGGCGGGGTGAGTTCAACGTCGGCGAGCATGACCCCGTCACCGTCATGCTGAACTTGTTTCAGCATCCATCGCGCCTTCGGATAGTGCCGTCCGTGGGCAGACATGGACCCTGAAAGCGAAGCTGCGCAAAACACAAATAAGTTCAAGGTGACAAATAGGGTTACTGGAATTTCCGTTTCTTGAACGCCAGAGCGCCGGTGACCAATGTGGCAAAAGCCTGCCAATCAAACGCGGACCAGTCGATATCGGGCACCGGTCATCACCGCCCCCCCAGATCCCCCTTGCCCACAGTCCCGCTCGCCATTTCCAGCATCCGGTCCAGCGATTTCTTCGCCGCCAGCCTCAGCCCTTCCTCGATCTCGATGCGCGGTTCCAGATCGCGCAGCGCGACATAGAGCTTCTCCATCGAGTTGAGCGCCATATAGGGGCAGATGTTGCAGTTGCAGTTGCCATCCGCGCCCGGCGCGCCGATGAACTGCTTGCCCGGCAGCGCCTTTTCCATCTGGTGGATGATGTGCGGTTCGGTCGCCACGATCAGCGTGTCGCCGGGGAAGGTCTTGGCGAAATTGAGGATGCCGCTGGTCGATCCGACATAGTCTGCATGATCGATGATCGCGGGCGGGCATTCCGGATGGGCGGCCACGGGCGCGCCGGGGTGCTGCGCCTTGAGTTTCATCAGCTCGGTTTCGCTGAACGCCTCGTGCACGATGCACACGCCCGGCCAGAGCAGCATCTCGCGGTTGAACTTGCGGGCGAGGTAACCGCCCAGATGCCGGTCCGGCCCGAAGATGATCTTCTGGTCCAGCGGGATCTGCTGAAGGATCGTTTCCGCGCTGGAGGAGGTGACGATCACGTCGCTGAGCGCTTTCACCTCGGTCGAGCAGTTGATGTAAGTCAGCGCGATATGATCGGGGTGCGCCTCGCGGAAAGCCTTGAATTTTTCGGGCGGGCAGGAATCCTCCAGGCTGCACCCGGCCTCCATGTCCGGCAGCACCACGATCTTTTCGGGGGACAGGATCTTGGCGGTGTCGGCCATGAACTTGACCCCGCAAAAGGCGATCACTTCGGCGTCAGTGGCCGCCGCCTTTTTCGACAATTCAAGCGAATCCCCCACGAAATCGGCGATGTCCTGAATATCGGGCGTCTGGTAATAATGTGCCAGGATCACCGCCTTGCGTTCCGCGCGCAGGCGTTTGATTTCTTCGATCAGGTCCGTTCCGGCGGGCAGTTTCGTCTCAATGCTCATCAGTATTATCCGTTTTGAATTGGTCTGTATTTGCCGCCGGTACGCCTATTGCACAAGGCTCCAGCGTTCATTCTCGCGGCTGACCAGTCCGCGCCGTTCAAGATCGATCAGATGCGCGAGCACGGACATCCCCGCCGCCGGATGCAGCACCGGGTCCGTGCCCTTGTACATGTCGGGCACCATGGCCACGATTTCCTGCGCACCGCGTTCGAGCTGACGCAAGATCTGCCGTTCGCGCTGGCGGCGATGGCCGATCATGCCGCGCACCAGCTGGCGCGGCTTTTCCACCGCCGGGCCGTGCGCCGGGTAATAGACGCGGTCCTCGCGTTCGTGCAGCAGCTGCAGCGACTGCATATATGTGGCCATGTCGCCATCGGGCGGGATCACCACGCTGGTGGACCAGGCCATCACATGATCGCCGGTGAACAGTGCGCCCGATTCCTCCAGCGCAAAACACAGGTGATTGGACGTATGGCCGGGTGTGGCGATGGCACGAAGCGTCCAGTCCGCCCCGGCAATTGCTTCGCCGTCACTCAGCACGCGGTCAGGGGCGTAAGTGGTGTCGAACGCAGCATCCAGACGCGGCCCGCTGACATCCAGCGCCAGCTCCGCACAGCCGATAACGGGGGCGCCCGTGCGTTCGCGCAGTGGCGCGGCGGCGGGCGAGTGATCGCGATGCGTATGCGTGCAGCAGATCGCGGCGACCCTGGCATCACCGATCGCGGCGTAGAGTGCCTCCAGATGCTCCGGATTGTCCGGTCCCGGATCGATCACCGCCAGCGCATCATGCCCGCCGACCAGATAGGTTTGCGTGCCGGTATAAGTGAAGGGTGAGGGGTTGGGGGCCAGCACGCGCCGCACCAGCGGTTCCAGCTGTTCCGCAAGTCCGGTAGGCCAGGGTTTGGGTGGTCCTTTCATTTGTTGGCATATGGGGGCTAGTCCGGGCTGAGTCGAGAGTCGAACGGGCCGTGGCCGGGGAGTGCGTGATGGGTGAACAGCTGATCCTGGTGCTGGATGAAGGGACCACCTCCACCCGGGCGATGGCGTTCACGCCCGCCGGCGCGCTGTGCGCGGTGGCTCAGCGCGAACTGACGCAGCATTATCCGCGTCCGGGCTGGGTGGAACATGATCCGGCGGAAATCTGGGACCGCACGCTGGCCTGCGCGCAGGCTGTGGTCGGCCAGGCGGGCGGGGCGGGGCGGATTGCCGCAATCGGCATTACCAACCAGCGCGAAACGGTGGTGGCCTGGGACCGCCACACACTGGCCCCGCTTGCCCGCGCGCTGGTGTGGCAGGACCGGCGCACCGCCCCGTTGTGCGAACAATTGCGCGATGACGGTCATGAACCCGCGGTGCAGGCGCAGACCGGCCTGCTGCTCGACCCCTATTTCTCAGCCACCAAGATGCGCTGGCTGCTCGCCAATGAACCGGCCGTGGCCGATGCGGCCGCCAGCGGCAGGCTGGCGCTGGGCACGATTGACAGCTGGCTGCTGGCGCGGCTGACGGGCGGGGCGCATCTGGCGGAGGCCAGCAACGCCAGCCGCACGCTGCTGCTCGGCCTGACTGGCGCTGACTGGGACGAAGGGCTGTGCGACCTGTTCGGCGTGCCGCGCGCGGCGCTGGGCGAAGTGGTGGACAGCGCCGGCGAAGTCGCGCGCAGCTCTGCCGATATCTTCGGGCGGGCCATCCCGATCTGTGGTATCGCCGGTGATCAGCAGGCGGCGACCATCGGCCAGGTCTGTCTTGCGCCCGGCGAGACCAAGGCAACTTATGGCACCGGCGCCTTCGTGCTGGCCAATATGGGCCACATGGTTCCGCAGTCGGCGCATCGCCTGCTGGGCACGGTGCTGTGCCAGATCGGCGGGCAGCGCCAATATGCGCTGGAAGGTTCGGCCTTTGTCGCGGGCAGCCTGATCAAATGGCTGCGCGATTCGCTGGGGCTGATCGCGCAATCGGGCGAAACCGCCGCGCTGGCCGCGTCCGTTCCCGACAGCGGCGGGGTGATCGTCGTTCCCGCGCATAGCGGGCTGAGCGCGCCACACTGGCGGCCGCAGGCGCGCGGGCTCATCAGCGGGCTCAGCTTTGCCAGCGGCAGGGCGCAGATCGTGCGCGCCGCGCTGGAGGCGATGGCCCATCAGACGCATGATCTGGCCACCGCCTTTGCTGCGGACGGGGCGGGGTGGACCCGGCTGCGGATCGATGGCGGCATGGCCGCGAATGACTGGATGGCGCAGGACCTGGCCGATATGCTTGACCTTGTCGTGGAGCGGCCCGATTTCATCGAAACCACGGCGCTGGGGGCGGCCATGCTGGCGGCGCATGGGGCGGGGATATATTCCACGCTTGCGGATGCGGCAGGCGCAATGCGCGGCTCGCTTCACGCCTTTTCGCCAGCGCTTGATCCGGCGGTCCGGGAGGAGCGGTTGCGACGCTGGCACGCGGCGCTGGCGGCCGCCTAGGCAGCGTCGACCGGTGGACTGTCGCGGCCAATCCCTGTTGCGCCCCTATGAGATTCCACGCCGGGGCTTTACCCATGCCCAGCTGCAGCCATGCCGGTACATCGAAATCCCGGCCCGGTGCGGGGCGGTATTGACCGGCGGTGAGAGCGCTTGACGCGCGAGCGAACTGATCTTTCGGTTGACGAGGCCGCATGTCAGGTGGCAATCGGCCTCTCGCACGAGCGGGTATAGCTTAGTGGTAAAGCCCTAGCCTTCCAAGCTAGTTATGCGGGTTCGATTCCCGCTACCCGCTCCAAGTATTTGTTTTTCAATGATTTTCCCGGGATTCATTGCGGCCCCGTCCGCGAGCGGCCTCGTCCACGCGGTCAGTGCCTGCTGGCATGCGATTCCACACTTGCCCCCAGCCGGTCGCGCAGGCGCTGCAGCGCCCCCGGCATGACCGCGAAATTCTCGCGCCAGGCCGCATCAAGACGCGAAATGCGGGCATAGAAGCGTTCGGTATTTTCGATCAGATCGCGAATTTCGGGGTGGATGAGCGCAATTTGCTGCGGATCGCTCTCCGCGCTGGCACGGGGTAGCCGCCCGCTGCGACGCAGCTGGAAATCGCTCAATTCGCCATTGAGATAGGCTTTCTGGTTCAGCAGCCAGGCAATCGCATGCATCATCCGGGTGGTGGTGCGCAGCGCTTCGCACGACAGGGCGATGCGGGCCAGATCCTCGTCTCCGGCCAGCTCGTCCAGCCGCCCGGACATGTCGAAGGCTGCGCGCACCTCGTCGGCGAGCAGCAGGGCCTCGGTATAGAGGCCTTCGATGATATGCGGGTTGATGTCAGTGGTCTTGTTCATGGCTCAGCCAAACCGCCTATAGGCGCCGCGCGTGATACGCCACCGGGCAGGGGTGGAAAAGCCGGGTCAATTTTCAACTGTCCCTAAGCGGAACTGTTCTGGCGCCCGGTTAAGGATGCGCGCGCCGCCTGCCCCCGGTCCGCACACCCCCGGCGCGGCGCAATCAGGCAATGATATCGGGCAACAAATGATCCTCGATCATCGCGATCTGGTCCTTCAGGCGCAATTTGCGCTTCTTCAGCCGGGCGATCTGCAGCTGGTCCTGGCTTTCGGCGGCGATCAGCGCATCAATCGCGGTGTCGAGATCGCGATGTTCCATGCGCAGCAATTCCAGCTTCTTGCGCATTTCTTCTTCGGTCACGTCTTGCCCCCGCTTCGCATGTCTGCCCGGTGATTCGGCGCGGCAGAGCCATGCCCTGCCGAATGCCACGATGGAATGGCTTCGCAAATTAGGAATAATGTGATTGGATGGCAATCGCGCGGCTTCGCCGTTGCTGGTGTGAGTCGCCTGCCGGGGAGCGATCCCGGGCCGACACCCTGCAACCTTAAAGGAGGTAGCCAATGCAATCGTCCCATCTCAGCACACTGCGGCTCAAACACGAGGGTCTGGAACAGATGATCCGCGAAGAGATGAGCCGCCCCTCGCCGGATGAGTCGACCCTGCAGGATCTCAAGAAGCGCAAGTTGCGAATAAAGGAGGAGCTGTCTGAGTTCTCGGACTAGCAAAAGCGAGCGGCCCCGCGCCCCGCTGGCGGGCGCGGCACTCGCCGCCCGGCCATTCCTATCCACTGGGCACTTTGCAATAATCTTTCCGTGCTATAGGCGCGGTATGTCATGACCGCAGCATCAGCCGCCCGTTCGATCCTCACGCGTCTTCACGATGTGATGGCATCGCGCCTGCACGCGCAGGCCAAGCTCAACCAGGTGGTCGAGATCATCGGCGAATCTCTGGATAGCGAGGTTTGCTCGATCTATCTGCTGCGCGAAGGCATGCTCGAACTTTTCGCGACCCGCGGACTCAACCAGAGCGCGGTTCACGTCACCCGCATGGCGATTGGCGAAGGTTTGACCGGAACCATTGCCGAACGGGTCGAAACGCTGAACCTGGCTGAAGCGGCGGCTCACCCGGACTTCCAGTATCGCCCCGAAACGGGCGAGGAAAAATTCCACTCCTTTGCCGGCGTGCCGATTGTGCGGCGAGAACGCGCGGTGGGGGTGCTGTGCGTCCAGCATGTCGACCCGCGCCGCTACGAGGAAGTGGAGATCGAGGCGCTGCAGACCGTGGCCATGGTCCTGTCCGAGCTCATCTCCAACGCCGAACTGGTGGATGATGAGGATGTGCTGGGCGCCAATGCGGATCAGACCGGCCCCGAAATCCTGAAGGGACTGACGCTGGTCAAGGGGCTGGCGATGGGCACGGCAGTGTTTCACCAGCCGCGTATTCATGTCGAACATATGGTGGCCGAGGATACGGAAGCCGAACGCCAGCGGGTGCTGACCGCCTTTGACAAGATGCGCGAGCAGATCGACCGGATGGCCGGGCAGGCCGAATTCGGCAAGGGCGGGGAGCATGAGGAAGTGCTCCAGACCTACAAGATGTTCGCTTATGACGAAGGCTGGACCCGGCGCATCAATGAAGCGATTGACAGCGGGCTGACGGCCGAGGCCGCGATCGAACGGGTGCAGCAGCGCACCCGCATGCGCATGCGCCAGATTGACGATCCGCTGCTGGCGGACCGGATGCACGACCTGGAAGATCTGGCCAACCGCCTGTTGCGGATCGTTTCGGGCCAGCTCGGCACGGCGGCCACGCTCGGCCTGCGCTCTGACACGATCCTGCTGGCGCGCAATCTCGGCCCGGCCGAACTGCTCGAATATGACAAGCGCCGCCTCAAGGGCGTGATCCTTGAGGAAGGCTCGCTCACAGCGCATGTGGTGATCGTGGCGCGCGCCATGGGCGTGCCGGTGATCGGGCGGATCCGCAGCCTGCGCGCCCTGGTGCGCGATGGCGATCAGCTGCTGGTCGATGGCGATGCGGGCACGGCCACGGTCCGCCCCAGCCAGTCGATGCAGGATGCGTTCGAGGCGCGCTTTGCCAAGAGCAAGGAACGCCAAGCCGGCTATGCCAAGCTCAAGGATGTGCGCCCGGTCACCCGCGACGGGGTGCGGGTGCATGTGATGATCAACGCGGGCCTGCGCGATGACACGGCCATGCTCAACCTGACCGGCGCGGACGGCATTGGGCTGTTCCGCACCGAATTCCAGTTCCTCGTCGCGGCCGCCCTGCCGCAGCGGGAACGCCAGACCCGGCTGTATCGCGATGTGCTGGATGCGGCGGGCGATCGCCCGGTGGTGTTCCGCACGGTCGATGTGGGGGGGGACAAGGCGCTCCCCTATCTGCGGGTCGATGCGGCGGATCAGGAAGAAAACCCCGCCATGGGTTGGCGCGCGCTGCGGCTGGCGCTTGAACGTGACGGGCTGATGAAGGTGCAGGCCCGTGCGCTGCTGGAAGCCGCCGCTGGGCGCACGCTCAACGTCATGTTCCCGATGGTGTCGGAGCCGTGGGAATTCGACGAGGCCAGGGCCGTGTTCGAAGAACAGCGCCTGCTGCTGAAGAACAACAAGAAAATGCTGCCCGAAACGATCAATTACGGGGCGATGCTGGAAGTGCCCTCGCTGGCCGAGATGCTGGACGTGCTGCTGCCCAAGCTGGCGTTCCTCTCGATCGGCACCAATGACCTGACCCAGTTCCTGTTTGCCGCTGACCGGTCGAACCCCAAGCTGGCCGAACGCTATGACTGGGTCAGCCCGGCGATCCTGCGTTTCCTGCGCCGGATTGTCGTCAGCAATCAGGATCATGGGGTAAGCCTTGGCATCTGCGGTGAAATGGGCGGGCGGCGGCTGGAAGCGCTGGCGCTGATCGGGCTGGGTTATAATCGCCTGTCCATCACTCCGGCGGCGGTCGGACCGATCAAGGAACTGGTGTGCAAGCTTGACGCTTCGGAAATCCGGGCCGCGATGGAAGGCTGGCTGGCCAGCCCGCCAGCGGACATGCGCGCCACGCTGCGCCAATGGGCGCAGGAGCATGAGCTGGACGTCGACTGATTTGGTTTCACGATCAGGACAGATTGTTTTACACGCGCCGGTCTGGCTTCATCGCAGATATGGCGCACTTGGCCGATTGTTGCGCCCGTCATGGTGATGCAACCTTGACTTGGCAGGGCTGCGCTTATTCTGTGCAGCCCGAAGGTCGCACGGGTCGCAGCTCTCGCAAACAGGAATTGCATGGAAGAAGTACAGAACGAGAGCGCGGGGGAAGCGCGGTCCGGTGGCGTTGGCGATCGTCTGCGCGCTGCGCGGGAGGCGTCAGGCCGCACGCTTGAGCAGCTGGCGGCGGACACCCGCATCAGCCTGCGCCATCTTGGACTGATCGAACAGGGCAAGTTTGCCGAACTGCCGGCGCGCACTTATGCGATCGGGTTTTCGCGCACCTATGCCCGCGCGGTCGGCCTTGATGAGGCGGCGGTGCTGGACGATGTGCGCACGGCGCTGGAGCAAGTGGAGGGGAGCTATCCCCGGCGCATGGGCAATTCGCTTGAACCGGGCGATCCGGCCCGGCTGCCCTCGCGCGGGTTGGGCTGGATTGCGGCGGGTGCGATTGGCGCGCTGCTGATCGGGCTGTTCCTGTTTGCGGGCGACATGTTTTCGCCCGGCATCACGCCCGCCCCGCTGACCGCCGAACGGCAGGCCCCGGTCGTGACGCAGCGCCCGGCCACGGCAGCGCCTGCGCCCGGCGCATCTACCGCAGGGGGCGAAGTCGTATTTACCGCGCTGGAGGACGGGATCTGGGTCAAGTTCTATGACAAGGACGGACGCCAGCTGATGCAAAAGCAGATGATGGCGGGCGAACGCTATGTCGTGCCCGGCGAAGCCCAGGGGCCGCAAATCTGGACGGGCCGCCCCGATGCGCTGGACATCACGATCGGTGGACGCAAGGTGCCGCGGCTGGCCGAAAACCAGACCATCATCAAGGATGTGCCGGTCACGGCAGAGGCGCTGAACGCCCGCGCGACGCCCCCGGCCCCCGCTTTACCTGCTTCTCCCACAGCTTAGTCGCCCCGCCCGCTCGACAGGGTGGGCGGCCATGTTGCACATAGCCTTCGCGGCACTGGGGCGGGCCGTTAATCCGGCGTTCTGCCTCGCCCGGCCATGCATGTTGGACTGGTAACAGGAGCGGATCGGATGATGACGGGACAGGCGCGTTTTCGGGCCATTTTGCTGACGGCGGTGGCCTGTTTCAGTGTGGCTGGTCTTCCCTCTGCGGCGCATGCGCAAGACAGCGACGCGCGGCTGCGCAAGATTGAAACGGAAGTGCGCGCCCTGCAACGCAAGGTGTTTCCCGGCGGCGAAGGGCGCTTCTTTGAAGCCAGCGCCGCCAGCGGCGGCGAGGGGGGGACCGGCCTTCCCCCATCCACCACCGCGATGACGGACGTTCTGGCGCGACTGGACGCGATCGAGGCGCAGCTGGCGCGGATCACCTCGCAGGTTGAAGTGAACACCAATGCGCTGGCGCTGCTGACGGGGCGGGTCACCGCGCTGGAACCCGTGCCCGCGCCGGGAACCGCGCCGGTTGCTGCGGCGCCCGCCGCCTCACCTCCCGCAGGCACGCTGCAACCGGTCACCCCGCCGCCATCAGTGGTTGCTGCCCCGCCGTCAGCCCCGGCACCCGCGCCCGCGGCCGTCACCAAGCCAGCAGAGAAGCCGGCGGAAAAGCCCGCTGGCCCCAGTGCGGAGCGGCTGGCCCGGGTCCAGGCCATCGCCAAGCCCCAGACAGGTGACGCAGGGGAGGATGAATACAGCTATGGCTTCCGCCTGTGGGACGCCAAGCTCTATCCCGAAGCCCAGCAGCAGCTGCGCCTCTATGTCGAGAAATACCCCAGCCACGCGCGCATCAGCTATGGCCGCAACCTGCTGGGCCGCGCCTATCTGGACGATGGCAAACCGCGAGATGCGGCCACCTGGTTCCTTAAGAATTATCAGGATGACAAGCAGGGCGCGCGGGCCGGAGACAGCCTGCTGTTCCTGGCCGAAGCGATGATCGCCACCAAGGACACCAAGCGCGCCTGCATTGCCCTGGCCGAATTCGCCGAGACTTATCCGGCGCTGGCGGCAGGGCGGTTGCAGGACCAGTATGAGGGCGACCGCAAGCAGGTGACCTGCAATTGACAGCCAGGCTGAACACGCCCCGCATCCGCTGATCGCGCGCTTCGCGGGCGATCTCGCGCGGTTGTGGCCGGAAGGGCAGAAGCTGGGCCTCGCGGTTTCGGGCGGGCCGGACAGCCTCGCCCTGTTGCTGCTGGCCGAAGCGGTCATGCCGGGCCGGGTGGAAGTCGCCACGGTCGATCATCGCCTGCGCGCGGAAAGCGCGTCGGAAGCGGCCATGGTGGCTGAACTGTGCGCCGGGCACAAGATTCCGCATGAAATTCTTTCCGTGAAAGTGCCGCAGGGCAATGTCCAGGACATGGCGCGGATGGCGCGCTATCGCGCATTGGGCGACTGGGCCCGGCGGCGTGAACTGGGCGCCATCGCCACTGCGCATCACGCGGACGATCAGGCCGAAACGCTGATCATGCGGCTGAACCGGGCGAGCGGGGTGGCCGGGCTGGCAGGGGTGCGCGCGCGCGGCAATGTTCCCGGTACCGATCTGCCGCTGCTCCGCCCGTTGCTGGGCTGGCGTCGCGCCGAACTGGCAGAAATCGTCAAGGCTGCGGGGCTGCTTCCCGCCGACGATCCGGGCAATCGCGACATGCGGTTCGACCGGGTCCGGATTCGCGAGGCACTGAAAGGCTGCGACTGGCTGGATGTCCGGGCAATGGCGGTGAGCGCAAGCCATCTGGCGGATGCCGAAGGGGTGATGGTGTGGGCCGCGCAGCGCGAATGGAACGAAGCGGTGACGGTCAGCGAGGATTCGATCCTCTACCGGCCTGGCGCCCCGCGCGCGATCCGCCTGCGCATCGTCGGTCGGGCCATCGCCATGCTGGGCGGGATACCGCGCGGCGGCGATGTAGCCAGGCTGATCAACCGCTTGCAGGCGGGCAAGGATGGAACCCTGGCCGGGGTCGTGGCGCGCAGCGCGGCGGACGGAAGCTGGCGCTTCAGGCGCGAACCGCCCCGCCGGGGCGGCGCCAATCACTTATGATGCGGTGACACCACCAGGCCGGGTGCGCCGCTCAATTTCGGCATGAAAGGCGGTCAGGCGACCTTCCGCCCGGTTGAACAGATAGTCGCGCTGGCCCAGCGAATGCGAAACCTGGCCCCAGCTGTTGATGATGCGTGTGTCTTCCGAGGCGACCGCGCGGAAGTTGTTCCAGTCACGATCATTCTGCTGCGCCCATTTTTCCTCGCTCAGCCCGGCAGGGCAGGGGCCGACCATTCCATATGCGACGAAGCGGGTTTTGCCCGGTCCGTCGGGCCACATGGTCCAGGTCTGGAGATGAGTCGGGAAATTGGAATAGATGGTGTTGGGAAAGGCCAGGTAATGTGTGATTTCCGAGGCGCGATGATCCGCGCCCGCAGGTGCCCGGTCAGTTAGGCCCCGCACGGGAATGCTCATCCAGCTGTGCGGGTCGCAAATGCGCAGATGCGCCTTGCCCCACTGGACCACCTCGGACAGCGTTTCCTGATGAGTGAAGGGGACGTGCCAGGTTTCATTGAAGGCATCGACCACCACTTTCCAGTTCGCATCCAGCACCGCATCGAACCGGTAACGCACGTCGAATCCTTCCAGCTTGAACCAGTCCAGTTCGGTTGCAATTTCGGCCAGATAGCTGCGCAGATCGGACAGGCTCTCGTCAAAGCAGATCCACACGAAACCGCCGTATTCCTCAACCCGGACGGGCGGTGTGCGCATGTTCTTCAGGCGGGATTCGTCGAATTCCTGCTTGAGCGGCGCAAACCGCAGGTTGCCGCCCAGATCGTAGATGAAGCCGTGCCAGGGGCACACGAAGCGGGCGCTGGAACATTTTCCCGATTCTTCGACCAGCCTGGCACCGCGATGCTGACACACATTGTGCCAGGCGGTGAGTGATCCATCGTCCTGTCGCGCGATCACGACTGATTGCTGCAGCTGTTCCCAGATCAGGTAATCGCGCGGATTGCGAACATCTTCCGACGGGCAGGCCCGCAGCCAGCTCTTGAAGAAGACTTCGTGCAGCTCGCGCTCGAACTGGCCGGGGTCGGTATAAAGGCGCGAATCCACGCTGCTGGGCGGCAATGGATATTGTTCTGTCTCATCAAGCGTGGCCATCGCTGCTTCCCTTGTTCGCCGCTCGCTTCAATCCGGCCAGACGGTGCTGCGCGCATGTCTTGACCAGTTCAAGCTGCTCTGGCAAAAACAAATGATTGTTTTAGATATGGGGATTGGCGCTCGAAGGCAACCGGTAAAGCGCGGCAGGTGCGTGTTGCTGCCTGTCGGGGCGTTGCCCGTCGTTCGGCGTCGATCACCCGGAACGAGAGGAAGCCGAGAGCATGAGCGGTGTTACCCCCCGATTTGCGGATTACCGCGATGCCTATCGCCATATCGCCATGGAACGCGACGAGCGGGGAATATTGCTGCTGCGCTTCCACACCGATGGCGGGCCACTGATCTGGAGCGAGCCGGTTCATGCCGAACTGGGCCATTGCTTCGGCCAGATCGGCGCCGATCGCGCCAATCGCGTGATCGTCCTGACCGGCACTGGCGACCAATGGTGCGCTGAGATCGATTTTGCCAGTTTCAGCCTGAACACGCCTGAAGAATGGGATCACACATTCTATGACGGGCACAAGCTGCTCATGAACCTGCTCGACATCGAAGTGCCGGTGATCAGCGCAATCAACGGTCCGGCACGCATGCACCCGGAAATCCCGGTGATGTCCGACATCGTGCTGGCGGCGGATACCGCGCTGTTCCAGGATGGCCCGCATTTCGTTGCAGGGATCGTGCCGGGGGACGGCGCGCATATCGTCTGGACTCATCTGCTGGGCCAGAATCGTGGCCGCTATTTCCTGCTGATGAATCAGGAACTGGGCGCGGCGGACGCATTCGCGGCCGGGGTGGTCGGCGAAGTCTTGCCGCCCGACAGGGTGCTTGACCGCGCGATGGAAATCGCCCGCGTCTTTGCCGACAAGCCTGATCTTGCCTTGCGCTATTCGCGGGTGGTCCTGACGCAGCGTTTCAAGCGCCTGATGGCCGAGGGGCTGAGCCTTGGCCTGGGGCTTGAAGCGCTGGCGGCGATCGACCTGCTGGGGCGCATGAAGCAGGAGTAGGCGCCGGCCCGGCCTGAATGGCGCCAGCGCGCAGACCCCGTCACAACATATCGAAATGTTCCATCGCCGGTGCTCCCGCGAAGAAGGGCCGGGCAATGGCCACGAATTCCCCGCACGCTTCGGTCTGAGTGAAGGCGGTGTGGGATTCCACCGCGTCCCATTCCAGCAGCAGCAGGAATTTGGAGGGCGCTTCCACCCCGCGCCCGAGCCGTGCGGAAAAGCAGCCGGTCGCGCTGGCCAGTACCGCCAGCCCCCGGTCGGCCATCGCCTTGGCGAAAGCTTCTTCCTGGCCTTCGGCTACCGGAATTTCGACCCGTTCGATAAACATCATGCTTTCTCCCTGACCATTCTCGCCGCCAGATCGGCGAGGAGGAATTTCTGCGGTCTTCCTGTGGCGGTTAATGGAATATCACTCGCGTGCAACCGCAAGACATGTTTTGGTACCTTGAAACGTGCCAGTTTCTCGCGGCACAGCGAGAGAAGTTGCTCGTCGGTCGGCGCCGCCGGATTGCCGGATTCGACGATGCACAGGCAGCCAACCTCGCCCATTTTGCGATCAGGAATGCCAACCACCAGCGTCTGGGCCAGCCCTGGAAAATTGTCGAAGATGGCTTCTATTTCGCGCGGCATGACCATTTCGCCGCCGCAGCGATAGGATTCCTTGATCCGTCCGGTCAGGCTCAGCCATCCTTGGGCACTCAGCGTACCGACATCGCCGGTGTGCAGCCAGCCGTCCGCGGTGAAGACGTCGCGCGTTTCATCGGGCTTGTTGTAATATCCGCGCGTAACGATCGGGCCGCGCGCCTGCAGTTCGCCAGCCTCACCGGGCGGCAGCACTGCGCCTGAAACCGGATCGACCACGCGATATTCCGCCACCACGCCGCCGATTGCGGGATCGCCAGCAGCCCCCGCCAGCTTGATCCGCCCGTTGGAGTGCAACAACGCATCCTCGCCATCTTCAACCCGCGAACAGGTGGTCGAAGCGGTGGTTTCCGTCATGCCATAGCCGGTGTGAATTTCATCGACGCCGAAGGTTTCCCTGATTTCGGCCCAGACCGTGGGGACGTTCACGCCGCCGCTGTTGAAGAACGTATGCAACGCGGTGGCATCGAAGCCGCGGCTGCGCGCGGCATCCATCAGCCGGTGAGTCATCAAGGGCACGCACACGATGTCATTCACGCCGAAGCGTTCCGCCCATTCGAGCATCTCAGTCGCGTCAAATGCGGGGTGGGGGATCACGGCCCCGTTCACGAACATGCAGGCGATCAGGCATTCGACATAGCCGAACACATGATACATCGGCATCGCGTATTGAATGCGTCGGCCATCCTCGAAGGCGCGGGTAAGGACGGATGAATAGGCCGCGCGCAGCACCATGTCATGGGTCAGCATGGCGCCCTTGGGCCGACCGGTCGTGCCCGAGGTGTAGATAATGTCCGATATCGCGTTCCCGTCAGCCGCCGCTTCGCGCCGGGCCAGTTCCGCATCGCTTGCAGGCGTCGCGCGCGCGGCAAGATCAGCCAGCGTTTCGCAGGCCTGCGCGCCGCCCTGCCCGGTCCGGAACACGAAGCGCGCTTCAAGTCCGGGAAGCGACGGGGCCAGCGCATCGAGATCGGCCAGATAGTCCAGTCCGTTCCAGCCATCCATGGTCACGACGAAGCGACTGTCCGATTGCGCGAGCACATAGCCGAGCGCTTCGCCGTGCAGCAGGTAATTGACCGGCACACAGGCGCAGGCGGCCCGCGCGATGGCGAGCTTGGCGAGGATGAATTCGGGGAAATTGGCCATCAGCAGGGCGATGTGATCACCCGCCTTCGCGCCCGCCGCGATCAGCCCGGATGCGATCTTCCGGCTTTCTTCCTGAACCTCGCGATAGGTCATGGACCGCCCGCCAGTGTGGATCAGCGGCCGTTCTGGATGTTCCAGCGTGGCGCGGTCCTGCAATTGCGCGATCGTCAGCGTCCGCCACGCCGGATAGCGTTGTTCCAGGCTCGCGCGCCGTTGTGCCACAGGTTTCAGTCTGGCCGTTTTCATCTCGATTGACCTCTCAGGGCAATGCTTTTAACAAACGTTTGTTTCTTGGCAATGGCGGGCGCGGGGTCAAGCCCTGCCTTCAGGAGTTTCGCAATGGATTTCAGTTTCACGGACGAACAGCGCATGTGGCGCGATACCGTCTATAGTTTCATGGATCGTGAATTTCCACGCGATGTGCTGCGCAAGCATGACCAGTCGCGCGAGTTTCCAGAGGAACTTTATCGCAAGATGGCGCAGCAGGGCTGGCTTGGCCTGCTGATTCCCGAGGAGTTTGGCGGCCTTGGCATGGACAGTGATCCGGTGATGTTCGCCCTGTTCTGCGAAGCGATCGGCAAGGACAGCCTGGACACGGCTGCCTGCATCATGACCTCGATGTTCACCGCCACCAATGTTTCGCGCCACGGCACGGCTGAGCAGCGCGAGCGCTATCTTGAGCCGTTTCTGCGCGGCGAGGCGAAATTCTCGATCTCCATCAGCGAACCGCAATCCGGATCGGATGCGGCGGGCGCGCGTTCGACGGCGCGGCTGGATGGGGATGAATGGGTGATCAATGGCAACAAGGTCTGGTGTTCGGGCGCGCATCTGCCAGACACCTGCATCGCGATGATGCTGCGCACGGGCGAAGGGCGCTATGATTTCAGCGTCCTGCTGGTTCCCAATGACACGCCGGGGCTGGAAATCCAGAAGATGGACACGCTGGTGCGCCGTTCGCTGGGCACGAATTCGTTGTTCATGGACGATGTGCGCCTGCCCAAATCCGCGCTGCTGGGCGAGATCAACAAGGGCTGGCAATATATTGGCGAGCATCTGGATTTTGAACGCCTTTCGATCGCGTCATCGCAGGTCGGCAATGCGCAGACCGCACTGGACGACACCGCAAGATATCTGAGCGAACGGACGGCCTTCGGCAAGAAGCTGGCTGAATTCCAGGTGCTCAAGCACCGCATGGCCGAAGATCGCGCGCGGCTTTCTGCGGCCTATTACCTTGTCTATGCTGCGGCTTCGACCATGGCGCGCGGGGAAAAGGCATCGGCGCTGGTGGCACAGGCCAAGCTGATCTCGTCGCAAACCCTGTTCGACATCGCGTTCAACGGGATGCAGGCGCTGGGCGGTTATGCGCAATTGCCGGAATACGACATGGAACGCTATTTCCGCGAGGCCAAGCACGGCATGGTCGGTGGCGGAACCAACGAAATCCTGCGCAGTATCATCGCCAAATCCATGGGGCTGTAAGTGATGGCGGACGTGCAGTGGCTGGAAACCGGCAACGGACCGCGGGCCGCCATTCTTAACGCGGCGATGCGGCTGTTCGGCAAGCAAGGCTATACCGGCACCTCCATTCGCGACCTTGCGACCGAAGTCGGGGTGCTGCCCGGCAGCCTCTATGCGCATATCCAGAGCAAGGAAGCGCTGCTGGTGGAGATCGTGGCAGACGGGATTCATCGCTTCATCACCGCTGTCGAGCCGCATGCTCATGGCGCGGGTTCGCCGGTTGATCGGCTGCGCGCGATGATCGTCGCGCATGTCGAGGTGGTGGCCGAAAATCCGGAACGCTCGCTGGTGGTCTTTCACCAATGGCGTTTCCTCGGGGAAAGCAGCCTGCCCGCCGCGATCGAGCGGCGTCAGGTCTATGAAGGCTGCTTCATCAAGGTGATGGAAGAAGGGGTGGGGCAGGGCCTGTTCAAGCCGGAGATCAATCAGCGCATCGCGGTGTTCACCATTCTGGGCGCGCTGAACTGGACGCCGGAATGGCTTTCTCCCGATGGCCGGTTGAGCGCGCAGGAGGTTGGATCACTGATGGCTGAAACCCTGTTGCGCGGCGTGCTGGCCTGAGCCTGCGCCGCCATGATGCGCGTTGACTCGAACCAGTGCAACCGATACGAAAACAAACGATTGTTTGGGGATACTGATGGCAGGCCGTTCCTTTATTGACCCGCAGCCCAAGTGGTTCGAGGATTTCGAAGCGGGCGACACGATGACCACGCGCGGACGCACCGTGGATATTGGCGATATCACCAATTATGCCGGGCTGACGGGCGATCATTACCAGCTGCATACCGATGGAGCGTTCATGGAAAAGAACCGCTTCGGGCAACGGATCGCGCACGGGCCGCTGACCTTCTCGCTAGCCGTGGGGCTGGTCGGCCTCAGCGGATTTTACGGCGATGCCATTGTCGCATTGGTGGAAATTACCGGACTCAAGGCCATGAAGCCCGTTTTTGCGGGCGATACGCTGCATGTGGTGGCGCGGGTCGATGTTCATGAAGCGAGCGGGCCGAAATATGGCACGCTTGGCGTTACCTATTCGGTACGGAACCAGAAGGAAGAGGAAGTGATGACATTCCTGCAGACGATGCTCGCCAAGCGGCGGCAGGCGGAGGGTTGAGCCATGGCTGAAAACTGGACCCTGAACGTCGCGCCGGGCGCCGCGAATGATCCCGTCTTTGTCGGCGTGGGCGAAATCAGGACCGGCAAGTTTCCTGACCGCAGCTTCATCGAAGCGCTGACCAAAGTCGCCATCCTCGCCCTCAGGGATGCGGGCATGGTCCCCCGGGACATTGACACCATCCTGCTGATCCCGAACCTGCATTCGGCGGCGGATCAGGCGGATCTGGTGTTTTCGCGCATGGTCGAGGAACTGGGCATCCATGGCAGCTGCAAGGCCAGCTACATGGTGCATTCCGGCGGTTCGACCAGTGACAATGCAGTGCGCGCCGCGCATGGCCTGATCACCGCGGGCCATGCGCAGAACGTGCTGGTCCTGCAGTGCGAACGCTGGGGTTCGGCCGATCTCAACGAAATGATCACCATGCTGTCCAAGAACGGCATTCCCGGCGAATGGGAATTGCCCACCGGCATCCAGTTCAACGCCATCGGGGCGATGATCACGCGGCGTTACATGCATGCGTCGGGCAGCACGGCAGAGGACATGGCGTCGATCTGCGTCACCTTGCGCAAATGGGCCAATCTCAACGAAAACGCGATGTTCTATGAAAAGCCGCTGACGGTGGAGCGGATCCTGGCCTCGCAGATGGTGGCCGATCCGCTGCACGCCTTCGAATGCCCGCCCATGGCCGACGGCGCCTGTGCCTTTGTCGTCACCAGCACCGAAAACGCGAAGAAGCGCGGTATCGGCAATGCGGTGCGCCTGGCCGGGTCGGGCGGCTGCGTCAGTCACTACTGTCTCAGCCAGGAACCCGATCAGGCGGTGCTGGGCTGGCCGCTGGCGGCCGAACGGGCTTGGAACCAGTCCGGCTGGGGCCCGCAGGACGCCGACATCCTCGAAATCTATGACAGTTACGCGGCGGTGACCGCCATCGCACTGGAAGGCATCGGCATCGCTCCCAAGGGTGACGGCGCCCGCTGGATCGCGGCGGGCAATGGCGATCCGGGCGGAAAACTGCCGCTCAACACCAATGGCGGCCTGCTGTCAGCGGGCCATACCGGGGTTGGCGGCGGCACCGCGCTGCTGGTGGAAGGCATCCGCCAGCTGCTGCACCGCGCTCCGTCCAGCCGCCAGGTCGAGGATTGCCAGCGCGCGATCATCGGCGGGACCGGCGGCAGTTACATGGATGCGCAGATATTGCTGCTCGAACGCACGAAGCTGGGAGCCTGAGCGATGACCACACCCAAGATCGTTTCCGAATTCCGCGCCGGTCTCGCCAGTGGCGAGCTGCTGATCCAGAATTGCAACGCCTGCGGCAAGCCGAACATGTGGCCGCGCTATGCCTGCCCGCATTGCCAGTCAGAAGATCTGGGTTGGGTCAGCTCGGCGGGCAAGGGCACGCTGCACAGCTTCTGCGTGCTGCGCCAGGGCGCGCCCGAAGGCTTCGAGGCCGATCTTCCCTATGCCATAGGCGTGGTCAAGCTGGACGAAGGCGTGCAGCTGGGCGTGCGGCTCGAACCGCATGGCGACGAGGACTGGTCAGCTTATCAATGCGATGACCGGGTCGAATTCGCCGGGAAGGACGATGGCCGCGAATGTGCTGTTTTCCGGCGCGCGCAGGGTTGATTGCGGTTCCGTGAACAGCTTTGCCTTCCTTGAGAAATCGGCCCGCCATCAGCCGCACGGCCTGGCGCTCGTTCAGGGGGACGAGTGCTATACCTATCCCGAATTTCGCGACCGGGCGCTGGCGATCGGCGGCAATCTGCTGGCCATGGGCTGCCGCAAGGGTGATCGCGTGGCCTTCTGCCTCGCCAATTCGCCGCGCATCATGGAGGTCATCTTCGGCTGTTTCGCGGCCGGGCTGGTGGTGGTTCCGGTCAATGCGCGCCTGCATGTGCGCGAGATGGCCTATATCGTCAGTGACAGCGGCGCGAAGGTTCTGGTGCACGGTGCGGAATATCAGGACGGGATCGCTGACAATGCGGACCTGTTCGGTGCCGTGCAGCGCGTCTGCATTGGCGGGGGGGCAGGGGCGGCAGGTTTCGACAGCCTGCTGGAACCGGGCCGGGCGCTGAGCGCGGCGGTGGAGGCCGCGCCCGAGGATCTGTGCTGGCTGTTCTATACTTCAGGCACGACCGGCAAGCCCAAGGGTGCGATGTGGAATCATCGCATGGTCAAATGCGTGATCATGAATTACCTCGCCGATCTGCATAATATCCAGCCGGGCGAAGTGGTGCTGCATTGCGCGCCCATGTCGCACGGCAGCGGGATCGTGGCGCTGCCGGCGGTCGCGCGCGGGGCGGTCAATGCGATCACGGACAGCGCCAGCTTCGATGTCGACAATCTGCTGGCCACGGTCGAACGGCTGCGCGTCTCGCATATTGCCTTCATGGCGCCGACGCAGATCGTGAAGCTGCTTGAAGATCATGTGCCGGGCCGCCATGACATCTCCAGCCTGCAGGCGATCTGCTATGGCGGGGCGCCGATCTATGTCGACCAGCTCAGGCAGGCGATGGAGCTGTTCGGCCCCGTCTTTGTCCAGCTGTACGGGCAGGGCGAAGCGCCGATCACCATTACCGGCCTGTCGCGCCAGGCGCATCAGCGCCTGCTGGAAGCGGGCGATCCGCGTATCGGGTCGGCCGGACAGGCGCGAACCGACGTTGAAACGCATTGCGTCGATCAGGATGACAACCCCTTGCCGCCGGGCAAGGCGGGCGAGGTGGTGGCGCGCGGCGACGTGGTGATGCCCGGCTACTGGAACAATCCCGAAGCCAGCGCCGAAGCCTTGCGCGGCGGCTGGCTGCACACGGGCGACATCGGCTATTTCGACGATGAAGGATATCTCTTCCTTCTCGACCGGGCCAAGGACATGGTCATATCGGGCGGAAACAATGTCTATCCGCGCGAGGTTGAGGAGGTCATTATCCTGCATCCCAAGGTTTCGGCCTGCGTCGTTTTCGGTATCCCCGACGAATATTGGGGCGAGGCGGTGCATGCAGTGGTCGTGCCGCAGGACGGGCAAAGCCTGACGCCGGCAGAAATCATCGCCTTTTGCGGTGAACATCTGGCCGGGTACAAGAAACCCAAGGCGGTGGATTTCGTCGATGCGTTGCCAGTCAGCGGATATGGCAAGGTGCTGCGCCGGGAAGTGCGCGAAAAATACTGGGAAGGCCACGGCAGCCGGATCGGCGGTGGCGCGGCAAAGGTACAGACGCAATGAGGCGGGTAGTGATCGCAGGCGTCGGCATGACGCAATTCGGCAAGCAGCCGGGCCGAGGCCTGCGCAGCATGGCCGTGGAAGCGTCCGATCAGGCCTTCGCCATGGCGGGCCTTGAATTTTCAGCCGCGCAGCGGGTCTATTTCGGCAATGCCATTGCACCCACCGTGTTGCAGCAGGACATGATCAAGGGGCAGGTGGCTTTTCGCAATCATCCCCTGGGGCGTCTGCCGCTGATCAATGTCGAAAATGCCTGCGCCTCTGGCGGATCGGCGTTCCTGCTCGCGGTCGAAGCGGTCGCCAGCGGCTGTGTCGATGTCGCCTTTGCGGTGGGGGCGGAACAGATGTTCCATGCCGATCGCAACCGTCCTTTCAACGCCCTGCGCGGGTCCACGGACATTGACGATATCGGCGAAGTGGAACCGGGCGCCGAAGCGGCCAATTCGATCCTGATGGATTATTACGCCGAAGTCGCGCAGGCCTATCTCGACCGTTATGGCGCAAGCCCGGAAGATTTCGCGCGCGTGGCGGTGAAGAACCGCGCCAACGCCATCCTCAATCCGCTCGCCCAGATGCACAAGCCGCAGAGCGTGGAAGACGTGCTGGCCGCGCGGATGATCGTGCCGCCGCTGACGCTGCCGATGTGTTCGCCGATTACCGATGGCGCTGCGGCGCTGGTGATCTGTTCGGAAGAAAAAGCGCGGGCGCTGGGCCTGCCGCTGGTGGTGGTGCGCGCCTGCCAGAATGCGTCGGGCGCGGATGGCCAGCCAGTGGCCGATGCAACTGCGCGCGCCTGTGCAGTCGCCGGCCTTGGCGCTGCTGATTGCGATGTGCTGGAACTGCACGATGCGGCGGCCCCGGCCGAACTGCTCCAGTATCAGGAAATCGGCCTGTGCGCCGAGGGTGACGGTTTCCGCCTGTTGCGCGATGGGGCGACTGGCCCGCAAGGCGCGCATCCGGTGAATATGAGCGGCGGCCTGCTCAGCCGCGGGCATGCCGTGGGCGCCACCGGCTGCGCCCAGCTTTATGAGCTGGTCCTGCAATTGCGCGGGGAGGCCGGGCCACGCCAGATCGAAGGTGCCCGGCTGGGCATGGCCGTCAACGGCGGTGGCTGGCTCGACGGATCCTACGCGCTCACCATCGCCACCATTCTTGAACGAGCGGGGTGACGGCACTCGTCATGGCTTACGATACGATCATCCTTGAACGCCCGGCTGACGGGGTTGCACTGATCACGCTCAACCGGCCTGATCGCGGCAACGGGGTGGTGCCGGAACTGGCCGCCGACCTCATTCATGCGCTGAACGCACTGGAAGCGGATTTTTCCGCGCGCGTCCTCATCATCACCGGTGCGGGCAAGCAGTTCTGCGCGGGCGCCGACCTGGTGGAATTCAAACGCTATCTGGACGAGGAACATGCCGCCGCGCAGGAACCATACAATGCGCGCGTGCTGTGGCCGGTCACCCAGAAGCTGGTGTCATGCCGCCTGCCGGTGATCGCCGCGATCAATGGCGGGGCAACGGCGGGCGGGCTCGATTTCGCGCTGGCCTGCGACATCCGGCTTGCTTCGACTGCGGCCAAGCTGGGCGAAACCTACATCAAGCTGGGGCTCAACCCCGGCAATGGCGGCACCTATTTCCTGCCGCGCCTGATCGGCAGCGGGCTGGCCGCGGAACTGGCATTGACGGGTGATCTGGTGGATGCGGAACGCGCGCTGGCGATCGGGCTGGTCAACCGGGTGGTCGAACCCGATGCGCTTCTGCCCGAAGCGGTCGCGCTGGCGCAGCGCATCGCCCAATGGCCGCGCCTGGCGATCGAGGCGACCAAGCAGCAGTTGCGCCAGAGCTGGCACATGGACCTGGCCGGATCGATGAACGCCAGCTTCTGGGGCGTCGCCACGCTGACATATAGTGACGATCTGCGCGAAGGCGTGAATGCGGCGCTGGAAAAACGTGCCCCCAGCTACAACCGCAAGGATCGCAAGCAATGATCGACGGCATGGTGATTGTCGATGCGGTGGTCCACCCGTGGGACATGTCGCCCGCGAACCAGAATCCGGCGGCGCAAGCGCAGATCGACGCAGTCTATGCCTCGCACAAGCTGTCATTCGACGATGCGCATGCGCATTACCGGCTGCAACCGGACGAATTCTTTCTCGACCAGTCGTTCGACACCATCGGTCGCGCTGAATTCGTGGAAAGCCCGGTCGATTTTGCGGTGCTGCACGCGCTGCCTGACCTCGGCTTCGGGCTCAACCACATCACCCGGCCCGGTAAATGCGCCGCCTTCCGCGATGCCTGGCCTGACCGGGTGAAATTCTACGGGACGGTGGGCACGCCCGTCCTCGCCAGTGCGATTGACGAGATCAGGCGCCAGATCGACGAATACGGGATTGACGGGGTCAAGCTCTATCCGGCCTTCTTCTATGACGGGATCGGGCAGGGCTGGCGCATGGACGGGGAAGACTGGGCCACGCCCTTCTTCGAATATTGCCAGTCAGCGGGGATCAGGCGGATCGCGGTGCACAAGGCGCTGTGGCTGGAACCTGCGCCCAAGGTAGCCTTCGACATTGACGATCTGGCATCGCCGCTGGACCGTTTCCCCGATATCCAGTTCGAAATGGTGCATGGCGGCACGGCCTTCCTCGATCAGTCGATCGAACTGATGCAGCGCCACCCCAATCTGCACATGACGATGGAAACCTCCTTCTCCTATATCCTCAGCCGCCCGCGCGTGTTCGCCAAGGTGCTGGGCCGGATGATCGCGGGGGTCGGGTCGGAACGGCTGCTGTTCGCCAGCGGCAACAATCTTGCTCATCCAGCCCCGCTGATCGAGGCGTTCCGCGATTACCAGTTCCCCGAAGAATATCAGGAAGAATTCGCCATCCCGCCGCTGACCGCGCAGGACCGCGCCAATATCCTGGGGCTGAACGGGCTGAAGCTTTATGGTTTCGATGCCGCGATGCAGTTGCCCCGCATTGCGCAGGATGGCTTTGCCCGGGAACGCGCTGCGGGCATCCCCCAGCCGTGGAGCAATCTGCGGGGATGAACGGGGCAGGCGGCCTTGTCGCAGAGATCGAGGCGCGGCTTGATGCGATCCTCGATCCCTGCAGCGTGGCGATGCGCGATCCGATGGGGCTGGTTGAAATGGGCCTGGTCGAAGACATTGCCATCGCCGACGATGGCGGGGTCACCGTCACCCTGTGCCTGACGGATACGTCCTGTGTGCACTTCGCGGGCATCGCGGCCTACATCAGGGATGCGCTGCTGCCGCTCGCCGGTGTCAGCAGCGTCGACATAGCGCATACGCTGGACACGATCTGGACGGATGAGCGCATCCGGCGGCGCGCGTGATGCAACTGGCGACGACTTATCCCGCGCTTCGGGTGCTGGACCTCGCCACCAATTTCGCCGGTCCCTATGCGGCGATGATCCTGGGCGACATGGGTGCGGATGTGATCAAGGTGGAACGCCCGCCGGGGGGCGATGACACGCGCAGCCTGCCCCCGCAGGTGGATGGCACCGCCACCGTGTTCAGCGCGGTCAACCGCAACAAGCGCAGCATCATGATCGATTACCGTGACGAGGCGGACCGGGCGATCCTGTTCAGGCTGGTGGAGACGGCGGACGTATTGATCGAGAGCTTCCCGCCCGGTTTCGCAGAGAAGCGCGGGCTGACCTATGCCGCCTTTGCCGCCCGCAATCCGGCGCTGATCGGCGTATCAGTCAGCGCCTTTGGCGACGGGCCGACCGGGCGCACCATGCCCGGTTATGACGCGTTGGTGCAGGCGGTGAGCGGATTGATGAGCTTCACCGGCAACAAGGGCGATGCGACGGTGCGGATCGCCCCGTCCGTGCTCGACCTCACGACCGGCATGTGGGCGGCAATGGGAGCGATGGCCGCGCTGGAGCGGCGGCGCAGCACCGGACGGGGAGAACATCTCCATCCCGCGCTGATCGACACGGCCTTCAACGCCATGAATCACCAGCTTCTGGCCTATCGGGCGACCGGGCGCGAACCCGAAAAGCTGGGGGCAGGGGCGCCCAGCGCGGCCCCTTACGGGGTCTATCGCGCGACTGATGGCGAGCTGCTGATCGCCACCGCCAGCGACGCGCAATTTCCGCGTCTGTGCGCGGTGCTGGGGCTGGATGAACTGGGCCGCGACCCCGCGCTGGCCGGGATGGAACAGCGCATCGCCCGGCGCGAGGAACTGGACCGGGTGATTGCCGGGAGAATTGCCCGGCGCAGCGTGGCCGAATGGATTGGCGAACTGGACGAGGCGCGGATTTCCTGCGGGCGGGTCAACAGCGTGAGCGAGGCCTGCCGCCTGCCAGTGGCGGAAGAGCGGGCATTCTTCGCGCGCATGCCGGGCACGCCGGTGGAGCAGATCAGGTTGCCGCTCGACGAAAGCGGCACGGCCATGCGCCGCGCGCCGCCCCGCCTCGATGAACATCGCGCGGAAATTCTCGAAGAACTGGGGATTTAGCAGCCCGGCCAGGCCGCGCCTGTGAGCCTTCGCCACAATCGTGCGTCACGGTGACAGCAGTCAATTTGAATTGACAGCGCCTTTTCCTGGGGTTGAAACAGGCAGGCGCTGGCGAATGAAATATTTTGCAGTCAGACAGGGCGGCGCGATCTGCATCGATTATTGGGCAGGATCGCCATGATTTTCAGAGGATGCGCGTGGCAATAGCCGAAATCATCTTGACCTTCCTGGCCGGTTTCGGGCTGCTGCAGGTTGGCATCAGGATGATCGGGCGCAATCTCAGCGCCATGACCGGCAACCGGCTGCGCACCGGCATCAGCCGCGCCAGCCGGACCGCCCCGCTGGGCGCGCTGTTTGGCACGCTGGCCGGTTTCATCACGCAGAGCACGCGCACCATCTGCTTTGTTTCGGCCAGTTTCGTCCAGGCCGGGATGCTGGAGGTCCGCAACGCCCTGCCCATCGTGATCTGGGCGAATCTGGGCAGCGTGATCGTGATCTTCGCGGCCGTGTTTCCGTTTCACCTGGTGGTGCTGTTCCTGCTGGCCACGGCGGCGATCCCGGTCGCCTTCGAACGGCCCAAGGCGATACTCAAGGGTGCGTCAGCCGCATTCGGGCTGGCGCTGATCCTGTTCGGCCTGCGCATGATGTCAACCTCGGCGCGCAAGCTTGCCGAAACCGATCTGCTGGCCGGGCCGCTCCTCCTCCTCCAGAATTCGCTTACCTTGTGCTTCTGCTTCGGGCTGGCGCTGACCTGCCTGACCCAGTCGCAGCTGGCGGCGATGCTGATCATCCTCGCTTCGGCGCAAAGCGGCATCTTCGGCGTCGAACAGGCGTTGCTGCTGATGATCGGGGCGCAGGCGGGCCATTCGCTGCTGACTTATGCCACCGGGATGCAGTTTCGCGGGCAATCGCGCCAGGTCGTGCTGGGCGAGGTGATGTTCAACATTCCGGCTGTGCTAATCTTTCTGGTGCCGTTCATGCTGGATCAGGCGCTGACCGGCGGGCAGGGGCAGCAATGGATTTACCACCGGCTGGGCCTGCCCGCGGGGACTTATGCCGCCGTCATGGTGCTGGCGGTCAATTTTCTGGCGCCGCTTCTCCTCACCGTGCTGCTTGGCCCCTATCATGCGCTCTGCGTCCGGCTGGCCCCGCCGCGCGGGGACGAGGCGCTTTCGCGCCCGCGCTACCTGCGGCACGAGGTGGAAGAGAGTGCGGTGGCGACGCTCATGCTCGCCGAAAAGGAACAGCTGCGCCTGCTGCGCCGCTTGCCCGTCTATTGCGATGCGCTGCGCGACCTGCCCGCGAACCAGGACGAAGCCACCCCGGCGGATCATTACCCGGCGTTCGGTCTGGTCGCCGGCGCGATTGACCAGGCGCATGCCCGGCTGGTGGCGCAGGTGATGACTACGGCTGATACCGAATGGCTGCTCAACCAACAGAAACGGCAGGAATTGCTGGGCGGTATTCACGAGGCCTGCCACGATCTCTACACCGTTGCCAGCAGTATCGGCCCGGCGATCAGGCCGTTGCGCGCAACCGTCCGAAGGTGGAGGCAACAGGGTGGAAACAGAGTGAGAGGCAGGGATCATGGACAGGTTGCAACCGCTGAAGGGCAAGACCGCGCTGGTGACCGGGGCTGCACGCGGGCTTGGCCGTGCCTATGCGCTGCGGATCGCTAGCCTGGGGGCAAATGTCGCCATCAGCGATATCGACCTGGATGGCGCGGCGAACTTCGGCGAAGTGCTCACCGCTGACAGCGTGGCGGGGGAGATCGAGGCGCTGGGCGCGGCGGCGCTGGCACTGGAATGCGATTTGACCCGTCCGGATGCAGTGAAGCAGCTGTTCAGTGCGGTTCAGCACCGCTTCGGCCGCCTTGACATACTCGTCAACAACGCTGGCGGGGCGATTGCGAACGCCAGCAGCGGGTTGGGCAGCGCGACGTCGCTGGATGACGTCCGTCTGCTGTTCGACGCCAATTTCACCAGCATGGTGCTCTGTTCCCAGGCCGCTGCCGCGATCATGAAGGACCAGGGCAGTGGCATCATCGTGAACACGGCCTCGCAGACCGCCGTCAGCACCTATCCCGGCGGGAACCTGGCGGCCTATGGCGCGGCGAAGGCGGCAGTGCTGCAATTCACGCGCAGTCTGGCGGCGGAACTCGGACCGTTTGGCATCCGCGCGAACTGCATCGCGCCGGGGATCATCATGACCGCGCGGGTCGCCGCGCAGGCGCAGGCGCGCGGCATCGGAACTGACGATCAGGCCGCTCAGATCCCGCTGCGCCGGCTGGGCATGGTGGAGGATTGCGCAGGGGTGGTGGAATTTCTGGTGACCGACCTGTCCCGCTATGTAACCGGGCAATGCATTTCGGCCTGCGGCGGCGCGGTGTTGACGCCCAATTGAGCGACCATAAGGCGCATCGGGCGCAAGAGTGCGGGAGAGTAACTGTTTGTCAGAGGACGGGAATTTTGAGGTCATAGTGGCGGGTGCCGGGCCGGTCGGATTGTGCCTGGCGATTGATCTCGGGCGGCGCGGTGTGCACACCTTGCTGCTCGAACGCAACACAGCCCCCGCGCATTGGCCAAAGATGGACCGCACGAATGCGCGGTCGATGGAACTGTTCCGCAGGATCGGCCTTGCAGAACGGATCAGGCAGCTGGGCTTTCCCGCCGATGTGCCGATGGATGTGTTCCTGACACGCAGCATGGCCGAACCGCCGCTTGCGGTCCTGCAATTTCCGTCAGTCGCGCAATGGCGCGAACGCATCAGCGCCTGTCATGATGGTTCCCTGCCGCTTGAACCATATCAGCTGGTCGCGCAGAACCGGCTGGAGCCGATGCTGAAGGAGGTCGCCGAGGGCACGCCGAACGTGACCGTTCGCTATGATTGCGAGGTCACGGATTTCGAGCAGGATGATGATCAGGTCACCGTCCGGACCGCCAGTTCGGAAGGGCGCGCGCATTCGTTCAGTGCGAGCTATCTCGCCGGATGCGACGGCGGGGTGAGCACGATCCGCAAGCGGTGCGGCATCGCGCTGCAGGGCCAGGGCAACATCCGCGAGTTGCGGCAAGTGGTGTTTTATTCTCCCGACCTGTTCGACAAGCTCAACTATGGGCGCGGGCGTCATTATTCCTTTCTCGATGCGCATGGATCGCTGATCGTGATCCAGGGTGACCGGAAGGAATTCACTCTGCATACCGACCTGCCGGAGGATACCGATTTCGAACCGGTGATTGCCGGTCTGGTCGGTTTTCCGTGTGAAATCAGAGTGCTTCATGTGGCAAGCTGGCGGCATAATCTGCTGCTGGCCGAACGATACCGTGACCGCCGCGTTTTCCTGGCCGGGGATTCCGCTCATCTCGTCATTCCTACCGGGGGTCTGGGCATGAATACGGGGCTGGGCGATGCATTCGACCTGGCGTGGAAGCTGGCCGGGCGGGTCAGGGGGTGGGGCGGAGAAGGCCTGCTTGCCGCCTATGAGGCGGAGCGGCGGCCAGTGGGCGCGTTCAACGTCGCTGCCGCTGGCTGGGCGGCAGAGGGCGTTCCCCTGTGGCGCGCGCTGTGCCGCCCCGAGGCCTTGCAGGATACGGAAGAGGGCGCGGACCTGCGCCACGAGATCGCGAAGTCCTTCACCGTCAATCACGGTCGCATGCACGCGATGCGAGGGGCGGAATCGGCCTATAGCTATGCCGGTTCGCCAATCATCGCCGATGGGGCCGCCACTGCGGAAGAATGGGACCGCGATCGCTATGTCGCACATACCCGGCCGGGATTTCGTATCCCGCACATGTGGCTGCGCAGCGGCACTGCGCTGCAGGACATGATGGGCATGGAATACAGCCTGTTGTGTTTCGGTGCCACTGACCGCGCGGCTGCGCTGGCCGAGCTGTTTCGCGCGCGCGGGATTGAATTGAAGCTGGTGGCGCTGGACGAACCGCATATGCGCGATCTCTACGATCGGGATTTCTATCTGGTCAGGCCCGACCTGCATATCGCCTGGACTGGCGATGAAATCCCAGCGGATGCTGCGGCGCTGGTCGATATCATAACGGGGCGGGCGTGATGGCGGTTGCGAAGCGCAGCCTGGCCATCGTGGTTGATGGCAGGGGAAGGATGTGAAATGGATCTTGGCCTGAGCGGGCGAACAGTGCTGATAACCGGTGCCTCGCGCGGGATCGGCATGGCAACTGCAGAGGTCTTCGCCGAAGAGGGCTGCGATCTGGTGCTTGCCGCCCGCGATGCCGCCGCGCTGAAGGGGTTGTGCGAGCGGCTGCACGACCGCCACCATGTCAATGCGCGCGCCGTGATCGCCGATCTGCGCGATCCCGGCCAGTTACGGCATCTCGCCACAGAAGCGGGCGAGGTGGATATTGCCGTCAATAATGCGGGCGACATTCCGGGCGGAACGATCGCCATGATTGATGAGGAACGCTGGCGTCATGCCTGGGAACTCAAGCTGTTCGGCTACGTCAACCTCACCCGCCTGATCTATTCCAGCATGAAGGCAAATGGGCGCGGGGTGATCATCAACAATATCGGCATCGCCGGGGAAAGGATGGATGCCGCCTATATCGCGGGCTGTGCCGGCAACGCCGCCCTATATGCGCTGACCCGCGCGCTGGGCGGGGCATCGCTGGCAGATGGCGTGCGGGTGGTCGGCGTCAGCCCGGGGCCGGTCGCAACGGACCGCTTTACCGCATTGATGCGCACGGCTGCCGAACAGCGGCTGGGCGACGCGGACCGCCATGGCGAACTGATTGCCGCGCTCCCGGCAGGCAGGGCTGCGCATCCGCGCGAAATTGCCGATCTGATCGCCTTTCTCGCGTCTGACCGGTCGGCTTACACGTCGGGTACGATCTTTGCCGTCGATGGAGGATTGAGCGCCTCCGCTGCCACGCCGAGGCAATGAAATATCCTCATTATTGGCGTTTACAGCCACTATCTCCTGACGTAGCTCTGGTTTTAAACCACCTCAAAACCTGAGGTTAGCGGGATTCTTTGCCAAATGAAGAAGCTTGACCATATCGCAATATTTGTCGCCAACATGGATGACGGGATCGCTTTTTACAGGTCACTTCTCGGGGGCGATCCAGTGATCGCCGAGGTGCCGGAGCTGGGGATCAAATGCGCGTTTTTCGCTCCGTCCGAAGGCTCCCCGATTGAGCTTGTCACCTTCACTGGCAAGGGCGAACTGGAACACGGCGACGTGGTCGTTGCGATCGAAGTCGCGGACCTTGACGATGCGTTTGCCGAGTACAGGAAACTGGGCTGGAAAGTTTACGATCAGCCGCCCACCGAGAACCTTCCGCTGCGCCGGGGCTGGATCACGAAGAAGGACGGCCACGGAACGATCATCGAGCTTTGCAGGCAGGGCGACATTGCGCGCTTCATAGACAGCCGCAGAGCGGTGCCTCACTCCTGACGTTCTGCCTGACGAGCGGATCGGGTCTCAGATACTTTGATGGCCCCTGACTGGACGTCATCCCGCAATTTATACTTCTGCAGCTTGCCGGTGTCCGTAAACGGAAACTCGCTGACAAAGCCCCAAAGGCTCGGCACCTTGAAGCGCATCAGATTTTCATGCGCGAATGCGCTGAGCGCCGCCGGATCAGGTGAACTTCCTTCTGCGGGAATCACAACGGCGGCCACCTGTTCGCCATAATAAGGGTCCGGGATGCCGATAACGGCAATCGCTTCGATCGCCGGATGCTCCACCAATACCGTTTCGACCTCGCGAGGATAGACATTCTCGCCGCCACGTATGATCATCTCCTTGATCCGGCCGGTGATCGTCACATATCCCTCCTCGTCCATCCTTGCGAGATCGCCGGAGCGCAACCATCCGTCGGGGGTCAGTGTCTTTGCCGTTTCTTCCGGCTGACCAAAATATCCCAGCATGTTCTGGAAGCTGCGCACCCATATTTCCCCTTCTTGGCCAATCGGCAGCGCTTCCCCGCTGTCAGGATCGGCGATTTTTACGTCGAAATGTGGGATCGGCTGGCCGATGGTGCTGGTTACCTTGTCGAGCGGGTCATCGCGTTGCGTGGTAATGCATACCCCGTGCATCTCGGTCTGGCCGTAGACGTTCACAAGCGTCGCCCCCAGCTCCGCATGAACCCTGCGAATGAGTTGCCCTTCCACCACCGATGCGCCCGAAATCAGACTGGTCAGCGAAGAGATGTCGTGCTGCCCGCGCGCCGGATGAGCCAGAACGGCCTCGATCATGGTCGGCACCAGCAGCGAATAATTTCCACCTTCACGTTCGACAACGCGCATGAAAAGTTCGGGATCCCACTGCGGCACCACGACATGCGTCGCCCGATGCGCGACCGCACCGATGGCAGCATGCGCAAGCCCGCCGATGTAGAACAATGGCATCGGGCTGACGAAGACGCCGCCATCCTCCAGGCCGCCACGGGCGTGAGTCATGTGAGCCATGTTCAGCACGCCCTTGTGGTGCAGCACGACGCCCTTGGGCTGCCCCGTGGTGCCAGAGGTAAACAGGGTCAGGCACGGGTCCATCGGTTTGACCGGGGGCATCGTTGCACTGGAATCCCGTGCGCCCAAAAAGGCATCGAATTCGTTGAGCGGGATCACTTCGCGCAGACCCGGCAACTCACCGCGAATGTCATTTGCCAGCGCCATACAATCGACGCCCTTGAAACGCGGGACGATGAACAGACCCGCCGCACCCGACTTTTCGAGGATATAACGCAGTTCACGCGGTCGACATGCGGGGTTGATCGTGACCAGAACCAGCCCTGCCATCGACGAACCGTATAACAGCGGCAACCATTCGACCACGTTGTTGGCACAAACTGCCACTCTCTCTCCCGGTGCATAGCTGGAGAGAAGCGCGCGCGCTGTCGCTTCGGACCAGTCCAGCAGTTCGGCATAAGTCCAACGCCGCCCGGCAGCGCCATTTTCCAGCACTTCGACCAAGGCTAGACGTTCCGGGACGCTCTGCGCGGCTTGGCGCAAGGCATCGCCCAGCGTCATGTCGAGGAGTTGCCAGTCCGTCCGTGCCTGCCACTGGGAAATGGGGAGCTTTACTGCTTCCGGTCGAGAGCCTTGGTCATTCATATTCAGCCAACCTCGCAGTCATTTTGAATTAGGGAGCAGAACCGCGCGCCCGTTGATATGCCCGCTCTCAAGGCGATCGATCGCGGTAATGGCCTCTTCCAGCGGGAAATATTCGAGATTGGCCGAAAGCTTGCCCTGGCGTGCCAGAGCGATGACATCGGCCAGGTCCCGATAGCTCCCGCTATAGGGTTTCATCAGCGTTACGCCCCATGGCAGGCCGATGGTCGATATGTCTGACGCTTCGAACGGGATTTGCCCACCCGTCAGCCCGACCGCCTGAATCGCACCGAATGGAGCAGCGACAGATGCCGCAAGGTGCAGCGTCTGCTCGCTACCGACGAAATCGATTGTCCCGGTAAAACCGAACCCGTCGGTCTGTTCAAGCAGCCGTTCGGCACGGTCCGGCGCATCGGCCTGCAGCACCGTGTCGGCCCCAGCTTCGCGCGCAGCAGCAAGTGGTGCTTCCGCCCGGTCAATAGCCACCACCCGCGCCGGGGTGCAGAGTTTGAGCAACTGGACAGCGAACTGGCCGAGACCGCCCAGGCCAATCACCAGCGCCGTTGAACCCGGACCCAATCGATCGCGCAGCAGGCGCACCGAATGATAGGGCGCCAGCCCCGCATCCGCCAGAACTGCCGCGAAGGCGGGATTGAGATCGCCGATTTCGACAAGCGAATTTGCGGGTGCAATGGCGAATTCGGCCATCCCGCCGTTGCACGTTACCCCGGGAGTTGGCGGTGGAAAGCGCTGCATGCCATGTCCCTGGCAGTAGTTTTCCCGACCGGCACGGCATTGGGAGCATTTACGGCAAGCCCAGCATGGATGCACGACCGCACGCTGGCCCGTACTCCAGCCAAGGACGCCCGGCCCGATCGCAGCGATCTCTCCGGCAATCTCGTGGCCGAGAGTTGTGTTGGCAGACGTCGCAAAGGGGTGTGCGCGAATATGGCAATCCGTGCGGCAGACCCCCGCCGCCAGAACCCTGAGCAGCACCTCGCCCTCGCCGGGCTCAGGGCGCTCAATTTCATCGATCTGCACCAGGCCCGGCCGTTTCAGCCTTACTGCCTTCATCATCCCGCTCCCACCGGCGTTTCAGACGTCTTGCGTCAATGAACCATTTCGACCACGATCTGGATCAGTTCAACGTAACTCTCTGCCAAGAAATAGAAAAATGGGAGCACTACCGGAACGGGCGGATATCCGGCCAGCCCCAGCAGGGCGACGAGCAGCCAGGTTACGCCCACGGTTGCGGCCAGTGCCACGAACAATGACCAAATCCTGCCGAACCGCAGCAATAGACAACGCGCTGGAAACCGCTCCAATTCAGCCTCCGTCAGAAATATTTCTGGAGATTGCTCATCATTGACTTGAGCTTGCCGGTGACGGCAGGGGCATTCTTCTCCGCCTCGACCGGGTCGCCCTTGCAGCCCGTCACGCAAGCCTTGTCGAACGCCATCTGCGCATCAACCTCGCAATCTTCCTCGATCGTCTGGCCGCTTTCGGCAAGTTCCGCCTTGTAATCGTCCAGCCCGATGAGCGCAGCGCCCAGCGCCCCCGCAATTTGCGGCGTTTCGGGAAGGATAAGCGGGATACCCAAAACCTTCTCGATATAGTGGACAGCAGCTTTGTTGCGCGCGACGCCGCCCGTCATGACGGCGGGCCCTTTCTTGCCGACACGATTTACCAGCCCAAGGGTACGCGTCGCAATGGATTGATGGACCGCGCCCAGAACATTTTCCTTTGAATGACCTTCCGCACGAAGCGAAATCACTTCCGTTTCAGCAAAGGTCGCACACATGCTGGAAATCTTGAGTTCTTCCTGCGCTTTCATGGCGATATCGCCCATTTCCTCCAGTTCGATCTCCATGGCACGGGCGAGGACTTCAAGAAATTTTCCGGTGCCCGCAGCGCAGCGATCGTTCATCGCGAATTGCGCGACGAGCCCATTGGTATCGACAGCGATGGTCTTGCTGTCCTGCCCGCCAATGTCGATCACCAGGCGGGCTTCAGGTACCATCGCCACCGCACCGCGCGCATGGCAGGTGATCTCGGTGAAATTCTTGTCAGCAATATCCAGCATCCTGCGACCGTAACCGGTGCTGACACATCGCCCCATATCTTCCTGCTTGAGGTTCGCCTGCGTCAGGACATCTGCCACTGCCTCATGCACGGCAGCATCGCTGACTGCACCCATATGCGAAACGGACCAGGCAATGATCCTGCCGCGCATGTCCACGATCACGGCCTTGGCCGTGGTCGATCCGAAATCGATGCCCATGACATGCTTTTTCATTCGGGAATCTCCTCAGCGCCGTTCAAAAGGCGCTCAACCGCTTTTGGTCGATTGCCTCCAGCATTGCTTCGACCCGGGTATTCAGCAATTCGTCCTTGTAGAACGTCTCATCCGCAACATCACCTTCAAACATGGTGGTCTGGATGCCCAGCCGCGAAGTAGCTTCCTGTGCGATCATGAACATCGGGTTGGTGAAGGCGCGACAGGTTCGGGTCGCATGAAACACGATGCCATCGACTTCGTATTTCTCGCACAACCCCATGATCAGGTCGATCAGGATGGGGGAGCTGTGATTGTTGGGGCAAATCAGATAATTCTGCCCCATCCCCATGACCGGATTGTTGGGGTCGATCAGGTCCGGTTCCTGCCAGAACGCCATGTGGGTATAGCGCCCGGCCACCACCGCCGCATCGTAACGGGCGAATTTTTCCGCGAGCCAACCCAGCTTGTTCCAGTTCATTATGCCATCGAAGAACAGGCGATACTTTTCTTTCGGCACCGCTGCCTCGCCAGTGCGCACCCTTTCAGCCACTTCGTTGCGTACATTCGTGAAGTAATCGACGATGTCCGTTGTACAAGGCAGCTGGTTTATCGGGGCGATGCTGACTGACCAGTCAAACAGAGTGGCGGGGGCGGGCTTCGCCCGACACATGTCCATCGCTTCCAGTCGCAGTTCGGAAGCCTTTTTCACATTGCCCATCAGTTCGCGCAGCCGGTCCCAGGGATATGGTTTGCCCGTCTGTTCCTCGATGAACTTGACCATCTCTTCGAGCTGGCGCGCGACATATCGGGAGGTTTCCTCCCACTCTTGCCCGCGGCAATAGCCAGCGTCCTTGCCGGACGCCCAGATCCAGGGGATCGAGACGTTGAAAATCGGGATCTTCTTGCCGAACAGGCGCGACGTCATCTCGTCCCACTGCTGCCCGGTGCTGCAATAGGCGTAGGCGCTGATGATCATGTCGGGCGGGGGAAGTTTTGCCGAAATATCCTCGTCCGCCGGCACGTCCGCAAAAGCACTGTCAGAACCGTTACGGTGGCGCTGATTGTTGACCGCACAACCAAGATGAGTGCGAGCATAGGAACACAGTTCGCGCAGATAACCGCGTTCTTCGGCGGCTGCCTGCGCCGGGCCTTCCTGGTGGCGCGCAGCGAGCATCGCCGAATAAGCCTCGCCATGAACCCAGACGATATCGGCCGCTTCGAGGAAGGGGTTGATGGACGATCCTTCATACCAGCAGACCAGCTTGCCTTCTTCCTTGGCGCGCCAGACCATCTCCCAGTAATCATTGACGAGCTTGCCGGCCATGCGGGTGGATTTCAGCTTGTTGGCAGCGCCGGGGGGCTTGGGCAGCGTAACAGGCGCGTTCATGCAACCTCTCCTTCAGGGGTATTAGCGCGCGCGACGCCGCGACGGCGCTTGATCAGTTCGAGGAAGCTTTCGACTCTGGTCCGCATATGCTCCAGCGCCATGGATTCATGCTCGGTTTCGATCAGAAGGTGCGGCATTCCGGCCTTCTCGAATGCCTCCTTCACCTCGGGATAATAATACATGTGCGGTTCGCAGAACTTGGCCATCAGCACGATCATGCCTTCAGCCGATTCCTTGCGCATCGCATCCAGCAGGAATGCATCCCAATCGACATCGTTCTGCACGCGCGTGGGACACGGCACACCAGTGTTCCGGTCAAGATACCAGCGGGCAAGACTGTCCATTGGATTGCCTTCCTCGCCGACGTCCGTCGAAATGTAACGATAGCCGTGGTAGAGGTCGTCACCCACCACGATCGCCCCGCAGCCCTCAATCATGTCGAGCAATTCCGGCTTGGGCGCCTGGCAGAAGTGGCCTGACAAATGCAGGCGCACTGCACGCTTTTCGGGTTGGGGGAGGTTTTCACTGGCAGAAGCAACCAGTGCCTCCACCAGTTCCAGATGCTCCGCACGATCCATCACCATGCTGGATTTCACGACATATTGCATTTCCCTGGCCGTGAGGGCGACCCGCCCTTCGACCCGCATGCGATAAAGCTCGCGCATCGCCTGCCGTCCGCGGTTGAACAGCGCAATGCTCGCGCGCATGGCATCGTCGCGCACCGGCTCACCAATGAAATCCTCAAGCTCAAAGCGAAGCTTTTCAAAGCTCTCCTTGGATCGCCCAAGCGTCCAGGGATCGCACATGGACGAGATGAGCTGGAAAAAAATGACCCGAGTGTCGGGCAGTGCCACCCGCACCGCATCGGCCGCACCCAGCAACTGCACGCAGTGATCGCCGAACATGATCGCGTCGAGCACCGCGAGGTCGCCTTTCGCAGCCTGGTCAACCGCACTGCGCGTAAAGCCGCAGTAAAACGGGAACAACAAGCCATGACCTGCGGTTATCGGATCTTCCGCCTCCTGAATGATAAGCGGCAGCGCGCCCGCTGCGTGCGCCATTTCCGACGGGAAATTCATCGGAAACGAGCCGATTACCCGGCGACCGGTGCGGGCCTTCCAGGCGCGCGCATAACCCATGGGGTCCGCGCAAACCTTGGCCAGTACCTCAAAAATTTCGTTTCGGGGGGTCAACTGCCTCTCCACACCTGTATTGCCAACACGCTAGTGAGTATGCCTCATTAAGCGCACGGGTCAAGTGCTCAACGGTAAATTTGCTGCAATTGTTCAGCGCTCCTGGCAATGAAATAAGCTTATGCAGTGCCTTGGCCGGATTTGGCCTTGCCGCCTGAGAACAAACCTCGCTAGGGAATTTTGATCCGATTCATGGAATTTGAATGAGTTTTGCTCAATAAGGGGAGGGAATCGTATGGGACCACTATCCGGGATTCGCGTTCTTGAAATGTCGAACATCGGCCCCGCGCCGTTCTGCGGCATGCTGCTGGCTGACCTTGGCGCGGACGTGATGCGGGTCGACCGGCTGGCGCGCGGCGACCTCGGTTTTGCGATGGATCCCAAGTTTGACACGCTCAATCGCGGAAAGCAGGCGATCGCGATCGATCTGAAATCCCGCGAAGGACTGGATACCGTGCGTGACCTCGCGCGGAGGGCTGACATGCTGATCGAAGGATATCGTCCTGGCGTCATGGAAAAGCTCGGACTTGGTCCCGACGTGCTGCTGGGTGGCAATCCGCGACTGGTATACGGACGGATGACCGGGTGGGGGCAGAAGGGAAGCCTGTCAGCGATGGCCGGGCACGACATCAATTACATCGGCATTGCGGGCGCACTGGCCAGCATCGGCCCAAAGGGTGAAGCGCCGGTTCCGCCGCTCAACCTGGTCGGCGATTTCGGCGGCGGTTCGCTCTACCTGGCCATGGGGTTGCTCGCCGCGCTGACCGAAACGATGCGCACCGGCAAGGGCCAGGTGATCGATGCGGCGATGGTGGATGGCGTTGCCAGTCTCATGGCGATGCACATCGGCTTTCGTCAGGCCGGCATCTGGAACCTCGAAAGGGGAACGAATTCGGTTGATGGCGGCGCTCCCTATTACTGTTGCTACAAAACCAGCGACGACAAATACATGGCCGCAGGACCGGTCGAACAGCGCTTCTACGCGATCATGATCGAGAAACTCGGACTTGATCTGTCGCAGCTGCCTGACCGTGACGATCCAGCCCGGTGGGATGAACTCAAGGCAATCATTCAGGCACGCTTCGCCACGCGCACCAGGGAAGCATGGACCGCCCTGTTTCATGGTACAGACGCCTGCGTTACTCCGGTTTACGATCTCGATGAAGCTCAACAATCCGGCATCGCGCGCGAACGCGGCCTGTTTGTGGAAGTTGACGGAGTGATCGCACCGGCCCCCGCTCCGCGCTTCAGCAGGACAGGCTGCTCCACCCCCGGCGGCACTGTCGATCCGGTCGGCGCTACTGCGGCTTCGCTGGCAGACTGGGGTGTCGATCAATCAACCATTGCGCACTTAATCGACATCGGGGTTATTGCTTAACGAACGGCAGGTGCCGAAACTTGACCCAATGCTGCATGCAAAATACTCAACAAGAGTGTTGCATGCTCGCCGCGCGCTCCATGCGGGATTTGGGCATGAGCGCATTGTTCAACCCCCATTCGGATTGAATGGCCGGCGTCCGTTCGTGACCAGATGAAGGGGCGATTCCGATAAGTAGCGTCCGAAGCGGGCGGCGCGGGAAGGAGATGAGGATTGCAGATCAAGGGGATTGTTGTCGCTGTTACCGGCGCGGCCAATGGCAGTGGGGCGGCGCTGGCCCGGCGTTTTTCTGCCGAAGGAGCCAGGCTGGTGATCCTGGCCGACCTTGACGAGGACGGGGTCAGGGGCATCGCCGCGTCGATTACCGCAGCAGGCGGGTGCGCAGTCGCCAGAGCCTGCGACGTCGCGCGGGTAGCAGATGCGCGCGCGATCGTGGAACTGGCCAAAGCAGAGGCGGGGCCGATCGACCTGTTCTGTTCCAACGCGGGGATTATGGTCACTGGCGATCCCATGAGCCCTGACGCGGACTGGCAATCCGCATGGAACGTGAACGTGATGGCTCACGTCTATGCGGCGCGCGCAGTTCTGCCGGTCATGCGGCGACTCCGGTTCAATGGCCACGAGATGCTGGCCGATGAACAACAGGGGCCTCCGCTGCAGCGCGAACGCAGAATTGTGGCTGATCGGAAATTTTCGCGGTAAGGGTTCGCCGAATTCGGAAGGGGCAAGTAATGAAATTTGACGCGATCCAGCGCAGGGTCAGCCAGTGACCGGGCCGAGAAAGACCCGAAGGCGCCAGGTCACGCGGCTTTCGCAGGACCAGCGGATGTCGGACATTTTGCTGGCGGCCAAGGAAGTGATCGACACCAAAGGTTATGAGGGTGTGACCATGGCCGAGATTGCAGAGAAGGCGGATATCGTCGAAGGTACTGTCTATCGCTATTTCAAGAACAAGGATGATCTGCTGCTGCGTGTGGCCGAGGACTGGTTTCTCGAGCAGTATGGTGACCTTGTCGACGTCAGCGCTTTCAGCGGCACTTACAACAAACTGCGTTATCTGATCTGGCATTCATTGCGCACGATACAGAACGGCCCTGCCCTGAGCCGCTATGTCATGACCGAGGTAAGGCCACGTTCGGGCTACAAGGATACGCGGCTGTTCGATATCAACCGCGATTACACCAGCCAGATCCGTCAGGTTTTCGCGGAGGCGATCACCAGTGGAGAATTCAAGAGCGGCGTGCCTGAACGGGTGCTGCGTGACATGGTATTCGGTACGATCGAGCACAGTACCTGGCGTTACCTGCGCGGTGAAGGCAGGCTTGACGTGGAAGAACTCGCCGACGAGATCGCAACCGTAGTCTATCGGGGCATGACCGCCGTTCCTCACGAAGACGAGCGGCTGGACAGGGCGATTGCCCGTCTGGAAAAACTTGCCGAGAGGCTCGAAGGCGAAAATTGAGCCCTGGCCGGTTGATCTGTTGCCCCCAGCAGAAAGTAGCGTCAGGCGACCATCGCGCGTTTTGAATCGAGCGACTCGAGCATCGCCTCAAGGCGGGTGTTGAGCAGTTCGTCCTTGTAGAAGGATTCGTCGGCCACATCGCCTTCGAAGAACAGCGCCGCGCGATCATGCTTGCGCGCAGAATCCACGATCAGATGCTGTGAATTGGTCATCCCGCGGCAGGTGCGCGACACATGCATGACCATCGCATCGATCTTGAACTTGTCGCACAGGCGATCAATTTCCCCGATCATATATGGTGCGCCCGAGTTATTGGGGCACGCAAGGTAATTGTGGGCCATTCCGGGGACGGGGTCATTCAGGTCGATCGCCTGCGGTTCCTGCCAGAACGACATGTGCGTATAGCGTCCCGCGACGACGCAAGCGTTGTTGGCGGCGAATTTTTCGGCCAGCCAGCCCACCTTGTTCCAGTTCATCATGCCGTCAAAAAACAGCCGATATTTCTCATCGGGCACGGCACCTTCGCCATTGGCAACCCGTTCGGCAATCTCATCCTTCATGGCCTGGAAGAATTCGACCAGACGCTGAGTGCCCGGCATGAAGTTTACATGCGCGATCGTCACGATCCAGTCGAAGAAGCTGGCGGGTGAGGGCGTTGCGGTGCACATGTCCATTGCCTCAAGCCGCAGTTCGGCGGACTTCTTGATGAACGACATGACCTCACCAAGGCGGTCCCAATCATACTTGCGCCCGGTATGTTCGACCATGAAGTCTGTCATCGCGCGCAACTGACGCGAGACATACGCGATCTTTTCGTCCATTTCGGAGCCGGCCAGATAGGTGGCATCCTTGCGCCCGCCCCACAACATCGGTACGTTCACATGGAAAATCGGAACCCGCTTGTCGAACAGGCGGTAAATCATTTCGTCCCATTGCTGGCCCGAGCTGCAATAGGGATAGGCGTTGATGATCATGTCCGGCAGCGGCAGCTGGCTGATCGCCAGACCTTTCGCGCTCTGCGCATCGATCTTGCCGTCTTGCAGATCCTTTTTGTCCATCAGCGCCTGACCGATATGTGTGCGCGCGTAGGAGCATAATTCGCGGTCATACCCGCGGGATTCGCCGGCAGCCTGCGCATCGCCCTCATGATGGCGTGCGGCCAGATAGGCTGACCATGCTTCGCCGTGCACCCAGGCAACATCATGCGCATGGAAGAACGGGGGGATATAGGTGCCGTTGTACCAGATTACCTTCTTGCCCTGTTCCTTGGCGGCAAACAGGTCAGACCAGTAATCATTCACGATAACACTGCCGAGGCGCGTGGCCTTGATCCGGTTCGACCTCATGCGAGGCGCAGTACTGTCCACCGAGATTTTCGGATTACTCGTGATCGAAGAGAGCTTTGACATTGCGTCCTCCTGGCAAAAAGCAGTCAGGCAGCGGCTACGCTGCGCTTGCGTCGGGCAACCTCGACGAAGGTTTCAACTCGGGTCTTGAAGGCCTCGAAGGGCATGGAGTCATGCTCTGTTTCAAGTTTGAGCAGCGCAATGCCAGCGGCGTCGAATGCGTCCTTGATCTCTGGATAATAATACATGTGCGGCTCGCAGAATTTGGCGACCAGGACAATGATGCCTTCCGCACCAGTGCGCTGAACATCGCGGAGCAGGAAATCGTCCCAGTCCGCGTCACCATCGGCGCGGGTGGGGCAAGGCACCTTTGCGTTCTTGTCAATGTACCAGTTGGCCAGCGCTGCTACCGGATCGTCAGTCTCCGGTACGTCGGAGGCGATATAACGATAGCCATGATAGAGATCGTCCCCCACCACGATAGTGCCAGTTTCCTCTATCAAGTCGAGCAGTTCGAGCTTCGGGGCCTGGCACAGATGGCCTGACAGATACACGGGCATGGCATTGCTGGCCTGGGTCGGGTTTGCTTCGGCCTGGGCGACCAGCTCTTCCAGTAAAGCAGTGTGTTCTTCCCGATCCATCACCATGGCAGATTTGATCACATGCAGCATCTGGCGCGCCGAAAGGCCGACATTCCCGGCAATCCTTAATTCATAGAGGCGTCGCATCAGGCGCCTGCCGCGATTGTAAAGGGTAATACTCGCGTTGAGCGCTTCCTTGCTAACGGTGACGCCGAGTAGCTCCTCGACATCCTTCTTCAGCATTTCATAAACCGCCCTGGTCTCATCAAGCGCCCATTTCATGTCGAGCGAAGACACGGGCTGTTCGAACAGGATTGGCAGTTCAGGTGCGTGCCAGCGCACGATGTCAGCCGTGCCAAGCAGTTGCACGCAATGATCGCTGAACATGATTGCGTCGAGAAAGTTGAAGCGGCCTTTCAGGGCCTGATCGGCAACGCTTCGGTTGTAACCGCAGTAAAATGAAAAGACGGCACCTTCGCCGTCCGTGATTGGATCGTCTGCTTCCTGGATAATGACGGGCAGAGCGCCAGCGGCATGAGCGAGCTCGATCGGGAAATGCATCGGAAACGAGCCGATTACCAGCCTTCCGGTGCGTTCCTTCCACTCCCGCGCATATGCCAGGCTGTCACCTGCGACTGCGGCGAATCTGCCCAGGATTTTTTGCATCGATTCCATTCTGCTGTGAACGCCTCTCCGTTGCATGCAGGGATGAACACCAAAGAGCAAATAAGTCAAGCCCATTAATATGCCTGAAAATTTTCCAAATCCCGTTAATGTAGATATCATATAATTGAAAAACAATATAAAAAATGGAACATGACAATGTGCATGACATTCATTTGAGGCGCGGTTTCTGACCGCGTGCCGCAGCGCTTGCGAGCAGTGGGTGCATTCTGATTATCGACCGCTGCATCATGTGTCAGCATTTGATGAGGTTGGCTCATCAAAGCCTTTGAGATTGGTTTGCAGAACTACATTCAAATCAACTAACATATTGAACAATAGTTAAGTAATTCAACTTGCATCACCCTCATGTAAAAGATAGTAAGTCACCATAACATGGTTCAGAGAGGGGTTTGGGTGACTGATTCTGATTCAGGCGTTGTCGAATTCGCGGATTCAACCGTGGTCATTGTCGGCGGAACGTCTGGCGTCGGGCTTGCTGCGGCAATCAAATTTGCTGAAGCTGGCGTGCCCCGGATTGCGCTTGTCGGCCGAAACGAGGATCGCGGTCGTGCGGCCGAACAGTCAGTGCGCAGTGCCCATTCGTCGGTCGATGTCAGGTTTATGGCGGCCGATGCAAACAGGGCTGCTAATACGGAGGCGCTGGTCGAACGTATCCTTGGCGCGTTCGGTTCCATAGAAATTCTGCTGAATTCCACGGTGGGCCATGCTGCGCCTGATCTGTTGAAGAACATCCCGCTCGATCAGCTTGAATCCATTCTGGTTGAGCAGGCAATGGGCCCCATCCTGATGAGTCGTGCGGTGCTCCCACATATGGTCGAGCGCAAACGTGGCGTTATTCTCAACGTCGCTTCCGACGCAGCCAAGCTGGCGACGCCTGGCGAAACCGTGATTGGCGCAGCTATGGCGGCGATCGTCATGTTCACGCGCGCGCTTGCGATCGAAGGCAAGCGCGACGGTATTCGCGCCAACGCGCTGACGCCGTCGCTGATTGGCGGCACGCTGACTCACCAGCGCATGCAGGAAAGTCCTTTCGCTTCCAAGCTGTTCGAGAAGGCGGGCAAGATGGCCAGCCTTGGTATTGCCGAGGCGGAGGATCTGGCTGATCTGGCCCTGTTCCTTGCCAGTCCCGCTGCGAAGAAGATCACCGGGCAGGCGATCAGCGCCAATGGCGGGATTTCTGCGGCATGAGTGCAGGGGTGCATGCGGGGCGCCGCCTTGAGGGCAGGCGTGCAGTCATCACGGGCGGCGGGAGTGGCATCGGGCGGGGTGCGGGTTTGCGTTTTGCGCAGGAAGGCGCAGACGTATTCCTGATCGGCCGCTCGCCAGACAATATTGCGGAAACCGCCGAACTGATCAGGGCGGCGGGCGGAATCGCGCATTGCCATGTTGCCGATGTCACGGTGGAAGAGGATGTTGCTGCCGCCGCTGCGCAGGCGCTGAAAGTGCTGGGAGGATATGAAATCCTCTTCGCCAATGCGGGCAATACCGATCGCATGGTCCCGCTCTTTGATCAGACCCTGGAGCAATGGGATCATGCCTGGCGCGGCAATGTTGTTTCCGCCTTCCTGACGATCAAGCATTTCGGCCCTGCCATGCGCGATGCGGGCCATGGTTCGATCATCCTCATGAGTTCTTCCGGATCGCTTCGGGCCAATGCCGGCACCATTGCCTATGGTTGTGCCAAGTCGGCGGTGAACATGCTGGCAATGGGTGCGGCGAATGCCTTCAGAGGGACGCAGGTGCGCGTTAACGCCATCGCATCCGGCCTCGTTGAGACCAAGCTGACCAGGTCAGTGTTCGATTACGCCCGGAACCGCGGTGTAGAGCACAAGATGGGCGGGATCACGCCGCTGCAACGCACAGGGACAGTGGAAGAGGCGGCAGGCGTCGCTGCCTTCCTCGCCAGCGATGACAGCGCTTTTATCACCGGCCAGATTATCGCCGCAGACGGTGGGCTGAGCAGCACGCATCCATTCGGGAAGGTCGATCTTTGAACTTCGGGCCGCCCCGCTTGTGGCAAGCAAGACAAGCAAGAGTAGCGATGATGAAATCTGAACCGCCCATGACCCTGAAAAACGGAAATACCTGTGCCTTATAATTCCGTCTTCCGTCCGGATCTCTTTGCGGGCCAGACCATTATGGTGACTGGCGGAGGCAGCGGCATAGGGCGTTGCCTGGCGCATGAGCTGGTCTCGCTGGGCGCAAATGTCGTCATCCTTGGTCGCAACGCTGAAAAACTCGAAGCGGTCGCGGGCGAGATTCGCGATGACGGGGGCGATGTCACCACCATGCCCTGCGACATCCGGGATGAGGAGAACGTGGGCGCGGTAATTGACGCCACGCTCGCAAGGTTTGGGCGTGTTGACGGGCTCGTCAACAATGCCGGCGGCCAGTATCGCACGGCGCTGCGCACCATTTCGACCAAAGGTTTCGAGGCGGTGGTCCGCAACAACCTGACCGGCGGCTTCATCTTCATGCGTGAAGTGTTCAATCGCTGGATGGCTGACAATGGTGGCGCAATCGTCAACATGATCGCCGACATCTGGAATGGGTGGCCGGACTTCGCGCATTCCGGCGCGGCCCGCGGGGGGATGTGGACCCTGACTGAAAGTGCAGCCTGCGAATGGGCCGCCAACGGGGTGCGCGTGAATGCCGTTGCACCGGGCGGTATCGCTTCCAGCGGTTTCGATACCTATGCCCCGGAGATCCAGTACAAATTATTCGAATACGCCCGCAGGGTGCCGCAGCAGCGGTTCGGGACCGAGGCGGAAGTCGCCGCCGCCATCACCTACCTGCTTTCGCCAGCCGCGGCCTATATCACCGGATCGTGCATCCGGGTAGACGGCGGCGCGCCCAATGCGCGCCAGACCTGGACGCTGGAAGAGAGCGACCGGAACAAGCCGTTCGAAGGTTTTCACCGTTCAAAAATGCCTGAAGTGCTGAAGCGCGGTCCTGGAGGTGGCAAGTGAACGGGCAGACCCAGATTGTGATGGATAAGGGGTTGAAAGGCCTGCCGGCGTTTGCGCATTGGCCCGCTGACAATTCTCTTGATATTCCGGATATCACGCTGGGCGGGCTGCTGCGCCATGCCGCCGAAACCGTACCCGACCGGATCGCTCTGGTCGAGGGTGTCGCCGATCCGGCGATGCGTCGCCGCTGGACCTATCGGGAAATGCTGGATCTTTCGGAACGGCTGGCGCGGGCGCTGCTCGGCAGGTTCGAACGCGGTGATCGCGTCGCGGTCTATGGCACGAACTCCCCGGAATGGGTGTTTTTGCAGCACGCCATGAGCCTTGCCGGCATACTGCTGGTGCCGGTCAATCCCGCTTATACGCCGCGCGAACTGAATTACATTCTTTCGAACAGCGAAGCCGCGGGCCTATATTACGACGATTGCTTCCGCGATCGCGATCTGGCCCCGGTAGTGGCGGAAGCGGCGAAGGAAGGTTGCGGCGAGCTCAGGGTCATCGACCGCGTCGCAAACCTCTGGGATCTCATCGAAACCGCCGATCCAGACATTCAACTGCCTGAGATTGGCCCGCTCGACCCGCTGCAGGTCCAATACACGTCGGGCACCACTGGCCACCCCAAGGGTGCGTTGCTGCATCACAAGGGCGTGCTGAATACCTCGCGCAGCATCGCGCGCCGCGCGGACTTCATGGATGGCGACGTGCATATCAACGCCATGCCGATGTTCCACATTGCCGGGGCGGCGATGGCCGAGTTCAGCTGCATTGCCTATCGCGGAACCTTCGTGCTGATGCCGCATTGGGATGCGGGGCTGATGCTCGAACTGTTCGAGAGCGAGCGGGGCAACGCAACCCTGATCGTCCCCACCATGATCCTGGGCATTCTCAATCATCCGGACCTGCCCCGGCGCGACGTGACAAGCTGGAACATCATTTTCACCGGGGCGGCAAACGTACCGGCCGCGATGGTGAGGGAGGTGCACGAGAAAATTGGCTGCACCGTCAACATCATCTTTGGCCAGACTGAATCCAACGGGCCGATCACGCTCACCGCGCCAGACGATCGGATTGAGGACCAGTGCGATACGGTGGGCAAGCCACTGCCGCAGGTCGAGGTCCGCATCGTCGACCCGGCAAGCCACGAAACTCAGCCGGTTGATACCGTCGGCGAAATCTGGGTCCGCGGATTCCAGACCATGTCGGGTTATTACCTGATGCCGGACAAGACAGCAGAGACGCTGCTGTCCGATGGCTGGCTGCGCACGGGTGACCTCGGGACCATGGATGCGCGCGGTTACGTCAAGATCACCGGGCGGCTGAAGGAAATGATCATCCGGGCAGGGATGAACCTCTATCCCAAGGAGATGGAGGACGTGCTGTTCGTCCACCCGCAAGTCGATCAGGTGGCGGTGATCGGCCTTCCCGACGAAAAATGGGGCGAAGTGGTCGCCGCCGTGATTTCACTCAAGAACAGGGATGACAGGCCCACGCTGGCTGAGCTGACTGCTTACTGCCGCGAACGCATGTCATCGCAGAAAGTGCCCAGTTGCTGGTTCTTTATCGAGGACTGGCCGCTGACGCCATCGGGCAAGATCCAGAAACATGTCTTGGCCGAAATGATCGCGGAAGGACGACTGTCCGCAGCAGCCGATTAGTTCGGATGAGGGCGCCCCGGCAACCCGCATCAGATGTTTGCAGGAGAGGATTACAATGGCAGTGGCTGATGGTGCAGGCATTCTGAAGCATCCGGACAGGCTGTTTATCAGCGGCCAATGGGTGCCCGCATCGTCGGGCCGGACGATCGATGTGATCGCGCCAGCGACCGAAGAGGTGTTCCTGACTATCGCCGAAGCGGATGAAAGCGATATTGACCGTGCGGTCGACGCCGCGCGCCGCGCTTTCGACAGCGGCCCCTGGCCGCGCATGAGCCATTCGGAGCGGGCGGTTTTTCTCAACCGGATTGCTGATGCGCTGGACGCGCGGGCTGACGACATCGCCGCCATCTGGCCTAATGAAATGGGCATCATCCACGCCATGGCCCAACCCTTTGCCGGGACCATTGGCGGGGTATATCGATATTATGCCGGGCTGGCTGACAGCTTCGCCTGGGAAGAACGCTTCGAAAATCCAATGTTCGGTGGCGATTACGCGCTGATCGTCAATGAACCGGTGGGCGTGGTCGGCGCCATCGTTCCGTGGAACGCACCGGTCGATACCATGGCCTACAAGCTTGCGCCCGCCTTGATCGCAGGCTGCACCTGCATACTCAAGATGTCACCCGAAGCGCCGGGCACAGGGTATATTCTGGCAGAAATTGCTGAGGCGGTCGGCCTGCCGCCGGGCGTGCTGAATGTGGTTACGGCGGACCGCGATGCATCGGAGCGGCTGGTGCGACACCTTGGGGTGGACAAGGTCGGCTTTACCGGATCAAGCGCGGTGGGCAAGCGGATCGCCGGGATTTGCGCGGAATGCATGGCGCGCTGCACGCTGGAACTGGGTGGCAAGTCGGCGGCAGTGATCCTTGACGATTACGATATTGAACAGGCGGCTCAATCGCTGGTCGGTTCGGCCTGCGCGATGACCGGGCAGATATGTTCCTCGCTGACCCGCATCGTGGTGGGGGCAAACCGGCATGATCAGTTGGTGGATGCGCTGGCGGCAGGTTTCGCGCAGGTGGTGGTTGGCGATCCGTTCGACCCGGCAACCGGCATGGGGCCGCTGGCCATGCAGCGTCAGCGCGACAGGGTGGAGGACATAGTGCGTCAGGCCGAAAGGGACGGCAACCGCATCGTCACCGGCGGCAAGCGGCCAGCCCATCTCAATCGCGGCTGGTTCTACGAACCGACTGTGATCGCCAATGCGGAAAACAGCGATTTCATCGCTCGCGAGGAGATTTTCGGTCCCGTCCTGACCGTCATCAAGGCGCGGGACGAGGAGCAGGCGATCGCGATCGCCAATGACACGCGCTTCGGGCTCAACAATTCGGTATTCACGAACGACACGCAGAGGGCCTATGCTGTAGCGCGCCGCCTGCAATCGGGCACGGTCGGCCACAATTGCTGGCGCAGCGACATGTCGATCGGCTTCGGCGGATTTAAGGAATCCGGCATCGGGCGCGAGGGCGGTGTCAACGGTTTGCGCGCCTATCTGGAGCCCAAGACGCTGATTATGGAAATATGTGACCAAGGAGACAACGGGTGAGTGGACAGGTCATCAAGGGCGTGACGATCAACTGTCCGATCGAGACGGGCAGCGAAACCGCTCGCCGCAACATCGACACGATTATTGATTTCTTCTCGGTTTACCTGAAGGACAAGGCGTTTTTCTATTCGCTGTGGGTTGATGACGACCCCGAAGTGGTGACACCATTCGTGACGGGTGATGTGGCCATCTGCCATTACGAAAGCCACAAGGGCTGGGGCGGGATCAAGGGCTTCTGGGATCCTATCTTTGACGAAATGACGGGTCGTTTCGACTGGTTCATCGATGAAGTGATCGTCGGCGAAAACCCAAATGTCATCGTCACAAAGTCGAACAGTATGATAGATGTCCAGACCGGCCCGACCTGGGGCAACCGCCATGTCGCTTATAACGGTCGCTATGTGCAGATATTCAAGTTCCAGGACGGCAAGGTAAAGTCGTTCGAGGAATATTACGACACTGCTCTGCTCAATGCGGCATACTCGGGATAATGCAGATGGGCAGGCTTGAAGGGCGATCCATCCTGATAACAGGCGCCGCCCAGGGCATGGGCAAGGCCATCGCCATGCGCGCCGCACGCGAAGGCGCGGCGGCGATCACACTGGCTGATATCCAGGCTGAAAAGGGACAAATTTCCGCGCGCGAAGTTGCAGAACTGGGCGCAAGAACCCGGTTTGTACTGACGGACTTGCGTTCGAAAGAAGCGATCTGCGACATGGTCGCCGAGGCCGCGGATCTTGGTGGCGGACTGGACGTCCTGGTCAACAATGCCGGGATCACGGATGATGGACTCACCGGCGGGCCGCAGACCCTTGATTCCCTGACCGAAGATCAATGGGACGACTTGATGGACATAAACGTCAAGGCGATGTGGCGTGCGGCGCGAGCAGCGGTGCCCTGGCTCAGGAAATCCGAGAGAAACCCGGCGATCGTCAATGCGGCATCAGTGGCGAGCACTTTTGCGTACCCCGGCATTCCGGGCTATTCAGTAGCAAAGGGTGCAGTGAGCATGCTGACCCAGATGATGGCCGCTGACTATGCGCCCTTCGGGTTCCGCTGCAATGCCTATGCGCCGGGCGCAATCGCCACGCCCATGCTGATGCATTCGATCGAGAGCGCCGAAGACCCTGCAGAAATGACCCGGCTTACGTCCGGCCCGCATCTTATCAAACGCCTGGGCGATCCTGACGAGGCCGCTACTCTGGCCTGTTTTCTGGCCTCTGCGGAAGCGAGTTTTATTACGGGTGCAATTATTCGCGTTGACGGCGGAACGGCCGCGTGGCGCGGCAACAGTTGAACATGATTGGAGATGGATGATGAGTGGTCAAGGCCAGGTGAAAATCGTCGATGAACATGACCCTGAGGTAAGTCCCGAGCGCCTGATCGAACGTTTCGGCCGGGATTTCTTCCGCGATTTCGACATCGACGATCCAAGGCTGAACGAACATTTCCACGAGGTGATCGACCTGATGGTGCAGAAATGCCCGGTCGCGCACAGTACCGTGGGCACCGGCTATCATGTGTTCAGCACGGAAGATGCAGTGCGCCGGATCGGGCAGGACTGGCAAACTTTCTCCAGCGCAAAGGGTTATATTCCCAATCGCCCCGACGACCAGCCAATGATGATTCCGGTGGAACAGGACCCGCCCAATCACACCAGCTGGCGGCGGGTGCTGAACCCGCATATGAGCCCGCAAGTGATGGATTCCATCCGGGAAGATGTGGCACGCGAGGTCAACCTGCTGATCGACAAGTTCATTGATCGCGGGGAATGCGAATTCATCAGCGAAATGGCCGGTCTGCTGCCGGGTCGTGCTTTCTTCATCTATGTGCTGGGCGTGCCGGTGGACGATCTGCCGCAGCTGGTTCACGACGTGGACAAGTCTCTGTTCGGTCCGCTGGAAACGCGCACGGCCTACCACAAGAAGGTCTACGACTATCTTGAGGAGTTCATGCGTAAGCGCCAGCAGATGCCTCCGCAGGGTGACATCGTAGACACGATCCTGAAAAACGTGACTTATTCAGATGGTCAGGAGGCGCCTTGGGAGCACCAGGTATCGGTCGTGCTCGACCTGACCTACGGAGGCATTTCAACCACGATCTATGCGCTGGGATCGACGGCCCGCCATCTGGCCGATCACCCTGAACAGCGCCAGCAATTGCTCGATCATCCCGAATGGATCGAAAATTCGGTTGAGGAATTCGTGCGTGCCTATTCGCCTGTGGTTGCCATGGGTCGCACCTGCATGCGCGATGTCGCAGTTGAAGGGGTGCAGTTGAAAGAAGGCGATTACGTCATGCTCGGCTTTTCCGGTGCGGGCCGCGATCCGCGCACAATTGCGAACCCGAAGGAACTGAATTTCGCAGAACCGACTATTCATCACGCCACTTTCGGGGTGGGGCCGCATCGCTGCATCGGTTCGCATCTGGCGCGCATGGAACTGGCCGTATTCATTACCGAGTGGCTGAAACGGATCCCCCATTTCCAGGTGAAACCGGGAACCGAGCCGGTCTATGAAACCGGCTTCATGCGGGCGATGAGCTCGCTCTTTCTCGAATGGAAGTAAGGCCAGATCCATGCAACTGAAGGTCGATGAGATGCTCTGTTCCGGCCACAGCCGGTGCGCCAAATTCGCGCCTGCCGTGTTCAGCCTGGACGAAGCGGGCTTCAACACGGCGGTCGGACGGGTGGTGGATGTGCCGCCAGGCGAGGAAGACAATGCGACTAAAGCCATGAAGGCCTGCCCTGAACGCGCTATCAGCGACGCCGGACAATGAGCCTATGCATTGTCGTCTGCATCAAGCGGCGCGCAGGGCTGAGCAAGGAAGAATTTTCCCGTCACTGGCGGGAGGTGCATGCCCCGCTGATCCGCATCTGCGAGGAATTCAGTCGGCATCTCGTCAGCTATACACAGCACCACCTTGTCGACCGGAATTCGCCGGTGGCGAAGCTGTTCGGGGTTTCGAGCGCATATGATGGTGTGGCGGTGCTTGAATTCCATTCGCTGGACGCCATGCAGCAAGCTTTTGCAGAACCCGCCTATGTTGAACGGATCCGCCCTGACGAACCCAATTTTGTCGATCTCGAAAACTGCATCAGCTTCATTAGCGAACCCTTTCCGGTAATCTGATCTCGATGGATTTTTCCCTTTCGGAAGAGCAGCAGCTTGTTGCCGACACGATCGGCTCCTTTGCGCGCGAAGTGCTGCTCCCGAAATATGCGCATTGGGATCGGCATGAACTGTTCCCGCGCGAACAGTTCCTCGCCATGGGCGATATCGGCCTGCTCGGATTGCGTGTTTCCGAAGCGCATGGCGGACAGGACATGGACGCCGTCACGGCAGGGGTCGCGGTGGAGGCAGCCGCCCGTGGCGATTTCAACTGCTGCTACGGCATATTGATCGCCTGCTTCGCGGGTGAAATCCTTGGCTGTTATGGCGACGATGCCGTGAAGGCCGAATGGCTTCCGGCGATGGTTTCTGGCGAAAAGATCATCTGCACTTGCCTGACCGAGCCACAAAGCGGGTCCGACGTTGCCGGCATCCGGACGCGCGCCGTTCGCGACGGGGATGATTACATTATCAGCGGTCAAAAGGCGTCGATCACACTGGTCATGGCAGGGGACGTCGGGATCGTCTTCGCCAAGACCGATCCGGCGGCCGGGGCGAAAGGGGTGACGGCGTTTCTCGTTCCCTTCGACCAGCCGGGTGTGTCCCGTGCGCCTTATTCCGACCTTGGATCCCGCGGAATCGTTCGCGGTTCCCTGTTCTTTGACGAAGTGCGTGTGCCCGCCCGCTATCGCATTGGGGATGAAGGCGCGGCTTTCTCGCGGGTCATGCAGACGTTCGATTACACGCGCGCACTGATAGGGCTGATGTGCCTTGGCGCCGCGCAGGCCAGCCTGTCCGAGACTGTGGAGTATCTCAAATCCCGGCAGTCTTTTGGCCAGCCGCTTTCGCGCTATCAAGGCGTTTCGTTCCCCGTGGCGGATTGGGCCGCAAAAATGGAAATGGCACGGTGGCTGTGTTTTCGTACCTTATGGCTGCGCGACCGGGAAATGCCGCACACAGCCGAAGCCGCAATGTGCAAAATGCAGTGTCCTGATATCGCAGTGGGCGCAATTCATGAGTGTCTGCTGCTTCATGGACACTACGGTTACACCAAGGATTACCTGCAGGAACAGCGGTTGCGCGATGTGATTGGTCAGCAGATCGCCGACGGCACCACGCAGATCCAGAAATTGATTGTCTCGAGAGAAATATTCGGCCGCGATTTCGCATAAGGAGAATTCAGCCGTGATCAAACTCGTTTATTTCCTGAAGCGCCATCCCGGCCTCTCCCGCGATGAATTCAAGGCGCTTTACGAAGGGCGTCATGCCCGGCTTGGCGAAAAGCATGCCCGGCGCGCGGCCCGATATGTTCGCCGCTATCTGGAACCCCTGCCGGAGCTATTCACGGGCTCGAAAACGGAGCCGGAGCATGACGTCATCACCGAATTATGGTATGATACCCAAGCCGATTACGAAGCCGACATGGCGCATCTTTCGCAGGCGGAAGTGATCGCCGAAATTGTTGCCGATGAAGAATCAATCTTCGACCGCAGCAAGCATCGCATGTTCACAGTGGAAGAATGCGATTCCTGGCTCTAGCCGCCTAGGCCGTGTTGACAAAAGGGATTCCCAATTGCCCAAGTTCTGATTCAAGGCTGCTCTTTGGGGAGTAGGCATGGACCGTGGTGATTTGTCGGACGCGGAATGGGAGTTGATCGGGACGCTTCTTCCACCTGAACGGGGGCGATGGGCGCGGCCAGCGGGCGATAACCGGCGTTTTCTCAATGGCATGCTTCACGTGTTGCGGGTCGGTTGCCCCTGGCGCGACATGCACGAGCGCTACGGCAAGTGGAACTCGATTTATGTCCGGTTCCGGCGCTGGGCCGAACAAGGCGTCTGGGACGCACTGTTGCAAACGCTGGTCGATCTGGGTCTCACCGACGACTGGCAGCATATGATCGACAGCACTACCGTTCGTGGCCATGTCTCGGCTGCGGGCGGAAAGGGGGGCTTCTGCGCAGGCTTTTGGTCGATCACGCGGCGGCTTTACGAGCAAAATCCACGCCCGTTGTGACAATCAGGGACTTCCTGTTGGCTTCATCCTGACAGGTGGCGAGGCATCGGATTACACGGCCGCCGATGACCTGATGGCACCGCCATTGCCCAAGCCCAATGCACTGCTCGCCGACAAGGGTTATGACGGCGACCGGTTCCGCGAAAACCTGCTCATGCGCGGAATTTTGCCCATCATTCCGCCACGCTCAAACCGCAAAACGCCGGTCCATCCTGACTATCGGCGTTACAAGGATCGAAACCGTGTCGAGCGCATGTTCGGCAAGCTCATGCAGCAGCGCCGCATCGCAACCCGCTACGACAAGACCGTCCTGTCGTTCGAAAGCTTCCTCAACCTCGCCGCGGCACGCCTATGGCTCAAGTCTTTTGTCAACACGGCCTAGCCCATGGGATACATGATGTCGGCGGAAACCTGGTCAATCGCCGCAAGCACATCGGCTGACAGTTCAAGATCAGCGGCAGCGAAAATCTCGTCCAGCTGATCTTCGCGCGTTGCGCCCACGATCGTCGAAGCGACGAAGTCATGTTGCTTAGACCAGGCAACCGCCATGGTGACGGGGCTCATCCCCGCCTCCGCCGCGATGCCCATGAAGCGCGTGGTCGATGCCAGACTTTTGCTGTTCCTGTAACGCGCGGCCATTTCCGCCTGGCGGCCCCCCATCTCGACATATCTGGTGAAGCGCGCGTCCGGCTTCTCGTCGCGGCAATATTTCCCGGACAGGACCCCACCGCCGATCGGCGAATAAGGGATCAGGCTGACGCCTTCGCGCCGGCAGATATTGGCCAGTTCATCCTCGAAACGCCGGTTGTTCAGGCTGAAATTGTTCTGGATCGTCTGGTAACGCGCGACACCCAGTTTTTCGGCGGTCGCAAGGCTCTTCATCAGCCCCCAGGCATTGTCGTTGGATGACCCGATGACACGCACCTTACCGGCCGCAATCAGCTCGTCGAGCACCTGCAGGGTCTCATCATGCGCAATTTCGGGATCTTGCCAGTGCGTCTGGTAAAGGTCGATGTAATCGACGTTCAACCGTTTAAGGCTCCCTTCGATTGCGCGGGTGATGTTGTGGCGATCCAGCGCGGTCCGGCTGGCCCGAAGCGGTGAGCTGAACCAGATGTGGCTGGGCCCTGAAACCTTGGTGGCCAAAACCACAGCGTCACGGTTTTTCGACTTCAGCCACTTGCCAAAAATTTCTTCTGTACGCCCCGCATAATGGGGGGCGGGCGGAACCGGGTAACCTTCTGCGGTGTCGAAGAAATTGATCCCGGCGTCGAATGCCCGGTCGAGGATACGAAGCGAGGTGGCCTCGTCTGCAAAACTGCCGAACGTCATTGTTCCCATGCAAATTTCGGAAACGACAATGGCCGACTTGCCGAGGCGACGGTTCTGCATCGAAATACTCCGCTGGCTTTCGCCGCCCGGGCCGGACGCGCGCATAGCGTGAAATGCAACAGGGATTCGGATATTGTCAAATCTGCCGGTCAGGCGCTTCTCTGAGGTTGCAGGAGGAGCGGCAGAGTGAACGCATGCAGCGGCGTTGCCTTCGGCGCACAACGGGAATAGGTTTCGAAAAGATTTCGGCTGGCTGCATCAGGGAGGGGCGGGCTAATGCACAAAGAGCAATCCGATGGCGCAGGTGCAGCCAATCGCCGCATTGCGCTGGCACTGGTGCTGGCGATCATTGCCGCTCCGCTGGTTGCGGGCGGTGGCTATCTCGTCGCTCTGGGCGGTTCACCATACTACGTCCTGACGGGCATCGCGCTTGCGGTGTCGGCCTGGTACGCATTCGCGGGCAGCGACCGGGCGATTCAGGTCTATCTGGCGATGCTGCTCGCAACGCTGGTCTGGGCGCTGTTCGAAAGCCGCAATGTCTGGGGCATTCAGGCTCGGGTTCTTGCGCCTGCAATCCTCGCCGTCTGGGTTGCCTGGCCCTGGCTGAGGCGGCTGGGGGGCAGGTGGCTTGGTGCGGCGGCGGCTGTGCTGCTGCTGGCCGTCACTGTCCCGGTCTACCTTGCGGTCCGCGATCACGGATCGCTGCCCGGCACCGCGCAAAATGCCGCCCGTCCGCTGCCGCCGCAGAGCGGGGAATGGGCGCATTACGGCAATGATCTGGGGGGGACTAAATATTCGCCGATTGCCCAGATCAACACTTCGAATATCGGTGATCTGGAACCGGCCTGGATTTATCACACTGGCGATTTCTTCACGGGCAACGGGTTGCAGAACAATCCGCTGATGGTTGGCGATACGGTCTATGTCTGCACCTCGTCCAACCAGATCCACGCCATCAACGCCGAAACCGGAGCCCGGCGCTGGGCCTTCGACCCGAAGATAGCCGCGCCGCCGATATCCAGCGCGTGCCGCGGCGTTGCCTATTTTGTGCAGCCCGGCGCGGGAGGTGCCTGCGCGCAACGAATTATCTCTGCCACCGTCGATGCTCGGCTGATGGCGCTGGATGCGCGGACCGGCAAACTCTGCCAGGATTTCGGGGTGGGCGGATTTGTCGATCTCATGCAGGGCATGGGTAAGGTCTTGCGCGACTATTACTATGTCAGTTCCGCGCCCGTGCTGGTTCGCGGCAAAGTGATTGTCGGCGGCAACGTCATGGACGGCCAGATGACGGGTGAACCCTCCGGCGTGATTCGGGGCTATGACGCCGTGACCGGCCAGTTCGCCTGGGCCTGGGACATGGACCGGCCGGACCGGCACGGAATGCCGCCAGAGGGCGAGAGCTTTTCGCGCGGCACCGCAAACAGCTGGGCTCCGATGAGTGGGGATGAGGAACTTGGCCTCGTCTATGTCCCCACCGGCAACGGAACCCCGGATTACTGGGGCGCGCATCGTTCGCCAGGTACGGAGAAATATTCAAGCTCGGTGGTTGCGATCGATGCTGAAACCGGCGCTGAACGCTGGCATTTCCAGACCGTCCACCATGATGTGTGGGATTACGATCTGGCGTCACAGCCGACGTTGATCGATCTGCCAATGGGCGGAAAGAACGTTCCGGCCTTGCTGCAGCCGACCAAGCAGGGCGAAATCTTCCTGCTTGACCGCCGTAACGGCAAGCCGCTCTCGCCGGTCAAGGAGAAGCCGGTGCCCAAGGGCACCATGATGGGCGAACGCCTGTCCGCCACTCAGCCGATCTCGGTCGGCATGCCCGGTTTCGGGCGCGAGGTTTTGAACGAATCCATGATGTGGGGCGCAACTCCGCTTGACCAGCTGTGGTGCCGGATCAGGTTCAGACAATCGCGCTATGAAGGGCAGTTCACGCCCCCCGGGACAGACTGGTCAGTCCAGTATCCGGGCAATGTCGGCGGCATGAACCGGGGCGGCGTATCCGTCGACCCGCAGAACGGCTTGATGATTGTCGACTGGTTGCGCGCGCCGATCAGGGTCAGGCTCATCACCCGCAAGGAAGCAGACCGGCGCGGGATTGTCCCCTCTCAGGGGGGCGCGGTCCCGCATGTCGGCGTGCTTAATCCGCAAGGCGGCGTGGCCTATGCCGCGATTCTCGATCCCGTCATCATGTCGCCGCTGGCCATGCCGTGCCTCGAACCGCCCTATGGCAATATCGCGGTGGTTGATCTGAAGACGCGCAGGATCGTCTGGCAGAAGCCGCTGGGAACCAGCGTTGATATCGGCCCGCTGGGCATCGCCTCGCACCTTCCGCTGCCGATGGGGGTTCCCAGTTTCGGCGGTTCGATGACGACCGGCGGCGGACTGATCTTCATCGGCGGATCGCAGGAAAAGCGTTTCCGCGCGCTGGACCTGCGCACTGGCCGGCAGCTCTGGTCGCACCGCCTTCCGGCCGGGGGTAACGCCAACCCGATGACCTACATCAGCCCGGAAAGCGGGCGGCAGTTTGTGGTCATCGCGGCTGGCGGCAGCATCGTGCTAGGCTCCGGCTCGTCAGACCAGTTCGTCGCTTACGCCCTTCCCAGGAAGTGAGCCTGGCTGGATGAGGCTGGACACGGGAAACGTACCCGCAAACTGGCCCTAGACTGTCCGCGACAGCGCAGCAAAGCCAAGCGCGCTGGCGAAGGTGGCGAGGCGGCGTTCGCGTTGTTCCATCGCCAGCGCATCTACGCCCCACAGCTCGGCCTGCCAGTCTTCCTCCAGATTGGCGATGCCCCAGAGTGCCGCTGCATCGGCCCCGTCCTCCAGCGCGGCCAGCGCGACGGTGAGCGAGGCAGCGAGCGATGCCAGCGTGTTGAGCGCGGCAAGAGTGAAATCATTCTGCCCGGCCAGATGCGCGCCCAGCGCCGCCAGCGTGGCGGATGGCTGCGGGCGGCGAATGATCCCGCTGATTCGCTGGAAGCGAACGCCGTGTCGCGCTTCGGCGGAACAGAGCACCGGTTCCCACATTACCTCTTGGCGGGCGAACAGCGCTTCGTCAGGATCGGCGCGGTAACACAGCGTATCGGTTTCGGCGAAACGCAGCAGGCCGGCAACCGCAGCCTGGCGGTCAGCGCTGACCACATCAATCGCATAGTCGGCCAGATCGCGCAGCGGAAAGGTGGAGGGGACGATTTCATCACCCTGCGCCGCCCATTCCCCTGCCAGTGCTTCGGCCATGGGGCGCGAGGACAGCAGTTGTGCCTTGCCGCCCTGCGTCCTGATTGCGCGCCCGTCGAGCGTGACTTGCCAGCCATCGCCCGCCTGCGCGATCTCTACCACCCGGTAAAAGCGTTTCACGGCCGCGGGCTCCGCCATGCGCGCGCCAGCAGTTGCGGCGCGATCAGCGCATCAACCAGCCCGACCACCAGCAGCACCCAGGCAAGAGGGCGGGGCAGAGCGAGCGAATCGCCAAGGATCAGCAGCGCGATCACGACAAAGGCGACCCCGCTGATCCGTACCGCGGAAATCACGATGAAACGCGAACGGGCCTGATCGTCCGCCTGCCGGTTGCGGGGGGCCTCGATCATCCAAGCAGTTCCATGATGGCAGCGGGCGTTGCGGCCACGCCGCAGGCCCCGGCCTCGCGCAGCTCGTATTCCTCATGATAGCCCCAGCCTACGCCGATGGCCCGCACGCCCGTATCGACCGCCATGATGATGTCGAAGGCCGTGTCGCCAATCATTACCGCATCTTCGGGCTGTGCGCCTGCTTCGTTCAGCGCGGCCTCCAGCATGGCCGGGTGTGGCTTGGAGGGGTGGCGGTCAGCCGTCTGCAGCGTGGTGAAATGATCGGTCAACCCATGCGTGGCGAGGCAATGCTGGAGCCCCATGTCCGATTTGCCGGTGGCGACGCCCAGCAGCCAGCCTGCCCTTCGCAGATCGTCAAGCAATTGCGCCATGCCCGAAAACAGCGGTTCGGCGAGAGTTCCTTCGGCCCGCGCGCTGCGAAACGCCTGTTTGTAAAGCTCGGTCAGTTCGCCACGCGTGCGCTCGTCCAGATCGGGGGCGAGATGGCGCATGGTGCGTGGCAGGCTGAGGCCCACCGCGCGGCGGACCAGATGATGATCGGGTGCAACCAGCCCCAGCGCGGCAAAGGCGCTGTCCATCGCGCGGCAGATATCGGCCTGTCCATCTACCAGCGTGCCATCGCAATCGAATACCGCCAGCCTTGTTGCGCGCGCAGTCACGGCCGACGGCCCCTCGGCGCGGCTGGTTTGCCCGTGCCGCGTGGTTTGGCCTTCGTGGATTTCGCCGCTGGCTTCGCCGGACCGCGGCTGCGCCGTTCGCCCCGTCGTTCCTTGCGGACCTGTTTGGCATGCGCGCGCGCGGCTTGCTTTTTCTCCGTCCGGTTGCGTTCTGGCAGCGGGGTGATGACCGGATCAGCGGCACTGGTGCCACTGTCGAAACCCAGCTGTTCCATACTGGCCGCAAAATGTTCCGGCAGATCGGCAGTGACGTCCAGCGGCGCGCCATCGGGGTGATCGATTACCAGCCGCCGCGCGTGAAGATGCATCTTGCGGCTGATGCTGCCGGTCAGGAAGGCATCCTGTCCGCCATATTTCCCGTCACCCACGATCGGATGGCCGATGGCCGCCATATGCGCGCGCAATTGGTGCGTGCGTCCGGTCAGCGGCTGCAATTCGACCCAGGCGGCCCGGTTTCCGGCGCGATCCACCGCGCGATAGACGGTCTTTGCCGCTTGTCCGTTGTCCTTGTCGACATGCATCTTTTCACCGCCGGTGCCCGGTTGCTTGGCCAGCGGCGCATCGATGGTCCCCTGCGCCACATCCGGCACGCCTACCACCAGCGCCCAGTAGATCTTGGTGGCCGCGCGGCTTGAAAAGCGCCTGGAAAAGAATGCGGCGCTGCCCGGCGTCGCCGCCACCAGCAGAACGCCCGACGTATCCTTGTCCAGTCGGTGGACCAGGCGCGGGCGCGGCCCCTTGTCTGCGGAGAAAGCGTCGAGCAGCCCGTCGACATGATGATGCGTGCCAGTGCCGCCCTGCGTGGCAAGGCCAGGGGGCTTGTTAAGCACGATCGCGGCCTTGTCGCGATGTATCAGCATCGCTTCGGCGGCTTGCAGTTCATCTTCGGTCAGTTCGCGGCGCGGCTGGGCGGCACGCGTCGTTTCCGTTCCGCCCGGCGGCACACGCAGCGTTTGCCCGGCGGCGAGCCGGTCTTCGGGCCGGGCACGTTTACCATCGACGCGCAACTGGCCCGTGCGCGCCCAGCGCGAAACCATGGCGAAGCCGATCTGGGGCAGGTGGCGCTTGAACCATCGGTCAAGCCGGACGCCATCATCGTCCGGCGCGACGGTAAACTGGCGGACAGCGGCAGGGTTACCGTGCCCGCTCACCCGGCGATCCGCATGGCAATGAGGCCCAGATACAGTCCGGTCACCCCGGCGAGCAGGGATACCGCGGCGTAGGTGAAAGCGAGCGGCGATTGCCCGCGCTCGATCAGCAGCATCATTTCCAGGCTGAAACTGGAAAATGTGGTGAAGCCTCCCAGCAGGCCGACTCCAATCAGCAACCGCCAATGATCGCCACCCTGACCATGGCGGGCGAGAAACCCCGCGAGCACGCCCATCGCGAAACTTCCCACCACATTGGCGGTCAGCGTCGCCCAGGGAAAGGCGGTGATGGTGTTGGGGCCAAGCCAGTGCGTCATCAGGCGGCCGAGCTGATAGCGCAGGACAGCGCCCGCGCCGCCGCCCAGTGCGACCAGGCCGGTGGCGGTAAATTGTTGAGGCATTGTCATGATCGAAGCCTTAGCCGCGACCGACGTCATTCGCCAAGAAATTGTCGCCCGGTGCAAAAGCGATCATTGCGCGGGCACCACGTCGCCCCGGGCCGCGCGGCGAGCCAGTTCGCGCGCGGCTTCCAGATCGGCAAAGGCCTGGGGCGATTCCTCCAGCGACAGGTCCCAGTCGATATCCTTGCCTTCGCCCAGATTGGTAAGCTGCACGTACATCCAGGCGAGCTGCATGTTCGATTCCATGAGGTTGAATGCGCGATCATCCAGCTTGCCGATATAGGCTTCGCGGTCGAGCAACATCGTCTCCTCGATCATCGGGACTTCCGTCGCTTCGCCATTGAGCAGCTTTGCCGGAAAATCGGTGGATGCGCAGAATGGCCGGGCAAGGCCGATGACGTCAGTTGCATCCTCATCCAGAGCCGCCTCCATCGCATCCAGCGTGCGGAAACCGCCTGTGATCATCAACGGCATGGTGGCGATAGGGCGGGCGCGGCGCGCATACTCCATGAAATAGGCCTCGCGGCGCAGCGTTCGTTCTGCTTTTTTGCGCGCCAACGGGCTGCCACTGCCCATTGCCCCGATCATGGCCGGTGCATCATAATTGCCGCCCGAGATTTCCAGCAGGTCGAGACTCTCGGCATTGAGCATCGCAATCACCGCCATGGACTGTTCCATGTCGAATCCGCCCTTGTGAAAATCGGCTGCGTTCATTTTCACCGAGAGAGCGAAATCATTGCCAACCGCACGGCGCATGGCGCGCAAGCTTTCGATCATGAACCGCGCGCGGTTTTCCAGGCTACCGCCCCACGCATCATCGCGTGTGTTGCACAACGGACTGAGGAAGGATGAAGCCATGAAGCCATGCGCGGCGTGCAACTGCACACCGGTGAAACCTGCCTCGCGCGCGGTGGCCGCGACCCGCCCAAACCGTTCGATCAGATCGAGTATCTCCGCTTCGGTCATGGCGCGCGGCATGCCGAAGCCCTCCGGCGGCAGGCCCGCCATGTTGGCAGAGGGCGCCATCGGATGCGCCTGGACGTCGATCGGCGTCTGGCGGCCTGGCTGGTTGATCTGCATCCACAATTGATTGCCTGCGACCTGCCCAGCCTTTGCCCAGCGCCGCAATGCGTCGATCCCGCCATTATCATCGATCACGATATTGCCGGGCCGTTCGCGATGCGAATAATCAACCATGACATCGCCCGAGATAAGCAGGCCTGCCCCGCCTTCGGACCAGCGGCGGTAAAGCGTGACATTGAGTTCGGAGGCTTGGCCCAGTGGGGTTGCCAGACCTTCCTGCGTTGCGGATTTGCCGATCCGGTTCGGCAGCACCGCACCGCAAGGCAAGGTCATGCTTTGGGCGATTCGCTTTGCGGCGGTCATTATGTTCCTTCTCCCTGACCGGTTGATGTCATCAATGAAAAGACGCGGCTTTTCCGAACTATTATCTGATTTTCATGATTGCCCCGGGCGGGATGGCAAGACAAGTGGTTTTCGATGCGCACGCGCGCGAAGAGCGCAGGCAAAGCCTTGCCATTCTGTCGCGATTCCGATAGGGGCGCGTGCAATCGAGCCGATCCCCATGGGATTCGGCACAGTTTGCATTGTTTCAGGAATGGCGGCCCCGCATTGAGGGCGTCTGTCCGCAGAGTTTGGGGTTTTTGGTTTTATGCAGATCATGGTTCGCGATAACAATGTCGATCAGGCTCTCCGCGCGCTCAAGAAGAAGCTGCAGCGCGAAGGGGTGTATCGCGAAATGAAGCTGCGCCGCCATTATGAAAAGCCCAGTGAAAAGCGCGCCCGTGAAAAGGCTGCCGCCGTGCGCCGCGCCCGCAAGCTGGAGCGCAAGCGGGTGGAGCGTGACAGCGCGAAATAAGGCGGGCTGCGGGCGTGGCCTGACAAGGTCACGCTTGATCGCCAAACGCTGATGAGCCAAGAGGGCGCGGATTCGTTTCCGCGCCTTTTTGTTTGCAGGCACAGACAGACAGGTCGGCGCACACCCAAGGGATTATCCGATGACCGAAGTTACCCGCGTTCCCATCCTGCCGATCAAGAAGGGCTCGGTGCCGAAATTGTGGCTGGGCGTGGCCGCGCTGGCACTGGCCGGGGCCGGGCTCGCCTGGGCTTCCGTGCCACAGCGCCTGGAGATAGCGGAACTGACGGCCGGCACGGGCGCCAGCCCGGTGGACGGGCAGGTTGCCATCGTCAGCTACACGGGATCGCTGCAGGATGGCACGGTGTTCGACAAGGGTGAACAGGTGCCGATGCCCGTGGGCAGCACGATCCAGGGTTTCGACCAGGCGCTGCGCCAGATGAAGCCGGGCGGGAAGTATGACATCACGATCCCGGCGCATCTCGCCTATGGTGCTCATCCGCCGATGGGTTCGGCAATCCCGGCCAATGCCGATCTCGATTTCGAGGTTGAACTGCACGAAGTCCTCTCGCGCGAGGATTTCGACCAGCGGATGAAGGCCATGCAGCAGATGATGCAGCAGATGCAGCAGCAGGGCGCACCAACCGGACAATAACCAACAGGAGAGTGCATGGCCGACGCGCGAGGGGAACCCTATCTGCAGGACTGGCCCTTGCGGCCTTGGATCCTTGCCGGTTTTCTGGCGCTATGCGGGCTGGCCATTCACCTGCTGACGCAAGGCCATCATGACAGCGCCGCACGGGTTGCGGCGGCGGGCTTCTTCTTTTTTGGCGGGGTCGCTCTCGCCCTGTGCCTGTTGCGCGAAAAATGGCTGGAACCGGCTGTTTTTGCGGCGGTCATCGGGGTGGTGATGGGCGGGCTGGCCTACCATGTCGTCGAACTGGACGGACGGGTGGCGGGGGAGCAGTTCAGCTTTTGCGCAGGCATAGTCGCCACGTTGCTCGCCCTGCCGTTATTCCAGGCCGGTTTTCACCGCAGCCGCTTCGCTACCCCCTATCGCGACACGCATTTCCATTTGTGGAGTGACGCGATCAGCGGGGCGGGCGCGCTCGCCTTCGTCGGGTTGAGCTGGATGTTGCTGCTGGTGCTTGCCTCATTGTTCGGCTTGCTCAAGATCGATCTGCTCAAAGATCTGATGGACGAAGGCTGGTTCGGCTGGATGTTTTCCGGCGCGGCGCTGGGCGGTGCGCTTGGCGTCTTGCGCAACGAACTCAGGGTGCTCGGCACATTGCAGCAGGTGGTCATGGCCGTCTTCGCCATTCTGGCCGTGCCGCTGGCGGCGGCGCTGGTGCTGTTCTTCATCGCGGTGGCCGTGTCCGGTCTCGATGTCCTCTGGGAAGCGACCCGCAACGCCACGCCGCTTCTGCTGGCCGCGCGGCGGGCAGCTTCATCCTGGCCAACGCTATCGTGCGGGACGCTGACGATGCGATGAGCAGGTCGCGCATCCAGCGGATCGCGGCCATGGTGCTGGTGCTGGGTATTCTGCCGCTCAGTCTGTTTGCGGCGGTCTCGATGGGGCTGCGGATCGATCAGCACGGGCTTTCGCCGGAACGGATCTGGGCGCTGATCGCCATTGCGGTGGCGGTTGCCTATGGCCTGGCCGGGCTGGTGGTGGTGGTGCGCGGCCGCCTGGTGGGGTGGAGCGGGCTGCTGCGCCGGGCCAATCTCAATCTGGCGGTGGGGGGTCAGCGCCATTGCCTTGCTGCTAGCCCTGCCGATTCTCGATTTCGGGGCATTATCGACCCGCAATCAGCTGGCGCGGCTGAGCAGCGGCGCGGTGAGTGCTGACGATTTCGATTATGATGCGTTGCGCTGGGATTTCGGCGAGGCCGGAAGGGAGGCGCTGGCAAAACTGTTGAAGAGCGATAATGCGCGCATCGCGGAACTGGCGGGAGAGGCACAGGCGGCAGAAAGCCGGCCATGGCTGGCGCTGGGGGAAAGGCGCCCCGGAGCAGCGCGGCTGGCCAATCTGCACAGCGACATTGCGGATCCTGTCTTGCTGGAAGCGGTCCGGCGCGAAATACGAAAGCACGGCTGGATTTGCGAGGAAGCATGCATCGCACTGGATCTTGGCACAGATGAAAAACAGCACCGCCGGGTGGCGATCGTCGCCGACAACGACGTAAGTCATTATATTCTCGCGCCGTCAGGCGATCTGGAGGGTTTCTACAGTCTGATGCCGGGCGAAGAGACGCCGTCCGCTGCGGCAAATGCAGCGCCGCTGTCCGGCAAACCAGCCGTTGAAATCCGGACTGAAACGATCCGCCGCATTTTCGTGAACGGCAGGCCCGTGGGGCAACCGTTCAAATAAGCCGCGCCGGGGCCATTCCCCCGCTTGAAGGCAGGGCCATGGCAGGCTAACGCGCGGGCCATGTCAGTCGATAAAGCAACCGTGGCGAAAATCGCCTCATTGGCGCGGATCCGGATGAGCGACGATGCCCTTGACCGGATGGTGCCCGAATTGAACCAGATTCTGGACTGGGTCGAACAGCTGGGCAGTGTCGATGTCACCGGCATCGAACCGATGACCGCCGTGATCCCCAACACGCTGCGCCTGCGCGACGATGTGGTGGATGCCGACCCGCTGACCGGGGGCAACCGCCGCGATGCCGTGCTGGCCAATGCGCCCGCTGCTGAACACGGCTTCTTCGGCGTGCCGAAAGTAATCGAATGACCGACCTTGCCGATCTCACCGTCGCCGCCATCCGTTCCGGCGTGGCGCAGGGCAGCTTCACCGCGCGTGAAGTGGCTGAAGCGTTCAACGCCAATGTCGCGGCGGCGCAGGATGCGCTCAACGCCTTCATCGTCGCCACGCCCGAACAGGCGCTGGAAGCGGCCGACCGGGTCGATGCGGCGCGCGCGGCGGGCCAGCCGCTGGGCAAGCTGGCTGGTGTGCCGATCGGCATGAAGGATCTCTTCGCCACTTGCGATGTGCAGACTACCGCGGCCAGCCACATCCTCGAAGGCTTTCGCCCACAGTACGAAAGCACCGTCAGCCAGAAGCTGTGGGATGCGGGCGCGGGGATGCTGGGCAAGCTCAACCTCGATCAGTTCGCCATGGGCTCGTCCAACGAGACGAGCTATTTCGGTAATGTCGTTTCGCCCTGGCGGCGCGCGGGCGATACAGCCCAGCTTGCCCCCGGCGGTTCCTCAGGCGGCAGTTCAGCGGCGGTTGCGGCGCGGCTCTGCCCCGCTGCCACCGGCACGGACACCGGGGGATCAATCCGTCAGCCTGCCGCCTTTACCGGCATTACCGGGATCAAGCCGACTTATGGCCGCTGTTCGCGCTGGGGCATCGTCGCCTTTGCCAGCTCGCTCGATCAGGCGGGCCCGATGGCGCGCGACGTGCGCGACTGCGCGATCATGCTGGAAGCGATGGCGGGCTTCGACCCGAAGGACGCGACCAGCCTCGATCTGCCCGTGCCCGAATGGGAAGCGGGGTTGAGCGCCGACCTTTCCGGCAAGGTGGTGGGCATCCCCCGCGAATACCGGATGGACGGGATGGACGGCGATGTCGCCAAAAGCTGGGACGATGGCATCGCCTGGCTGAAGGATGCGGGCGCGAAAGTGGTGGATGTCAGCCTGCCGCACACGCAATATGCGCTGCCTGCCTATTACATCATCGCCCCGGCGGAAGCTTCCAGCAATCTCGCCCGCTACGATGGCGTGCGCTATGGCCTGCGCGACCTGCCCGAAGGGGCGGGCCTGCAGGATATGTATGCCGCTACCCGCGCGGCGGGCTTCGGGGATGAGGTGAAGCGCCGCATCCTGATCGGCACTTATGTGCTGAGTGCCGGGTTTTATGATGCCTATTACACGCAGGCGCAGAAGGTCCGCACACTCATCAGCCACGACTTCAAGTCAGCATTTTCGCAATGCGATGTGATACTGGCGCCAACCACGCCGACGGCGACCTTCGCCCTGGGTGAGAAGAGCGGCGACCCGCTGGAAATGTATCTGAACGACGTGTTCTCCGTCCCCGCCAGCCTCGCGGGCCTGCCTGCGATGTCGGTCCCTGCCGGGCTGAATCGCGAAGGGCTGCCGCTGGGCCTGCAGATCATTGGCAAGGCCTTCGACGAACAGGGCGTGCTGAACGCCGGGCTGGCGATCGAACAGCGGGTCGGGTTCGTCGCGAAGCCGGAGAGGTGGTGGTAAGATGAGTAACTACCGCATCCACGGCGCAACCGGCGAGTGGGAGGTCGTTATCGGCCTCGAAGTCCATGCGCAGGTCACCTCCAGCGCCAAGCTGTTTTCCGGCGCTTCGACCGAGTTCGGGGCGGAGCCGAACGCGCAGGTTTCCCTCGTCGATGCCGCCATGCCCGGCATGCTGCCCGTGCCCAACCGCGAATGTATCCGCCAGGCGGTGCGTACCGGCATGGCGGTCGGCGCGCAGATCAACAAGTGGAGCCGGTTCGACCGGAAGAACTACTTCTACGCCGATCTGCCGCAGGGCTATCAGATCAGCCAGCTCTATCACCCGCTGGTGGGCGAGGGGAGCATCGAGGTCACGCTGGACGAAAAGGACCCCGAAGGTTCGACCAAGACGATCGGGATCGAACGCATCCATGTGGAACAGGACGCGGGCAAGCTGATGCACGATCAGCACCCCACCATGTCCTATGTCGACCTCAACCGGTCGGGCGTGGCGCTGATGGAAATCGTCAGCCGCCCGGACATGCGCAGCCCGGCGGAGGCTGGGGCCTATCTCGCCAAGCTGCGCTCGATCCTACGTTATGTCGGCAGTTGCGATGGCAACATGGATCAGGGGTCCATGCGCGCGGACGTCAATGTTTCCGTTCGTCGTCCGGGCGAACCGTTCGGCACGCGCACTGAAACGAAGAACGTGAACTCTGTCCGCTTCGTCATGGCGGTGGTGGAAAGCGAGGCCCGCCGCCAGGTCGATCTGATCGAGGACGGCGGCACAGTGGTGCAGGAGACCCGGCTCTATGATCCGGACAAGAACACCACCCGCGCCATGCGCAGCAAGGAAGACGCGCACGATTACCGCTATTTTCCCGACCCGGACCTGCTGCCGCTGGAACTGGACGATGCCTTTCTGCACGATTGCCGCGCCAGCCTGCCTGAGCTGCCGGATGCGAAGCGCCACCGCTATGAGACCGCACTGGGCCTGTCCGCCTACAACGCGGGCGTGTTGACGGCGGACGTGGAAACCGCCCGCTGGTTCGAGGCGCTGCTTGCCGCCACCGCCGCGGCGCAGGGCAAGCCGGAAAGCGAAGTCGCGAAGCAGGCGGCCAACTGGCTGACGTCCGAACTGTTCGGCGCACTCAACAAACTGGGCAAGGGTCTGGAAGATTCTCCCGTCAGCCCGGAGGCGGGCGCGGAACTGCTGGCGCTGGTCGGCAAGGGCACCATTTCCGGCTCCATCGCCAAGCAGGTGCTGGAAAAGATGCTGGAAACGGGCGACGGCGCAGCTGCCATCGTGGAACGCGAAGGGCTGAAACAGGAATCCGACAGCGGCGCGATCGAAGCGGCGGTGGACAAGGTGCTGGCCGACAATGCTGACAAGGTCGAACAGTACCGCGGCGGGAAAGAGGCGCTGTTCGGCTTCTTCGTCGGCCAGACGATGAAGGCGATGCAGGGCAAGGCCAACCCGCAGGTGGTGAACGAGATTTTGAAGGCCAAGCTCGGCTGATCCAGTCGTGACCGCCATCGTCCTGGTTCATCCCGAAATCCCCGGCAACACCGGGGCGGTGGGGCGCACCTGCGTGGCGCTGGACATGGAACTGGTGCTCATTCACCCGCTGGGGTTTCATATTTCGGACAAGCGGGTGAAGCGGTCCGGTCTTGATTACTGGCCGCATGTACAACTGGCGGAGTTTGCCAGTTGGGATGCCTTTATCGCGGAACGCAAGCCGTGCGAGGACCAGCTTTTCCTGTTTGAAGACTATGCTCCGCGCAGTTTCTACGAACCGGAATACCCCGATGATGCCTATCTGGTGTTCGGGGCTGAAACCACAGGGATTCCTGCGGCGATTGCCGATCCGCTGGCGTCGCGCATGGTTCGCCTGCCGATGCGCTCAGCTCATATCCGTTCGCTCAATCTGGCCAATAGTGTGGCCGCTGCTGCTTATCAGGCGTTGCGCGGGAAAATTTGATCCATGTCCTTGTGTTGCAAACTGGCAACACTATCTCTGGCTCGTAACGCTTTGAGGGACATCCGATGAATCTCGAAAAATTCACTGACCGCGCAAAGGGCTTCCTGCAGGCCGCACAGACTGTTGCGATCCGCAACAGTCACCAGCAGATCGCCCCCGAACATTTGCTGAAGGCGCTGCTGGATGACAGCGAAGGCATGGCCGCGCAATTGATCCAGCGCAGCGGGGGCAATTCGCAGATTGCCGTGCAGGAAGTGGACAAGGCGCTGGCGAAGATTCCGGCGGTGTCGGGCGGTGGGGCGCAGCAGACGCCCGGACTCAACAATGATGCGGTACGCGTGCTCGATCAGGCGGAGCAACTGGCCAGCAAGGCGGGTGACAGCTTCGTGCCGGTGCAGCGCATTCTCCAGGCGCTGGCTCTGGCCAGCACGACCCCGGCGGGTCAGGCTCTGAAAACCGCGAATGTCGATGCGAAGGCGCTGGAAGCCGCGATTCAGGAAGTGACCGGTGGCCGCGCCGCGCATACCGCGAGTGCCGAAGAAACCTATGAGGCGCTCGACAAATATGCCCGCGACCTGACGCAGGCTGCGCGAGACGGCAAGCTTGACCCGGTGATCGGCCGGGACGAGGAAATCCGCCGAACCGTGCAAATCCTCGCCCGTCGGACCAAGAACAATCCGGTGCTGATTGGCGACCCCGGCGTCGGCAAGACCGCCATCGCCGAAGGGCTGGCGCTGCGTATTGCCAATGGCGATGTGCCCGACAGCCTCAAGGACCGCCGGCTGATGGCGCTCGACATGGGTAGCCTGATTGCTGGCGCGAAATACCGGGGCGAATTTGAAGAGCGGCTTAAAGGTGTGCTGGACGAGGTGAAAGGCGCCGAGGGCGACATCATCCTGTTCATTGACGAGATGCATACGCTGATTGGTGCGGGCAAGAGCGAAGGGGCGATGGACGCCGGCAATCTGCTCAAGCCCGCTTTGGCGCGCGGCGAGTTGCATTGCATCGGCGCGACCACGCTGGATGAATACCAGAAATATGTCGAAAAGGACGCCGCCCTGCAGCGGCGCTTCCAGCCGGTCTTCGTGAATGAACCGAGCGTGGAGGACACGATTTCGATCCTGCGCGGGCTGAAGGAAAAATACGAACTGCATCACGGGGTGCGGATCACGGATAACGCGATTGTGGCGGCGGCGACGCTGTCCAACCGCTATATTTCCGACCGTTTCCTGCCCGACAAGGCGATCGACCTGATGGACGAGGCCGCCAGCCGTATCCGCATGGAAGTGGAAAGCAAGCCGGAGGAAATCGAAAATCTCGACCGCCGGATCATTCAGCTGAAGATCGAGGAAATGGCGCTGGCCAAGGAAAGCGATCAGGCATCGAAGGACCGCCTCGATGCGCTGCGCGAGGAGTTGGCCAATCTGGAACAGCAATCGAGCGAGCTGACCACGCGCTGGCAGAACGAGCGGGACAAGATCGCTGCCGAAGGCAAGATCAAGGAAGCGCTTGACCAGGCCCGGCTGGAGCTGGAGCAGGCGCAGCGCGCTGGCGATCTGGGCCGCGCGGGCGAGCTTTCCTATGGCCGGATTCCCGAGCTTGAAAAGCAGCTGGCCGAAGCGCAGGCGCATTCGGAAAACGCCCTGCTGCGCGAGGAAGTGACCGAGGATGACATTGCCGGGGTCGTTTCGCGCTGGACCGGGGTCCCGGTTGAAAAAATGCTGGAGGGTGAGCGCGAGAAGCTGCTTAACATGGAGCAGGCGATTGGCGAGCGCGTGATCGGCCAGGAACAGGCGGTGCAAGCCGTATCCAAGGCGGTGAGGCGCGCGCGGGCCGGCTTGCAGGATCCGAACCGCCCGCTGGGCAGCTTTCTGTTTCTGGGGCCGACAGGTGTCGGCAAGACCGAACTGACCAAGGCGCTGGCCGGGTTCCTGTTCGATGACGATCAGGCAATGGTGCGGATCGACATGTCCGAATTCATGGAAAAGCACGCGGTTGCGCGTTTGATCGGGGCGCCTCCGGGTTATGTTGGTTATGAAGAAGGTGGAGTTTTAACCGAATCGGTTCGCAGGCGACCCTATCAGGTCGTGCTGTTCGATGAGGTGGAAAAGGCGCATGCCGATGTCTTCAACGTGCTGTTGCAGGTGCTGGACGATGGCCGTCTGACGGACGGGCAGGGTCACGTCGTCGATTTCAGCAATACGCTGATTATCATGACCAGCAATCTGGGCAGCCAGTATCTGGCCAATCTGGACGAAGGACAAGGCGTCGAGAGTGTCGAGCCGCAGGTGATGGAGGTTGTGCGCGGCCATTTCCGCCCCGAATTCCTCAACCGGCTGGATGAAATCATCCTGTTCCACCGGCTGGGTCAGGAACATATGGCTCCGATCGTCGAGATTCAGGTGGCGCGCGTGCAAAAGCTGCTGAAGGATCGCAAGATCACGCTGGAGCTGTCTGATGCGGCCAAGCGCTGGCTCGGCCGGGTCGGCTATGATCCGGTCTATGGCGCACGGCCGCTCAAACGGGCGGTGCAGCGCTATCTTCAGGACCCGCTGGCTGAAAAGCTGCTGGCCGGGGAAATCCCCGATGGCAGCGTGGTCAGGATCGACGAGGGCGACGGGGCGCTGGATATCCGCGTGGGATAGACAATATGCCTAAAGGCGGCGCGTCAGGCTCAGCGTGAAGCGCCGCCCCAGCGCATCATTGATTGATGCGGGGATCAGATAGCCGAAATAATCCTGTCCCTGACGGTTGAACAGATTGGTCACGGCCAGGTTCAACCGCCAGCCTTGCGCCGGTTCCACGAACAGGTTGGCGTCCACGGTCACGAAATCATCCAGTTTGTCCAGCTCGCGCGCGTCGCTGGGCGATGGCCCGCGATTGTAGCGCGAGAAGAGCTGTTCCCCGGTGTAATTGCACTGAACCGCGCCGCCCCAGCGCGGCATGGCATAGGCAAGGCGCAACTACCCCTGAAATTCGGGGTCGCCGATCTGCCCATCGATCCGCACCGGGTTGACGCCGGTGACATTCTCGACCCGACGGCGGACGTAGAACAGGGTGCCATTCACGGCGAGGCTGCCCGGCAGGCCGATCTGATCAGGCTGGGCAATATAATCCAGCCCAGCCTCGATTCCGCTGAACCGGATCGACTTGCCGTTGATGAAGCCGGTACGCACGGCAGGATTGGCGGCGTCAGCCAGCACCTGCCCATCTGCATCGCGCCCGATCGCCGCGCAAAAGCCGTTTCCCTTGGCCGGGTCGGCAAGATCGAAATCCGGATTGTCGAAACAGGCCGATGCGATCTCCGTCACGGAGAGATAGGCGATCGGGTCAACGATGCGGATATCGAGATAGTCGGCGTGCAGCGAAAGTCCGGGCAGGATGCGCGGTTCCACCACAGCGCCGATGGTCCAGCTGTCAGCCCTTTCGTTGCGCAGGGCCGGGTTCCCGCCAGCGAGCGCAGGCACGCTGATTGCCGAGGCGAGCCGCGGCGTGGCAGCGGGAAAGGCGGCGAGGAAGGCCGCGCAGTTGCGCGCGCGCAGGTCTGGCGCGGGCCCACCGGTGATGTTGGCGGAAGAACAGAGATCGGGGACGGTCAACTTTGCGCTCCCCTGCGGCGCATGCAGTTCGGTGATCGACGGGGAGCGGAAGGACCGGGTGAAATTCCCGCGCAGGGTGATGTCCGGCACAGGCTGAAAGCGCCCGCCAGTGGTCCAGGCTGTTGATCCGCCATTGGCCGAGTTGTCTGTGTATCTCGCCCTGGCGAACAGTTCCAGCCGGTGAAAGATCGCCTGATTTTCGGGGCGGATCAGCGGATACAGCGCTTCCCCGAAAAATTCGTCCAGATCGTATGCTCCGCTGGTCGGAGCGACGGCGACTGACCGGCCAAGCCCGGCCTGCAGGAATGCGTCAGGCGCAAAGCGGCCCTTTTCCTCGCGATGTTCATAACCGAGGTTGAAAGCAAACGGATTGCCGAACAGGTCAAATGGCGAACCGCCGATATTGGCGTTTACCACCCATTGTTCCAGCCTGCTGTGCGCGGCGACATCGCGCAACACATAGTCAAGCGACTCTGCCGATGGCGCGCCTTCGCCGAACAGGTTGAGCGGGCGGCAGGCGGGATCCGCCACCGGCAGTCCGCCAGCTGGCAGGATCGGGGCAGGATCGCAGACGATTGCGCCCGTTCCGTCCCGTGTGACGTTCACCGCGTTGATGAACCGTTGCTGGTCGATCTGCTGATCGTGATCGGTAAAGTCACTGCGTCCGTAAGTGACTGACAACTCGAAATTCAGTGCACGCTTACCCAGCGCCAGTTCACCGTCGAGGCCGAGAACCGTGCGGTAGACCTGGCTGCGCGCATAGCCGGTGGGATCGCCAATATCCGCATTGGCGCGGCTGAGCATGAAGGCGCCATAGCCGTTCGCCAGCAGGAGGTTGCGCGCCTGATCGGCCAGGAACGGATTGGTCACGGGGAAGACCAGCGGCCCGCTCCTGCCCGTGAAGAGCGCGGCGTTGAAATCGGGCTGGTCAACCAGTTGGTCCGCGCGGCCATCGTAGAACAGCCCCTCGGCGAAGATGCGCAGACGCTCGTTCAACTCGTAATCGAACAGAAGGCTGGTGGAAAACCGCCGCAGATCGCTGGTGATCTGGCCATAATCGTTCAGGCGGAAGCCATCGCCGCCGCCCGCAAATGGCCCGGCATAGCGTATACCGCGATCGAACGGCACCAGATTGCCCGCGCGGTCGAACTGCATCGCCCGGTTCAGCGCGCCGCCCACGATCAACCCGCCTTCGGTGAGATAGGGGATGGTGAAATCGCGCACCATCACTGACCCGGGCACCCCGTCATCAGGCCCGGTGTCATAGCCGATCACGGGGTTCAGCCGCCCATCGCCATCCGGTGTCAGCCCGGCGGCATCCAGATTGGGCACTTCACCGATATTGGCGCGATAGAAGCCGCGCCGGTTCTGCTTGACGCCGTCCACCCGGTCATGGCTCAGCGCCAGCGTCAGATGGCCCCGGCCGTCATTGAATGTGCCGCCGTAAAGCACCGCAAGATTGTGGCGAAAATTGTCGCCGCGGTCACTCAGACCCGCCGTGCCGCGCAGTTCCAGCCCGGTGAAATCGCGCCGCAGGCGGATGTTGACGGTGCCCGCGATGGCGTCCGAGCCATAGGCTGGCGCACCGCCGATGCCGACCCGCTCCACCCGGTAGACCAGGATTGCAGGGATGATGTTGAGGTCTACCTGTGTGCCGGGCGCGGCATTGCCGAAAATGGTCGGTACGTTGGAGGAGACTGCGCGCCGGCCGTCAATCAGGGTCAGGGTACGGCTGGAGCCGAGCTTGTAGGCATTGATGAAATTGACGCCCTGGCCGAAACTGTTTTGCACACCGTCAGGCGTCACCGCGCCGCGATAACCCGGTATGGAGTTCAGCGCATCCGCAAGATTCGTTTGCCCGCGCTCGTCCAGATAGGCTTGTGCAATGCTGGTGGTCGGCTCCAGCGTGCCTGCCGCCTCCAGCCTGATCCGCGATCCGGTCACGACAATTTCGGGTTGGACTGTGCGGGCTGAGTCGACATGCCGACCAGCGCAGGGCTCAGTCGCAGAGCATGATGCGGCCCACGCGGTTTCGGCCAATGACGCCATGCCCAGGAAAGCTAGGCCGACGGTCAGGCATCTCCGCTGCCGAACATCTCGCAAGAACGGTCGTTTCACCAATTATGCCCCTTTATCAGCCGTTTAAAGCAGCCGGGAGCATGTCTAGACATTGACCTGGAGCAAATCCATACGACGGTTGAAAATTCTTCGGGATTTTTGACCTCCTGCCCCATTGTATTGCGATGCATTGCGCCCCTTGACCCGGTCCAAACCCAATCCTAGGCCGGTCGCGATTTGCCGAATTTGAGGAGAGCGACGCCGTGACCACTGCCTATATTGTCGATGCATGCCGCACAGCCGGGGGTCGCCGTGGGGGACGCCTTGCAGGCGTGCACCCGGTCGATCTGGCCGCAAAGACGCTGGACGGGCTGATGGATCGGGTCGGCGTCGATCCGGCGGCGGTTGACGATGTCGTGATGGGATGTGTCACGCAGGCGGGTGAGCAGGCGATTCATGTGGGGCGCAATGCCGTGCTGGCGTCCAAACGCCTGCCCCAATCTGTGCCGGCTGTTTCGATTGACCGGCAGTGTGGTTCCTCGCAGCAATCGATTCACTTCGCCGCTCAGGCGGTGATGTCCGGCACGCAGGACATCGTCATCGCAGCCGGGATCGAAAGCATGACGCGTGTGCCGATGCTGTCATCGTCCAGCGTGTTCAAGCAGCAGGGTCTGGGCGATTTTGTTTCCCCGGGGATGAACGAGAACTATCCCGGTTATGTATTCTCCCAGTTCGTTGGTGCGGAAATGGTTGCCGAAAAGCATGGCTTTTCGAAGGATCAGATGGATCACTTCGCGCTGGAAAGCCACCGCCGGGCAAAGGCCGCGACCGAAGCGGGCGCGTTCGACCGGGAAATCGTGCCGATCATGGTCGAAACGGCTGAAGGCATGGTAGAGCACAAGGTCGATGAAGGCATTCGCTTCGATGCCACGCTGGAAGGGATCGCCAGTGTGAAATTGCTGATTGAAGGCGGCAAGATTTCGGCGGCCACCTCAAGCCAGATGTGCGATGGGGCAGCGGCGGTTCTGGTGGTCAGCGAACAGGCGCTGAAGGATCACAACCTTACCCCGCTGGCGCGCATTCACAATCTCACAGTTACTGCGGGTGATCCGGTGATCATGCTGGAGGAACCGCTCTTCGCCACTGATCGCGCGCTGAAGCGGGCTGGACTGAAAATCGGCGATATCGACCTGTTCGAGGTCAACGAAGCCTTCGCCTCGGTGCCCATGGCATGGCTCAAGCATACGGGCGCCGATCCGCATAAGATGAATTCGCTGGGCGGTGCCATCGCGCTTGGCCACCCGCTTGGCGCCACCGGTGCGAAGCTGATGGCGACACTGGCGCATGCCCTGAAGGCGGGCGGCAAGAAGTGGGGCTTGCAGACCATGTGCGAAGGCGGCGGGATCGCCAATGTGACGATCATAGAATCGCTCTGATCCGTTCATGGCCGGGCACTGGCATATAGGGGTTATTGGCGGCTCCGGGCTCTATGACGGGATGGGGCTTGAGGACGCGCAGGAAATTGCCGTCAACAGCCCCTTCGGTGATCCATCCGGTCCAGTCACCACTGGCACGCTCGCCGGGGTGCGTTTCAGCTTTATCCCGCGCCACGGCAAGGGGCATGTGCTGGGGCCGGCAGAGGTGAACTACCGGGCCAATATCGACGTGCTGAAACGCTGCGGTGTCACTGATGTCCTGTCGATTTCGGCAATCGGCTCCTTGCGCGAGGAATTCGGGCCCGGACATTTCGTGGCGGTCGATCAGCTGATTGATCACACGACGGGGCGCGAACGCAGTTATTTCGGGCGCGGGCTGGTCGGCCATGTCAGCCTGGCCGATCCTGTCTGTCAGCGCCTGTCAGGGTTGGCGGCCAAGGCAGCGGCCAAGGCCGGGGCCACGGTGCACAAGGGCTGCTGCTATATCGCGATCGATGGTCCGCAGTTCTCCACCCGTGCGGAAAGCCAGCTTTACCGCCAATGGGGCGCGGATGTGATCGGGATGACGGCGATGCCCGAAGCGCGCCTGGCGCGTGAGGCAGAGCTGCCTTACGCCATTCTGGCGATGGTCACCGATTACGATTGCTGGCGGTCGAGCGAGAAGGGTGTCGAGGCCGCGGATGTAATGGCCGTGATGCATGCCAATGCCGACATGGCGAAGCGTACGCTGGGCAAGCTTGCCGGGCTGTTGGCCGCTGAACGCAAGCCTTCGCCTTTCGATACTGCGCTGGACGGCGCATTTGTGACGGCGGAGGCGGATCGCGATCCTGCGGCACTGGCCCGGCTTGATGCCGTGGCGAGGCGGTTCATTTCGCTGAAGTGAACCCGCCTCGCTGATACGGCACTGAAGTTTTGCGCACCGCGCTGAGCAGTTTCACGTCGCCACCACCCATCGCGCCGAGGGCAAACAGGCCCGCAAGCACAACAAAGGTTGCCAGCGCCATGCCGATCTGGATTGGAACATCCGGCCACAGGCCCAGCCCGCTGGCCAGCCAGAACAGCGGCGCGCCTGCGGCGATCGCGATGTTCAGCCAATTGTCGATCTGGCGCCGCCTGATGTCCGTGAATGCGGCCACGATCAGTGCCAGCGCCAGTGCGCCAAGCATGAAGTCGTGGAAAAATCCGTTCTGCATTGATAGCCCCCCGGCATTACCGATGGGCTAGTGGTAATCCCCATGGCTTACCAAAAAGTAACCAAGCGCAGGAGGACGGTATTATCCAAGCAGATCAGCCGCTGAGCGCCAACCCGCCGGGCCGGGTCATTCCCTCCGGCGCGCGCGAGGGGCAATGGCACGCGGCTGACGGACAACCGATCCGCCGGATCGACATAGCCGCCTCGCATGCCCCGCCGCACGGATCGCTGCTGTTCCTGCCGGGGCGAGGGGATTTCTACGAGAAATACCTTGAGACCCTCGATCACTGGGCGGGGACCGGCTGGCAGGTGACGGCGCTTGACTGGCGCGGGCAGGCCGGATCGGGCCGGCTGGGCAAGGATGATGTGACCGGCCACGTTCGTGATTTCAGCTTGTGGCTGAATGATCTTGCCGCCTTCTGGCGCGAATGGGAGGAGGCCACGCCCGGTCCGCATATTCTGGCCGGCCATTCAATGGGCGGGCATCTGGTGCTGCGCGCGGCGGCCGAAGGGCTGGTTGAACCGGATGCCCTGATCCTGTCCGCACCAATGCTGGGTTTTACCGCCAGGTTCCTGCCCGCGGCCATGCTTCATGCAGCGGCACGAGTAATGACGATGATCGGCGATCCGGCGCGGCCCGCCTGGAAATGGAGTGAAAAGCCAGGCGAGTTGCCGACAGATCGTATTGCCCTGCTGACTCACGATCAGCAGCGCTACGACGATGAATTGTGGTGGCGCGCGCAACGTCCCCAACTGATCATGGGGCCGGGGAGCTGGGGCTGGGTGGAGCGTGCCTATGCTTCGATGCGCGGCCTTTTCCGCCCCGGCGTTCTGGAAGGCGTCAGGCTGCCCGTGCTGATGCTTGGCAGCAGCGCGGACGGGCTGGTCGATTTCGGCGCGATGCAACAGGCTGCAGCGCGCCTGCCCGATTGCAGCTTCGTGACGTTTGGCCCCGAAGCGCGGCATGAAATCCTGCGCGAGGAGGACGCGGTGCGCAATCGCGCGCTTGATGCGGTTGATCGCTTCCTCGACGGAATCACAGCGCAGGGCGCGCAGTCGGCATGAGCGAAACATTCGACATTGCGATCGTGGGCGCGGGGATCGCCGGGGCAAGCCTTGCTGCCGAACTGGCTGGGCATGCGCGGGTGGCGCTGATGGAGGCGGAAGATCAGCCGGGCTATCATACCACGGGCCGGTCCGCCGCGTTCTGGGCGGAAACTTATGGCGGACCGATGATACAGCCGCTGACCAGCGCATCGGGTCCGTGGCTTATGGAACACGGATTTCTGGGCGCTCGCGGCGGGCTGACCATCGCGCGGGCGGATCAGATCGTCCTGCTTGACCGGTTCGAGGCGGCGTTTGCCGACAGCGGGGTCCACCTCGAACGCTGGGGACGGGCGCGGATGGAAGCGACGGTTCCGGGCTTGCAGCCCGACTGGGTCGCGGCTGTCTATGAGCCAGACAGCAAGGATATCGATGTCGGTGGGGTCTTTGGCCATTACCTTGGCGCGGCGCGGCGCGGCGGGATAGAATTGCTGACCCGCGCGCGGCTGGCGGGCGCAGAGCGCGCTGGCGGCCAATGGCTGCTTGCACTGGACGACGGGCGGCGCTTGTCGTGTGGGCTGCTGGTCAATGCGGCGGGCGCCTGGGCGGATGAGGTTGCGCAAATGGCCGGTCTTGAACCTGTCGGCATTCAGCCGCTGCGCCGCACCATGGCCCAGCTGCGTACGCGACCCGCCGCTGATTCCGCGATGCCACTGGTGCTGGACGCTGCTGCCACTTTCTATTTCAAGCCCGAAAGCGGGCGGGTCTGGCTGACCCCGCATGATGAGACGCCCAGTCCGCCCTGCGATGCGGCGCCCGAAGAACTGGACATTGCCATCGCCATCGACCGGTTTCAGGGCGCGGTCGACTGGGCCGTGGAGGCGGTCGAGCGCAAATGGGCGGGTTTGCGCAGCTTCGCCCCCGATCGCCTGCCGGTTTACGGTTTTGAACGCGATATGCCCGAATTTTTCTGGTTTGCGGGGCAGGGGGGCTTTGGCATACAAACCGCGCCAGCCGCCGCCCGGCTGGCCGCACAGCTGATCCTGAGGCATGAGGCCGATACGCTGACCGCCGGGCTGGACAGCTCGCTTTACGCCCCGTCGCGCTTTCGATAGGAAATGCGTTGCCGGACGAGGACATGATCTGTCCCGGCGCTGGATCTGGAGGAAAGAATGGCGCACAAGTTCGAAATCTACAAGGACAAGGCGGGCGAGTTCCGCGTACGTTTCAAGTATAATTCGGAGATCATGTTTTCGACCGAAGGCTATGCCTCCAAGGCCAGCGCGCAGAACGCGATCGATTCGATCAAGAAGAACGGTCCCGACGCGCCGGTCGAAGACAACAGCTGACCCTAGCCGCTGCGCGCCGCCTCTGCCGCATCGCTGGCAAGGCGGTCCACGCGCTCGTTTTCGGGGTGGCCGTTGTGGCCTTTCACCCAGACCCATTCGATCTGGTGTTTTTGCGTGACCTCGATCAGGTCATGCCATAATTCCGCATTCTGCACCGGCTTCTTGCTGGCAGTCTTCCAGCCATTGCGCTTCCAGCCATGGACCCAGCGGGTGATGCCTTCCATCACATATTTGCTGTCAGTATGCAGTGTGACTTTGCAGGGTTGAATCAGCGCTTCCAGCGCACGGATCGCGGCGGTCAGTTCCATCCGGTTGTTCGTGGTTTGCGGGTCGGAGCCGGACAGTTCCTTCTCATGCTTGCCCATGCGCAGCAGTGCCCCCCAGCCGCCAGGGCCGGGATTGCCCTTGCAGGCACCGTCAGTGAAGATTTCAACGTGTTTCATGCAATCGGGTTCAAAACTATCCGGCAAAAGCGAACTCCGCATTATCCCTGTAAAAGCGCAGGCGGCGCGCGAAGGCCATCGGATCCTTGCGGGTCACCAGCGCATCGCCTGGCGTGTGCAGCCAGTCATAAGCGCGGGTGGCGAGAAAACGCATTGCCGCGCCTCGCGCCAGAATGGGCAGCGCGGCCCGTTCATCCCCGGAGAGTGGGCGGGCCGTCTCATATCCGGCGAGCAGAGCGGCGGCAATGTCCGGCTGAAAATTGCGACCATCCGCATCGAAGCACCAGGCCGCGTGAGTCACCGCCAGATCATAGGCGGTGATGTCATTGCAGGCGAAGTAGAAATCGATCAGCCCGCTCACCTCATTGCCCAGCATCAGCACATTGTCGGGAAACAGATCGGCGTGAATGACGCTGCGCGGCAAGTCTTCCGGCCAGTGCGCGGCCAGAAAGGCCTGTTCCGCATCGACCAGCAGTGGCAGGTCAGGATCGATCCGGGCCAGCTGTTCCGACCCGCAGGCATCGAGCAGCGCCTTCCATCCCGTCAGCCCCAGCCCGTTTGCGCGCTGGCCCGAGAAATCCGCGGAAGCGAGATGGATTGAGCCAAGCGCGGCACCCACCGCGCGGGCCTGTGCCGGGCTGGGCCGGTCAATCGAGACTCCGGGCAGGAATTCGATCAGGGCGACCGCCTTGTCCCCGATCATGCGGAAGGGTGCGCCCGCGCGATCGTGAATCGTGCGTGGCACCGGACAGGCTTTTTCGGCCAGGTGATCCAGCAGCCCCAGGAAGAACGGCAGGTCGGACAATTCCGTGCGGCTTTCATACATGGTCAGGATAAAGCGATCGCGGTCGGTTTCGATCAGCCAGTTGCTGTTGGAGACGCCCTCGGCGATGCCTTTCGCCGACACCAGCCGACCAGCGTCGTAATGGCTGATCAGTTCGGCCAGCTCGTCCGCGCCCAGATGCGTGTACACCGCCATTCAGCGCTGCGCTTTCATTCGGTCAGCTGCCGGGGCAATTTGAAGCGCATGTTCTCCTCGGCGCTGACAAAGGTGCGTTCCTCAACTTCGCGCCATTGGCCCAGCCGCACGATGACTTCGCGCACGAGTTCTCCCGGGGCCGATGCGCCGGCGGTCAGACCCAGGGTTCCCACCCCGTCAAGCCAGCCTTCTTCAATCTCCTCGGCACGCTGAATCAGCCGCGCGTCCGTGCCGCAGCGCTGTGCCACTTCAACCAGCCGCAGCGAGTTGGAACTGTTCGGCGCGCCAATCACCAGCACCAGATCGCATGATGGCGCAATGGCCTTCACCGCCGCCTGACGGTTGGAGGTGGCATAGCAGATGTCTTCCGCCTTGGGGCCGTTGATCGCCGGAAAGCGGCCGTGCAGCGCGGCGATAATCTGCGCCGTGTCATCCACCGAAAGCGTGGTCTGCGTCAGATAGGCCAGTTCTGCCCCATCGGGAAAATCCAGCGCTTCGACATCGGCCGCGGTTTCGACCAGCGTGATCGTGCCTTCGGGCACCTGGCCCAGCGTGCCGATCACTTCGGGATGGCCGCGATGGCCGACGAAGATGATATGCCGCCCCGCCTCGATCTGCCGTTCGGCCTGACGATGCACTTTGCTGACCAGTGGACAGGTCGCGTCAAGATAATCGAGACCGCGCGCCTCGGCTCGGGCGGGCACGGATTTGGGAACGCCATGCGCGCTGAATACCACCGGCACGCCATCGGGCACCTGGTCCAGTTCTTCCACGAAAACGGCGCCCTTGGCCCGCAACCCGTCGACCACGAAGCGGTTGTGGACGATTTCATGCCGGACATAGACCGGCGCGCCATAGCGTTCGAGCGCAAGTTCGACGATCTCGATTGCCCGGTCCACGCCCGCGCAAAAGCCGCGCGGCGCGGCCACCAGCACGCACAGGGGCAAACGGCCAGCCGCGCTGGCCCGGTCCGTTGGAAAGGGGGCGTTCATGATCCTGCCTCTAGCGGCAGAAGGCGGCAGACGAAAGGGCGTGTGTCGCACGGAATGCGCTTTGCGCCCGCAGACCCGTTGCGCTTTTGCGGCGCAGGCCTTAGGGCTGGCGCCGTTCCCTAGGACGAGGATTGACGATGACCGCTCGCTTTCGCCGTTTCGCCCCGGTTGCCCTGGCTACCTTGCTTGCCGTCGGGCTGTCCGGTTGCCGGTCGAAGGGCGATATTGTCATCGAACAGGGCGTGGGGATCACCGCGCTGCGCACCGTGTGTCCTGCAGTGGGGATTCCCGATTACACCGGGGACATCACATTGTTTTCCTCGCAGGGCCGGACGATCAGCGACATGGCTATGACCGCCGCGATCACCAATGTGCGCGGCAGTTGCGATGATACGGGTGCGCAGGTCTATTCGGTGGCCAGTTTCGATGTCGTCGCCCGCCGCAACGATACGCGCGGTGCCTGGAAAGTGACGCTGCCCTATTTCTCCACGGTTGTGCGCGGCGAAAAGGCGGTGGTCGCCAAACGGATCGGCACCGTGACGCTGGATTTTGCGCCGGGCCAGGAACGCGCCCAGGCCAGCGCTCAGGCCGGTGCCTATATTGACCGCGCCGAAGCGACCCTGCCTGAGGACATCCGCAAGCGAATCACGCGCAAGCGCAAGTCGGGCGATGACGATGCCGCAATCGATCCGCTGAACGAACCCGATGTGAAGGCGGCGGTTGCCCGCGCCAGTTTTGAACTGCTGGTCGGCTTCCAGCTGACGAAGGACCAGCTGGCCTATAACGTCACGCGCTGATCGCCGCTCTTTCCCCGACGCGCCAAACCCGCTAGGCGCGCGGGCCATGTCCCAGTCCCAAATGCCACAAGCCGCAACCCTCTATGCCGCGTTCACCGCGAAGCTGGACGCTGTGCTCGAAACCCTGACGGGCGAAGGCGTTCTGCCTTCCGACGCCAATCGCTCTGCGGTGACGGTCGAACCGCCGCGCGATGCGTCGCACGGCGACCTGTCGACGAACGCTGCCATGGTGCTGGCCAAGCAGGCGAAGGCGAACCCGCGCGCGCTGGCGGAGCAGATCGCGGCGCAGCTGTTGCGAGACCCGCTCGTCGCCCAGGCTGACATCGCGGGGCCGGGGTTCATCAACCTGCGGCTCGAACCCTTGGCCTGGCTGAACGAGATCCAGGCAATTGCTGGCCTCGGAGCGGATTATGGGCGGTCAGCGATGGGCGCAGGCAGCACGGTCAATGTCGAATATGTTTCCGCCAATCCGACCGGGCCGATGCACATGGGCCATTGCCGCGGCGCGGTGGTGGGCGATGCGCTGGCCAGCCTGCTCGAATATGCCGGTCACAAGGTCATCCGCGAATATTACGTCAACGACGCCGGGGCGCAGGTGCAGGTGCTCGCCCGTTCGGTGCACATGCGTTACCGCGAGGCGCTGGGCGAAGACATCGGTGAAATTCCCGAAGGGCTTTATCCCGGTGCCTATCTCGCGCCCACTGGCCACCGTTTGGCGACGCATTATGGCAGCAGGTTCCTGAACGCGCCCGAAGCTGAATGGCTGGACCTGTTCAGGACCGAAGCGGTTGCGGACATGATGGCCATGATTCGCGCGGATCTGGCGCTGCTGGGCATCGCGCATGACGTATTTTCGTCCGAAGCCGAACTGCAGGCGGCAGGCAAGCCGGAAGAAGCCGAAAAATGGCTGCGCCAGCACGATCTTGTCTATGACGGCATGCTGGAAGCGCCCAAGGGCAAGACCCCGGAAGACTGGGAGCCGGTGGAACTGCCGCTGTTCCGTTCGACCCGTTTCGGCGACGATCAGGACCGGCCAATCCGCAAGAGCGATGGCAACTGGACCTATTTCGGGGCTGATCTGGCCTATCATTTCCAGAAGGCGGAAAGCGCCGATGCGCTGGTCGATATCTGGGGCGCTGACCATGCCGGCACGGTCAAGCGGATCAAGGCGGCGGTTGCCGCGCTGACGCAGGGGGCGGGGCGGCAAATCCCGTTCGAGGTCAAGCTGGTGCAGATGGTGCAATTGCTGCGCGATGGCGAACCGGTGAAGATGTCGAAGCGCGCGGGCACCTTCGTGACCCTGGCCGATGTGGTGCGCGAAGTGGGCAAGGACGTGGTCCGTTTCACCATGCTCACCCGCAAGCCTGAAGCGCAGATGGATTTCGATTTTGCCAAGGTCGTGGAAGCAAGCAAGGACAATCCGGTATTCTACGTCCATTATGCGCATGCCCGCATCCGATCGACCTTGCGCAAGGGAGCGGAGGCAGGGCTGGCGCCGAAAGACGGCGATCTGGCGCTGCTGGGTGAGGAAGAGCTGGGACTGGTGAAGATCGCCGCACAATTCCCGCGCATGGTCGAAGCCGCCGCTACTGCGCGCGAACCGCACCGGATCGCGTTCTTCCTGCACGAACTGGCTGCCGCGTTCCATGCCTACTGGAATTTGGGCAATGACAATCCGCGCAAGCGCTTTATTCTGGAAGACGATCCCGAATTAACCAATGTGAGGCTATTTCTTGCTACCCAGATCGGACAAGTGTTGAAAAACGGCCTTGCCCTGCTGGGGGTGGAGGCGGTTGAGGAGCTCTAGGTATGACCGGCTTTGAGGGTGATGGCCGCGATGGCGCGAATGCGCCGTTTGACGACGATGACGCCTGGGACGGCGATGAACTGGAGAATGAGGGGCAGCTTGCCCTCGACGATGACGACGGGCAGTTGCCCTGGCTCGAATCCGCTGACGACGATGAAACGGACGAAGGTGTCGACACCGCGCGGATCGTCTGGTTCGCGCTGATCGGCGTTGTTTCGCTGGCGCTGATCGTCGGCCTGATCTGGTGGTTGGGCAATCGCAGGTCGGATTCCGAACTGGTCGCTGACGGTTCCACTATCGAAGCGCCTTCCGAGCCGTTCAAGACCAGGCCCGACGATCCGGGCGGCAAGGAATTTGCCGGGACGGGCGACACCAGCTTCAAGGTTGGAGAAGGACAGGAACCGGAGGCGCGGCTGGCAACAGACACGCCCCCCCCGGCGGCCATTGCCGGCCCGTCGCCCATTCCTGGCCCTTCGATCGACCGCGAACAGGCCGGCAGCCCGGCCTCCGGTGAGGCAGCGGCCAGCGGCGGGGCGGCGGTGCAGGTTGGCGCCTATTCCTCGCGGGAACGTGCGCAGGAGGGATGGAACACGCTTTCTGCGCGGCACGATGCGCTGAAAGGAGTCAAATACCGGATCGTCGAAGGACAGGCTGACATTGGCAAGGTCTATCGTCTCCAGGCGGTGACGGGCAGCGCGTCAGGGGCAGACCAGCTCTGCGCCAGCCTGAAGGCGCAGGGCGCCGCCTGCCAGGTCAAACGCTAGGGCGGGAGCCCTTGGCGGGGTAATCCACAATCACTGGGGGGTCTGGTGCTTGCCACCCCCAACATTTCCTGCGATTCTCCCCCGATGACACCCGCGATTTTCGGGATATCTGGCCTTGCGCTGACCGCTGACGAGCGGGCCTTTTTCCGTGACTGCGATCCGGCGGGCTACATCCTTTTTGCCCGCAATTGCGAAAATCGGCAGCAGTTGCGCGCCCTGACTGACGATCTTCGCAATATTCACGGGCGTGACCAGCTGTTTATCTGCATCGATCAGGAAGGCGGGCGGGTTGCCCGCATGAAGCAGCCCGAATGGCTGGCTTTTCCGCCGGGGGAGCGGTTTGACCAGCTGTATGACGTGGCCCCGGCCAGCGCGATCGAGGCGGCGCGCGCCAATGCGGAGGCGCTGGGGCTGGATCTGGCCGAGGTGGGCATAACCGTGGATTGCCTGCCGCTGCTCGATGTCCGGCAGCAGGGCGCGCATGACGTGATCGGCGATCGGGCGCTGGGGTCCGAACCGCTGCGGGTGGCGGCGCTGGGCCGGGCGGTGCTGGACGGGCTGGCCCGGGCCGGGGTTGCCGGCATCGTAAAGCATGTGCCCGGCCATGGCCGTTCGAGCGCTGACAGCCACAAGCAGCTACCCATCGTTACCGCCAGCGAGGCAGAGCTGGAAAGCGATATTGCCCCGTTCCGGGCATTGGCGGATTCCCCCGCGGCGATGACCGCGCATATCGTCTATACTGCCTGGGATGCGGCTCATCCCGCCACGCAATCCCCATTCGTGATTGAACAGATCATTCGCCAGCGGATCGGCTTTTCCGGCCTGCTTCTGTCCGATGATCTGGATATGGAGGCGCTGTCCGGCTCCGTCCCCGAACGCGCGGCCAGGGCGATTGCGGCGGGCTGCGATCTGGCGCTCAACTGCTGGGCGAAGATGGATGACATGACCGGTATCGCGGCTGCGTTGCCGTCGCTTGGCGTGCAAGGCGCTGAACGGCTGGCGCGTGCGCTGGCCGGTACATGCATTCAGGCTGACATGGCCCGGCAGGCCGATCTGCTGGCCCGGCGCGATGCGCTGCTGGCGCTGGCAAGGGCTGCGGCATGAACGCGGACGAAGCGTTCCTGTTCGCTCCCGCCGATGTGCGGCAGGAAGAAGACGGTTGGGAAGGCCCGGCCGCCGCGCCGGGCGATGACAGTGCGCTCTACCTGGAACTTGATGGCTGGGAAGGGCCGCTGGACCTCCTGCTGGACCTTGCCCGCCGCCAGAAGGTGGATCTCAAGGCCATATCCATCCTCGCGCTGGTCGATCAGTACATCGCCTATATCGAGCGGGCGGAATCGTTGCGGCTGGAAATCGCCGCAGATTATCTGGTGATGGCCGCATGGCTGGCCTATCTCAAATCGGCGTTGCTTCTCCCGAAAGAGGAACAGGAAGACCCAAGCCCCGAAGAACTGTCGCTGCGCCTGCAATTGCGCCTGCAGCGGCTGGGCGCGATGCGCGAGGCGGCGGCGCGGCTGATGGCACGTGACCGGCTGGGGCGCGACGTGTTTCGCCGGGGGGCGCCCGAAGGCCTGCGGATCGACCGGGTCAATGCCTGGCAATGCGCGTGGTTCGATCTTGTCCGCGCATACGGCCAGGTCAACGCGCGCACCGCACCTGCCATTCATATGGTGCGCGAACGGCCGGTGATGACGCTGGAAAGCGCGATCAGCCGCGTGTCCGCCATGCTGGGCGTCACGCTGGACTGGATGGTGCTGGAAGATTTCCTGCCCCCGCACGCCGATGGGCGGCTGCGCCGGTCTGCGCTGGCGTCCAGTTTCGTTGCCGCGCTGGAACTGGCGCGGCTCGGCAAGGCGGAAATTGCGCAGGACGCGATTTTCGGCCCGCTGCGCTTGCGGCGCGTCGCGTCATGACTGATGGAGCGGCAGATGATCTGGTGCGGGCGGTCGAAGCGGCCCTGTTCGCGGCCGAGGAACCGATGACGGCGGAGGCGCTGTCCACGCATCTGGGCGGGGCCGATGTGCGCCCCGCGCTCAGCCAGCTGGCCGATCATTACCGGGGGCGGGGAGTGGAACTGGTGGAGCGCGGCCGCCGGTGGCACTTCCAGACCGCGCCCGATCTGGCGCATCTGCTGCGGCGGGAACGGGAACAGGTCCGCCGCCTGTCCCGCGCGGCAACCGAAGTGCTGGCGATCATCGCCTATCACGAACCGGTCAGCCGGGCGGAGATTGAATCCATTCGCGGTGTTCAGACTTCCGGCGGCACGCTCGACGTGTTGATGGAGGCGGGCTGGGTGCGTGTGGCAGGGCGGCGCGAGGTGCCTGGACGGCCGGTGATCTATGCTACCACACCTGAATTTCTTGCACATTTCGGCTTGCAATCGCGCCGCGAATTGCCGGGAATTGACGAACTGCGCGCCGCCGGGCTGCTCGATCCCGTCGAGGACGCGTTCGAGGCTGCGGTGGCAGAACCGGAAGAATCCCCCGACCCACTGGCAAGCGCGAGCGAAAGCGCCTAGATAGGTAGCTGCAAGGTCGGCGGACCAGCTTTCGGAGTAGGTAAAATGGGTTTTGGTTCCATCTGGCACTGGGTGATCGTGCTGCTGGTCGTGCTGGTGTTGTTCGGGCGCGGGCGCGTGTCGGAAATCATGGGTGATTTCGGCAAGGGCATCAAGAGCTTCAAGGAAGGCATGAACGAGGGTGAAAAGCCCGCCGCTCCGCCGGCTCAGATCGACGCCAAACCAGCCGAAGACGCAACCCCCGGCACGACGAACGACAGCAGCAAGACGTCCTGACCCACCCTTCGCGTCCCTGGAAGGCGCCGCACCATGTTTGATATCGGCGCGTCCGAACTGCTCTTGATCGTCATCGTGGCGATCGTGGTCATCGGCCCCAAGGACATGCCCATGGCAATCCGGGCGATTGGCCGCTGGGTTGGCAAGGCGCGGCGCATTTCGGGTCATTTCCGCTCTGGCATCGAAACCATGATCCGCGAGGCGGAGATGGAGGAGATGGAACGGGAGTGGAAAGAAAGGAACGCGCAGATCATGAACCAGCATCCGGACGCGGTGACGGAGGAAGAGCAAGCTGCACAGCCGCCCGCCGGTTCGGAATCGCGCGCCGGACCACAGCCGTCCGATCCCGCAGCCCCGCCTCGGGAAGGGGCATAAGGGGCGCGCAATGGTACTGAAAATCAAGGAAATCGACGAAATCCAGGCGCCGTTGCTCGATCATCTGATCGAGTTGCGCACGCGGTTGGTGCGCAGCGTGATTGCACTGGCGGTCGCTTTCTTTGTCTGCCTCTATTTCTCGGAAGATATTTTCAGCTTTCTGGTCCAGCCGCTGACGCAGGCCTTCCCGCAGGGCGAAGGCCGCCTGATCTACACCAAGCTATACGAAGCCTTCTTCGTGGAGATCAAGGTGGCGCTGTTCGCGGCCTTCTTCGTCAGCTTCCCGATCATCGCCAACCAGTTGTGGGCCTTCGTTGCGCCGGGCCTTTACGCCAAGGAAAAGAAAGCGCTGCTGCCCTTTCTGGTAGCTACACCAGTGCTGTTCGTGGCCGGGGCTTCGCTGGCATATTTCGTGGTCATGCCCACTGCGTTCAAATGGTTCATCGGGTTCCAGGGGACGCGCGGCGGGTTGAAGCTCGAAGCGCTCCCGGGCACTGGCGACTACCTGGACCTGGTGATGCAGTTCATTCTCGCCTTTGGGATCAGCTTCCTGCTGCCGGTGCTGCTGCTGTTGCTGAACCGGGCCGGGATCGTTTCGCGCGCGCAGATGGCCGCTGCGCGCCGTTATGCAATCGTTGCAATCTTCATTGTGGCTGCCATCGCCACGCCGCCGGATGTGATTTCCCAACTGATGCTGGCAACCCCGCTGATCCTGTTGTTCGAGGGCTCGCTGCTGCTCATGTGGCTTACCGAGCGGCGGCGCGCGAAAGAGCCGGTGACGGATGAAGGCGCGCCGGATCAAGCTGGAACGCAGGTGGAATAGGCTACCAGCCGGGCATTTTCTCGCCGAAGGGGAGCAGCGTGTCCTGGGCCTGTTCCTGCCCAGCTTCGTATACCTTGCGCCCGCTGACCCAGGTTTCCAGGACAGCCATAGCGCGCAGTTCTGCAGGTGTGGCCAGCAGCGGGTCGCGGTCCACCATCACGAAATCTGCCGCTTCACCCGCCACGAGCCGACCGAAACGTCCTTCGCCATGACCGGCGCGCGCGCCATTGACGGTGAGCGCGGCAAACGCCGCCTCGCGGGTCAGGCGCTGCTCCGGTTGCCAGCCGCCATACGGCTGGCCTTGCGCATCCTCGCGGCTGATTGCGGTCGCAAGGCTTTGCAGGGGCGGTTGAATTGTCGCACCGGGGCCGGAACCGAAGACCGGTTGCACTCCGGCACTGACGGCGCTTTGCCAGGGCTGAACATTGGGCCAGAGTTGCGGGGCAAGCGCCGTTTGCGCGCGTGCCATATCTGCTGCCAGCCTGCCGGGCCGAAATGACAGGGCCGAACTGTGGCCGGCGGCCCGGGCGAGCGTTTCCGGATCGGCCAGCTGCACGCTCTCGATCCGCCAGCGCCGGTCGCCCTGATAGGTCAGCGACACTTCATCCAGTGCACCCAACACGCTGGCCAGCGCGGCATCGCCATGCGCCACCACCGCGATCTGGAAATTGTCAATTGCCGCACGGCTCATCAGATTGCGCAATTGCGTGTCATTGAGCCGGGGCGTTCCGACCGACCCGTTCAGCAAGGCCGCGCCATCTTCCAGCGATCCATCCAGATCGATGCGCAGGCCGTTGAAGCGCAGACGATCGCCATAGAGCCACGGGGTAGGGCCGGGACCACCGATCAGGCTCATCGCGGCGACATCGGGGGCATAGGCCATGATCCGCAGATAGAGCCGGCCGGCGTCGCCCGCGCGGCGATAAGTCTGCCAGTCTTCGATCGTCGTCGTCATGTCAGCCACGGCGGTGATACCCAACGCGGCCAGCGCCGACTGGGCCTTGGCGAGAGCGATGTCCTGATCTTCAGGGCGCGGTGGCGGCAGTCCGTCAGTCTTGCCGCCGGTCAGTTCGGCAAGTCCGATCATCATCAGATCAATATGGGAATCGACAAAACCGGGCAGCACCGTGCGACCCCGGCCGTCGATGACGTAAGCAGGCTTCTTCGGGCGCTTGTCCTTGCCCGTCAGAACCTCGGTGATGCGCCCGTCATCGCCGATCACCAGCCCGCTGAACTGGACCAGCCGCCCATCGGCATCCAGCGTCAGCCCGGCGATATTGTCGAGCAGGGTTTCGGCCCGCAGCGGCTGCGGCATCATGATGCCCGCGACCAGCAGTGCGAGCGCAATCAGGGCCGTCCGGGCGCCGGCCAGGGTGGTGCGGGAGGATTCGCTATGCATGGCGCGCTGTGTAGCGGCTTTTGCGCGCTTGCAAATGCCTGGATGCGGGGGCGAAACGCTGTTCCCCTTGCCGCCGCTTTGGTCTAGGGGCCGTCGGTCATGACCCAACCAACCAGCCAGAACGCCGTTGCAGACGATATGCCCCGGCTGACGATCGACGATATTCGCGCCGCCGCCGCCCGGTTGAAAGGCGCAATCGTGCGCACGCCCACTCTGCGCAGCCACACATTGTCGCAGATTACCGGGGCCAATATATTTCTGAAATTCGAAAACCACCAGTTCACCGCCGCTTACAAGGAACGCGGCGCGCTTAATGCGCTGCTGCTGATGAATGAGGAACAACGCGCGCGCGGAGTGATCGCCGCATCGGCGGGCAATCATTCGCAGGGCGTTTCCTATCACGGCACCCGGCTGGGCGTGCCGGTGACGATCGTGATGCCGCGTACCACCCCGCATGTGAAAATCATGCAGACCGAAAGCGTGGGCGGCAAGGTGATCCTGGAGGGCGAGAATTACGATCAGGCCTATGCTCATGCGCGCAGGCTGGAGACCGAACTGGGGCTGACCTTCATTCATCCTTTCGATGATCCGGTGGTGGCGGCGGGACAGGGAACGGTCGCGCTTGAAATGCTGGAAGATGTGCCCCAGATCGATACGCTGGCCATTCCGGTAGGGGGAGGTGGCCTGGCCACGGGCATGGGCACTGCCGCGCGCGCGATCAACCCGTCCATAAAGCTGATCGGGGTGGAAGCGGAACTGTTCCCGTCCATGTACAACCGGCTCAAGGGTACCAGCCTGCCATGCGGGGGCGATACGCTGGCCGAAGGCATCGCCGTGTTCGAACCGGGCGAATACACCAGCCGTGCGCTGGCACAGTTGCTGGACGATTTCCTGCTGGTGGACGAACCGGCGCTGGAAACGGCGCTGGCGCTGTTGTTGCAGATCGAAAAGACGGTGGTTGAAGGGGCAGGGGCTGCAGGGCTCGCCGCGGTGATGAACAATCGCGAGGTGTTTGCCGGACGCAATGTCGGCATCGTGCTGTGCGGGGGCAATATCGACACCCGCCTGCTGGCCAATGTGCTGCTGCGCGATCTGGCACGACAGGGGCGGCTGGCGCGGCTGCGCATCTTCCTGCAGGACCGGCCCGGATCGCTCTATCATGCGATGCACGAATTCAACGCGCATAACGTCAACATCATCGAGATTTCGCACCAGCGCATCTTCACCACCCTGCCCGCCAAGGGGCTGGTCACGGATATCGAATGCGAGGCGCGTGATCGTGAACAGCTGGATTCGCTGATTCATGCACTGCGGGCCAAGGGCTACACGGTCAGCCAGGTCGAATTGAACTGATCGGCGCGCGCAGGGCACGTTCCGTGCCTGTGCTGTGCAAAATCATACTTTGTTAACCGCGTTTCGTGGTTAATTATCTTTCAACGCGCCCCCCGACCATGCATAGTGCCGCTTCATCGGATGGCATAAACCGTATTTGGAAAGAGGCTGCGCCAGGCTCGTGACGGCACCTATCAGATTTCCCCGTTTTTATGTGACCAGCCCGTCACCATGCCCTTATTTGCCTGGGCGCATGGAACGCAAGGTGTTCACGGAACTGCGTGGAAGCGATGCGGATGGCCTTAACGATGCGCTCAGCCGGATCGGGTTTCGCCGCAGCCAGACCGTCGCGTACCGGCCCAGTTGCGCGGATTGCAACGCTTGCGTTTCCGTGCGGGTCGTGGCGGATGAATTCCGTGCCTCCAGCACGCAGCGCCGGATTGAACGGCGCAATGCCGATCTCGTCGCCACCGAATGCAAACCCTGGGCGACATCGGAACAGTTCGAACTGCTTCAGCGCTATCTCGATGCGCGTCATCCGGGCGGTGGCATGGCGTCGATGGATGAGATGGACTTTGCGGACATGGTGGAACACACCCCTGTCACCAGCCATGTCATCGAATATCGCGAACCGTCCACGGGAACCCGCCCGGGCAAGCTGGTCGGCGCCTGTTTGACTGACCGGCAGGGTGACGGGCTGTCCATGATCTACAGTTTTTACGATCCTGACCATGGAAGCCGCGCCGGTCTTGGCAATTATATTATCCTCGATCACATCAGGCGTGCGCTGCAGGGCGGTCTTCCCTATGTCTATCTCGGCTATTGGGTCGAAGGTTCGCCGCGCATGCAGTACAAGATCCGCTATCGGCTCATGGAACGTCTGGGGCCGGAAGGTTGGGTTGCTTTCAGTGACGCGGAACAGAAGACGCTTATTGACCATGCTGCGCGCGCTGCCCGCCCCGAAGGAATCCTGGACGGCAGCGGCAAGGACGGCGTTCCGGGCGGGCAAGGCCAGTATCAGTTTCAGGACTGACCTGTGGCGGCCCGCGCTGGCCGCGATTTTTCTTTCATGTACCGCACTTGCCGGCAAAGCCGTACAGGCGCAGCAGAGGTCGGCACCCGCTTCGCTTGAAGAGCTGATCCCCGATGCGGCGGTTGAAAATCCCGAAGGCTGGGCGGGCGGCCAGACCGTTGCCGATACGGGCGAAAGCACCGTCCCCGTGCCCGATGCTGCGCTGGATGAAGGCACGGACATTGCGTTGCCCTGGCCGGACGAGGTGGATTTGCCACCCGTCGAAACGCTGGAACCCGATCCCGGCTTCCGCTTTGCCGAAGAAGGCTTCGATCCGCCGCCGGTGCAGGATACCGGCAAGGAGGTCAGGCTGTCATCCGAACTCACGCTGGTATTTCCCCCGTCGGACGAGGAATTTCCGGTCCGCAAGGAATTCACCAGCCGGTTCGAGGCGCTGTCCGTGGTCGAAGGGCTGGAAGGGGTGCGTGACAATATCGCGCTGCTGTCCACCCGCGCGCGGCAGGATGAAGCGCTGCTAGACCGGCTGTTGCGCAATTACGGCTATTATGACGGACAGATCCTGCGCAGCCTTGGCGGTTTGCAGCCGGGCGAGGATCAAGCCGCCGCAAAGGCCAGTGTGCGCTTCGATATCGCACCTGGCCCGCTCTATCGTTTCGGCACCATCGAGCTTGGCGCGCTGGACACCGCGCCCGATTACGAAGCATTGCGGCGCAGTTTCGAGATCCAGCCCGGTGACCCCCTGCTCGCTGACCGAATCGTGCAGGAAAGCTTCGATCTCGACAGCGCGCTGGGTGAAAGTGGATATCCCTTTGCGGCAATTGGCGATCTGTCGCTGCTGATCGATCATGACCGGCAGGAAGGCGATTTGACGCTGCCGGTGACACCTGGCGGAAAATATCGCTTCGGCCATGTCATCAGCAGCAGAACGAAGTTTCTCTCCAGCCATCACCTGGAATCGATCGCGCGGTTCGAGCCCGGCGATATCTACATGCGCAGTGACGAGATGGACCTGCGCCGGGCGATCCTGTCGACCGGCCTGGTGTCCAGCGTCACCATCACCCCGCGCGAAACACAGGCACCGCAGGGCGATACGCCCGGGACGGTTGATCTTGATGTCGCGCTGGAAAAAGCGAAGTTGCGGACCATCGCGGGCGGGCTGGGTTACAGCACGGGTGAAGGCATCACTGCGCCGGCAAGCTGGGAACATCGCAATTTCTTCCCGCCCGAGGGCGCGCTGCGCCTGCGTGCGGTGGCGGGTACGCGCGAACAGCTGGCTGGCGTGACCTTCCGCCGCAACAATGTGAACGGGCGCGATCGCATCCTGACGCTGGATGCCTATGCCTCGACGACTGATCGCGCGGCATATCAGGCGCGGACCGCGGCGATGCTGGCGACTTATGAACGGATCAGCACACTGTTGTTCCAGAAGCCGTTTACCTGGAGCATCGGTGCGGAAATCATCGCAACCGATGAACGCGTGCCGAAGGTGAAGGGCGGCAAGAACCCGCGCACGACCTACCTCATTGCCGCGCTGCCTTTGCAGGCGCAGATTGACACGTCGGATTCACTGCTGGACCCGACCGGTGGCTTCCGGGTGGGAGGGCGGCTTTCGCCCGAAATATCGACCGAGCACGGCCACCAGCTGACCTATATTCGCAGCCAGTTCGATCTCAGCGCATATCAGCAACTGGGCGATACGGTGGTGCTGGCCGGCCGCGCGCGGGTGGGCACCATCATTGGCGCGCCGATTGCCGATATTGCGCTCTCGCGCCGGCTCTATTCCGGCGGTGGCGGTTCGGTGCGCGGTTTTGGCGATCAGCAGATCGGGCCACGCAATGGCGTGGGCGATCCCAATGGCGGGCGTTCGCTGGTGGAATTTTCGCTGGAAGCCAGGGTTCGCACCGGCATGTTTGATGGCGCGCTGTCCGTCGTGCCCTTCCTTGATGCGGGCGCGGTCAGCCGCAGTTCGACGCCGGGCTTTTCGGACATGCGTTATGGCGCGGGGCTGGGGGTAAGGTACCAGACGGGATTCGGCCCCATCCGCGTGGATGTGGCGACACCGATCAACCCGGAACCCGGCGATGGCCCGGTCGCGGTCTATGTCGCGCTGGGGCAGGCGTTCTGATGCCGGATGCGGAGGAACTCCCCGCCGCGCCGCGCTTTCGCAAGCGCAAGCTGGCCACGAAACTCCTGCTTGCGTTTGGCGGCCTCATCCTCCTGGCACTGGTGGTGCTGAACAGCCCGATCGGCCATCGTTTCGTGGCGGATCGCATCGCCTGCCTCGCGCCCGCATCGGGCCTCAGGATCGAGATCGGGCGGATCGAGGGATCGCTTTACGGACAGGCCCGGTTGCGCGACGTTACCCTGTCCGATCCGAAGGGGCCGTTTCTGACCGTGCCGGAGGCGGAGCTAGACTGGCGACCGTTCAACTGGTTCCTTTACGGTCTGGATGTGCGCCAGCTGGTGGCGCGGCGCGGTACATTGCTGCGCCTGCCCGAGCTGGAACCTGCCGATCCCGATGCGCCGCTGCTGCCCGATTTCGACATCCGCGTGGATCGCTTCGAACTGCTCGACTTCACGATTGCCGAGCCGGTGCTGGGCGAAAAACGCAGCGCGCAGTTGCTGGCCCGCGCCAATTTGCGCGATGATCGCGCTTATCTGCGCTTACGCGGCAGGTTTGGCGGCGGGGACCGGGTGGAAGCCTTGCTGGATTCGCGGCCAGAGCGCAATCGCTTCAAACTTGCGCTGGATTACCGGGCGCCAGCGGGCGGGTTACTGGTGGCGCTGGCAGGAAGTGACAAGGGTTTGCGGGCGCGTATCGGCGGCAAGGGCAACTGGGAAGAGTGGCGGGGCGGCCTGCTGGTCGAGCAGGAAAAGCAGCGTCTGGCCGCGCTGCGGCTGACCAATCGCCAGGGCCGCTATGGCCTTCTGGGCAAGGTCCGGCCCGAACTTATGCTTGAGGGCCTGTCGGCGCGCCTGCTGGCCGGGGATATGAGTCTGGGCGCCGATGGCAGCCTGGATGATGGCGAGCTGGACGGCGGCGTGCGCTTGCAGGGGCCCGGGCTGGACCTCGCCGCTGATGGGGCGATCGACCTGGCGGGAAACGAGCTGGATCAGGTTACCCTGCGCGCGCGCCTGCTCGATCCTTCCTTGCTGGGTAAGGGCACCCGGATCGAAGGAGCGCGCCTTTCCGCGCGGCTGGACGGACCGTTTCGCGATCTTTCGCTGGTGCATGATCTGCGGATCGACCTGCTTGATGCAGGAATGCGGTTGAGCGGGCTGCGCCAGCAAGGAACCCTTCATTATGATGGCGCGGGCGGAAACCTGCCGCTGGCGCTGACGGTGGACCGGGTCGAAACCGGGTTGTCCGCGCTTGATCCCCAGCTGTTAAAAGGCACGGCCCGGGGCCGGATAGATTTTCGCGACGGGCGCATTTCCTCCCGCGATCTGAGACTGGCCTTTCCCGCCCTCAGCGCGAAGCTTGCGCTTGCGGGCGACATGCGCGCGGGCCGCTATGCCCTGACCGGCCCGGTGGAGGCGCGCGGGCTCGCGCTCGAAAATCTTGGCGCGGTCAATGCCGTGGCCCGGATCGAGTTTGCTCTTGCCCCCAAGGCGCCATGGCAGCTGCGGGCTGATCTGCGAGGGACGATACCGCGCGTAACCAATGCTACATTGGAGAGCCTGGCGGGGCGCGATATTCGCTTTGCGGGCGGGGTCCGCCTTGGCGGTGGGCAGCCGCTCCTGCTCAACGGGGCCAGCCTTTCGGCGAGCAAGCTGGAGCTGTCTGTGGACGGGCAGGTCGCGGGCGGGCAGACTACGCTGGCCGGACGTGGGCGCCACGTGGCCTACGGGCCGTTTTCCATCGCAGCGGCGATTGCCGGGGACGGCCCGCGCGCCCAGCTGGTGTTTGCCAGCCCGATGCCAGCTGCGGGCCTGCGCGATGTGCATGTCGCGCTGGCACCGATTGCGGACGGATTCCGCTTCGACACGCATGGTGATTCCCACCTCGGCCTGTTTGACGGGCAGATCGATCTGTATTCCGCACCTGCGGGCCGATCGCGTCTGGAGGTGCGGCGCCTGGCCGTCTCCGACATGCAGGTCGCGGGCGGGCTGGTGCTGGGCGATACGGGGGCGAACGGCACGCTCGCTGTGTCGGGTGGAGGGATGAACGGCAGGCTGACGCTTGCACCGCGCAGCGGCGGCCAGGGGGTTGGGATCGAGCTTGCAGGAAAGGATGCGCGGTTTCGGGGTGCGACTCCGCTGTCGATCCGAAAGCTTCAATTCAGTGGCAGCGCGGTGCTGGGCAGTGAGCGGGCCGAGGCGCAAGGTTCGCTGTTTGCGCAGGGGCTGAACCGCGGGCGGCTGTTCATCGGACGGCTGGCTGCGCGCGCGGATGTTGCAGATGGCAAAGGCAGCGTGACCGCGTCGATGGCGGGTCGGCGGGGCAGCCGCTTCAACCTGCAGCTGGAAGCGGGCTTTGCGCCGCAACGCATCGCGGTGGCGCTGCGCGGGGATTTTGCGGACAAGCGGATTTCGATGCCACGCCGTGCGATTTTGACGGGCGAAGCGGGCGGCTGGCGGCTGGCACCCTCGCAAATCAGTTTCGGCAAGGGAACGGCCATCGCCCAGGGATTTTTCGGCGGCGCGGGCGCTCAGCGCTGGAAACTGCAACTGGATTCCATGCCTCTGTCGCTGATCGATCTCGTCTATACCGATATCGGCCTTGGCGGGGCCGCCTCTGGCGTGGTCGAGTTCGAGGGGCGAAGCGACAATCCACCGCTTGCCGATGTCCGCCTGAAGTTTGACGCACTCAGCCGTTCCGGTCTGGTGCTCACCTCGCGTCCGGTCGATCTCTATCTGGTCAGCCGGCTCTATGCAGATGAATTGGAGGCCCGCGCGGTAATCCGTGAAGATGGCGCATCGCGCGGTCGGATGCAGCTACGCATTTCGGCGCTGCCGCGGATGGGCGGCTTGCTGGAACGTATGAACGCGGGCCTGCTGAATGCGCAGCTGCGCTATGGCGGGCCGGCGGATTCCTTGTGGCGGCTGGCCGCGATCGAGGCGTTCGATCTGACCGGCCCGGTTGAACTGGCCGGTAATTTTTCCGGCAGCCTCGCCAACCCTGCGATCAACGGTTCCGTGTCCAGCGATTCGCTGCGCATGCGCAGCGGGCTGACCGGCACGGACATTCGCAACATTGCCCTGCGCGGGCGCTTTTCCGGTTCGCAGTTGCGGCTGACCAGGATAGCGGGGACAGCGCGCAATGGCGGAGCGGTGTCGGGCAGCGGCACGGTCGATCTCGACGGGTTGAGCGAACATGGCCCCGCCTTCGACCTGCGGATCGCCGCGCGCGATGCGCTGATCCTTGATCGCAAGGATATGGCCGCCCGGCTGACCGGGCCACTGCGCATTCTGTCGGATGGGAATGGCGGAACAATCGCCGGTCGGCTGAAACTGGAGGAAGCAAACTGGCGGCTGGGTTCCGCCAACGCCGTCAGGGAACTTCCCGACATCAAAACGCGCGAGATCAACCTGCCGGTGGATATCGCGCCGCAGCAGGCGCGCCGGGGGCCGTGGCGCTATCTGATCGATGCCAGGGGCGGCAGCCGCGTGTTCGTGCGCGGCATGGGGATGGACAGCGAATGGGGCGCTGACCTGAAGATTCGCGGGACTACGTCCGATCCGCGTGTCGGTGGCGAGGTCAGGCTGGTGCGCGGTGCATATGAATTTGCAGGTACGCGCTTCGATCTGACGCGCGGGCGCATTTCCTTCGATGAGACTGCGCCCCCTGATCCAAGGCTGGACCTGCTGGCTGAAACCGATGTTACTGACCTTTCGGTCCGGGTCACGGTGAAAGGCACGGCGAGCCAGCCGGACATCGCCTTCAATTCGACTCCCGCCCTGCCAGAGGAGGAACTGCTGGCGCGGCTGCTGTTCGGCGGTTCCATTGCCGATCTGTCGGCCACTGATGCGTTGCAGCTTGGTTCCGCGCTCGCATCCCTGCGCGGGGGCGGGGGGCTGGATCCGATTAACCGGCTGCGCAGCGCGATCGGGCTGGATCGTCTGCGGATCATCGCTGCCGACCCGGCTCAGGGATATGGCACGGGTGTGGCGGCGGGCAAGAATTTCGGCCGCCGCGTCTATGCGGAAATCATCACAGACGGGCGGGGCTACAGCGCGACCAAGCTGGAGTTCAAGGTCACGAGCTGGCTGTCGCTGCTGGGCGCGGTCTCCACGCTTGGGCGCGAGAGCGTGGTGGCGGAAATCAGCAAGGATTACTGAGCAGCGCTCCGATACAGTCGGGCTTCGGCTTCCCTGCGCCGCACCAGCCCCCTCAGGACACGCCCGCCTGCCCGGGTCCAGCGGGCGAATTCGGCGGCGGCTTGTGCCTTTTGTCCCGCGCGATGGCGGCGGGTCAGCGTGGCGCTGGCAATCGCCCCGGTGTTGTAATGGAAACTGACCAGGGCATCGAATTCGTGCTGGCTGGTCGGCGCACCTGCCAGGGCCAGTTCCACTTCATGCGCATGGCGGGCGATATCCTGCAACAGACGGTCATCGCATTGTTGCTGCGTCCAGATCGTGCCGGGGCCGATGCCGTGCCCGGTCGCCCCCCAGCCGATGGTCCAGGGCGCGCCGCCGGTGCCCGGGTCTGGATAGGCTTCCACCATCCCGTCCGCGCGGCGCCTGGCGCAACCTTCGAACCGCTTGATAAGTGCGATCCCTTCGCTGCTGATCTGCCGTGGAGAGGCAGGCGCCGCTCCTGTCGGCAGCGCTTCAACGCGGGCTTCGGGGATCTGGCTGGAGATGGTTTCGAACGCGCGGCGCAGTGCCGCGACGAATGCGATGGGGGGCATCGAATTGGCCTCCTGACGAGTCGGGAAGCCGGGCAATTAGGCAGTCTAGCTGCCTGTAGGAAAATGAATATTTGAATCCGGCGGGTTTGTGCGGCGCGCGATGGTGAGCAGCCGGTTTACCATGTCCGACAATATAGAATTAGGGAATTTTGGCGAGAATTTGGTCATTGGGGGCAGGGGGACTGTCTTAGGAGCTTACTATGTCCGAATGTACCCTGGAGCGCGAGGAATCCGCGCAATTGCTCAAGCGTCTGCCGCAATCCTACAAGGCCCGCTGGTCGTCCGAGCGCAAGGCCCTGGTGGTTGAGGCGGTTCAGACCGGCGCAATGAGCTTCGCTGCCGCTCAGGCTCGCTACCGGCTTAGCCGGAACGAATATCTGACCTGGGAGGACGCCTTCGGCAAGGACGGCGTCAAGGGCGCTCATGCCCGCAACCGCCTGGCGCAGGACGGCTAGCATTCCGCGAAAAAGAAAGGGCGCCCGGTTTCCCGGGCGCCCTTGTCTTTCAACCCTGTTGCGATGCAATCAGGAGCTGAAATACATGTCGAATTCGACCGGGCTGGGCGTCGTTTCGAAACGCAGCACTTCCTGCCATTTGAGTTCGAGATAGGCTTCGACCTGATCGGCCGTGAATACGCCGCCTTCTAGCAGGAATTCATGATCGGCCTGCAGCGATTCCAGGGCTTCGCGCAAGCTGCCGCACACGGTCGGCACTTCGGCCAGTTCGGCCGGCGGCAGATCATAGAGGTTCTTGTCCATGGCTTCGCCCGGGTGGATCTTGTTCTTGATCCCGTCGAGACCAGCCATCAGCAGGGCGGCGTAGCACAGATAGGGGTTGGCCATGGCATCGGGGAAGCGGAATTCCACGCGCTTGGCCTTCTCGCCCGAGCCATAGGGAATGCGGCAGGATGCCGACCGGTTGCGGGCTGAATAGGCCAGCAGCACCGGCGCTTCATAGCCCGGAACCAGCCGCTTGTAGCTGTTGGTGGTGGGGTTGGTGAAAGCGTTCAGCGCCTTGGCGTGCTTGATGACGCCGCCGATGAAGTAAAGGCACATGTCTGACAGCCCGGCATAGCCGTTGCCTGCGAACAGCGGCTTTCCGCCGTCCCAGATCGAAATGTGCGTGTGCATGCCCGAACCATTGTCAGTCATGATCGGCTTGGGCATGAAGGTGGCTGTCTTGCCGTAAGCCTGAGCGACCATCATCACCACATATTTGTAGATCTGCATGCGGTCAGCCGTCTGAGTCAGCGTGCCGAATGTCAGGCCCAGTTCGTGCTGCGCGGCGGCCACTTCGTGGTGATGCTTGTCGCAGGGCAGGCCCATTTCGAGCATGGTCGAGACCATTTCGGCGCGGATATCAGTGGCGCTGTCGACCGGTGCGACCGGGAAATAGCCGCCCTTGGCGCGCGGACGGTGGCCGAGGTTGCCGGCTTCATAGTCGCGTTCCGAGTTGGTCGGCAGTTCGATGTCGTCAATCTTGAAGCCATTGCCGGCATAACCGTCATAGAACTTCACATCGTCGAACATAAAGAATTCGGCTTCCGGCCCGACATAAACGGTGTCGCCGATGCCGGTGGTCTTGACGAAGGCTTCAGCGCGCTTGGCGGTGGAACGCGGATCGCGCGAATAGAGTTCGCCCGTCGAAGGTTCGACGATGTCGCAGAAAATGATCATCATCGGCGTGGCCGAGAACGGATCGACATAGACCGCGTCCAGATCGGGCTTGAGGATCATGTCGGATTCATTGATCGCCTTCCAGCCTTCGATCGACGAACCGTCGAACATCAGGCCTTCTTCCAGCTCATCCTCACCCAGCACGGTGGAGACCATCGTCAGGTGCTGCCACTTGCCCTTGGGGTCGGTAAAGCGCAGGTCGACCCATTCGATTTCCTCGTCCTTGATTTGCTTGAGGACGTCCTTTGCACTGGCCATTTCGGTATTTCCCTTCTGTGCCGATTGAAACATGGGCCGCCCTCCGGCGCGGGCAGCCCGTCAAGTGATAAACTGGATCAGATCGCGGTGTCGTCGCGTTCCCCGGTGCGGATGCGCAGTGCCGATTCGATCGGGCTGACGAAGATCTTGCCGTCGCCAATGCGCCCGGTCTGTGCGGCGCTGGCGATGGCATCGACCACCTTTTCGGCAAGTTCGTCACTCACCACCACCTCAAGCTTCACCTTGGGCAGGAAATCGACGACATATTCGGCGCCGCGATACAGTTCGGTATGACCCTTCTGGCGTCCGAAACCCTTCGCTTCGGTAACGGTAATTCCTGAAACGCCGACATCGTGCAGCGCTTCCTTCACCTCATCCAGCTTGAACGGCTTGATGATTGCCTCAATCTTTTTCACTTCGTCTTTCCCCCTGCGCATCGTAGCGGCATAGCCTGCCGTGAAACAGGATGCTTCGTGAGATCTTCGAACCGACCCCATATCAAGAATCATGCCAAGCAACCGGAAACCGGATTAGGACATAGTTCGATCCTGCGAAAGGGCGCAATTGCGTTGGCATACGCCACCGCGGTGGCATTTTTCGCCCTGCTGCCAGCGTCCCGCACCATGATTTGCGACCACGTTGATCAATAAATAATCAGAGGTCTGCCCAAAAATCAGGCATCAAAGGCGCAGGCCAGCGGTTTCCGGCAGGCCCGCCATGAGGTTGAGCGACTGCACGGCAGCCCCGCTGGCACCCTTGCCGAGATTGTCGAGCACCGCGACCAGCCGGGCCTGCGTGCCATCTTCGCTGGCGAAGACGAACAGTTCCATCGCATCCGATGCGCCGCCCGATGCACGCAGCAGCAATTCGCCTTCCCGCTCCTTGCCCATCCGCACGATCCGGCTTTCACCATAGAAATTGGCCAGCCATTCGCGCAGCGCATGCGCGGGTCCGGCGCCGGGAATGGCGGAAAGCTGCAGCGGCACTTCCACCACCATGCCCCGGTGCGTGGCGATGACTGCGGGCGAGAAGACGGGGGCATGCGCAAGACCCGCATGGCGCTGCATTTCAGCTAGATGCTTGTGCCCCATGCCCAGTCCATAAGCGCGAAAGGCGATGTCGCCATCGTCCTCGAACCGCTGGATCAGCGCCTTGCCGCCGCCTGAATAGCCCGATACCGCATGAACGGTGTAGGGCCAGTCAGCGGGCAACAGCCCGGCGCGCACCAGCGGCGCGACCAGTCCCAGAAAACCGGTGGGGTAGCAGCCCGGATTGCTGACCCGTTTTGCTTCGGCCACCCGTTCATGGCCGATCAGTTCGGGAAAGCCATAGGTCCAGCCGTCCGCCACCCGATGCGCGGTAGAGGCATCGATGATCCGCACCTTGCTGCCAGCGGCCAGCGCCACCGCTTCGCGCGCCGCATCGTCGGGCAGGCAGAGGATCGCGAAATCCGCCTCGTTCAGGGCCTCGCGCCGGGCGGCGGCGTCCTTGCGCCGTTCTTCGTCCAGGACCAGCAGCGAAAATTCGTGCCGCCCCGCCAGCCGTTCGGCAATTTCGAGGCCGGTGGTGCCGACCGCGCCATCAATGAATACGCTTGCCGTCATCGCGCACCCTCACTCCGCCGCCAGCGCGGCAATTGGCACATAGCCGACCAGCCCGTCATCCCCGACCTGGCCCCAGGCCCATTGGCCGGCGAGGTCCAGCACGTTGAATAAAGTGCCCCCGGGCAATTGATCCAGCACATCGGCCCCTTCCTGCGTCGCGCGGACAAGCGCCGCGCCGCCAGCGGCGATTTTGCGGGGCATGGGCACGGCGTAATGCGGCACAAACACCCGCCCGGCGAGCCTTATATGCGCCAGATCCCCGCGCACCGGCCAGTGCGCGCTGTCGAGCGGCTCGCTCGGCCCGGCAAGGCCAAGCTGGCCAGTGGGGATCGCGTCTGACGTCAAATTTTCGTGCCCTTCGAAAAGGAAAACGGGGCGCTTAGACCCCGAA
>Ga0181556_1000040_pt1 | contig 115600 bp, 99 predicted proteins | sample 011ome_14_FD_148651 | JGI IMG/M metagenome (GOLD analysis project Ga0181556, IMG submission 148651) | Coastal salt marsh microbial communities from the Groves Creek Marsh, Skidaway Island, Georgia - 011505AT metaG (spades assembly) | ecosystem: Environmental > Aquatic > Marine > Intertidal zone...
AGGCGTCCCTTCGACTGCGTAGTAGTTGTATCCCAGAGTGTACTGCGCGCTCGCATCTCCCTGCTCAGCCAACGCTGAGTGAACCTAATAAAATCAGCAGAGCTAGAGCTGTTCGCATACCTTACATCCTGAATTATTGCTGTCCGTATCACAATACTCATCAGTTGGTTAGTCTATAAGCCGTTGGGGAGGTGTGTTTAGCTAATCATTGCTCTCATGCCTACGGTGAATTACATTGGCGTTTGAAGACTGTAAAGTCATTGAATTGCAGGTGTTTTAAAACTGTCCCTGAAATCGGGGTAGAACCCCTTCCCCCTGCACAAATATAACAGTGTAGCGATGAGAGCGGTCCTAGTGTGCCGAAACGCATCCGCCCCGCAACAAAGGGAAACGGGACATGATAGGAAAGCGACACTAATGAGTTAGTTTCCATCACAAATATTTGTCGACTGACGCTCGGCAGTCCAGGTTTCGGCGCGCTACAGTATAACCGCGCTCGCCGGTGCGCTATCGATCATGGCTTACGGACTGGACGATGACGTACTGGGTTCAGTGCCACGATTCGCAGGCCAGCCAATACTCGCTTCATGCCCACGAAAATTGCGCAACCACCACGCCCAATCGTCGGGAACAAGACCGAAAGGATCTGGATGGGCCAGTTCACGCGCTGCCCAAACTGGCCAATGCGGATTCGCTAGCGCCGGCCGGCCGAGGAACACGAGATCGATGAGTTCATCACGAATGGCCTGGTCCGCATTTTGCGGAACACCCAGGTTCCAGCTAGTGGCGACCGGGATGTCGACTTCACGCCGCACGCGGGCGGCACGCTCCAGCATGAAACCCATTTCAGCCAAAGGTGGGTCGACCATCTCATCAGTGTTGAAACCGATCGACAAATCGGCAAGGTCGAGTCCATGCTCTTTCAACTTTGCCACGGCATAAATCGAATCTTCAAACTGTATCCCGGCCGGATTCAGATCGTCCGAGCCGAGCCGAATCGTCAGCGGGTACTCCTCGGGCCACACCGCGCGCACCGCGTCGAGTGCCTCAGTATGAAAGCGCAGGCGTTTTTCAACACTGCCACCGTAGTCGTCGGTACGCTGATTCGCTAACGGCGAAAAGAAGCTCGCGCCGAGGTAACCATGGGCATAGTGCATTTCCAGCCACTTGTAGCCGGCTTCGCGCGCGCGAACTGCAGCATCCGCATACGCCTGATGGATGGCTTTTATTTCCGCTACCGTGAGTTCGTGCACGGGATGAATGTGCCCACCCCCGCCATAAGGAATTGCAGAAGGTGCCACGCAAGTCCATCCATTCGGGTGATCGGGCGGCAGCTGTTTCCACGTGCCTTCTTCGTTGGTTTCCTTGTGAGGAGGAACCTCACTGCCTTTGCGACCCGTGTGGCCGAGCTGTATCGCCGGAACGCTACCCATTCGCTCAACTATTGCGCATACGCGTGCGTGTCCTTCTATCTGGTTGTCATCCCAAATCCCGGCGCAAGAGGTGGTCGTTCGACCGTCAGGTGTTATCGCCATCTGCTCACCGAAGATCAGGCCGAAACCGCCGCTAGCGCGCGCACCGAGATAGCTCACATGGTAATCGTCGAGTTTGCCGTCGACTGAGTTATACATCGTCATCGGCGACATCACCGTGCGATTGCGTAGCGTTACGCCCTTCAATGTAAATGGGCTGAACAGATCCGGCATTCGAACATCTCCTTGTAATCATTTGAGCATAGTATCAACGATTTGGGACCCGGATCGCTACGCAACATTAAGACCGCGCTGCAATTTGGCGCACCCATCAAGATACAAATACCGAACGATCGGGAGTTTTTTGCCATGGGCGGCGCCGACTCGCGCGACAACAAAGTGTTCGATTAATCAATTCATAGACCCGACAACGTGATGCGGCAGTAGAATAAGCCTACTGGATGCGATCGACTCATTGCGCTGGTGAGGATAGTATATTTAAACCACATTTTCCAGGCTAGAAAGTGTCTAGTGAAGTCTGGGAAGTCCAAACCGACTAAGGCTTATTGATTTGCTTTTCATACCAATGAAATAGTTATTTCGTAGGCAACGCTTATATGCGACCACAGCCCTCCCAGCGGGGGCTTTATTTTTTCAGTAATGTCTTAATCTAACCAGCAGCCAACATCTCGTCAACCTTATCCAACCCATCGTACGCTACGAACCCACTCTCTTTATCTTTAATGGCTAGCAAGCTCAATCTATCCGCCAACTCATTGCCTTCAATGCCCACATGCGCACTAACATGCTCTAACTTCATACGCCGTCTTATACTGCTGAACAACTCAAACATCACCTTTACTAGCTCGACATTAGCTGGCGGTTTACCTTTCCGACTATTCCAATCATCTCGCTTCCATGCTGCTGCCCATTTACTCATTACATTAATCGAATAAGTGGAATCGCTAAGCACCATCACCTTGAGCTTAGCCTTCAGCTTACTCTCGGCTATAAGCAAAGCCTGATGCAGGGCATTCAACTCAGCAGTGTTGTTTGTACCGTGAGGCTCGTACACTCCATAATGTAGCTCTATCAACTTACCTGATTGATAGACAGATACACCTGAACCAGCATTACCGGGGTTAGGCACGCAGGCACCGTCGCTGAATATATGAATGTCGTAGGCTGGATCGAAGACGAATGTTGAGCTAGCAACTGCCTTGGCACCTAAGGTTGCACTAGCTTCAGTAGCTACAGATTTCCTAGCCGCTCTAACCCTAGGGCCGGTAGTAGAAGTGTACGCACTCTCAGCTTCTTCTCTGCTGCTATAGCTCTTATGCTTAGCCCCTGGATAGCCAGAAACTGACGCACTGGTTGATGCCCAATCAGTAAAGATGCCTGTACTCCTACCTACCCATACGACGTAGTACTTCTGCTTAGCCATTATAGCTGCACTCCTAGTTAGACCACTTATTCAGCACTAATAACGCTGCATGTCTCGTAAGATGGCAATAGATGAACTTAGATGTTCTATGACAATGTTGCTTAATTATAAGGATGAGAATGTTATTGATATGTACAGAAGCCTGTACAGTAAATAGGCCTCTAATAACTAGCTATCAAAGTGACATTAGTCTACCTCCCATAGTGGCTACCAGTAGTGGCCACAATTAGCTGGATCGTTGCTTGCAATAGGCTGTACATTAATCGATCTATAAATGTTATTAACAATTAATATTAAAATTTATAAAATAGTTGGAGGTAACACAGCTCAACGCTAAGACATCTGCCAGCCTAATGCTGGCTACTTATCGTAGCTCTAAGCTACATACCATAGTGTCTACTGTTACAGCCTAATGGCCGCTATGTACTATTAATTATTGATTATTGGGGGAAGGTGATGATGAGAGTAGTAGCTCAATAGAAGCACATAGCCCACCTCTCTAAGCTGCATACCATAGTGCCTACTATTACAGGCTGATTGCGGCTATGTTTTATTGATTATTGATTATTGGTGGATGGTAATGATGAGGGCAGTAGCCTAATAGAAGCACATAGCGCACCTTGAGCCCATCCAGTTAACTAGAGCTTAATCAAGGTGAGCTATGTGTTATGCCATGGCTACGACCAACGCGACCAATACCACCTCCCTCATCAAAATATACACCACTATAGTAGAAGCCTAATGAAACTATGCTGCCACTGATAGTTACACTATAAGCTGTTGCCATAGGCTGACTTAGGTACTCCAGCTATAAAAATTCAGCTATTTGCATCACTCTCTCTATTTTCCTGTTGAACTCCTATATATAAGGGGTTGCATCGTTTTATTATATATTGCTAAAGCCAAAGTCCAGTTTAGACAATACAGGCTTCGGGAATATAGAGCGTCCATCAAAACCTAGCAGTATTGCCTCTAGATCTGTGATGGAGACATCGTTATTCTCCGCCATAGCTATTAGATTGTTGTATCTAGTCGGACCTGTAGTACTCAAAGCATCCTGAACAGAAATCATCCGACCCTCCTTATGGCACTTATCTACCAAAGCTTTGTACTCCCTTAATCTTTGAGATTCTGGTGGTGTTAGCCTCAGAAAGCCAGCAATGCCATTACCAGCATTCCCTGCAAACTTCTGCTCTGGATCCTCCTCAATGTAACTCTCATCAACAACTGATCCAGGGATCTTCTCTCTTAATGCTGCAGCACTCATTCGATCAAGCACTACTATTAGATATCTAGTAGCTAGAGACCTGTCGCCCAGCCTAGCTTTAATACGGTAGCTATACTGATAGATCACCTCTGCTGTCCTCGCTCTAAGATAGACTCCATAATCGATCCCCCATCGCTCTTCCAGATCCTGCAGGAACTCTAATCCCGGGTTTAGTGAACAGAGGAAGGCTGCAGCCTCGAAGTTAGTATACTCGTTAGATCCATGGAGCATCGATGCCGTCTTATAGGCTTGCTCCGGCATCGGGCCGACATTTACTGCGTTGTTGACACAATAGATAAATGGCTTCTCAGCCCCATAGAATGCCTTTACGATGTCGAATAGCCGTCCCACCACCCACCTTGCCTTAGCTTTCTTACTCATGGCGTTCTTAGTGATTGCCACATCCTGAATAGGCACGATAGTGAACAGGTCACCTAAATGATCAATTGGGCGCCTATCATCCTCATACTTTTCATTGATACGGAACCTCACACCCCACTTGGTATACAGAAGGTACATGAGCGAATGTCTGGAATTAGCACCAAGCACCTCAACTTCCTTGAAACTACTAAACACACTAGGTAGTAGGTAACTGGTGAGGTGGATCTTCGCCCTAATACTATGCTTTGCCAAGGTAGTGACATATTCAGGATTGATCAGCAATGCCGCCAGTTCCTTCAGCCTATCACTGTCATCAAAAACGCTGTTGTTAGACACACCTTTAACCGCTGCCTCCCAGTGTGCTTGCTGCTCAGGCAGTGGCGTAACTATACCCTTGCTGAACGAGAGGTAATCTCTAAAGTTCACATCCGCAGATTGATAGAAAGTAAAGGCTAGGACCTCAGGGACCTCATCAACAATAAGCCGAGTCTTCGGGAATGCTCGGAATTTCGCAGCCCGCCTTAACGAGCCAGAAGCCTGGAACCCAACCCACGAGCAAAGGAATACTCGCCCCTCACCCGGCATCATCTCGATATCATCAAGAACCACCTGATATATCATCGAACCAATGTCTGTGTAGCCTTCTTCCTCTCTCACGGTTGCATTGATTAGATACACATCGAGATCAGAAAGGTATTCATCCAGCTCATCGAACGATGACTCTCCAGTCAATCGCTTAAAGGTCTCCCTCTGTAAGACACCAACAGTAGGAGTCGTCCAGATCACCTTATAACCCGCCTTAACAGCACGAATCACATCTTTGATTACAGCCCTAGTCTTACCGGTACCAGCAGGCCAATCTATCAAGTGAATATCTGGCATATCCTCTGGAGGGCTCAGGGCTGTACTCAAGGAAGGGTCAATCATAGTAGGCTCATTGGTCGCAAGTGACTGGAGAGTAACCTAATGGCTTTAGACATTCTCGCTTCATCATCAATATGTCCCCCTTCAGATCAGCATCAACGATACTTTCGTTAATCAGCTCTCGCTAACTTGCCAAACATGGTTGTTAAGTGAGCAGCGCCGACCACATAATCAATACCGATTAGATCTGAACTATCCAACTAATATCAACCAGCACCGAATCAGATGCGCATCCCTAGCTGCACTAGCCTTGCGGTGATTAGCTCAAGTGCTGCCCGCTTCTCACTTGCCTTGTCATACAGCGCGTAGTGCCGCCTGGTTACACCCACGGCGGAGTGGTTAAGCAATCTACCAATAGTATCCAGATCAACACCCAGCCTCCCTGCCATCGTCGCTGCAGTACGCCGATAGTCGTGCGGCGAGCATTGAGTAATGCCGACATTCTTAGCAGCTCTCTGACAGGCTTGCCGTAAGCCGCAAGTCGTACTATCGAACAGCTTCTTATGACCTACTCGAATAGACTGCCGCTGTTGTAATAGCTCCACAGCAAGCTGTGGTAGGGCAACGAGAAACGGCTGTCCGTTCTTGGTAACTGGCAAGCTCAACGTCCCATTTGCTAGATCAAGGTGCTCATGCTCAATTCGTAGCACCTCACCTGAACGCATCGCTGTCATCAGGAGCAACTTCAGCGCATCAACCTTATCCCTCGAGATGTCACATTGATTGAGATAGGGCAGCAGTAGCCTCAACTCGTCATCATTGAACATTCGAGACTTAGGGCTTTCTTTCTGCTTGGGCAGTCCATAGATTGGCGTCCTGGACACTAGATCATGCTCCAGGCCGTACTTGAACATGCCAGATAGAGCTGTGCGGAATCGATTACTCTGGGTAGGCGTCTCGTGAGCTACCTCGTTCAGCATCCCTCGAATCAACCTACGAGCCTCTGGTACAGCGATAGTGGCCTTCAGCTGTTTACCAATCTTGCTTCTCGTCTGATCAACGAAGTGTTGGTAATTTACCTCGGTACTTCGAGTAAGGTTCTTCCTCACATGTCGGCGCATCCATTGCCCCTGTAGGTACTCAAAGTCCCCTAGCAGGAAGAGCGCATCGATGTGCTTACCGCTGACTTGATCTCGTCTAAGATCTACCTGACGCTCTCGTGAGGCTCTTATCTCTTGGTATTGAGCTAGGGCAAGCTCATAGTCATGATGTAGCAATATCTCCTTAGACTTGCCACCCTCTCTGAATCGATACTTGTACGAAATGCTGCCCGTAGGATGCTGACGGAGGGTGAAACCTTTACGGATTTCACAGGTGATGTCACGCCGTTTTAAGGTAGGTTTTAGCTCTAAAGGTGTACTTGAAGTAATAGCGACCATGAGTTATCCCTCTGTTTTAAAAGGATAATTACGGTAGGTTAGCTGGATCTTATATCGCCTCCTAAGCGGAGGGTCGCTGGTTCGACTCCAGCCCGGGGCACCATCTTCACTTTTGCGCTTTCAGCTCCTTTGCAGCTTCCTCGGTGATCGGGTAGAAGCGACCCAGCCCGCAGGATATGCCCGGTGAAAACCCGAAACCAAGATTGTCCAGCACCGTGATGGTATCGACATCACAGAGCCGACCCGCCGAGGTTTGATACATGAACGCTTGCCTGGAGTTAAGGCCCGGGCAGCGACGGGACAGGCGGTTAAGGTAAATCTCGTCACCTTGCATATAAAATAAAATGTTTTTGTCATCAACGACATCGGTCCGATCAACTCGCATCAGGCTCACGCAGCGCTTTGCCGCGGGCAAAGCTTCTTGCTGAACCAGGTCTAGCTCAGCACTCGCGGCGCTGATCGTTGTCAGTGGCGCACACACCAGCAGAGCAAACAGAGACAGAAGAAGGCGTTTGGTCAACAATATTTCGATCATGGATATGCTCCCTATTCATCCTTGAGAAGAATCACGCATGCTCGTGCAATATAATAGTCGCCTTCGTCATCTGCAACGGGTTTTCTCCATCGCGGCCCAGGCGACCGCGCTCAAACCCTATGCGGCTTGCTTTACACGGTGAGTAACCATTCGCTCATGCAAATCATCAATCATTTTTGATCCCGTGCTGGCAAACAGGCAGGGCAATATCGCATGAACCAGGCAGACGCCGGCGGCGATCAGCAAACTCAGCCCGAAGCCCGCGGCGACCTGAAAATGTTCTGAGTAGGATTCGTTCACTGAAGCTGGGTGCTCAAGGAATATTCGGTTAAGCATGGCTGGGACTCTCGCTGACAATGGGCTATGGGCTATGGGCTATGGGCTATGGGCTAAAGCCTGCGAAGCCAGGGGCCTGGCAAACAGTTGAAATAGAATAGCACTCCGGGCTTGAGATATTATTTGAATATATCCGCAAACTTGGCATGATTACGCAACTATTTCCCATTATTTGAACATATTATGCATAATATTGACGACAAAGACCTGCAGATACTCAGAATTCTACAACGGGATGATACGGTGTCGGCTGCGGAGATCGCCGATCGCGTCAGCTTGTCAGTTAACGCCTGCTGGCGACGCATAAAACGCCTGCAGGCAGAGGTCATTGAGAAGCAGGTGGCGATCCTGGATCCGGCAAAATTTGGCATCGGCTTGACCGTCTTCGTTTCCGTTCGAACCAACCAGCATAATGAAGCCTGGCTTGATCAGTTTTCGATGGGTGTCAGTAAAATTCCGGAAGTGACTGAGTTTTATCGACTCAGTGGTGAGACCGATTATCTGCTGAAGGTACTGACTCGAGATATCGCCGACTATGACCGAGTCTACAAACAGATTATTAAAGCCGCAGCCTTAAGTGATGTCTCATCTTCCTTTGCAATGGAACGCATTAAGTCGACCACGTCACTACCTATATGAAGTAATCGCGCTCCATCAATAATTCGCATACGCCGGCAGAAGTCTTTACTGGCCGACTGGGATAGAATCAACTGTCCCGTTGATTCACCTCGGCGAGTGGCACACGACGCACTAGCAGACGGTAAACCGCAACGATTGACCGCACTCGCCAAGGCTCTGAACCGCGTCTGCAATGACTTCTTAATTTGTTATAACACTAAGGTATCAACACAATGGCTTTACTACCGATAGATCTCGTTAACAACATTAAACAACAAATCAACGAACTCCCTTTGTCTGAACTAGATCTGTCAACTGAGCCGGTTCTGATCGATGTCCGCGAACCCCAGGAAGCCAACGCCGGTATGATTCCAGGCGCAATGAATATCCCTCGCGGGGTCCTCGAGTTCCAAATACACACCCACCCGGCTTTGCTTGGCGAACAGCATCCGGCGGTTGCTCACGCCAACACACCTATTACCTTGTACTGCCAGTCCGGCGGCAGGTCGGCACTCGCGGCTCTGAGCCTGCAGCAAATGGGATTTAATCAGGTCGTGTCACTCCAAGGCGGTTATCAAGCCTGGCTAGCCAGTCAAGGGTAATCGGCGAGCACCAATCTGACAGGGCAGTTAGTCGCGAGTCTTGCTGTCTTGGCGACACTCATGGCCTAATTGCTAACGACATTATTTCGACACTACAGCGACCTGCTAACAGCGCTGGCTTGCTAGCATCTGCCGACGTGGTATCCTGCCATGCATGACAGATGAAGCTGATATTGTAGATACACCTCAAGTTCCTCAAATCGCCGGCATCGCCCTGCGCCGCCAACGTAAAGGGCCGATGCTGACCGTGACGTCTTGTGCAGTCTCCGTAGAGCATGGCGTTGCCCGAGATACTCGCGGGAAGCCCGGCAAGCGCCAGGTAACATTATTAAGCCTAGAGGCCTGGGAAGATGCTTGTCGCGGTCTCGATATCGACCTGGCATGGACCGCGCGGCGCGCTAATATACTGGTGCGAGGCAAAAAATTCTCTGCTGAAGACGTTGGCAAAACGATTTCAATCGGTGAATTGCGACTAGAAATCACTCGCGAAACAGACCCCTGCATACGAATGGACGCCGCTCATCAAGGGCTGCAAGCGGCGCTAATGCCCGACTGGTCTGGCGGTGTTTGTTGTCGCGTACTAGTCGCCGGCCATATCGCAGTGGGCGATCGAATCGATATCCAATGAACTCGAAAGCATAATTATTAAGCGACATCTGTCCAAAATAAAAACAACGGCCGTTAGTTAATGGATCTTAAATCACGACCCGTCAAATTTTAGTATCTAACCACACTAAAACGCCTATACTGAAGTACGCGACCGGTATCTTCTGGTCATATTCTGGCAGGCTTGGATACGCCTCTCACAATAGCTACTTTCTTTTTTGTATCCTTTAATACAAACGATATCGCTCAGTCTTTGCCTGAAAAAAATTGGCATTGTTACCGTAAAGCTTCACCGCTGCCGAAGGCCTGTCCGTGACAACCAGAAGTACAATGTACTATCTCACGGTTAGGATCAACATTCATACCCTTCTCAACTTGCCTCAAGACTACCGTTAGCGGATAACAGTAAGGTAACGTGCCTATGCATATTTGGCTTAGCACTGGACTATCAAGGATCGTAGAATTGGTGCAAAATTGAAAATCATTGTCGTTGAAGCTGATAGAGATTTTCGTGCCCAGCTAACATCAGCGTTTGAACTCGATGGCCACACTGTACTTGAAGCGACCGATGGCAAGGAAGCCCTAGCGCTTATTCGCGCTGAAAAACCCCACCTGATTGTTACGGAAGTTGACCTACCAGATATGGTGGGAGACAGGCTGTTTGAGCAAGTAAAACAGCTTGGTCGAGATTATGGGGTTATTCCTTTTATCTTTTTGGCCGCCAATACAGCGGAAAGCCACAAAGTAGACCGCCTGAACGGCGGCGCAGATGGCGTCTTTGAAAAGCCGATCGATCTTCCCGTGCTGCGGGCGCATGCCAACGCTTGCTTGCTGAACTCGCGCCGCCACGCCAATCTCGTAGAATCAAAACTGGAAGAATTCAGCGCTTTGCTCGTCAAAAGTGATAAGGGAAAATTCGATCCCCTGGCACCTCTCGGTGACAACATCGATCAGTATCTAAACAACATTAAGGCTTCAATCGATGAGCTAGTGAACGATGGTAAAGACCATAATACTCTGGCCAGTGCCGAGTCAGCGCTGCGCACCAGCCTTCTCCAACCGCTGGCCTATATTCGTTTTTGTCTTGACCAACTCAATCGCCGCCGGTATCTGGTATCCGCTCTGAGCTCTGAGGCTCTGACCTGGTGGTTGATATTTACTGTCGCCGAATCACAATATGCAGAAAAACCACTGTTTGTTTCGGATCTGTACTTCAGCACGCCTTCGGCTAAAACGACCATCAACTCGCGCATGAACCAACTCATAGAGAAGGGCGTTCTCACTAAGCGCAGCTACCCCAACGATGGCCGGCGCAAGCAACTCACTATGACTGACCAGTTCAAGCTGAAGTTTGCCGCGCATATCAGCGATAGTATTAATATGCTCTTAAAAGACATGCCCTAGCACATCATTAGGGACATTCTATTTCCTAGGATCCGAATCGATAACGAATTTTGACAACAAAAACGTCATTGACAGGATCTCTCCAGCCGGCTTCAAACAAATCTGAAAAGCTATTGTCCTGGAGCGCCAAACCTTTATCGGCCACTCGAGTATAAACGACAAACAAATCTGACAAAGGCGCGATTTCCCAACGATAACGCACCTGAAAACTCATTTGCGACAGCCCAAAACTGTCTGAGGGTCCGGCGGGCTTGTCGGTCTTGATTAAATCGCCAGGACTATCAGGCACCATAAAGAATTCGTCTTCATGAGCTCGAATCGACACCCACTGCAACGCAGCACGAATCTGCTGACGGGCACTGAAGAAGTATTCAAGCGTCACCTTCGGAGTCCACTGCTCAGCGTTGAACGTTGTCATATTCCTGCTTTCCTGATGCAACAACCAGCCATTTCTGTCTGCCCAGCTGTAATTGAGATCAGCAGAGAAACGATCATTGGGCCGCCAGGTAACACCACCCCCAATTTTAAGCTGGTTACCACCTAGGGCCTCCTCGCGAAATCCAACCCCGCCGCCAAAAGACAGATCATTGGTTGATGGCGAAGAATAGCGCATCACCACTTCCCGACGCTTTGCAGTACGGTAGGTACCATTGCCAAAACTATTCAGATCATCATAAGCCTCTGGCGTAAAACTGGTGACAAAGGTCATGCTGGACAGGTTATTGAAAGTCAGCCGATTAGTCATGTAGATGGCTCCGCCAGTAAAATATCCTGCCGAGTTTTTCTGGACAAAGCCGCGCAGATCAAACTGATTACTCCGTGCCCAGCTCATTCCCGAACTGGTACGAACATGAGCGGAACGAATTCGAAAATTATCGTTGCGCTGCAAGTAACCCAGGTCATTGATATTGACCTTATCGTCGAAATACTCGATTCCAAACCGCTGCGACACGCCTTGGCGAAAGGTGTACTCAACATCAAAGAAGCCGCCATAGCCTCGGTCAATACCATCGATATCAGAAGTGAACATTTGGCCGTCGAGCTTGAGCTTGCCATCAGACGTCAGATAGTGACCGTCAACACCCTGAACCAAAGCATCACGACTGTCGTGCAGGGCCGCCGTGCTAAGCAAGCCCACCGATCGGTAGGCGCCACCCACAGAATCCTCGTACACTAGACGGGCAATGCCATAGTTCGAGCCCGTCTGCTTTAACAACACGGGTACGCCACCATCGGTGCCACGCAACACAGCGTCTTCCTCAAAGGCACCAAGAAAGCCGTAACGAAAACTGCCGACCTGACCGGTAAGTTTAACCGCACCATACAGATCAACCGGGCGGGTGAGCTCGCGATCAGGGATCGAGACATTAGACGCCACGGGCAAATCGACGGGCTGGCCGCCAATCCGGCGAGTATTCACCATGGTATAGGGGGCACCGCTGTTACCAACACCGTTGCTGCGTGTATCAGCACGTGGAGAAGCGACAAAGACCTCTCGGCCTTCCAGAAAGAACAAACGTTTCTCCGGAAAGAAGGCCTCAGTGGCATCCAGGTTAATCACCACATCGTCAGTTTCGACATTACCAAAATCAGGATTCACCGTACCCGAGATTTGCATATTCGTTGACGGCCGCCAGAAAAAATCGGCACCGACTTTATATAGATTCTTATCGTCGATCAGGTCTCGGCCGACTGCGGCGAAAGGGTAGATACTGTACTGTTTCTTCGGATTCACATCCTTAAATTGCATCTCCTGCAAAACTGACATGAACTGTGCCTGCGTATCAGGTAAGCCGGGCCAGCCCCAGCGCTCCTCGATATAGGCCACCTTGCGCGACATATATAAGCCGATACGTCGAATTTCTGCACTGGCCGGCATGGAAACGGTGCCCCATGGAATAAAGAGCTCTGCCGACCAGCCGTGATCGGTAGTCTGACTTGCACCGCGCCAGGCACCATCCCAGTCGCTGGTAAACTGACGCTCGGGCAGAACCGTTCCATCCAGTATCGAGTCACCCAGGTTTACGCCGAACCAGTAACCGTAGCGCCCTTCCCCGGAAGTATCCAAGGTCACGCTAATACCGTCGCGATTGATTTGGCGCTGATCGCGACCTGACAGGCGCTTGATCAGACTCTCAACGGGTTGGTCCATGTCGACGCCAACGTAGAGTCCGTCTTCGGTGTAGAAAAATTTAACACGAGTCGCATGAGGTACGCTGGCCAGCGTATCGGGCTCGACGACTACAAATTCATCATAGGCCGGCAAGCCAGCCCATACCGCGTCATTAAGATGACCGTCAATTTTGATCGCCGGCTTACCAACGACACGCTCGACAGTGATGCTGTCGCCCTGTTTAAGATCGACGATCACATCAGCCGTCACGAATTGGCAAAAATGCGCCAGCAACAAGCCGCCGATCACACGCAACCTATTATTTTTCCGCATCGGTGTTTTCCTTGTGTCGCTTAAATAGCCTCAACACGGGGAGTGATTCAAGGGCATGCAGAACAATATATTTGCGTAATACCAAAAAAACAACCCAACGCGGCCGCATCATGACATGTCAGCCCAGATCATTGAGCAGTGATTGACGAACATTTTCAGGTAACAGCACTGACTCGCAAGGAAAGGCCAGGTGGTCAACGCCGACGGTGACAGCAGCGCCTGCCTTGACCGCCTCGATCTGCTCAGCGCTCAACTGATAGCGCATGAAATGCACCGCTGAAGTTTTATCTGCAGTTGTCCGATCCATATCCTCATCAGTGATGGGGTAGATCCGTTTAGTCTCACCAACCTGCATCCATATCTGATCTTCGACACCGATCAATTCAGCCAGTCGACGCTTACGCTCATCAACATCGTTGTACTGGATCAACAAGGTGCATTTCCAGTTATCGCCATTGGGAATCAACGGATTATAGGCTTCCAATTCATCATTAATGCCCGACGCCTCAAAGACCTTCTCGATGCGCAGCATTTCCTGAATCTGATACTTCAATGTCAGTTGATCTTCAAACAACAGCAGCAGGTGATCACCAACCAGTATCTGTCGATTTTTTTTATGGGCCAACACATCGGCTCGAAAGCTGGGTCGGCGTTCAGCGTACTCTTCTAACGACCAGAGATCTGCTCGCGTTAACATAGGAAGCTCCTTGCGATCGCCAGAACACAATTGTTCGGCGATGTATGGGTGACTAAATAAAATCTGAATTACAGGCCGTAGGCTAATCGCAACAAAGACATGGGATGCTCAGAACGATCGACGCTGGTAGCCAAGTTCGTAATCTGGGTCGCCGCCATAGGACAATCACTAGTAAAATGTTGCGGCGCCCTCTGATCTACTTGCCGAACCACAGGTCGCGCTATCTTTACTGACTTCGCCCGAGTTTCTTTTTTCACGGCATAGGTGCCGTCGTGACCAGAACAACGCTCAATAGCATTAACCGAGGTATCTGGCACCAAGTTAAGAATATCGCGAGTTTTCAGGCCAATATTCTGTACTCGTAAGTGGCACGCCACCTGATAACTGATGTCACCCAAGGTCTGTTTAAAATCCGTATTGAACTCACCTTCACGATGGCGAAGGTGAAGATATTCAAAGGGATCAAAAAACGCATTTTTGACCTTTTGGACATCCGCATCGTCTGGATACATCAAAGGCAGCTCTTGCTTGTACATCAACACGCACGACGGAATTGGCGCAATCAAGTCATAGCCTTCGTCTACCAGCTTTGCCAGAATTGGAATATTTTTCTGTTTAAGCTTATCGACACTATCCAGATCACCCAGCTCTAACTTTGGCATACCACAGCAAGACTCCTTCGGTACAAGGTCTATCTGTATATTGTTATGCTCAAACACTGTAACGAAATCTTGACCCAGGTCGGGTGAGTTGTAGTTCCCATAACAGGTTGCATACAACGCGACTTTGCCCGTGGTACGTCCTACAGGCTTTATCGTCTGAGGAGAATTTTTAAAGCGCTTACGCAGCGTTTTGGAATGATAGTCCGGCACTGGCGCTTCGTGGTGCACACCCAGGGTCGCTTCCAACGCGTTACGGAACAATCCATTTTGATTCAGCGCGTTCACTGTCACATCCACCAGCGGAATGCTTACCAGCTTGCCCACCATATCGGTATTCGTCAGGGTTCGGTCACGAAAACTCGCGCCTTCCTCCTTGAATCGCTGGGCCTTGGCTCGCAACATCAAATGGGGAAAATCAATATTCCACTCATGGGGCGGCACATAAGGGCACTTCGTCATATAACACAGGTCGCAGAGATAGCATTGATCTACCACCTTAAAATAATCCTGCTTGGGGATACCGTCGACCTCGAGGGTCGGCGATTCATCCACCAAATCAAACAGGGTCGGAAAGGAGTCGCACAAACTCACACAGCGACGACAGCCATGACATACGTCATAAACGCGCTCTAATTCTGTGAACAAATTGTCTTTGTCCCAGAATTCCTCTTCCTGCCACCCGAGGGGGTGCCTGGTTGGCGCTTCTAAACTGCCTTCACGTCGCTCGCTCATGCGCATCCTTCCCTGACTAAAGTTAAACCTGGTTTTCTTAGCCCTTAAGCGTCTAGATTATCTAGCGCCTTCTGAAAACGGTTAGCATGGCTACGCTCAGCCTTCGCTAAAGTTTCGAACCAGTCAGCAATCTCGTCAAAACCTTCTTCCCGAGCAGCCGATGCCATACCTGGATACATGTCAGTGTACTCGTGAGTTTCACCGGCAACCGATGCTTTCAGGTTATCGCTGGTTGGACCAATCGGTAGGCCAGTCGCAGGATCGCCAGTCTCTTCAAGATATTCCAGGTGACCGTGGGCATGACCGGTCTCGCCTTCGGCAGTCGAGCGAAACACAGTTGCAACATCGTTGTATCCTTCGACGTCGGCTTTTGCAGCAAAATACAGATAACGTCGGTTAGCCTGTGACTCACCAGCAAACGCGTCTTTCAAATTCTGTTCAGTTTTAGAACCTTTCAATGGCATAGATCTTCTCCAATAAATTGATCACGTAGGATGTGGAGGGTAAAAGATAGAGCGCCACAGCGCCTGAGTCCAATGAATGTTTTCATTTGGATTGATTCGTAAAAACGATTGATAACTGCCAAAAGCGCATGAGAATCAATCGTATTTGGCCCCGTCTTCCTTCACCCTTCTGCTGTGTTACTCTCTAGCATCGCTCGACCCAGGGACTCAAGATCATGGTTTGCACAAAACACTTCAGGCAGCACCCATTTGCTAACAGCCGTCTGCACCTCGCAACCCTAATCTTAACCCTGCTGGCAGGTGCGCTCAACTCGGCTTGGGCAAACAGCGCAGCCGCCGTTGACCGTCATCAACATACCGTCATGACCGATGGCCATCCACTAACGGTCTGGGAAAAAACACCAGCTCAGGCAACCGCTGTTATCCTGCTGCTACACGGGCGTACCTGGAGCTCAGTGCCAGACTTTGATCTGCAAGTTCCAGGCGAGTCACTGTCTTTTATGGATGGCCTTAACGCCCTGGGCTATGCCGTCTATGCGCTGGACGCCCGCGGTTATGGTCCGACCCCACGCGACTCAAGCGGTTGGCTGACGCCTGATCAGGCCACCCGTGATGCATCCCGCGTGCTTGATTGGATCAAGACTCGAACCGAGCTCGACATTCACTTATATGGCTGGTCTTACGGTTCTATGGTCAGCCAGCTCGTCGTTCAGCGTGCGCCCAACGCCGTGAAATCAGTTATGCTGTTTGGCTACCCCTTCGATCCGGCCAGGCATAGCATTGACCCCGACTTCAAGTACCCGACTCAGGCGCCCGCCGTGGCCAATACAGCGGTGAACGCAGCCAGTGACTTCATCGTTCCCGGTGCGATCAGTCAGGCCGCCATCGATGCCTACGTCGCGGCCGCCTTGCTGGCTGACCCCTACCGAGTGGATTTCAAAAATTTACACGAGTGGGCAGAGCTAGACCCAAACCTGATCACAACACCGACGCTACTCCTGCAAGGCGAATTTGACCCCCTTGCCGGACCGGCTAACCTGCCCGGCTTTTTCGACCACATCAAGACGGCCGATAAATGGTGGGTGGTACTGGCCGGCGGCGATCACGCCGCCTTGCTAGAAAAACCCCGGGGCAAGATGCTTCAGGCGATCGACAGCTTTATTCAATCACTAACCACGAAATAATAGTTAAGCTTGATTTTGGTACCCACCACTTAGACAGCAGCGGAGATTGCGATGAGAATAAAACACTTGGGCCCCCTGGCGGTTGTACTGGCAACGATTGGTTGTGGCGCTACTCAGGATCCGCCAGCACCCTCAGCACCCTCAACACCCTCAACACCCTCAACACTCACAGTGCTCGCCACCGGCGCTAATATCGCTGGCGCTAATGGCATTATTTTCTCTCCAGACAATCAACTTTATGCAGCATCTGTGATCGGCTCAAACATCACCATTATGGATCCTGACAGCGGTGCAATTTTGCGCCAGCTGGGCGCCAGCGATGGCGTCTCGGGCCCTGACGATATCGACTTTGCACCAGACGGCAGCTTTTACTGGACCTCCATTCTCACCGGCGAGGTTGCTGGCCTGACCCCAAACGGCGAGCTTATCCAGGCAGCCAATCTCGGCGCAGGTGTCAATCCGATCACGTTCTCAGACGATGGTCGCCTGTTTGTCGCCCAATGTTTTTTTGGGACTGGCTTGTTCGAAGTGGACCCGAAAGGCGTCATAGCACCGCGCAGCATCAGTGACGATTTGGGTCCTAATTGCGGCTTAAATGGCATGGACTGGGGCCCCGACGGTCGGCTCTATGGGCCCCGATGGTTCACCGGCGAAATTGTCAGTTTCGATGTCGACACCCGCGAGATGCGGCTTGAAGCCGCTGGCTATAAAACACCGGCTGCCGTCAAGTTTAGCAGCCAAGGAGAACTCTTTGTTCTGGATACCGGCACTGGTGAGGTTTACAAGCAAACAGCCCAAGTGCGCACATTGATCGCCACCTTGACACCAGGCCTCGATAATTTCGCCTTTGATCAGAACGATCGACTTTATGTCTCCAGTTTTGTCGACGGCTTTATCAAGCGTGTCGAGCCTGACGGTTCCCTGACAACGATCCAGCCTGGCGGCATGTCCCACCCTGGCGGTGTCGCCCTGCTCGACGGGCAGATTGTCGTCGCTGACTTACACGCCATCCGCTTCTTTGATCCCGCCACTGGCGTCGAGACCCGGGTCAATCGCAATGTCCTCGGCGTCGGCAAAGTTGGCGGCGCTTTGAATCTCGCCGCCGATGGCAGCAACCTCATTCTGGTTTCCTGGGTAGATAACGATGTGCGCGTCTGGGACCCTGCTTCCGGCGAGATTCTCGAGCGCTACAGCAATCTCAAGGCACCCGTGGCCGCCATTCGTTACGCAGGCCAATTGCTAGCGACAGAGCACGGTACTAGCAGAGTCATCGCTTTAGGCACAGATGGCGTCACGAGTCTATTCGATCTGCCAGCACCAACGGGGCTGGCCATTCTTCAGGATGGGCTGTACGTCACAGATCGCGAGTCAGGCAGCATCTATCAACTCGGCGAAGCCGGCGAACTACTGACGGCGCCAAAGCTTGTGGTCAGTGGGCTGACAACACCGGAAGGCATTGCCGCCAGAGGCAATGATTTTGTGATCATCGAAGGTGCCACAGGGCAAATCAAACAGGTGAGTCTGGATGGCGCCCAGACGCTGCTGGGAACCATTCCAGCAGGCAATCCTGCACCCAGCAGCGCGCAGCCACCCTCTATGATTTTCAACGGTATCGCAGTGAACGCCAGTGGCACGATCTATGCCCCCAGCGAGACCAGCCGGAAGTTGTACCAACTCAAGGCCAGCGACTAACAGCAGAGTCTGGCTGAACCCTGGTCGCTAAACGAGCTGAGTCGCGAGATCGGCTTATTATTGTTGTTGCTGTTGCTGTTGCTGCTGCAGCCGCTTAAAACCCTGGAACAAACCATCCAGGGTTTTCCACATTAACCCCGGTGCTCCATTGCCAATCGTGTTGCCGTCGAGGGTACCTACTGGCCAGACCTCATGACCCGAACTGGTGATGAGTATTTCATCCGCTGCTGCCAGTTCTGCGGCGCTGATATCTCGCTCTTCCAGCGCCAAATGGTGCGTCCGCGCCAACTCAACGACAACATCGCGGGTGATCCCATGCAACAGATGATGGGACTTCGGCGGCGTGATAATGATGCCATCTTTGACGATAAAGATGTTGGAGGCGGTGGCTTCCATCGCCAGACCGTCGCGCATCAACACAGCATCATCAGCCCCCTGGCTAATTGCCTCGTTTTTAAGCATCCCGGCGGCAATCAAACTGACCGTCTTGATGTGACCTCGGGACCATCGAAAATCCTCCAGAGTCACCAACGAATAGGGCCGAATGACGGCTCTTTCGAGAATCGGCGCGGCATAAACCATCACCAATACGGTCGGGGTAACCCTGGGGTAGACATGATCTCGACCTGACGCCACACCCCGAGTCACCTGGATATAGACAAAGGCGTTGGTCTCGCCACTACGCCCCACTGCCTCTTCAATCAGATGGGACCAGGCATCTTGAGTCATGGGGTTGATCAGTTTGATTTCCGCCAGACTGTTATTCAGCCGATGGAGATGGCGCGCGAGGGTAAACACTCGACCGGCATAAACGGGAATCACCTCATAGATGCCATCACCAAACATAAAACCGCGATCCAGCACCGGGACTCGAGCCTCTTCGATGGACTGCCAGGAGCCGTTTAAATAGGAAATTGCCATATTGCCTCAGATTTTTTTAAATCGAAGCTCATCATAGCCAGATTTCAGGGTTTCTTCACTGCCCGGATAATAATGGTATATTCTCCAACCTGTTTGTCGGCATTCGTGACCCAATGCATGTAGCGAGGCTAACACTTGACGGACCGCTCGCCCTTTCGCTGGCGTCTAATCTCGTCGTTGAGTTGGCCTGCGCGAAGCTCAGCAATAGAGAGACCTGACTATGATAAAAAAATTACTGATCGCTAACCGTGGCGAAATCGCTATTCGTATCGCCCGAGCCGCCAGCGACATGGGCATTGAGACCGTCGGTATCTGTTCTCAGGACGATCAAGCCGCGCTACATAATCGCCGAGTTGATACCCCTGTTGTGCTTGAAGGTACTGGTGCTGCAGCCTATCTGGATGGCCCGCAGATTATCCAGACGGCCATCAAACATCAGTGTGACGGAATTCATCCAGGCTACGGATTTCTCAGTGAGAACGCCGACTTTGCCCGCTTGTGTGGCGAACACAAAATTTCCTTCGTCGGGCCTACCCCAGCGCAGCTGAGCTTATTTGGTGACAAGTCCCAGGCCCGCCTGCTCGCAGAGTCCTGCGGCGTCCCTATCATCAAAGGCACCAATGGCGACACGGATCTCGCGGCTGCCCAAGCATTTTTCCAACAGTTACCTCCTGGCGCACAGATGTTAATCAAGGCGCGAGCCGGCGGCGGTGGTCGAGGGATGCGCATCGTCGAGACCATTGAGCAACTGCCAAAGCTTTTAGAGCGCTGTCAAAGCGAAGCCAAAGCTGCATTTGGTGACGCTAGCGTTTACGTCGAGCAGCTGGTTCCCCGCGCCCGCCATATCGAAATTCAGATCATCGGCGATGGCGAAAATATCTGCCATCTGTGGGAGCGGGAATGCAGTACTCAGCGCAATCATCAGAAAGTCATCGAGTTGGCCCCCGCTCCAGGCCTTGATCCCATCCTGCGTCAGTCGCTCATCGATGCGGCCATGACCATGGCCGCTAGTGCACAGTACCTGAGCTTGGGCACCTTCGAGTTTCTGCTGGACCGAGATAATCCGAGCCAATTCTACTTTATCGAAGCCAATCCGCGCTTGCAGGTCGAACATACTGTGACCGAAGCGGTAACCGGCATCGACTTGGTACAGACCCAATTGCACCTGGCCAACGGCGAAACCCTTGCTACCCTGGGACTGCTCGACAGCGACCGCCCCCTACCTCGGGGTTTTGCAATTCAGGCCCGCATCAACATGGAATCCCTGTCATTAAAGACACCAGCGAGTCCACGCTTCAAACCCACTGGCGGCACCTTGGCGGTGTTCGAACCACCCACTGGCCCTGGGATTCGAGTCGACTCATTTGGCTACGCCGGCTACCAGACCTCCACCCGGTTTGATTCATTGCTAGCGAAACTAATCGTCCACTCAAGCAGCCCTGAATTTGTTGACTGCGCTCGCAAGACTTATCGTGCCCTGACTGAATTTCGCATAGAGGGTTTTGACACCAACATTCCCTTTTTAATGAACCTAGTTCAATCCGAGGCGTTCAAGACCAACGATATTTATACTCGGTTCGTCGATGAAAACCTACCAGCACTGGCCACTCAGACGGAGCATGAGGCGCTGTACTTTAGCTCCACCCATTCCACTAGCGCTGCTTCTGTCGAATCTGCCGACAGTCACACACTGGCAGGCTCAAAGCTCACCAGCAGGGATCCGTTAGCTGTGCTGAATCACGGCAAAGCTACCCCAGGAACACCTACGGAAAACACAGCACTGCAGAGTCAAGGACCCGCAGGCAGCACCGCTGTGAATGCGCCACTGCAGGGTACCGTGATCGAGCTCAGTGTCGAGCAGGGATCAACCGTCTATGTCGGGCAGCAGCTTGCCATCATGGAAGCGATGAAAATGGAGCATGTTATTACCGCGCCCATCAGCGGCACGATTAAACTGTTAGCTTGCAGTGAAGGCGATGCGGTATTTGATGGTCACCAGCTTCTGTTCATCGAACCGGGCGATGTGGTTAATGCCGAAGCTGAGATTGCCGTCGCGCTTGACCCTGATCATATACGGCCGGACCTTGCCGAGGCGAATGCGCGCCACGCTCTAGGCCTGGATAGTGCCCGACCTGAAGCGGTTGCTAAACGCCATGGCACAGGCCATCGCACGGTTCGCGAGAACCTCAAAGATCTCTATGACCCGAATACCTTTGTTGAATATGGGGCACTGACCATTGCAGCCCAGCGGCGCCGCCGTAAGGTCGATGACCTGATGCGCAATACGCCCGCCGACGGCATGGTCACCGGCATTGGCAGCGTGAATGGCGACTTGTTTCCAACCCAGGAAACTCAGTGCATCCTCATGAGTTACGACTATATGGTGCTGGCCGGCACCCAAGGTGGACAAAATCACCGCAAGAAAGACCGGATGTTTGAACTGGCCGAAACCCTGAAGCTACCGATTATTCTGATCGCCGAGGGCGGTGGTGGTCGTCCCGGCGACACCGACGGCCTGGGCATCGCCGGACTCGACTGCCTGGCATTTGCTCTGTACGGCAAACTCAGTGGACTGGTGCCTCGAATTGGCATTACGACTGGCAGATGTTTTGCCGGCAACGCCGCACTGCTAGGTGCAAGTGATGTGGTGATTGCCACCAAGGACTCCAATATCGGCATGGGTGGACCCGCCATGATTGAGGGCGGCGGCCTGGGTATTTTTACGCCCGACGAAGTCGGCCCCATGTCCGTGCAGGTCAGCAATGGTGTCGTTGATATCGTCGTAGAAGATGAAGCCGAGGCTATGGTTGTTGCAAAAAAATACTTGTCTTACTTCCAAGGTCGAGTTGATCAATGGGAACGCCATGATCAGCGCTCACTGCGCGCCATTATTCCCGAAAACCGTCTGCGCATTTATGACATCCGCCAGCTGATTGAAACCCTCGCTGATGTAGACTCGGTGCTGGAACTTCGCGCCGGCTTCGGCCTGGGTATGATTACCGTGTTGGCTCGCATTGAAGGTCGCCCCATCGGCATTATCGCCAACAACCCAGCCTTCTTATCCGGTGCCATTGATAGTCATGGGGCCGATAAAGCTGCACGATTCATGCAATTGTGTGATGCCTTCGATATTCCGATCCTGAGCCTATGCGACACACCGGGCATCATGGTCGGACCGGAAGCTGAAAAAACCGCGCTGGTGCGCCACGCTGCGCGCATGTTTGTCACGGGTTCGAGTATCACAGTGCCGTTATTTACGATTGTCTTACGTAAAGGCTATGGGCTTGGCGCCCAGGCAATGGCAGGCGGCGGATTCAAAGCTTCGATCTTTACGGTGACCTGGCCGACCGGTGAATTCGGCGGCATGGGCCTGGAAGGCGCGGTGAAACTCGGTTATCGCAAGGAGCTCGAGGCCATTGAGGATCCCGAAGAGCGCGCTGCGGCGTTTGAGACTCGGGTTGCCTCTATGTACCAACATGGTAAAGCGGTGAATTACGCTACCGCCTTTGAGATTGACGATGTGATCGATCCCGTTGAGTCACGGCAGTGGATCCTGGCCGGCTTGAAGTCAACGCCCGCGGTTGTTCCCCGCCATGGCAAGAAGCGACCGTTTATCGACACCTGGTAGCTCAGAACTACTCGTGGCGTAGCGCCTCAATTGGCGCCATGTGAGCGGCCCGACGGGCAGGAAAATAGCCGAACACGACGCCGATGACTGTCGCGAAGCTGAACCCGAGCAGAATAATGCCCAGGTTCAGCACAAACGGCACCCCGATCATATCGGTGATAGCCAGTGTTGCCAGGATTGCGAGGGCAATACCCAGCAGGCCACCAATCGCCGAGAGGACAACCGCCTCAACCAGAAACTGTAACAATACATCGCGCATCAGAGCGCCGATCGCCAGTCGAATTCCAATTTCCCGGGTCCGCTCCGTCACTGAAACCAACATGATGTTCATGATACCGATTCCACCTACCAGCAAGCTGACGGCAGCGACGGTACCCAGTAGAGCTGTCAAAATTGTCAGGGTGCCGGCAAGGGTTTCGCCTATCTCCCGAGTACTCATCATTGTAAAATTATCATCTTCATTGACAGCGATATGCCGGCGCTCGCGCAACAGGGCCTCCAAACTAACCTGCAGCGCAGCCACCGAATCGCCACTGTTGGCAGAGACCTGGATCAGGCCAATATCCTGGTTACCACTGATGCGGCGCTGAAAGGTTCGAATAGGCATCAGAATCAGATTGTCCTGATCACTGCCCATCGCTGACTGGCCTTTGGCGGCAAGCAAGCCAATGACTCGACATGCCATCTTGCCCAGACGCAGGCGAGCACCCAGCGCCGGCTCATCGCCAAACAATTCACGTTGAACTGTCGCGCCGACAATACACACGGCACTGCCGGATACCAACTCGGTGCTAGAGAAGCGTCGACCCGCATTGATTGGCCACTCGCGCACTGTGAAGAAGGCGTTGTCTGTGCCTGTGACTGCGCTCAGCCAATTGCCATTACCAACGACTGCGGTCAGGCTCGAGCTCGCCAGCGGTGCCGCGGCCTTCAAGCCATCGATATCGCGTCGAATTGCCTCAATATCGGCGCGCCGAAAAGCTGGCGCACCGACCCCGCCATGAACAGGACCCATTCGTCTGGACGGCACTATCATCACCAGGTTGCTGCCAAGACTCTGAATCTGCTGACTGACCTGCATAGTCGCACCGTCACCGACGGTGATCATCGTTACAACCGCAGCTACGCCAATAACAATACCAAGCATGGTGAGAAAAGACCGCAGCGCATTTCTTCGAATCTCCTGCAATGCCAACCCAAGCGCATTCCAAAGCATCAGGCTGACTCTGATTGGTGCTGGTCAGACGTCACGTGGCCATCGACAAAATAAACCGTACGGTGGGCTATGGCGGCGACCAGCGGATCATGAGTGACCATCACGACAGTAATCCCTTGCTCCCGGTTCAGCGCCTCAATCAGCGCCATGATCTCCTGACTGGTATGGGAATCAAGATTCCCAGTGGGCTCATCTGCCAGCAACAGGGTCGGGCGCGTGACTATCGCACGGGCAATGGCGACACGCTGTTGCTGACCCACCGACAGTTCATTCGCTGTGTGATCAACCCATTGTTCGAGTTTTACAGTCTGCAGTGCCTCGTGGGCGAGTTGTCGCCGAGCACCCCGGTCGACTCGACGATAAATCAATGGTAACTCAACATTTTCCAGTGCTGTGGTTCGCGCTAACAGGTTAAATCCCTGGAACACGAAGCCAATATAGTGCCGTCTCAGGATGGCCAACCGATCATGGTCAAGGCCCGTCACTTCAACACCATTGAACTGATATGCGCCCTGGGTCGGCACATCGAGACAGCCAATAATATTCATAAAGGTGGATTTTCCCGAACCGCTTGGCCCCATAATCGCGACAAATTCGCCAGACTGAATTTCCAGATCCACATGATTCAGAGCCCATAGCCTCGACTGGCCGGCACCGTAAACCTTACTCAGACCCGTCACTCGAATCAGCGGCGGCATATTAACTGGCTCCCTGCAGACCGGTAATGACCAGGGTACCCGCTTCAATACCTGCGGCATCAATCACGGTATAGCGGCCATCAGTCAAGCCGGTGTCGACCTTTACCGCCCTGGGCTCACCGGCATCCAATACCCAAACGTCGACCTCGTTGCCGGCTGCCAGCGTGGATCGAGATACGCTGCGGTGGCGAGGCATCAGCATAGACAAGACACTGCCGCCGGAACGGTCATCCGCGGCTTCATCTGGCGGGACAAATCTCAGAGCCGAGTTCGGGACAACCAATGCGTCCTCAACCAACGCGGTCTGGATTTCTGCGGTCGCTGTCATGCCCGGCCTGAGAGACAGATCGTCATTAGTCACGTCAAGCAGCGTCTCATAGGTGACAACACCCTCTACCGTCCGCGGTGCATAGCGAACCTGAGTGACGATAGCGTCGAAATTCCGACCTGGATAGGCATCAACTGTAAACATCGCCGACTGCCCTTGCTTCAGACTGCCGACATCAGCCTCGTCGACATCGACGTGCAAAGTCATGCGCCGTAGGTCCTCTGCCAGAGAAAACAGTATGGGCGTATTGAACGCCGCGGCCACTGTCTGCCCTGGTTCCACATTCCGGCTCAAGACAATACCGCTGATGGGCGCCCTGATAACCGCTTTAGACAGTTTGCTGGTCGCCGCATCAAGCACGGCCAGGCCCTGCTCGACTTGCGCGGCGGCAGCGGCGAGATCCGCATTGGCTCGCGCCAACGCTGCTGTACTGGTATCGAGATCCTCGACCGGTGCCAGCTGTTGCGCAACCAGATCACTGCGCCGCTGATATTTTATGTTAGATTCAGTAAGCGTAGCCTGAGCCTGATCGACTCGCGCCCGGGCCAATTGCAACGCCGCGCGGTATTGAACGACCGAGGCGTCAAGCTCAGCAGTGTCGAGACGAGCCAGCACTTGATCAGTTTTGACCTGGTCATTGAAATCGACCTTGACACTGATGATCTTGCCAGACAATTCGCTTCCCACGTCCACCTGGTTGACGGGAGCAAGCTTGCCTGTGGCCGTGATAGAGACTCTTAAATCCTGGCGTGAGACGGGCACCGTCTTAAACCCGGTCGCGACTTCCGCTGGCACAAACAACCAATAGCGCACCGCTGCCAACGTCAGGATTACGACCAGACCGACAGACATCCACTTCAACCATATTGACCGGCGGCCAGAGCCTGGATCTTCGCGCAATACGGCGAGCACATCTGCTGTTTCACGACTGAATTGATCCTGCATCAAAAGCCTCTGAAACAAGCAGCCATCACAGCCCGAATGAGCGTGTGTCTAAATTTCAGTCAGCCTAGCCAGTACCGACGCCAAGCGCCATGACATCGGTCAAGGAGACATTCGCTGGCTGACAAGGTTTGTGCGGCAGGCGACGCCGGAACTGCGCCTCGACGACAACCCACGGTAAAAGCTGGTTGTTATCATGCAGGACAATTGCTAACTTCGTCCCTCATGAAACAAGCACTCAGAAGACTATTCGCACTACTACTGAATTACTTTGAATCCGGTACCGGCGACTTTGAATACAAACCATCCCACCGCGTCATCCTATTGGTGATGAGCGGCATGTTTCTTGGCCTGGCAACATTGGTCCTGGCAATGATGCCGGAGGATGACTATGGCTATTTTTTCCCCGTGTTAATCTTTGGTGGCACCGGCTGTCTTGGCCTGATCATCGGCTTCCTGGGTCACGATCGCGCGGTCGCCAGGATCTGGGGTTCACGCTAGGTGAGCAACACGGCAGTCCCCGATTCAAGACCTAAGACTTTACGCAACGAAAAGCACGCCCTATGACTTCTGACCTATTGAACCCGGCAGACCCGGACGTCCAGTACTTCTCTCGCGCCGATGTCGATGAGCCATTCGGCACCTACTCCCATCATCCATTTAATCTGGAACAGCGATCTTGGCCTTCTGTCGAGCACTACTTCCAGGCCATGAAATTCAACGACGAGGCTTATCAGGAGCGGATTCGAATCGCAGATTCGCCGACTCAGGCTCGCAAACTCGGTCGCACCCGCCTGAAACGGATCCGCCGAAACTGGAAAGACGTTAAAGCTGCGTATATGACTCGGGCTGTCTATACGAAATGCCGAAGCTACCCAGATATCGCTCGGCGACTCATCACCAATCAGAATCAGCTGATTGAGAATAGTTTATATGACTACTTCTGGGGCTGTGGGCGTGACCGACGAGGCAAGAACATGTACGGCCAAGTACTGATGAATGTCCGCGACAAGCTCAGACAGGAAGCAAAATGAAAAACGCCCCCGGCTCTCACGAACCGGGGGCGTCGGGCTACTGGCGAATTTTAATCAGGCAGCAGGTACAAATACTGCCTTGGTTTCGAGGAACTCTTCGAAGCCAAGCTCACCCCACTCACGCCCATTACCCGATTGCTTGTAGCCACCGAAAGGGGCGTTGAAGTCCGGTCCAGTGCCGTTGATATGCACATTACCCGTACGAATTTGTGACGCCACCGCAAGCGCATGCTCAACACTGCTCGACTGAACATAGCCGGACAGACCATAAGGCGAATCATTGGCAATATCAATCGCCTCGACTTCGGTATCGTATGGCAGAATAGTCAGCACTGGGCCAAAGATTTCCTCTTGAGCAATCGTCATGTCGTTAGTGACATCACCAAAGATAGTGGGTTTGACATAGTAGCCCGCGTTCAGACCATCAGGACGTCCTGTGCCACCGGCGACCAGCGTCGCACCTTCATCGATACCCTTTTGAATTAGAGTCTGGATCTTGTCCCACTGAATCTCACTGACCACCGGACCGATCACTGTGCCTTCAACAAACGGGTCGCCCGCTTTAACAGTATCCGCAGTCGCCTTGGCGATTTGCAGCGCCTGGCCGTGCTTGGCTCTGGGCACCAGCATTCTGGTTGGGGCATTACAGGACTGACCTGAGTTGGTAAACACTTGAGACACACCACTTGAAACCGCTTTCTGCAGATCAGCGTCATCGAGCACGATATTGGCCGACTTGCCGCCTAGCTCTTGGGCCACGCGCTTGACGGTATCCGCAGCCGCCTTGGCCACCAAAATACCGGCGCGGGTGGAGCCAGTGAATGACATCATGGCAACATCGGGATGGGCCGACATCACCGCACCCACAGCAGGACCGTCACCATTCACCAGGTTGAAAACGCCCTTAGGCACACCCGCCGAATGCAGAATTTCAGCCAAGATGATGGCATTCACAGGCGCCACTTCACTGGGCTTTAGCACCATGGTGCAACCTGCGGCCAACGCTGGCGCAACCTTGCAAGTGATCTGGTTAATTGGCCAGTTCCATGGCGTAATCAGGCCACAAACACCAATGGGCTCTTTCCGTAACCGATAAGCACCCTTCTGGGTTTCCCATTCGTAATTTTTCAAAATGTTCATGGTAGTTGCAATGTGGGCCTGACCCGTCGCTGCCTGAGCAGCCTTGGACAACCAGATGGGCGCGCCCATTTCAGTTGAAATCGCCGCGGCAATTTCGTCATATCGCTTCGTGTATTCGGCCAAAATCGCACCAAATAACTCAAGCCGCTCCGCAACAGTCGCGCGAGAGTAGCTCTCAAAAGCCACCTTGGCTGCAGCTACCGCTTTCTCAACGTCGGCAGCACTGCCCATGCTGATCTTCGCAAACGCTTCTTCGGTTGCAGGATTGATCACATCCAGGGAAGCCGGCTTAACAGGGTCGACCCATTCGCCATTGATATAGAATTTCAGATACTCTTGCATGCTTTCTCTCTTTTCAGGTTGGATTCTGGTTAAACCCTAGATGACAGGATCTGTTTAGTCTCTGGATTGCACAAACTACAAATTCAGTCGGGGTCTGTCAAGGCGCGGTGCCTGCCGCACGAAGCTGCAGCCCTTTCTGCTGTAAACGCCACTGCAATACATCAATACGATCCTGACCGAAGAACGGCTCACCCTCAAAGGCACAGGTCGGCACACCCCAGTGACCGGACTGCGCATGCGCGTCCTGGTTGGCTAAAATGACAGACTCCAATCTCAGGGTCTCGGCATCGACAATGGCGTCCATCGTCGCCAGATCTAAGCCGGCTCGGTTGGTTGCCTCGGCCAGCAGATCACCTGCCTGCCAATTTCGGGTACCACCCCAAATCAAACTCGAAACCTCATCGGCAAATTCAATGCCGCGACCTGCTTCTGCAGCGACAATGCCCAGGCGAGTCAATCGATAGATATAGATCTGATCCTCCGCCGTGCGACGTCGGCCCTGTTCGTCCTGATATTGTTTGACGGGATCTGGGCTCGGCCAGCGAAAGGCTATATTCAGAAACTCAGCGCAACGATGCACATCAGTCATCAAATAGCCGGGCCATAGCGGATCTACCGACAAAAAGAAATCCGGCGAGCGGATCGCAATAGGATAGACCGGGCGAAAATTTACCGTCACTTCGAACTGCTCCTGCAGGGCCCGCAGTCGCGGCGTAGCCAAGTAGGACCAGGGACTGCGAAATGACCAAAATAGATCGACCTGAAGATCAGCCATTGCTTAATGTCCATTCACCAAAAGCTTGAGTCTAACAAGATTTGGAGTGCGGAGTAAGATGACAGAATTCCAGCACACCGGAAGGATTTTTGCCAAAAAAACAGGTTTAAAGCCCGCCAAGACATCCTTCAACTATCGATCTACTTGATGCAGCTTGGCGATCCTGCAACAGCGCTGGACCAAGCCACAATTTCAAGCAAGGCTAGACTCGAACACCAAGTCAGGAAGAGTTTTTCTATTGCTAGACGCGAGTCCCGGAAAAAGTCGCGTTACCAAACATACCCAACTTGGCGTTGCCACTGATGCCGTCACCCTCAACTGTCGCCGAAAAATCCAACTCCATGGGCATGGGCTGGGTCATCTTAACCTTCCACGCCAGATTGCTGCCGTCGACACTGCCACCCGTGAAATCCTGAGTACCCTGAGAGCTGACAATCTTGCCTGACAATGCGGCGCCATCAGCCGCGAGACTCAAGGTCGCATCCTGTGCCCCCATGGGAGAGTTCATCGTTACTTTCCAATCGCCATTGATGCTCATATGTCGCCCTCTGGTATTATTTGTTATTGAATTACTGACCACCCCAATGCTTCAGTCAATGCGTCACTTAAGGGTTCAGCCAACCGCTTTACAGTAACAGGTATTTTCCAGCCATGAAATCAGATCCTGCTGCAGCCGATAACAGGCAGCGCGGTCTCTAAATAACCAGGATAGCCGTATCTCAACGAATGCCCCATCGTCACCTTGAAAGCCCTCATACCACGCCTCAGGCAGGTTGCTGTCACGAGCTATGATTCAGCCGCTGCTAACGAGCGAATTGAATCAACACCCCGGCAGCCACCGCCGAACCAATAACACCCGCGACGTTTGGACCCATCGCATGCATCAACAGAAAATTATGGGGGTTCGCTTCGAGGCCCAGCTTATTCGCCACCCGAGCAGCCATGGGCACTGCGGACACACCCGCGGCACCGATCAAGGGATTAATTTGTTGTTTCGACAGCAGGTTAAGCAATTTCGCCATCAAGACCCCAGTCGCCGTACCGATGCAAAATGCCACCATACCCAGCAATAGAATGCCCAAGGTTTCGGCCACCAGAAACTGATCAGCGCGAAGTTTCGAACCCACAGCCAGACCCAGCAGAATCGTCACAACATTGATCAACGCATTTTGAGTCGTATCGCTGAGGCGATCGACCATGCCACATTCGCGCATAAAATTACCGAAGCAGAACATCCCCAACAGCGGTGCCGCACTGGGTATTAACATGGCAACCAGCACCAACAACACCACTGGGAAAAATATTTTCTCTCGCCGAGATACCACCCGTAGCTGAGTCATCACGATTTCGCGTTCTCGCTGGGTCGTTAGCGCGCGTACGATCGGTGGTTGAATCAATGGTACCAGGGCCATATAAGAATAGGCGGCCACCGCGATTGCCCCTAGCATATGGGGGGCCAGCATGCCTGCGACATAAATCGCCGTCGGCCCATCGGCGCCGCCAATAATACCGATTGCTGCGGCTTCCTGAATGGAAAAGTCGAACCAACCCAGGGAAGTCAGGCCGACTGCTCCGAGAAGGGTTGCAAAAATACCGAACTGGGCGGCAGCACCGAGCCAGAGGGTCTTCGGATTAGCCAGCAAGGGACCAAAATCCGTCATGGCTCCAACACCCATAAAGATCAACAAAGGAAACATGCCGGTTTCAAGACCCAAGACATAAAACTGGTGCAGTATGCCTTCACCGACGGCAATATCCACACCCGGAATATTACTCAGCAAGCCACCAAATCCGATCGGTACCAACAGCAATGGCTCGAAACCTCGCCTGATCGCAAGGTACAGTAACGTCAGGGACACCAACAACATAACGCCCTGATCTGCCTGCAGTTGATAAATCCCGCTGGCATGCCAAAGCTCGAGTAACTGCTCCATAACCGGCCTACCCGAACGTCATCAGCGTGTCGCCAGCAGACACAGACTGACCTTGCCTGACCAACACTTGCGATACCTTACCCGCGCAACTGGCACGAATTTCGGTTTCCATCTTCATCGCTTCCAGAACCACCACCACATCGCCACTGTTTAAATGATCACCGACGGCGACGTTGACCCGAGTGATATTGCCCGACAAGGGGGCAAGCACACCAACCCCTCCAAGGCTGGCAGGTTCAGGCGTATTTGCCACTGGCGCAGTCGACAGGACATCCCCCCCTGGGCTGACTTTAACCGCATAAACCTGGCCTGCCACCTCCACGGAGTACGTTTCAGGCTGGCCACCGGGCGCTGCTACAAAGGTCGGCGCCGCGACGACCTCTGGCTCCAAGCCTGGCGCTGGCTCAAAGGCTTCAGGGTGATGTCGATTCGCTAGAAATTTTAATCCTGGCTGGGGGAACAACGCATAGGTCAGCACGTCATCATCCACGTTATCGCCGAAGACCAAAGCTTTTTCCGCCTGCAGACCCAGCAACTCCTTCTTCAGTTTTTCGAACTCGGGGGCCAGTAAATCTGCTGGCCGACAGGTAATGGCTTCACCGCCTGCAAGCACACGCATCTGCAACGCTGAGTCTACCGGCGCGGGCGTCTTGCCGTACTCGCCCTTGAGTACGCCTTCGGTCTCTTTCGTAATATTGGCATAACGTTCGCCGGCCAACACGTTCAAAACCGCTTGGGTACCTACAATTTGAGACGTCGGGGTGACCAATGGAATAAAACCCAGATCCTTGCGAACCAGAGGAATTTCAAGCAACACCTCGTCGAGTCGGTCACCCGCGTTCTGCTCGCGCAATTGATTTTCAAGGTTAGTCAGCATGCCACCAGGAACCTGCGCCACTAATATTCGAGAATCGATGCCGCGCAAGGCACCTTCGAATTTCGCATACTTCTTCCGCACTTCACGAAAATAAGCAGCGATCTCTTCCAGTAAATTGATATTCAGACCGGTGTCACGATCGGTATCTTGCAATATCGCCACCAGCGATTCCGTTGGCGAGTGACCGTAGGTCATGCTCATCGAAGAGATCGCCGTGTCGACGTTATCGATGCCCGCTTCGATGGCTTTGAGATAAGTCGCTGTCGACATGCCGGTCGTCGCATGACATTGCATGTGAATCGGGATATTAACGACTTTTTTGAGTTCTGAGATCAGCTCAAATGCAACATAGGGCTTCAACAAACCTGCCATATCCTTGATGGCAATAGAATCGGCACCCATGGACTCAAGCGCCTGCCCCATCGCCACCCAACCCTCAATGTTGTGCACCGGACTAACGGTATAAGACAAAGTGCCTTGGGCATGCTTGCCCTGTTTCAGCACCGCCTTGATCGCCGACTCAAGATTCCGAGGATCGTTCATGGCATCGAAAATGCGAAACACGTCGACGCCATTGACTGCTGCACGTTCCACAAATTTGTTCACCAGGTCATCAGCGTAATGCCGATAACCAAGAATATTTTGTCCTCTGAAGAGCATTTGTTGCGGCGTGTTTGGCATGGCCTTCTTGAGCTCGCGAATACGCTCCCAAGGGTCCTCACCCAAGTAGCGAATACAAGCATCAAAGGTTGCTCCGCCCCAACTCTCGAGGGACCAAAAACCCACCTGATCAAGCTTGTCTGCGATGGGTAACATATCGTCCAACCGCATACGGGTGGCGAATAATGACTGATGTGCGTCGCGCAGCACCACATCGGTGATGCCAAGGGGTTTCTTCTCGCTCATGACGTCTAGAGCCCTTATATACTTTATGATAGTTAAGCCGTCATGATGAACGACATTTATTCTCAGCAACCACTGGGTTTAGCGGCTACTTCGACGGCTGATTTTGACAGCACTTGGTATAGATATCACAGCAACCCACCGAAATCTATGGTTCAGGGTTTAATCATTCCTGTCGATTTCGATATTGGTGCACGGCCGCGGTTATCGCGGCCAGCAGCCGAGGATCAGACTGGGCGGACGGTGCCACACTGGAGACTACCGTGGGTGCCTCACGTAGCAGGCGCGACATTAACGTCGTCGCACCCACCAGCAACGTCAAAAAGACGAATACCGTACCCATGCCATACATCGCCAGATTCAGCCCCTCAAGCAGTAAGTCAGACACAACCCTTTCTCCATTAGTCAGCGCACAGTTGAGTGACGCCTAGCTGTTCACAATACCACGTCGCCTGACCTTGCTCACCTAAATTAAGCTGACCGCTGCGTGACGGTTTTTACGTCCGACCACAGCACAGGCAAGCATTGAATTTACCAAGAAAATTTCACACCAGCGCTTAAAGTCAGACATAAAAAAGGCGCCAGTAAAGGCGCCTTTGATGTATGGCGGAGAGAGAGGGATTCGAACCCTCGATACGCTATTAACGTATACGCCCTTAGCAGGGGCGCGCCTTCAGCCACTCGGCCATCTCTCCGTATAACTGGATCTACTATCCCATCGACCCCAAACAAGGTCAGTGTGTATTCATGCCAGGAGTCGAACACAAAAAGCACCGGTGCTCCGGGATTTCAGAGGGTGTAACACCTGCAAGCCGATGAAATCGCTACCGCGAAATCATTGTTTGAAAAACACTGTTTATGAGTCGTATCAACACATTGTAAAAATTGGTGCGCTGGGAGGGATTCGAACCCCCGACCGCCTGGTTCGTAGCCAGGTACTCTATCCAGCTGAGCTACCAGCGCAAAGAACGCGTATTATCATGATGTGACTAGGTCCCGTCAACTTGCTTCTCGCTTAACTCGCGATTAGACCCCATCAATTCACTCTTGAGCCCCGCTAATCTCATGATTTGCCCTCATCTGAAAGTAACCACTGTGAATCGCCGCCATCAATATTACACAATTCACTAAATAATCGACGGAAGCTGTAATATTCGGCTCACTAGGATTACACTGGGAGCACATCATCCACGATGCTTATATCTTGCGAAGCCGGCTATGAAACCCGTCAACATCATCCTCGACCTACTGCGCACTTACATGGAACGCGGTACCAGCGTCGCGAATATTATGGCGACCGGCGCCATGTTTGGTTGCAGCGAAAACCAGATGCGAGTGAACCTGTCGCGACTGGCCGCAAAAGGTTCAATTGTTAACTTTGCCAGAGGCGCTTACCGCTTGGCTGAAGCTCTCGATCCAGTAAATGACTTTATAGAATCCTGGCGACTCGGCGAGGACCGCACCAAACCATGGACACACACCTGGCTCCTCGCTGCCAGTAGCGCCAATGCGGACGCTAACAACCAGAGCCGTCACCACTGGGCATTGTACAGCCACGGTTTTCGACCCGCGTCTTCTGAGTGCTGGGTTCGGCCAGACAACCTGGCCTTGACTCATCGGCTGCTGGAACAGCGTTTGTTCCAGCTCGGCATCAGTGCCGATACCGTGCTCGCCAGTAATGCTACCATCCATGCCCGTTGGCAGAAGCATTGGCACGCACAGTTCGATGTAGCAGCCCTAACCAAGTCGTACCTACAGACCCATCAATCCTTGAGTGAGAGCATGGCCACCTTGCACCGCCTGCCAAGACAAACCGCGATGAAAGAGACGTTCTATTTGGGCGGCCACGCCATTCAAGTCCTCGCCAAGGATCCGTTATTACCCGCAGAATTTCTTGCAAGCGAGCCTCGACAAGCACTCTGGCAGGCCATGCTCGACTATGACCGCATGGGTCGCGAGCTATGGGCAGACGCCGAGACTGACAAACCTTCTAGTATACCTACCGCAAAATTGGCCTTCCAATAAACTCTGGAGCATTACCGACCGTGCAACCTATTAAAGAATTACTGACCCCAGAAGAATTTCGCCAGGTCACTCAACGTAGTAACTGGCGCGGCGCCAGCATCGTCGGCTTTGACTGGCTGGTGATTATCCTCACCTTCGTTTTGCTTGCCAATTACCCGAACCCAGTCAGCTTATTGATTGGACTTTTTGTCCTTGGTGCCAGACAACTGGGCCTCGGCATCATCGTCCACGAGACTGGCCATCAGTCATTATTCAACTCAAGTCGACTGAATGATTTTGCGAGCAAATGGCTCTCGGGGTATTGGGTGTTCTCTGACCGTAAGAGTTACATGAAGACCCATTTAAAACATCATCAATCTGCCGGCACTATTGATGACCCTGATGCACCTAACTACCAGGCATATCCCATCAGTCGAACCAGCCTGAAACGCAAAGTCATTCGCGATCTGACGGGACAGCTAGGCTGGCGCAGAATCAAATCTATCTACCGCGGTGTCAGCCGCCTGAATGAATTAAAGCCGGAGGTTCGAGAATATATGATTCGTAGTATCGGCGTTAACTTGGCGCTGCTCGCCATTCTTACCGCCTTCGGTCACGCCTGGCTTTATCTGGTTTGGATTCTTGCGTTCATGACCAGCCATATGTTGGTCGTTAGAATCCGACAAATTGGCGAGCATGCCGGGGTACCAAACCTGTTAGACCAAGACCCACGGCAGAATACCCGAACACTGTATCTCAATCCGTTAGAGCGCTTTTTGATTGCGCCTCACCAGGTGAGCTACCACCTTGAGCATCACATGCTGGCATCAGTGCCCATATATCGCCTGCGGACACTGCACAATATGTTATTGAACAAAGGCTATTACCAAGACATAAAGTTCCAACATGGGTACTTTAACCTGCTGAAGAATGTGACTTACGCCTGATACAGAGGCATAGACTGCAGCTTAAGACTGCAGATTAAAAGCGTCAATTTAGACTGGCATCAAAAGGCCGTCGTGCCGATTACTCCGGTTTATTCGCCATGCTCGAAGGGTGAGTAACTTTGCGGAGGCCAGTACAATCTCACTGGCTAAGCTTACGGTAAGGTCACCCAGATATTTTGGCAGGTTGTGCGGGGGGAGGGCTACCTTGGTCGCTAGCTGCTGGACCACGCTGGAATGATCGGCCCCGGGCGTGCACCCGACCGGCCATTGTCGGTTTGCCTTCGCACGTTCCGCAAATCGCCTGATCGACAGATGACCCGATGGCCGTGCCAGATTACTCTTCTGGCGCTTCGGTGCCGTCGAGATCTTCGCCTTCAGCCTGAATGCGCTGATAAATCTCTTCGCGGTGAACAGCAACATGCTTCGGCGCATCAACACCTATCCGCACCTGATTACCTTTTACACCCAAGACTGTTACCGTGACCTCATCACCGATCATCAGGATTTCGCCAACTCGCCGCGTTAATATTAACATCGGAACCTCCGGTTCACGCCACCACTACAATTACTCTATACACAATCTGGCTTTCGCCTCACGCGAGCTGTATACGCCAGCTCATTAAACCATCGAGCGATTTGAACCTCTCGCTGATGGGCCTTTTACTTTAATGGAAAAACAAACTATTTACCGGCCTTTTTTGATGCCTTTCGTCCTTGGGCATGCGCTTTAGCCTCGCGTTATGCTTTCGGCCCAACGAAGGTGTTCGAATAGAAACTCACTCAAGCTCGAATGCTGCGTGCAATGCTCGAACCGCCAACTCTAAATACTTCTCGTCAATTACCACAGAGATTTTGATTTCTGAAGTCGATATCATTTGTATATTGATGGATTCTGAGGCCAGCGTACGGAACATTTTCGTTGCAACCCCCGCATGAGAACGCATACCAACACCGACAAGAGACACCTTGGCAATTTTATTGTCGCCACTAATTTCCCTGGCATCGATCTGGCTTGCCACGCTCTGCAGGACTAACAACGCCTGATCGTAGTCAGTTCGGCTGACGGTAAAGGTAAAATCTGTACTCATGTCAGCAGCGACGTTCTGGACAATCATATCTACTTCAATATTCGCATCACTGATAGGCCCAAGGATCTTTGAGGCAATACCAGGGACATCCTTGACACCCAACACCGTAAGCTTGGCCTCATCCTGGGTAAATGCGATGCCGGAAATAATCGGTTGTTCCATACCTGAATCATCCTCATTCGTAATTAGTGTGCCTTTTGAGTCGTTAAAGCTCGAGAGCACGCGGATTGGTACCTTATATTTGCTGGCAAACTCCACTGCCCGAGTATGCAGCACTCCGGAACCGAGACTCGCCAGCTCAAGCATCTCCTCAAAGGTCAGTCGTTCCAGGCAACGAGCGCTGTCGACAACTCGTGGATCCGTGGTGTAGACACCATCCACATCCGTATAAATTTGACATTCGTCAGCGCCTAAAGCCGCCGCCAATGCCACCGCTGTCGTGTCTGAACCACCCCGCCCCAGGGTCGTGATGCGGCCTTGCACATCAACACCCTGAAAACCAGCGACAACAGCAACGACGCCGCTATCCAAGTCTGCCTGGAGGCGTTCGCACTCAATATCCAGGATACGGGCCTTGGTGTGAGCTGAATCCGTCAGGATCTTAATTTGACCGCCAGTATAGGAGCGCGCGCGGCAACCGTGATTAGCCAACACCATCGACAGCAATGCGGTGGTTACCTGCTCGCCAGTGGACAGCAGCACATCGACTTCTCGATGGGTTTCCGGAGTAATACCTACCTGGCGCGCCAAATCATCCAACCGATCGGTCTCGTGGCCCATGGCAGACACAACCACCACCACATCATGACCTTTTGCTTGGGTCGCGATAATTCTTCGAGCAACGTTGTCGAGATGAGCGACGGTCGCCACCGAAGTCCCACCATACTTTTGAACGATTAAAGACATACAGAGTGCCGAGGGTAAAGCGTTAACAATGATGCTGAGGCTACCCACTCCCAAGCGTCACATCCAATTTTAAGACCTTTATGACTAGCCGTCAGCTGCTCATCATTAGCTACCTGAGTCATTAACGGCATCGCCATTCTAGCCGCTGAAACCCAGCAGAAACAATCGGTTTAGCCCAAAACTTCCTCAAGGTAGGGCGTCACCGATGCTAGCGCAGCGGCCAGACCTTGGGGTTCAGTACCGCCGGCCCTAGCCATGTCTGGTCTACCACCGCCTTTACCGCCGACCTGAGTGGCGACATGATTCACCAGCGCTCCAGCATTAACGCGCGCCGTTAAATCCTTGGTCACGCCAGCGATCATGGCGACTTTACCGTCGGTCACACAGGCCAGGACAACAACACCTGATTGAAGCTTGTTCTTCAACTGATCCAGCACGTCGGGCAGTGCTTTCGGATCGCTGCCATCTAAGTCTTTCACGATCACCTTGACGCCATGGATCTCGATAACCGCATCAGCCAGATCGCTGCCGGCACCACTCGCCAGCTTCATCGACAACTGAGCCACCTCTTTCTCGAGCTTCTTATTCTGCTCAAGCAGCGACCGTACCTTGGCCACGATCCCGCCTTGGTCTGCGCGCAACAGCGCGGCGGTCTCAGCCAACGATGCTTCCAGGCCTTCGATGCGCTCCAGCGCGCGCAAGCCAGTGACGCCTTCAATACGACGGACCCCTGAGGCGATACCTTGTTCGGTAACAATTCGAAAAATCCCGATATCCCCAGTCCGGCTGGCGTGGGTGCCACCGCACAATTCAATGGAGAATCCCTCACCCATGGTCAAAACCCGCACCTGTTCAGAGTATTTCTCACCGAACAAGGCCATGGCACCCTTCGCACGCGCGGCTTCGAGGTCCATTATTTCGGTCTCGATCTCAGAGTTACGCTGAATCTGCTCATTCACAATACGCTCGATCTTGCCAATTTCCGCTCGAGTCATCGGTTCGAAGTGCGAGAAATCAAATCGAAAACGCTCCGCATCGACCAAAGAACCACGCTGATTAACATGCTCGCCGAGCACCTCTTTGAGCGCAGCATGGAGCAAGTGCGTCGCCGAATGGTTCAAGCGAGTCGCGTCGCGCTGCAGGCGATCAACCTCTGCGCTCAGCACATCGCCCACCGTAAGCGACCCCTCGAGCAACTTACCCTTATGTAAAAAGGCATTGCCAGCCTTGATGGTATCTACAACATCAAACACCAAATCACTCCCTAACAGCCGACCACTGTCGCCAACCTGGCCACCTGATTCCGCATAGAAAGGCGTACTATCCAGTACGACAACCCCTTCATCATCAGCAGTCAAGGAATCTACCGCGCTGTCTCCAAGAAACAACGCCACCACTTTACTCTTGCCGTGCAAGGTACTGTAGCCAACAAACTCTGTAGTCGAGTCCACCTGATAATGGGCGATATCTACCGCACCAAATTTGCTCGCCGCACGGGCTCGCTGCCGCTGAGCTTCCATGGCGCGCTCGAATCCCGGCATGTCCAATTGCAGATCGCGCTCGCGGGCGATATCGGCGGTTAGGTCCGTGGGAAAACCAAACGTGTCATAGAGTTTAAAGACTACTTCACCTGGAATTTCATTCCCCTGGAGCGTACCAATCGCCTCGGTGAGAATTCGCATGCCATGATCCAATGTCAGCTCAAACTGCTGTTCTTCCTTCAGTAACACGCGCTCGATCTGCCCTTGGGTGGCACGTAACAGGGGATAAGCATCTCCCATTTGCTCTACCAGACAGCCCACCAATTGATGAAAGAAGGGCTGCGTTGACTGCAGTTTATGGCCATGCCGCAAAGCGCGACGAATGATCCTGCGCATGACATAGCCCCGGCCTTCATTCGACGGCAAGACACCATCTGCGACGAGGAACGCGGCGGCTCGAATATGATCGGCAATGACCTTGAGCGAGGGATTCTGCAGATCAGTACAATTCAGCAGACTCGCAGCGCGATGAATGAGGGCCTGGAACAGATCAATGTCATAGTTGGTGTGCACATCCTGCAGTACTGCCGCTAAGCGTTCGAGACCCATGCCCGTATCAACACAAGGCTTGGGTAACGGTGTCAGGGTGCCGTCAGCAGATCGGTCAAACTGGGTGAATACCAGATTCCAAATCTCAATATAACGATCCAGGTCGCCGTCAGGACTGCCAGGCGGGCCACCAGGAACAGACGGGCCATGATCCCAAAAGATCTCTGAACTGGGACCACAGGGCCCTGTATCACCCATGGTCCAAAAGTTATCATCGTCTCCCAGGCGCGTAATGCGCTTAGGATCGAAGCCAATATGATTGATCCAGATTGCTTCGGCCTCATCGTCGTCGGTATGCACGGTGACCCAGAGACGTTCAGGTGGCAGTTTAACCACCTCGGTCAGAAACTCCCAGGCAAACTCGATAGCCTCTTTCTTGAAGTAATCACCGAAACTGAAGTTGCCCAGCATCTCAAAGAACGTATGGTGGCGGGCGGTATAGCCGACATTATCCAGATCATTGTGCTTGCCACCCGCCCGAATGCAGCGCTGGCAACTGGTTGCCCGGGTATAGCCACGGTTTTCACGAAACGCCAGTGCTTCCTTAAACTGAACCATGCCGGCATTAGTGAATAACAGCGTCGGGTCGTTGTCAGGTACTAAAGAGGAGCTATCAACAATCGTGTGGCCTTGGCTGGCAAAATAATCCAGAAACGCCTTACGCAATTCGCGGCTATTCATCGGTTCTACTTCGTATCGAATTCAGGACGGGTAAAGATACAGAAAAAGCACTGAAGACTAAACCATGGAATGCTTAAAGACGGGTATTTCGGTCTGTTTCGAACACTTTTAGTCCGAACTCCTGTGACTTTTTGCGATTTCCCAGTATTCGTGCGCACGATGTTGGGCGATGGCGAGAATAGTATCTTGGGTATATTCAAGGTCGAGCGCCTCACCCGGGGCTCGATCAAGCAACAGCCCGAGAGCCTGATAAATATTAGACACGGCATAAATCATAAACTGCCCCGCCCCTACCGCTTCAAGCACGTCCTCTCTGAGCATCATTTCTCGAGAATTCGCCGCGGGGATGATGACCCCTTGGGTACCTGTTGCGCCCACGGTCTGGCAAGCCTCAAAGAAGCCTTCGATCTTTTCGCTGACAGCACCAACGGGCAAAATATTGCCCTTTTGGTCTACAGCCCCTGTCATGGCTAGATCCTGCCGAATCGGCAAGTCGGTGAGGGCGCTGATCAAACAGCAAATTTCAGCGCCAGAGGCCGAGTCACCATCAATGCCGCCGTAGGTTTGCTCAAAGGCAATCCCAGCCGAGAATGCCATTGGATGCTTTAGCCGCAGCAGAAAACGCAACAGACCTGACAAAATGAGAAAGCCCTTAGTGTGTACCGCCCCGGATAAGTCCGACTCGCGCTCGATGTTCACCGCACCCGCATTTCCCGGACCGATAGACGCGGTAATTCGAGTAGGGAAGCCATAAATCACAGGACCCGCAGAAGTCACCGCCAATCCGTTCATCTGGCCGATGACTTTGCCCGCCACATCAATTCGCAGGCTACCCTCAGCTAACAAACGCTTGAACCGCCGCGCAGGAATTTCGGCCCGGCGGCGGCCCTGGGTAATACTGAGTTTGATATGCTTGGCATCGACGATCGAGTTACCGTCGCGGCGGGCGATGAACGAGGCCTCTCGAGCAATGTCGGCTATCCTGCCAAAACGGCTGCTCAACTGGCCCTGCTGCGCGCAGATTCTCGCACCCTGCTCGATGAGACCCGCTACAGCTTCCGCCGTGAAAGCCAGAAGCTGGTCGCTTTTGACCAGGCGGGCGACGACATTCGCATACGCCGAATAACCAGCCTGATCACGAGTCAGCGTATCGCTGAAATCCGCCAGCACCTTGAATAATGGCGCAAACCTTGGCTCGTACTCTTCCAGCAGAAAATATAGGGCAGGATCACCCACGAGCACTACCTTAACGTCGATTTTGATGGGTTGCGGGCGTAGCTGTGGGACACCCCAAAGTCCCAGCGGATCAGGATTACTGACTTCAAGCAAACCTGTTTTCAGCGTTCGCAGGAGCGTTGCCCACGCGCCCGGTTCTGAAAGAATTTCCTGAGCTTCTATAATCAGGTAGCCGCCATCGGCTTCAAGGAGTGCACCCGGTTTAATCATCAAATGATCTGAATGCATCAGCATCGTACTGGCGGTGACTTCCCGATCAATTTGGCCCACCAGATTGGTCAACGTGGGGTTAGTCAGGCTAATCACCGGGAAAGGCGCGTCAGTTGCGTGACTTGTCACTAAGTTCACACGGTAAAGCCTCGAAAAATCCAAGGTTGCACTTGGCTCCTTGAGTCGGTGGGTGACTAAATCGGTGACGATTTCGTCGAGAAACCCCAGCACACTGGTGATATTAAAAGTTCGAGTCAGCGCCGCGACTCGGGCACCGACGAACTGACGGGCCTCATCAACAATCAAATTCTGCCACGCCTGCTGATGCTGTAACTGAACTTCTCCAATACTCTGACCCAGATCGGCAAACTTCAATTCAAACTCAGCGACCTTCTTTGACAAGGCGCTGATCTGGTCAGCCGTTAACAAGCCATCTCGGCGCATTTGTTCGAGCTCGTCGTAAGGCACCGGCTTTTTATCGATGACTGGTAATATCACCGGCAACATATTCTGCCCCATGGTCATGGGCACCATAGCCAGCCCAGCTTGGTGCAGCGCTTCATCAAAGGGACTGCCGATTCGTTGGATTTCCTCCTGGGTGACAGCCACCAAATGCTTCTGTTTGGATTTAACGAGATCGGAATTCAAATAGGCGGGAAGCTCTACTTCGACGAACGTTGCGAACTCATCCATCGCTTCTGTAAAAGGTCGGCCCATACCCGTTGGCAGGTCCAACAATTTTGGCTGATCTGGTTGCTCGAAATTATGAACATAGCAATGATCGGATACTTTGATAGCACCCTTCGCGGTTTCGGCAATAATTTCGTGGATAAGTGCGATACGACCAAAGCCAGATAAGCCGCGGACGAAAACATTATTTCCATGAACCCTGCTATCTAGACCGTACCTGAGCGCATCAACGGCATCAGCTTGACCCAAAATACGGTGTTCCGGGTGCAATTCCGCGGTCGTCTTAAATCCTAAAACATCGGGGTCACAGCGCCAACGACAGTCTTGAGCAGCAAGCGCCAACAGCGGATAGTTTTTTACCATCCTATGGATTCCCAGACTCTCTTTACTGCTGTCGCAGGCGCAGCTTGACTCTTTGGTAAGCCGTACTGATCTCATCAACGATGATAGACATGGCAGTTTTGGCCTCACTCGCCATCTCGCCAGTCCCCTTCTTAACATCGTCGAATTTTTTCTGCGCCGCTGCGTACTGCTCTTCCAGCTCTTCCCATTCGTCACGCAACTCAGCCTTCGCGAGATGCATTTGGACGCGCAGTTCGTCGCGCTCGGTCTTTAGCTCTTGCCACAAGTTTTCTAATTTTTCATTGTTCATCTATCACACTCCAATAAACGAATAATTAACACATCAAGCCCAGGATATGGCGATCTCCTCAGCCACTGAAAAGTACAATACAATCTGGCGATCCCGTCTGCCTGTTCATGTTGTCAGCCTATTCACATAAGACGACCGCATAAGACGACTGCATAAGACGACCACATGTGACAACCACCCGGGGACCACATACAGATGAGGTCCAGAGAAACAACAAGAACAGCAAACAGACGACCTCTAAGCAGTCTCTAAACACTCTAGAAACACTCTAGAAACACTCTAGAAACAATCTCAAAACACTCTCAAAACACTCTTGAAACACTTTTGAATCAATCTCTAAAAAAAGCCGGAACCAACTTCGATTTGACTCATCCGTGCATCATTAAACTGTTGGCAGGCAGCACTAGCGAGACCAGACACCTGGAACTACAGGAGTCTAAAGATTTAGGGGAACAGGCTATTGATCTGGGTCAGCCACCAACACAACTTAGGTCTGAGAATGCGGGGAATGATGAAATTTGAGATAAAGGATGCCAGGCATCATCACGATTTTCCAGGCGAGTTCTGTGCCTTCCCGAGCCTGCACATCCATCTCGGCAACGGTCTGCAGTAGAGCGTCAAGCCACAGATCATAAAGCTCAGGATTAATATCGAGATGGTCTTGGTCATGACTCAAGGCGATATCTTCCATAAAATGATTGGTATTTTTGACGAGGTAGAAGCTGATGAGATGAAACATGGCCTTTTGTAACACTCGGACTTGTTTATCGATGTCTGTGTCAGCAAATTTAAGGGCAACCTCGTCGGAGGAGGCTGAGAAAATCTCATAAAAGCGCCGAAAGAAAACCTGACCTCGATCGGTAATGCCGATGCCATGTCCGACCAGGCGGTCGTAGCTTTCTTCAAAAAGCAACTCGAGGTCCATGTACCTGCCCTCATCTGGACGAATAGTATACACGACAGTCAGGGTTGTAATGTGGATAAAAGGGAGCGGGGGTGTCTAACGCTTATAACGCCGATCAATACATCCTAGGACTGGTACTCAGGTCAAACAACTCGAATGAAAAAACCTTAGAAAACTATCAAATGACAAAACCTTAGAAAACTATCATCTAAATCACTGCGACTAAACTTGTGGCGATCACGAATTCACGGCATGAATCTGATCGAAGGAAAATCCTCGTTGCTGGAGAAATCTGGCGCGCTTAGCCTGTTGAGTCACATCCGTCGCCGGACTCTCGCCGAAGCGCTTATGGAGCACCAATACCGCTTGTGCAAACCAATCGATGTTCGCTTCATTGAAAGCCTGGTCAATCAGATCATTTTCAACTGCCTTGCCCCGCAGCTCCGCCCTAATTTTGAGAGGCCCCTGGCCTCGATTCGAACGGTAACGCAAATAGGCCTCGGCCAATCGTTGATTGCTTTGCAAGCCTTCCTGAGCAAGCTGTTCCACGACCGTAGAAATTCTTTCAGGTTCCACATCGAAACGCCGACCGAGCTTGTTCTGCAGTTCTTGGCGAGAATGCTCCCGCCGCGCCAGCAGATCCATGGCACCGCGGCGTAAATCAACCGCGGTCACCTCAGACTTAGCCACCACTGATCGGGGTAACTTTGTCGTCAAGATTGTCGTCAAGATCGTCTTCCAGCGTCTCGCCAACGGCCTCTTTAGCCGCAGCTTCTCCAGATTTCAGTAGCTTTGCTCGAATCAATTTTTCAATTTCATCAGCAAGGTGTTGATTAGCGTGCAGGTAGTCTGCAGAGTTTTTCTTACCCTGGCCAATTCTTTCACCTTTATAGCTGTACCAGGCCCCCGCCTTATCCACCAGACCGATCTGGACACCGAGATCGATTACTTCACCCATTCGATAAATACCTTTGCCATACAGTATTTGAAACTCTGTTTGCTTAAAGGGTGGCGCTACCTTGTTCTTTATGACCTTCACCCGAGTTTCATTACCGACAATTTCGTCACCTTCTTTAATGGCACCGATTCGTCGAATATCTAATCGAACGGAAGAGTAAAACTTTAAAGCATTACCACCCGTGGTGGTCTCTGGACTGCCGAACATGACCCCAATTTTCATTCGAATCTGGTTGATGAAGATCACCAAGGTATTAGAGTTCTTAATATTACCCGCCATTTTGCGCAATGCTTGGCTCATCAGGCGAGCCTGCAAGCCAACATGATGATCACCCATATCGCCTTCGATCTCGGCTTTTGGTGTGAGTGCGGCAACTGAGTCAATAATAACGACATCAACGGCACCTGAGCGCACAATCATGTCGCAAACTTCCAGGGCCTGCTCGCCGGTATCTGGCTGGGAGACCAGCAAGTCGTCAATATTGACACCTAAATTCTCGGCGTATTCCGGGTCTAGTGCATGCTCAGCATCGATAAAGGCGCAGGTGCCACCGGCACGCTGCGCCTCAGCGATAACTTGGAGCGTCAGGGTCGTTTTACCTGAGGACTCTGGCCCATAGATTTCAACAATTCGACCGCGGGGCAAACCGCCGATGCCGAGAGCGATATCCAGACCCAGCGAACCCGTTGAAATCGCCGGGATTTTTTCCCGCGGCGAGTCACCCATACGCATCATCGTACCTTTGCCAAATTGACGTTCAATCTGGGATAAGGCGGCGCTCAGGGCCTTGTCTTTATTTGATTCAGTGGCTGCCATAACTAGTTCCTCATGCGATCTGTCGGTAAAATTAGTGGGTATCTTACTGCCGGCTAAACTTCAGTCATCCATTGTCCTTGAGAAGCGCATCCCTGCAAGAGCACTGCTGAGCAGCGCTACTTAACAAAGCTCCTGAGCTCCTTAACAAAGCTCCTTAACAAAGCTCCTTAACCAAGCTCCTTAACCAAGCTATTTGCTGGTAGATTACTTAGCGCAAAGACGACCGCAAAGACGACGATCAATTCGTGATTCCGATGCTGGGCTCTCTGCCCGACCCTAAAGTGACTTTATACTGTATATAAAACCAGTATTCCAGTATTTTCTATTCTTTCACTGTTATTTAATCCGTCGGCTTTGCTGCGCGCCGGGTTCTTCCGTAGAATCGGCATCACGCATGACCAGTACTCGAGGATTACTCGAGCTCAAGGATCTCTATTTTGCTAACTGTATCATCAATCAAGTCAACGGCCAGTGCTGCCTCGACCCCAACCCCTATGATGCAGCAGTTCCTGCGCATCAAGGCTGAGCACCCTGATGAGTTATTGTTCTACCGCATGGGCGACTTCTACGAGCTGTTCTTTGACGATGCCAAGCGCGCCGCTGAATTGCTCGACATTACCCTGACTGCCAGGGGAACCTCCGGAGGTCAGCCCATCCCTATGTGCGGCGTTCCTTATCATGCCGTCGATAACTATCTGGCTAAACTCGTGCGCCACGGCGTCTCAATCGCCGTCTGCGAACAAATCGGCGACCCCGCCGAGAGCAAGGGGCCTGTAGAGCGCAAAGTCGTGCGTATCGTGACGCCTGGCACACTGACTGAAGAATCATTACTCGACGCCAGCCGAGATAACTTTATCGCCGCCGTGCACCGGCTCGGCAACAGCATTGGCCTGGCTTGTCTGGAACTTGCCAGCGGCCGTTTCGAGGTCATCGAATTACCTGATGACGACGCGCTGGTCAGCGAAATTCAGCGAATTAATCCTGCCGAGCTTATTCTTTGCGACGACCAAACATATCCGCGGGTCACCGAACAACGAGTCGGTGTACGCCGTCGAGCTGCGTGGGAGTTTGACCTTGCGGCGGCGACCACCTGTCTCACCCGGCAGTTTGGCACCCGTGACCTAGGCGGGTTTGATTGTGAGGACTTGCCTGCCGCCGTCTCAGCAGCCGGCTGCCTGTTAGCTTATGTGCAAGAGACCCAGCGGACCGCATTGCCCCATATCCAAGGCTTGACGACGCTGCGCAGAGATGACGCGATTATCATCGACGGTGCCTCAAGACGCAATTTGGAACTAGACACCAATCTTAGTGGCGGTCGTGATAACACCCTGTTCCAGGTCCTTGACCGAACCAGCACCGCCATGGGCAGTCGCCAGCTCAATCGTTGGATTCAACGCCCTATTCGTGACCGACAGCAGCTCAATGCCCGCCTCGACTGTGTGGAATTTTTGATTAACGGTTATGCGTACGAGTTGCTGCAGAATCATCTGAAACCTATCGGCGATATCGAGCGGATTTTGGCCCGAGTCGCCTTACGTTCAGCGCGGCCACGAGATTTGGCACGGCTCAGAGATGCCTTACAGGTATTGCCCGCACTAAATGAGACCCTGGCACTTTTCGATGTCCCTTTACTGCAACAACTACGTGGCGCCTGCGAACCATTTCCCGCCCTCGCCGAGCGTCTATTGTGTGCGATTAACGACAATCCGCCGGTGGTCATTCGTGAAGGTGGTGTCATCAAGACTGGCTACGACGTCGAACTCGACGATCTGCGCAGCCTGAGTGAAAATGCAGCAGATTACCTAATCAAGCTTGAGACCGAAGAGCGATTAGCCACCGGACTATCCAGCCTCAAGGTAGGCTTCAATCGGGTACACGGTTATTACATTGAGATCAGCCGCGCACAGTCAGAGCAGGCGCCGGCGACCTATATTCGACGTCAAACCTTAAAAAATGCTGAGCGGTTTATCACTCCTGAGCTCAAGACTTTTGAGGACAAGGCGCTTAGCAGCAGAGGTCGCGCGCTCGCTCGAGAAAAGATGCTGTATGAGGCGTTACTTGACGACCTGCTCGAAGAATTACGCCCATTGCAATCCACCGCTACGGCACTGGCCCAGCTTGATGTGCTCGCCTGCTTCGCCGAACGAGCACTGACCTTGTCACTAAGCCGACCGACGCTTTCGAGCCGAACGGGCATTCACATTACCGAAGGCCGACACTTAGTGGTGGAGCAGGTACTTGATGACCCTTTCGTTGCCAACGACCTGGAACTGAACGCCGAACGCCGCCTGCTCATCATCACCGGACCCAACATGGGCGGCAAGTCCACCTTCATGCGCCAGACCGCATTGATTGCGCTGCTGGCCCACATCGGTAGTTACGTTCCCGCTCGCGCCTTGGAAATTGGTCCCATCGATCGCATCTTCACCCGTATTGGCTCATCTGATGATCTTGCCAGTGGTCGATCGACGTTCATGGTAGAAATGACCGAAACAGCAATGATACTGAATAATGCCACCTCACAAAGTCTGGTGCTGTTGGACGAAATCGGCAGGGGCACCTCCACCTTTGACGGTCTGTCTTTGGCCTGGGCCTGTGCTGCCTATATCGCTCGACAAGCCAAGTCACTGACTCTGTTCGCCACCCACTATTTCGAGTTAACCAGTCTTCCCGACTCCCTCGAGGCAACAGCGAATGTACACCTGTCAGCCAGAGAGTTTGGCGATGACATTATCTTTATGTATACGGTCAGTGAGGGCCCAGCGAGTCAAAGCTATGGCTTGCAGGTAGCGAAACTCGCGGGTGTACCAGCGACTGTGATCAAAGATGCCCAACTCAAACTGCGGCAACTCGAGGAAAGCGATATTCGAGCTACACCGACGCAGTCCGACTTGTTCGTTAGCCCCATCGAACAAACGCCTTCGGCCCTTGAGACACGGCTGCGGGAGACCGACCTGGAGGCCCTCACGGCCCGGCAAGCCTTGAATTTACTATTCGAGCTGAAAGACGACCTGGCGGATTAAAGTCACATACCGGTGTTTTTGCAAACAATCGCGGCAAAGACCGCGATTCTTCAGCTAGCAGTTATTGTTCACGGACTAAAAGCTGGTAGAATGTTTTTTTGCCATTGCTTCTCAACTACTGTTAATTCAATGAAAGGAACCAGTCAATGACATTTGTGGTAAGTGACTCCTGCATCAAATGCAAACATACCGACTGTGTAGAGGTCTGTCCTGTTGACTGCTTCTACGAAGGCCCCAATTTTTTGGTTATCAATCCAGATGAATGCATTGACTGCGCCTTGTGCGAGCCAGAATGTCCGGTAGATGCCATTTTTTCTGAAGATGAACTGCCTGAAAATGAGCATGTTTTCTTAGAGCTCAACGCAGAACTGTCCATGGTCTGGCCAAACATCACCGAGCGCAAAGACCCCCTTCCCGATGCGGAAGAATGGGCTGAGGTGAAAGATAAACTCGAACATCTCGAGCGATAACTAGCCTTTAGCTACCTGTTAGCGAACGCTATCGACCTTCGGTCATGGCGTTCTGGCTGACTTAGTTAGCTAGTTGACCTCGGTCTAAAGACACTTTTAGCCTGGCGCTTACCGAGGCCGTCGCGACCGATGTAGCCGCGATCTCGAAACATTGCGCGCGACCTAGCTCTGCCTATCTACGGCACTTATCTACGGCACTTATCTACGGCACTTATCTACGGCACTTGTCTGAGTCTACTCGATCGATTCCCAAGACATCACTCGATAGTAGAAACTTGAGGGATACATCACCTTGAGACAACCGCGCACCCCACGCTCCCGAAAATGGCAAAGGAAAAATCGAAACGGGAACAATCGAAAAGGGAATATGGAAAAGAGAATATCGAAGACTGCTTATCTATGCCTACTGACCTAAGTCTACTAATCTAAGTCTACTAACCTAAGACTACTGACCTAAGAGCAAGGACTACCCTAGGATAGCCCTTGCTTTACCGCTACGACACGCTTCCTTGCGTTTCACACTTTGCTCCGGCGTCTAAGACTACTGACCTAAGACTACTGACCTAAGAGCAAGGACTACCCTAGGATAGCCCTTGCTTTACCGCTACGACACGCTTCCTTGCGTTTCACACTTTGCTCCGGCGTCCTTGCCAGAGTTACAACGCTTGCTGCTTGGATCTCGTGCAATCTAACAGTCCGCGCATCAATCCTAATTGACTCGGATCAAAAATGGCATGTACATTGCTGATACAGACCGCAGCTCGCAGAACCGCGAACAACTGGCATCACAAGCTATCGAAGGGTTTGGAGCACTGCTTATTTTTGCGCTTCGATGGTGCGCTGCTGGAATAGCGGCTAACGCGGTAAATATAGCAACGGATTCTCTGGCTTGCCGTTTCGGCGAATCTCAAAATGGAGCATCTCTTGCTTCGAACTACTCGGCCCGACCTCGCCAACGACTTGACCGCCTTTCACCCGGTCGCCTTCCTTGACCTGAATCTTTCGATTATGACCATAAGCACTGAGGAAGCTGTCACTGTGTTTAACGATCACCAACTTGCCGTAGCCTCGTAATCCACCACCCGCATAAACGACAACACCATCTGCAGCAGCACGAACTTTGTCGCCTAATTTACCCCGAATATCGATACCCTTATTGATCCTTCCGTTGAGCGAAAAGCTATTAACCACCTCGCCCTTGATCGGCCACCGCCAGGTTATTGTTGAGTTTTGGGCCACCGCAACAGGCCGTGGCTTTACTACGGGTGGGCGAGCGGATTTTTGTTGTTTTGCGGCGGGCTCAGGAGACTGTACTGGCTCGGGGCTACTTATAAGCCGGATTTTTTGATTCACATAGATCACATATGGCGGCTTGATCCGGTTAGCCTTAGCCAATCCGTGATAGTTAACACCGTAACGGAAAGCAATGGCGTACAGCGTTTCACCAGCCTGGACAGTATGCGTCCTTGCACCTTGCCCATCAAAATTTCCAGCACCGAACACAGGGGCGTAGCCACCGGAAAAAGAACAGCCCATCAAGCCGACCAGAAGCAGCATCAACAGGCTTAACCGTGCTGGCGCTGAAGTCGTCCTTATGTGATGCTCAGCCATGCTGCTGATCATCGCGCTCCGTCCCTGCAGTTGCCAGCCAGTCCAACACAATGACAGCGATAAAACCTGTTACCATCGCCATCATCGCCAATTCGATTTGAGGATCCGCACCCGTCAATAAGACATAGGTCGCGGGTAGAACGGGTTCCTGAACCAGGGGGATATTATGGCCATCTGCACCCAGCTGATAAGCCAGAGTCTCTTTCCAGGGCCAAAGCTTGACCAAAGAACCAAGCATAAAACCTGTTAAAACCGCCAGCGTACTATCTCTGGCATGCTTAAACAAACGTGTCAGGACCCGAGCAAAACAGACCAGGCCTAATGCGCAGCCACTGGCCACTATCCCCAACACCATGAGATCGAGGGTCTTGATCGCTTCGATCACAATCCCATAAAGACCCAGTATTAGCAGGATAAAACTGCCTGAAATACCCGGCAAGATCCAAGCACAAACGGCTATAGCACCACCCAGAAAAAGAAACAACGGCGTCGGTGGCAACGCAATGGGTACGACACCGGTAATCACAATGCCCGCCGCTGCGCCGATGCAGACCAACAACAGCGGATTCAGGCCAAAACTCGTCATCTGCCGACTCATCACCCAGGTCGAGGCGATCACTAAACCGCAGAAAAATGCCCATAAGGCGATGGGCTGGTGCTGCAGCAGATAGCTGATACCCGACGCGAACACAACGATCGAGACGCCCATTCCCGCAAATAACAGCAACAGAAATTGACCATCTATCTGACGCCACAGTGCCGCCAAGCCCTCTCTGCGAAGCACCAAAACTAAAGCCGGGGTCAACTGTCTGAGAGCCAGCAACAAGCGCTCATAGAGCCCGGAAATAAACGCGATGGTGCCACCGGAAACTCCCGGAACCACCTCTGCTGCGCCCATCAACAAGCCGATTACAGCGATTTTAATATTTTCTCTCATCCGCTCACTATTCTCTCTTGGGCATATCGCCCATATTGCTCACTAGCTGGGCTTCAGGCCTTGCCACCGAGCAAGGGGACGAATTTCACATCTTCGAGCACATCAATCTGCGGCCCTTCGTCAGTCATGCGCACTATCGTCAATTGCTGCGCGTCACTGGTGCCCACGGGAATGATCAATCGACCACCGATCGCCAACTGGGCGATAAGGCCAGGCGGAATGACCCGCGGCGAGGCCGTCACAATGATGCCGTCAAAGGGGCCCCGGTCGGCCCAACCAATATTGCCATCGTCATATTTGAATTGAACGTTGCGGGTGCCAATCAACTTCAGCGTCTCTCGAGCGCGCTCGCTCAGCATCTGGATGCGCTCTACCGTATAAACCTTCGACACCAACTGGGCCAGAATCGCGGTTTGATAACCCGACCCCGTACCAATCTCCAAGACCCGCTCCAGAGGCCCGTCAGCAAGCAGCGTCTGGGTCATTCGCGCAACAATGTAGGGTTGTGAAATTGTCTGATTAAAACCTATCGGTAACGCCGTATCTTCATAGGCACGGGAAGCAAGCGCTTCATCAACAAATACGTGGCGTGGGGTTGATTCAATGACTTCCAGCAATGCCTCATTAGTAATGAGGCGATCTCGTAACCGTTGGACCAAACGACTTCGCGTCCGTTGCGACGTCATGCCGCTGCCACGCATATCAGGCAGATTACTGTTCTCCATAGTTCACTACCTCTCTGATCAAACTGGTGGCAAAGCTACCCACGGGCAATCCAAAGGACAATAACAAATCCGGCCCCTCAAAGCGCCAGTTAAAAGCCGCGGGCCGCACCCACAGATCCCGCTGCTGGGCTTTCAAATCGAGTTTGCGCAAGCCCTCGCACCAATGAGGAAACCGCGTTTCAAGACTTTTCAGCGCCGAGTTTTCTTTTCGCGCCAGACCATACAGCCAGCCTCGCTGATTCGCCTGGCCGGTGCTGCGGGTTCGGCCGCCAGACTCAGCCCCTCGCCCAACCTCGACACTCGCCGTCCAACAATGCTCAGGTACGCTAATATCATCCAACTCGCCAGCACTTAATTGTTGGGACAGATCGGCATTGAACATATAACTACGCACCGCAGACAGACACAGGTCCCGTAGCTGATGTTTGACCGGCTCGCCTGCAAACAGGCTGTCAGCTGCCAGCAAATTACTGCCACCCCGACCAAATCGCTGCTCACCAAAATAGTTCGGAAAACCCTGGTCGGCAATGCGCGTTAGTCGCCGTTCAATATCCTCAGTGTCGGCCTGAATATTCCGCAGACGAATCTCAAATTCATTCCCCGCATGCGAACCCCGACGGAGCTTTTTGTCATGGCGGCGAGTCTCAAGGATCTCGACGCCGGCCAATGTCATATTGGAAAAATCTGGCATCAGTTTGCCTGGCACGTGGCAGCTCAGCCATTGTGTCGTCACTGCATGACGGTCCTTTCGACCGGCATAATTCACATCAAAGGCTTTGATATTCAGATACCGCGCCATGTTCTCTGCCACCCAGGCCGTATTGGCACCGGTCTTCCTGATTTGAACGTAGCAGTGCTCGCCGATACCACTAGGCTCAAAGCCGAGCCGTTCGTTAACGACAAAATCAACTGCTTGTTGCTTCAGCCCTGCCCGTCCAGAGGGCTGACCCTGCGCATAGGTCACGTCCAAGGGGTAATCCTGATTCACGACAGCGCCTTGGCCGGCGCGCGCTCTGCAAGCAACACGACAGCTTGCGCCGCCAGACCTTCTTCTCGACCAATAAAGCCCATTTTCTCGGTCGTGGTGGCCTTAACACTGACGCGGTCTAGAGCAATACCCAGATCAATTGCGATGCATTCAGTCATGGCCTGTACATAGGGAGCAACCTTCGGTCGCTCAGCAATCAGGGTCATATCGACGTTTACCACCGACATGCCTAACTGGCTGATCTTAGCGACGCAGGCCCGCAACAACTGCCGACTATCGGCTCCCGCGTAATCAGGGTCCGTATCGGGAAAATGCTGGCCAATATCACCCAGGGCCATCGCTCCCAGTATCGCATCACATAGGGCGTGCAGCAGCACATCACCATCCGAGTGGGCCAGCACCGTCCGGTGCCAAGGCACAGCAACGCCGCCAAGCATAATGTAATGATCAGTCTGTTCCTCACCAAAACGATGGGCGTCAAACCCGGAACCTATCCTCATATCGCACCTCCAGCGCTTATGGCCTGCCGAGCCAGATAATACTCAGCCAGAGCCAGGTCGTTGGCATGGGTAACTTTAATGTTGTCACGATGACCTTCTACCATAAGAGGCTGAAACCCCATTAATTCGACGGCTGAGGCCTCATCTGTTATCAACATTTGCTGCTGCAGGGCTTGTTGCAAGGCCTTCTGAAGAAGTCCAAAGCGAAACATCTGAGGCGTTTGCGCGAGCCACAGTCGGGTTCGGTCGGGACTGGCTTTGATCAAGCCTGCGGTAACTTCCTTCACCGTATCAGTCACAGACACACCCAACACGCCACCCACGTCACTGGCCGCCACCCATTGCATGAGTCGTTGTATATCGGCGCCTCGAACGCAAGGCCTGGCGCCGTCGTGGACCAATACCCAGTCATTCGTGGTCGCGTGCAATGCCGCCAAGCCATTCAGAACTGAAGCTGCTCGAGATGTTCCGCCGCGCACCACGAGACAATGCTCGACCCCTTCCACGGTTTGCCAACGCTCGTCATCCGGCGCAACGACCAACACGATCTGCCGCGGCGACAAGGCAAGCAGACGAGCCAGGCTGTGCGCCAATAAGGGTTTGCCGCCTAAAGGAAGATATTGTTTGCTGATATCGGCGCTCATGCGCACGCCTTTACCCGCAGCGGGAACGACCACTGATACCTGCGCAAAGCTCGTCATGGTCGGTGGGCTTTAGTCTCGTCTACCAGCAGGAAAAAGGTTTCTCCCTGTTTGATCAGACCAAACTCGCTCCGGGCTTTTTCTTCAATGGATTCAAGACCACTCTTGAGCTCAATGGTCTCGGCGCGCAAGATGCGATTGCGCTGCTCCCGGATGCCGTTTTCAACTCGCATTTGGGCAACCCGAGTTTGCAGTGAATTGACTTGCGCCAGACTGCCTTCACCAATCCACAGTCTGACCTGCAGCGCGATGACTACCAATGCCAGGCCAGCGATTAACCAGTGGCCGGGGCGCTTCATTATCGCTGGAACTCCGCTAAACCTTTAAACAGGGCATGGGACTGATCCTCGATTCGAAGCAAACGGTTGTATTTGGCCACTCTGTCAGACCGGCACAAGGACCCTGTTTTGATCTGGCCTGCCGCTGTCGCCACCGCTAAGTCGGCAATGGTCGTGTCCTCGGTTTCTCCGGAACGATGGGAGATAACCACGCTATATCCTGCCTCTTTCGCCATATGAATAGCCTCAAAGGTTTCAGTCAGTGTCCCTATTTGGTTCAACTTGATCAAAATCGAATTGCCGACGCCTTGCTCGATGCCGCGCCGCAGGATTTTTGAGTTCGTCACGAATAAATCATCCCCCACCAGCTGCAGACGCTTGCCCAGTTTTTTCGTCAGCAGCGCCCAACCTGCCCAGTCACTCTCATCCATACCGTCTTCGATAGAGAGAATCGGATAGCGATCGGCTAAACCCACGAGATAATCGCTGAAGCCATCAGCATCGAATACGCGACCCTCGCCAGCCAGATTGTATTTACCGTCAACGTAGAACTCTGACGCGGCGCAGTCAAGGCCAAGATAAACATCCTTACCCGGGATGTAACCCGCCTGCCGAATGGCCTCCATGATCACTTCCAGGGCCGCCTCATTACTCGGCAGATCTGGCGCAAAACCACCCTCATCACCCACCGCCGTGCTCAACCCCCGGGCTGCCAAAATTCCTTTCAGGGTATGGAAAATTTCCGCACCACAGCGAACGGCCTCGGAAAAGGTCGCTACGCCGACGGGCAAGATCATGAACTCCTGAATATCCACATTATTATCAGCATGCTCTCCCCCATTGATGATATTCATCATGGGTACGGGCATGCTATAGCGTCCGGGACTGCCGTCTAATTCGGCCAGGTACTCATAGAGCGCCATCTTCTTGGCTTGAGCCGCGGCACTGGCCACCGCCAGTGAGACTGCCAGAATCGCATTAGCACCGAGCTTGGCCTTATTTTCCGTACCGTCCAGAGCGATCATTTTCTCATCAAGCTCCCGCTGGTTTTCCACCTCCAGCCCCAGTAAGGCTGGGCGGATCTCGGCGTTAACATTAGCCACGGCCACGAGCACACCTTTGCCTAAATAGCGTGCCGGGTCTTTATCACGCATTTCCAACGCTTCTCTGGAACCGGTGGATGCGCCCGACGGGACACAGGCAGAGCCAATGACACCCGTGGCAAGTTCAACCTCAGCTTCTACAGTGGGGTTACCTCGGGAGTCCAGGATCTCTCTGGCTCGAATGTCTACGATTTCTGTCATATTTGTCTGGGTTCCTTAGCCTAAACTTGTGACCCGGCTAACTCGCGCCGAGTTCGGGTAAATCAACTGATTTTACCAGCTGGTCAATTTGCATCAGTACTGACAGCAACGTCTGAATTTGACCCAAGGGCCAGGAATTCGGACCATCGCTCAGGGCCTTGTCTGGATCTGGGTGGGTTTCCATGAATAAACCGTGAATACCCACCGCGATGGCAGCCCGCGCCAAGACCGGCACCATTTCTCGTTGACCACCGGAAGTACTGCCCTGGCCGCCGGGGAGCTGAACACTATGGGTTGCATCGAATACCACGGGGCAGCCCGTCTCGGCTTTCATTACCGCCAGCGATCGCATGTCGGAAACCAGATTGTTATAACCGAAGCTCACCCCTCGTTCACACACCATGATGTTCTCATTGCCAGTGGCCTTGGCTTTCTCCACTACATGTTTCATATCCCAGGGCGCCAGGAACTGGCCTTTCTTGATATTAACAGGCAGGCCTGTAGCAGCCACCCGTTGTATAAACTCGGTCTGACGACACAAAAAAGCCGGCGTCTGCAACACCGATACCACCTCCGCTACCTCATCTAGCGGGGTCCCATCATGGACGTCGGTGAGTACCGGGATGTGCAACTCCTGCTTCACTTTTTGCAGGATCTTCAACCCAACATCGATACCAGGTCCACGGTAACTTGCATGAGATGAGCGGTTCGCCTTGTCGAAAGACGATTTATAGATCAGCTGAATTCCAAGACCCTCGCAGATCTCTTTCAATTGCGCCGCGGTATCCATCGCCATCTGTTCTGACTCGATAACGCAGGTCCCAGCGATCAAGAAAAAGGGGGTTTTGTCACCCACTTCAAAGCCACATAAATTCATTTTAGTCATTGCCTGCGTTGCTTAATTATCAATTAGCGTCATCCAAACCTGCCGCACCTAATCAGTTTGCCTTGCGACTTGCCGCTGTCAAGTTGTGCCGGGTCAAACCCGCACGGACGAAATCGATAAACAATGGATGGCCACGCCGCGGACTGGAGGTGAATTCAGGGTGGAACTGACAAGCGACGAACCAAGGGTGATCAATCACCTCGATCACTTCTACCAGATCATCTTTTTCTGAACGACCCGCAATACGCAGCCCCGCACTTTCTAACTGGCCGACGTAACTTTCATTCACCTCATATCGATGACGATGGCGTTCACTGATGGTTCGCTCACCATAAATTTTAAAGGTTAGAGAGTCCTCTGTCAGCACACACTCCTGCTCTCCCATACGCATGGTGCCACCGAGATCAGATGTGGCTGAACGCGTCTCGAGATCGCCCGCCGCTGTCGTCCAATCGGTAATCAAGGCGATGACTGGATGCTGCGTCGCGGTATCGTTTTCGGTTGTGTTCGCATTTTCAAGACCCACGACATGACGCGCAAAATCGATTACTGCGGCGTGCAGGCCATAACAAATACCCAGGTACGGGATCTTTTGTTCTCGAGCATATCTTGCTGCGGCAATTTTACCCTCGAAACCGCGAGACCCAAAACCACCAGGCACCAGGATCGCATCGGCGTCAGCGAAAATACTGACACCTTTACTGATGACTTCTTCGGAATCTACAAAGGCCACTTCAACACGGGTATGCGTATGGATACCGGCATGGGTCACGGCTTCATTCAGCGATTTGTAGGCATCCAGCAAATCCATATATTTGCCCACCATACACAGCTTAATCGTATGGATTGGACTCAACTCCGCTTGCACGACTTTATCCCACTCACTCAAATCCGCAGGCGGGCAGTCCAATCGAAGCTTGTTGACCACAATTTCATCGAGTTTCTGTGAATGCAGCAAAGCCGGAATCTGATAGATCGACGGTAAATCTATCAGTGGAATCACCGCCCGAGTTTCAACGTTAGTAAACAGGGCGATTTTTTCTCGAGCCGATTCTGCTATTTCATGATCTGAGCGGACAATAAGGACATCGGGCTGCAGGCCAATCGAACGCATTTCCTTAACAGAATGCTGGGTAGGTTTGGTTTTGGTCTCACCGGCGGTGGCAATGTAAGGCACCAGCGTCAAGTGGATAAACATGGCGTGATCGGACCCTACCTCGAATCGCAGCTGCCGAGCGGCTTCTAAAAACGGCTGAGACTCGATGTCACCGACGGTACCGCCGATTTCAACGATCGCCACGTCACTGCCCTCGGCGCCGGCGATAACGCGCTGCTTAATCTCATCGGTAATGTGCGGTATCACTTGAATCGTCGCACCCAGATAATCTCCTCGGCGCTCTCTGGCAATAACATCAGCATAGACCTGGCCAGTGGTGAAGTTGTTTTTCCGGCCCATAGTGGTACTAATAAAACGTTCGTAGTGACCCAGATCCAAATCCGTTTCGGTGCCGTCGGCGGTCACAAACACTTCACCGTGTTGCAGCGGACTCATGGTGCCCGGGTCGACGTTGATATAGGGGTCGAGCTTGAGCATGGTGATTTTCAGCCCGCGGGCTTCAAGAATGGCACCAAGAGAGGCGGCGGCGATACCTTTCCCCAAGGAGGAGACGACACCACCGGTAACGAATATATAGCGAGACATTAGTCTTCCATCTGGATAATTAATGGCTGAAAGGGCTCAACCAAGATGGGATTGTAGAGTACCACTGACGGCCTTCTCGCTCAATGCGTAAGTTGATTCAAAGGCAGAAATAGCCGCTATGGGCTAATATTTATCAAATATAGCGATCATCGACCTCAAAGTCGAAGATCCAGCCCAGCTGATCGCCTGTGGCCTCATATCGACTGCTGGTCAAGCCAGGTATCTGCCAACCCGGCAAACCCGCCACCGCCACCAACTCATCCTCGAGATAGATCAACGGCAGACGATCCCGAAGCCAGGGTGGCACGTGATGCTCCTGCAGCCACTTTTTCAAGGACCGCGTTCGTCCCAGACTGAATGACTCACCGCCCTGACGGCCACGAATTTCCAGGCGCCGCGGATCACTCACTGGCAATCCTCGACCCCGCGTTTGTGACCAGACCAGCACGCCGCCCTGACAAGCTCGCGGCGCAACGCCATCAAACACCAGCGTCTGCGGTTCAAACGCTGACAACTCTCGGAGTAGGTATAAACTATCGCGAAAGCGCCTAATAAGACCACCCTGCCAACGCATCTCTGGCATTGCCAGCGGGCCTGCCGCCAACAACATTGCCAGTCCGGCATCCAGCAACCCGGCTGACGGATAGGGTAATTGATGCTGACCCAGCCAGGCCAACAGAAGATTTTTTTGCCGGGCAGAAGTCAGCTTCGAAAAGCCATCCACAAGTATACCGCCGAAGGCATCGCGAAGGGCTTGCTGATCTGACTTAGCCACGTCATCGAGCAACCTGCCGACCTCAGCATCGCGCTGCAAACTCGCCATCAACGTCGCTTTAAGATCCGGCCAGCGATTCTCCAATTCAGGAATGACCTGCTGGCGCAGATAGTTGCGAGTCATCTTCTGATCCAGGTTGCTCTCATCTTCAATCCAGCTCAAGTGGTGCTGCTGGGCATAAGCTGTGATGCGCGCGCGACTGACGTGAAGCAGCGGGCGGAGCAAGCTGGCAGTGCCGATCGGGCGATTCAACGGCATTCCTTGGAGTCCGAACCGACCACTTCCTCGGAACAGTTGGAATAGCGCTGTTTCAACTTGATCATCCTGATGTTGCCCGAGCAACAACAGGTCGCCTTGTTCGAGTACCTGAGCGAACGCCTGGTACCGCGCATCGCGGGCGTTACCTTCAAGATTACCGACCCGCTCAACCGCCAGGGTGACCGTGGCGAACCGCACCCCGAGGTCCTGACAGATCTTCTGACAGTGGGTTTGCCAAGCATTTGCATGGGGACTGAGGCCATGGTTGACATGGAATGCCAACAGCTTGTGACGCAAACCAAGTTCGCACAAATGCGCCAGCAAAACATGAGAATCAACCCCACCGCTATAGCCAACGACTAATCTTGACTGATCGGGATCGGCTAATTGCGCTAACAGCTCAGCATCAAGCAAGGCGGGCTTTAACATACCGCTGACGGCCATAGTGCCTGACTGCCTGAACCCCATCGAGGCTCAGTAATCCAGTGAAACCTGATCTGCACCATAGCAGTCTCGCAAGTTTTGGATCAATTCATCTGCTGGTAAGACTCGCCACTCATCTCCGAGAGTTACCTCGGCCTGGGCATCTTGGCGAATGTAGGCCACCGACACCTGACACCCCTGACCTGGCTTACCACGATAGGGGGTCAATAGACTCGCCAACTGGGTCGTGAAATCGCCTTCCAGCGCACCGCCTCTGAGGCTCACGTGCAGGCGTCTGATGCTCCGCTCACGGGCATCCACCAAATCCAATACCTCGCTCGCTCGCATGCGCAAACCCCCGGTAAATTCATCGGCCATGGCAGCACCCTTGATGATAATCACCGCATCTTTATGTAGCTTACTGTGATTGGCATCGTACAAATCGGCGAACACCGAGACTTCGATGCGTCCAGTTCGATCATCCAAGGTGACGAAGGCGATCGTGTCGCCTTTGCGGCTCTTCATGGTACGCATTCCAACGATCAAACCCGCCACCGTTTGCGTATCCTTACTGGGGCGTAAATCCACGATTCGAGTCTTGGCCAGGTGTTTCAATTCGCCACGATACATATCGATCGGATGGCCGGTCAGATACAAACCCAGGGTGTCACGCTCTCGGTTCAAGCGTTCCTTGAGATTCATACATCGAATATTCTTGAGGTTCTGGTAACGGCTGTCGTTGGCATCGCCCACCAACATATCATCACCAAACAAATCCGTCGAACCACTATCATGGTTCCGGGATTTTTGTTCGGCGAGTTTCACCGCATCTTCTTTATTAGCGAATAGCAGGCTGCGCTTGAAATCGATGGCGACGACATCCGGCGGTACCAGGTCGTCATCAACCAATTGGTCCAACGCACCGCTACCCACGAGCGCCTCGATCGCGCGCTTGTTCATCTTTCTTGAGTCCACCCGCTCACAAAGGTCATACAAGTCCTTGAACCCCGAAATCTCCCGGCCCGCTACCAGCGCCTCAATCGGACCTTCGCCAAGCCCCTTGATAGCCCCAAGACCAAAAACGATAGATCGTGGTGCGTCGGCAACGAAGCGGAAATCACCTCGATTAACATCCGGCGGCGACATGGCAATACCCATTTCCCGACATTCCTCGATGTTAATCACCACCTTGTCGGTGGTCTGCATATCGGCGGACAGCACGGCCGCCATAAAATCCGACGGGTAGTAGTGTTTAAGCCAGGCTGTCTGGTAGGCAATCTTGGCATAGGCCACCGAGTGAGGCTTGTTGAAACCATAGCCGGCAAACATTTCCATCATGTCGAAAATATACGCGGCCTGCTTTTCTTCCACATCATTGCGGCCGGCACCAGCAATGAAAATTTCTCGTTGCTTGGCCATTTCCTCAGGCTTCTTCTTGCCCATGGCCCGACGTAGCAGATCCGCATCGGCCAGGGAATAGCCGGCCAGGATCTGGGCTATCTGCATCACTTGTTCCTGATACAGCATCACGCCATAAGTTCCCTCTAGGACTTTTTTCAAACTCGGGTGCAGATAATCAACCTCATCAATACCGTGCTTTCGACGAATAAAGTCATCGGCCAACTGCATAGGACCAGGGCGAAACAAAGCTACCAACGCGACGATATCATCGAACCGACTCGGCTTAACCTTCTTCATCAAGTCCTTCATGCCTCGGGATTCCAGCTGAAATACCGCGGTGGTTTTCGCCTGCTTCAGATTGTCATAAATTGCCGTGTCTTCCAGATTCAGCACATCGATATCAAGGGGTTGCTGGCCTTGGTGCTGGCGTTTGGTATTAATGCTCTTCAGGGCGTTATCAATAATCGTCAGGGTCCGCAGACCGAGGAAGTCAAACTTCACTAGACCCGCTTGCTCCACGTCATCCTTGTCAAACTGGGTCATGAAATTGCCGCCAGTTTCATCGCAATAGATTGGCGAAAAATCACTAATCTTGGTGGGCGCGATGACGACACCACCGGCATGCCGACCGACATTCCGCGTCAAACCCTCAAGCTTGAAGGCCATATCCATGATCTCTTGGGCCTCCTCACTGGTTCGAATAAATTCAACCAGCAACGGCTCATCGTCCAAGGCTTTTTGCAGGGTCATGCCTGGATCAAAGGGAATGAGCTTCGAGAGCTTATCGGCGAGACCGTAGGCCTTGCCCTGCACCCGCGCCACGTCTCGAACTACGGCCTTGGCGGCCATGGTACCGAAGGTGATAATCTGCGAGACCGCGCTACGGCCATAACGCTCGGTCACATGCTGGATCACTCGGTCACGGCCATCCATGCAGAAGTCAATATCAAAGTCGGGCAGTGAGACCCGTTCCGGATTCAGGAAACGCTCAAACAGCAAATCGTATTCCAGCGGGTCGATATCTGTAATCAACAACGCATAGGCCACCAGCGAGCCGGCGCCAGAACCCCGTCCCGGGCCTACGGGAATATCATTTTCCTTGGACCACTTAATAAACTCCATCACGATCAGGAAGTAGCCCGGAAAGCCCATATCGTTAATCACTTTCAGCTCAAATTCGAGGCGCTCATCATAGGGCTTACGCAGCTCGGCAAATTCCACCGAATCCACGTCGAATATTTTTTTCAGTCGCAGATTCAGGCCATCGCGGGAAACTTCACTGAAATATTCCTCGGTGGTGTAACCTGCGGGAATCGGGTACTCGGGCAAATAGTAGTTACCCAGATCCACATCTACATTACAGCGTCGAGCGATCTCCAGGGTATTTTCAATGGCCTCTGGAATATCCGCAAACAACTCGCACATCTGTTCGCTGGTTTTGAGGTATTGCTCCTCCGAGTAGCGACGCTCGCGGCGAGGATCATCAAGGGTGCGACTGTCATGAATACAGACCCTGACCTCATGGGCATCGAACTCTTCTTGATGAATAAATCTGACGTCATTGGTGGCGACCACTGGCAGGTCCAACTCCATCGCCAGAGTCACCGCCTTATAAACATGCTCCTCCTCTCGGTCTCGCCCCGTACGCTGCAATTCCAGGTAAAAGCTATTGGGGAAGATGGCCATCCAGGCTTTCGCCCGGGCTTTGGCTTCATCAAATTTGCCAGCCAGCAGTGCTTGACCGACGTCGCCCTGCTGGGCTGCAGACAAGGCGATAAGCCCCTCGCTTTGCGCCGCGATCCATTCTCGCCGAAGACTGACCTTGCCGAGCGTTTGACCCTCGAGATAGGCCCGGGATAATAGTTCCGACAGATTACGATAGCCTTTTTCACTGCAGGCCAGTAGTACCAGCGGGGCGATGCCTTCATCGCCGTTGCTTTCAAGGCTGGTTTGCACTGAGACATCACAAGCGATAATAGGCTTAACGCCGCCATTGCTGGCCGCATTATAGAATTTCACCAATCCAAACAAATTATTATTATCAGAGATTGCCACCGCCGGCATGCCGTGGCCCGCCACTGCGGTAATCAGTGGTTTGATGCGCACCATACCGTCGCTGAGCGAGTATTCAGAATGTAAGCGTAGATGGACAAAATTTGGGCGCATCAGAAAGTGTCTGGCTCCGTTGGCGGGTTTTCGGCAAGGCTAACATCTAATATAGTAAACGAAGTCCGCCATGGCCAACAGCGTTAAACCGGCTAATTCAACAACTCAGCATCCTTGGCTACTTCGGCTTCTGACATAGACCCTAAATGCTTTCAAGGGACCAAACGACCAATCGGTACCATTAGGATCAAGGATCTCGCTATCGAGGCTTTACAAGATTTCATTCTTGACGTTAAGATTTTTTCGCTGGTACAGAGTACAGCGACTATTTAGGTCTAGGTCACGTCGATAGTGCACTCGCCACTGTTACTGGTCCGGTCAAAAGTATTGCCTGCATCGTGCCGCAATCCAGCAAATTGGATTTATCCTTTGGCAGAACTCAGCGTTCATTCTCAAGGGCAAACCCAGGACTGATGATCAATCTACTATGGGAGAACAGTGATGGCTAAGATGACTGGAAAAGTGAAATGGTTTGACGAGAAGAAGGGCTTTGGTTTTATTGAACAGGAAAGTGGACCCGATGTTTTCGTCCATTTTCGCGCGATTCAATCCGCCGGTTTTAAAACATTAATGGACGGACAAACAGTGGAGTTTGAGATTGAGCAGGGCCAAAAAGGCCCCCAGGCGGTGAATGTCATTGTTCTGTAGGTCATCCGGCGTCTCAGTCGCAGAATTGGTTCAGCAACCGATCCAGCTGATTGGCGAATAGCTGTCGATCCTGTTGATTCAGGGTCGGCGGCCCGCCGGTATTAACGCCACTGGCACGCAAGGTATCGAGAAAATCCCGCATACCTAATCGCGCCTTGATATTTTCTGCTGAAAATAGCTCCCCGCGCGGGCTCAGGGCCAGGCCCTGTTTTTCCAAGACTTCGGCCGCCAGCGGAATATCACTGGTGATCACCAGATCGCCGGCGGCCAGGCGTTTTACAATCTCAGCGTCAGCTACATCGAATCCTGGCATCACCTGAATGGCTCTAATATTCGCCAACGGCGGCGTTCGCAGCCATTGATTGGCGACCAGAGTCACTACCACACCGGTTCGTTCTGCCGCCCGGAATAGTATCTCCTTAATCACTACCGGGCAGGCGTCTGCGTCAACCCAAATATTCATCTTCGCCTTCCGTTGCGCGGTCATAGCCGCTGACTAAAGGGTCTCTGCCGAAGTCGCTGCTTGCATCGGCCAGGCTGCGCGCTTGAGCAGGACTGATCAGGACTGATCAAGAATCTCAAAGGTCATGCCCCCTTTCTCCACCAGTCGATTGATCAGCGCCATGCCCATGGCCGTTGAAGGCGTCAGGCATCCACCACCAGCGTCAAGTTCGTCGAGCGCCAAACACACGGCACTTTCGCCCAGCATCTTGGCGGTGGCGCCGTAACCGGGATCGCGATCTGCCGTGACTCGGGCCCGCAGATTTTTACTGGCATCGGTGGGATGCAGCGCCAACAGGTCAATCACAAAGGAACCCTTTTCGATAGTCTCAGGGCTCGGCCCCTCGCCCTGCGCGGGTAAGGCCGACTTCAACAGGTTACGTAACGGCGCAACCGCAGAGGCTATCATCATCAAGAAGGTGCCCGAGGCGACGGCGACCGCTTTCATATAACCCACGGGACCGGCGCCCGTTAAGATCGCCTCGTCATATCTAAACTGCGACCCGTAGCGATAGCCCAATAAGGCGTTGCTGCGGCGCACGACCCGAGTATTGATCGCCGCCATAACGAAGGGCGCTGTCCACTGTTTAAATTGGGCGTCATACAGGGGAGCAACCTGATCCGGTCCGTCTGGACCGCGCGGCATGTTCACCGGGTCGAGGGCATAAGGATCATTAATAATCTCACCTATGCCAGGATCGGCTTTCACTTCCTCCATCATGTTCATCATGCTGGCAACCGTTCCGCCACTCATACCACCCTCAGCCTTAACCACGCGATACTTTACCTGCTGGGCATAAACACCATGCCGGGCATGCATCTGCGCCTGCACGTAGAAGGCCCCTAAATCTGACGGTATGCTGTCGAAGCCGCAGGTGTGAACGATGCGGGCACCGGAGGCCTCCGCAGCAGTCTGATACTCGTTGATCACGCGATGCATCCACTGCACTTCACCCGTCAAGTCGCAGTAATGGGTGCCATGGGCGACACAGGCAGCCACCAGCGGCGTCCCATAAAGGGCATAAGGCCCAACCGTTGTGCAGACCACGGTCGTTCGAGCCGCCAAGGCGTTCATGGCAGCCTGATCCATGCTATCGACGACGATAAGCTCTACTGTGGTTCCGCCAGCAGCGATCAGATCTGTGCGCACGGCTTCGAGCTTGGCCTGGTTACGACCAGCCAGTGCCCATCTCAGCTCACCCCCAACGCCGTAGGTTTTATAAAGGTACTCAGCCACCAGCTTGCCGGTAAAACCCGTCGCCCCAAATAGCACCACATCAAACTCTCGTTGCTGGTCCATTGACTCACCCGTCCGTTAGGTTAATGAATTAAATTAATCAATTAGATTAACAAAAATGTTGTCGAAAACTTATGTTCACATAGGCCGCCATTCATTGCCATAGTCCTCAATCTACTGCGACAAACTGGCGATGTTTCACTCAGGACACAGCTAAGGGACACCCTGCCGATCCTTCGACTGTCTCAGAGCCGCGGATTTGCAGGGCCCGAAAGACAGGCGGTGGACCGCGGACGGCCCATACTTTTGCAGCGCAGCCAGATGCAAAGGTGTCGGATAGCCCTTGTGCTGACTAAAGCCATACGCAGGATAGAGGGCATCGAGCCGCAACATCTCGCGATCGCGAGCCACTTTGGCAATGATTGAGGCGGCCTTGATCGCATCAAATTTGGTATCACCTTTGACCAACCATTCCGAGGGGCACGCAAACACCGGGCTACGATTACCATCCACAAGTACGAAATCCACCACCGAATCTAAGCCGGCCACAGCCCGCTGCATGGCTAGCATGCTGGCTTGCAGGATATTGATCTGATCGATTTCAACGACACTGGCTGAGGCGACACAGTAGGCTACCGCCTGGGATTTAATCAGCGGCTCAAGGGCTTCACGCTTTTTCAGGCTCAACGCCTTAGAGTCGCGCAATCCGTCAATAGGTACGAATGGGTCGAGAATGACAGCCGCTGCATAAACGGCACCGGCCAGCGGCCCTCGACCAACCTCATCGACGCCGGCGCAATATTCTCGCCAATACACTAGGTCACCACTGGTCGCTGGCATAGCCCCAGCACTGCAGTCGCGGCCTGCTCGCCGGCATTTCTGCGCAATTGTTGATGGATAACAGCATATTCGGCCAACAATGCGGCTCGATTGGCAGCATCGAACAAACTTAAGGTCTCTCGACACAAGGCTGCCGGAGTCGCTTGGTCCTGAATGAGCTCACACACCAATTCCCGCCCGGAGAGAATATTCGGCAAGGCAAAATACGGCGTCGACACCAGCCGGGATACGATGGCATAAGTGATGGCACCGAGCCGATAGGACATTACCATCGGTCGCTGCAACAGCATCGCCTCAAGGGTCGCTGTGCCGGCATTCACTACCACCGCATCAGCCGCTAGCATGGCGAGCTCTGCCTGCCCCTCCACCAGCACCGTATCCAGTCCCTGACCATAACGCGCAATGAGCTGTCGCAACTGACGAGCGCGGCGCTCATTAGCAGCCGGTATGACAAAGACCACCGCACTAAGCTCCGCCTGAATTAATTGCGCCGCCTGCAGAAAATCCGGACCGCTGAAGCCCACTTCACTGGCGCGACTACCTGGCAGCAGCGCAATAACAGGCCGGTCAACGCTAATCTGCAGCTGCGCACGGGCAGATTCTCTGGCCTGCTCGTCTTGAATGGGCGCTATCTCATCAGCCCTGGGGTGCCCAACGAACACCGCATTGATCTGATTTTGAGCGTAGATTTCATTTTCAAAAGGGTACAAAGTCAACATCAGATCAACATTGTTTTTAATACTGTTTATGCGCCCCTTGCGCCAGGCCCAAACCGAAGGTGAGACATAATGTACAGTCTTGATGCCGCGTTTCTTCAGCCTACCTTCAAGCAAACCATTGAAAAAATTGAAATCAATCCCGATGAAACAGTCGACCTGCAGCTTGACGATGGCATCTGAGGTCGACAACAGAATTTTGAGTAGCGATGGCAGGCGTTTCAGCGGCTCAATAAAACCGTTAACCGACAGTACTTCTATATCGGTCCAACACTCCAGCCCAGCGGCGACCATGGCCGGCCCGCCGATGCCAACAAACCGCACATCAGGATGAGTCCGCCGAATCGCCTGCATCAATGGCGCACCGAGATTGTCACCAGAGAGTTCCCCGGCAAGCAGGGCAATGGTTAAGGGTTTGGTTTGAGGTGCGGGGCTTACCATCACTACGCCTTGATCATTACCGCAGTAGTCAGGTGACCTTCTGTTCCGCACAGGTGAGAAAGCTAGAACATGCCAATTGATCACCAACATAGGCCCGACCAACCGCTTTCATCCAATGACTGCGCAGATTGACAATTTCGACTTCCAGACGCAATTGGTCGCCTGGAACGACAGAGCGCTTAAACTTGGTTTTGTCCGTGCCAGCAAGATAATAAATATAGCCGTCTTCGAGGGTGCGATTACGGCTTTTAAAAGCCAGAATACCCGACGCCTGCGCCAGCGCTTCGACAATCATAACGCCTGGAAATACCGGCGTCATCGGGAAGTGTCCCGTAAACTGCGGCTCGTTGATTGTGACATTTTTGATGGCAACGATACGCTTGTTGGCTTCAAACTCGATAACCCGATCCACTAACAAAAAGGGATATCGGTGGGGCAGGTACTTCCAAATTTCAGTCACTTCCATCATATCTCTCTTTACTCATGGGTTAGCTACAGCGCGTCTTTTAAAGGCGCCTCGCGTGTTACTTGGTAGAGGCATCTAGCTGCCGCTGCCCGACTCCAATCTGCGAAGCCGTTTGAGAATCTCATCTAATCGTTTGAATCCAACAATACTTCGCTTCCAGTCTTTACCCGGCAACAGACTCGTACCAGATGAGTATCTGCCTTTCTTCATGATCGATTGGCTCACCAACGACATGGCAGTGACCTCAACCTGGTCGACTATCTCAATATTATCGATGATGCCCACGGCACCACCAATCAAACAATAGGTGCCAATGCGAGTACTGCCGGCAATCGCGGTACAGCCTGAGATTGCAGTGTTCGCACCAATCTGGGTGCCGTGTCCCACCTGAACCTGATTATCCAGCTTCACACCGTCCGCAATCAACGTATCATTGAGTGCACCTCGATCAATCGTGGTGCCCGCCCCTATCTCCACTCTATGGCCAATACGAACACCATAGACTTGGGGGATTTTTTTTAACGTCGCCGTTGCCTTATCAAACTCGAACCCAAAGCCGTCAGCGCCTATCACAGCGCCGCTATGGACAATGCATTGATCACCCAAATGAACCCCGTGATAGAGCGTCACATTCGCAAACAATCGAGTTTGATGACCGAGGCTTACGCCCTCACCAATGACACATCCCGCACCGACACTAACGTCATCAGCAATGTGGCAACCGGCTTCGATAACTACATTGGCGCCGATCGTGACATTTTTGCCGACAGCAACACTCGGGTGAACAAGCGCGGAAGGGTGAATGATTCGATCAGGCACAGGGGTTGGATCAAATAATTCGGCAATCAAGGCCCAAACCATCCTCGGTTCTTCACTGATTAAAGCCGGTTTATCGCTGCCTGCTGCATCTGCCTTGCGCATCACAACGGCGGCAGCGGCAGTCTCATTCAACATAGGCCGGTAGGCCGAACTAAACAAGAAAGCCAGTTGCGCCGAATGAGCATCTCGCAGATTTGCGATACCGCTCACTTCGATAGTCGGATCACCCATAAGCTCTAATTGAAACTTCCGAGCCAGATCCCCGAGACTGATTGAAAGCGTCATGTATGATTAACCGTTAAAATCAACCTTTGGTGTGATTTACGGGTTCTTCGCACCTAATTCATTGAGTCTTTCAGTGACTTTGCGAGTGATATTATAAAGCTCACCTGCATAAAGTGCTGCTTGTCGTGGCAAGATCAAATCAAAGTCCTCAGTTTTCACCAGGTCTTCAATCGCTCTTTGAACTTTAGCGTCGACACCCGCAAACAACTCTTGCTGCCGTTGCTCGATCAGGCTCTGAAGTTTCTTCCGATTGTAAACAAAGTCATTGTTCTTTGATTCGATTTGCTGCTGGACTTTGCGCTTTTCCGCTTCACTCATGACTTCGCCATCTTTCTGCAAACGTTCATACAATACAGCAGCTTCAGATTGAATTGATCGAATTTGGTCTTCTTCGGCCTTGAACTCTTCCTGAATCTGAGCCATCAGACGCTTGGCTTCCTCTGAGTTCAGGATAGCTGCCTGAACGTCAACAACAGCAATTTTAACTTCAGCGAAGACGTTGGGCGCGGCGAATCCGAAAACTGCAGCCGTAGCAGTCAGAATAGTTGCCATAATACGTTGTTTGATCTGCACTAGTGTTCTCCTTGTTTGCGGCATTGTTGCTGCAAGTTGTTGCGAAATTGTCGCGGAAATTGTTGCAACTATTGTATCGTCGCTACGAGCTCAGTAATACGGCTGATCTCGGTTACTGTCATGAACGGCTTCTCACCGAGCGGATGTTTACACATTCGCCAAATTGATTCAATGACCGATTGCGCAAACAATAGTCATCAGTCTGATCCGTCTTTTCATGAAAAGTTCGATTAGAGCACTCCAGACTACCAGCCTAAACATTTACCGCTAGCGATACCCACCTTTCATTCCAAACCACACACCAGTCGTGATGAACTCTAGAACGTTCGACCCAACTCAAATTGGAATGACTCACCTTCATCCCCGGGTTTGCGGTTAAACGGCGTGCTGATACTAATACTGATGGGTGCAAAGCCCGTCACCCAGGTCACAGCGAGACCGGCAGAGTAGCGTAATTCACCATCACTGACATCTCGACAGATTTGACTGACCGGCGGGCAATTCGAATTGAAAACGTTACCTGCATCGACGAACAAGGCCGACTTCAGCTGACGTTGATCTTTGACGAACGGCAGCGGAAATAACACTTCAGCCGTGCCACTGATAAGGATATTACCGCCAATAGGTTCCGGGCGTATAAATGTCGAGTTCGGCGAAGGTGTCGAACGCGGCCCAAGCGTGTTTGCCTCGTAACCACGAACAGAACCAAAACCGCCCGCATAAAAATTCTTATAAAATGGGAACGAGTTAGTCTTACCGTAACCCTCCCCATATCCCAGCGTTGTCTTCAATCGAAGAGTGAAGACACTAGGTAACGGGTAAAATATCTGCCCTTCATAATTTACCCGGAAAAATTCTAACTGACTGCCGGGCACAGTCATCTCGTAGGACAGCGATTGCGACTTGCCGGCCGTTGGCAGCAGACCACGATTCAAGGCCGACATACTATAAGTTGCCGACAGGGACACTAGATTAAACTTGTTGCCTTCAGAGGACAGGAACTGAGAAATTTCCTGAGCCGGATAAATCCCCTCTTTGATGTTGGTACTTTCATAGCCTACATTGAAGCCAATTCTAGCGACTTCGCTAATGGGATAGCCGAAGTTAACGGAACCGCCATAGGCGTCTGTTGAGAATCGGGCGATATTACGCTCATCAAAGCTAGTGCTGCGAAAAAACACCGAGTAACCACGACTGACGCCATCCACCGTATAGTAAGGATCAAAGTAGGAGAGGTTGTACGATGTCTGGAAAGCACTGTAGTTTACGCCCAGATTAACACTGTTACCCGTACCGAATACGTTATTCTGCTGGTAACTGGCACCCAGAATCAGGCCGGCAGCCTCAGCGTAGCCTAGGGTTGCGGAGATTGAGCCCGTAGGCTGCTCTTCAACGGTATAATCCACGTCGATCTGATCATCCACACCCGGTACCGCTGGGGTTTCAACGTTGATCTCTTTAAAGAACCCCAACCGTTCGAGACGCAGCTTCGAGCGTTCGATAGCAGCCGTTGAGGCCCAACCGCCTTCCATCTGGCGCATTTCTCGACGCAGCACCTTGTCCTGGGTTAGCGTATTACCTCGAAAGTTGATTCGCCGCACGTAGGCTCGTCGGCCGGCATCAATAAAAAATTTGACTGTGACTTCATCGCCTGCCTCTGTGGGCACCGGTTGGCCAGTCGCACTGGCAAAAGTATAGCCCGAGTTACCGAGAGCAGCTTCGATCCGCTCTTCCGAGTCCGTGATTAACTGTCGAGAGAACACCTGCCCTGGGTAGACACTCAGCAGCGATCGAATAGCCGATTCTGGCACATCATGTAACTCCCCGGCGATATCAACATCTCGAACAATAAACTTCTCACCTTCGATCACATTAATCGTGATGTAGACATCTTCACGATTGGGTGAGATCGAAACCTGGGTAGAATCAATAACAAAGTTAAGGTAGCCCCGATCGAGATAATAGGACTCGAGCTTTTCAAGATCACCTGTCAGCTTCTCTTTCGAGTATTGGTCATCTTTGGTATAAAACGACAATATCGTCGGCAGTTTCAATTCCAAAATTTCCAACAACGTTTTGTTATCGAAGACCTTGTTGCCGACAATATTCATATGGTGAATGCCCGAGACATCGCCTTCGGTCACATTGATTTTCAGCGTGACGCGATTACGCGGCAATTCCTCAACCTCAGTCTCAATGCTCGCGCCATAACGTCCCTGAGAAACGTACTGTCGCTCAAGGTCAGTACGAATATGCTCTAGTGTGACTTTCTTGAAAATTTCGCCTTGCGACAATCCGGATTTTTCCAAACCCTCAAGCAGGGCTTCAGTCTTAATCGCCTTATTACCATCAATCTCAATGGAGTCGATAGCAGGTCTTTCCTCCACAACCACCACCAGAACATCGCCATCTCGTCCTACCTGAACATCGCTGAAGGACCCCGTCTTGAATACGCCTTTGACGATCTGCCTCAACTCGGTATCATCTATCTCATCACCAACGTTATAAGGAATTTCGGCAAACACACTCCCTGCCGACATCCGCTGAAGACCCTCGATGCGTATATCAGAAATAGTAAACGCGAATACCGAAGACGCTGCCAGCACCGTTGTCAGGAAGAACAGCCCTGACGTAATTAGACGAAAGTTACCCATATTCAACAGAAACCGAGAAGACATTAAAGTCTTGTTAGATCATTATAAAAAGCCAACAGCATTATGCTGACGATAATAAACATGCCCAGCTGCAAACCCCATAACTGGATTTTTTCAGGTACTGGTCGACGCGTGACTAGCTCAACGAGATAGTATAGTAAGTGCCCACCATCAAGTACCGGAATTGGTAATAAATTCAGTACGCCCAGGCTAATACTCAAAAGCGCAATAAAGCCCACAAAACTCTCGGGTCCTGACTGAGCCGTGGCACTTGCGATCTGGGCTATCGTAATCGGCCCACTGAGATTCTTGGGTGAAATTGCCCCGACTATCATTTTCTTGATCGAGTCGAGGGTAAATACCGTTACTGACCATGTTTTCTGTACGGCCGGCAACCAGGCGCTATACAGCGGATATGATACCACTCTCTGCATCTCAGGGGGAAAATCGATCGACTGTCTTGATGCTCCCACGTAGCCGACACTTTTGCCTTCTCGCACCACTGCGCGCGGGATGATCGTCAGATAAAGGACTTCCGTGCGACGTTGGACCAGCAAACTGACCGGCTTTTCAGCATTCTCCTGAATAAGAGTGACCCATTGCGGCCAGCTGTCGATAGACTGACCATTCGCCTCAACAATCTTGTCACCGCTGAGAAGCCCGGCGGCAACGGCCGGCTCATTCTCGATAACCGAGCCAATCACCGCGGGAATTTCCGGGAACTTCAACACCAGACCCAAGGCTCGAGCGGGATTTGGCTCCTCTACGTCTGACAGCCATTGATCCACAGTGATGACATAATGACTGGTCGGTGCTAACAGTGCTGGCGCACCCGCCGAGGCAAACTCGGATTCGAATGTCTCGTTCAGCGGAGGTTGAAAGTCACGGGTCGTCAGTTGGATGTCACCGGAATCTCCGATTCGATTAAATAATCGTAAATTAACCTCGGACCAGGTGCTGGTCGGCACACCGTCAACGGCCACAATCTCTTGATTAGCATGAAGCCCGGCGCGGGCGGCACTCGATTGCGGATCGATATCGCCCAATAACGGCACGATACCAGTGACGCCCAGCGTGAATAAGGCCCAGTACGCCGCAATCGCTAGCAAGAAATTCGCGGCGGGCCCGGCAGAAACAATAAAGATGCGTTGTAAAACAGGCTTACGATTAAAGGTCAGATGCAACTGATCGTCCGGCACAAAGCCTTCGCGTTCATCCAGCATCTTGACGTAACCACCCAGCGGTATGGCGGCGATCGTGAATTCGGTACCCTCTAAGGGCTCATTGCTGCGGGTCGCGATCGCCTGCTCCACAGGCACCGCTATTGACTCAGGCGCCCTTCCACGGCGAGTGTACAGCGCTTTGCCGAAACCAACGCTAAATCGCAGGACGTGAACGCCACAAAGCCGTGCTGCAGCATAATGACCATATTCATGAATCGTCACGAGGATCGACAAAGTAACGATCAGTGCAATGACACTTTGTAGGACTTCAAGCATTCGGGTCTCCCGCCCTTGATGATGTCACCGATACTCCTTTACGCTGCATTGCTTTGCCTGCCTGTTGTCTTGCCTGGTGATCAATCGCCAGAATCGACGCCATTGTAAGCGCTTCATCCGAGTCTGTCTGTTCGAGTACCGATTCAATGATGAGTGGGATGTCGGTAAAGGTGATAAGTTCATCCAAAAATGCCTGCACCGCCACTTCGTTGGCCGCATTCATCGCGATCGCAAGGCTCTGAGCACCTCTTGCCACCTCCTGCGCCAGGCGCAAACAGGGAAATCGCTGCAAGTCAGGTGGTTCGAAGTCAAGTCGCCCGATAGCCGTCATATCCAACATCGAGACGCCAGAATCGACTCGGTTTGGCCAGGCCAGGCCATGGGCTATAGGGGTCCGCATGTCCGGATTCCCTAGCTGGGCAACAATCGAGCCGTCGATATAGTCCACCATTGAATGGATAATGCTCTGGGGATGCACCACCACCTCAATCTGATCCACGTCCAGATCAAACAACCACTTAGCCTCAATAATCTCTAGACCCTTGTTCATCATCGTCGCTGAATCTACGGAGATCTTTCGACCCATACTCCAATTCGGATGAGCGCAGGCCTGATCAGGGGTCACCTGTGACATTTGCGCCAGCGGCAGCTGCCGCAAGGGACCACCAGACCCCGTTAACAGAATTTTGCGTATGCCAGTAGCATGGTTTGCTGCACCGTTCGCCATACTTTGAAAAATGGCATTATGCTCACTGTCGATGGGCAGTAGCGTCGATTGGTGTGTTTTCACCGCCTGCATAAACAAGCTGCCAGACATGACGAGGGCTTCTTTATTCGCGAGCAGCAAGCGCTTGCCCTCTTCCACTGCCGCCAGGGCAGACGCCAAACCTGCAGCGCCGACGATCGCCGCCATGACGTAATCAGTGTCCTCATGAGCGGCTACTTGATCGAGTCCAGCCGGCCCAACCAGGATTTCAGTGGGTATTTGGCTCGCAGCCAAGAGTTGGCTTAGCTGCAGCGCCGCCGTTGCATCGCAAAGCACAGCAAAACGGGGGCGATATTGCCGACACTGATCCGCTAGCAACTGAAAGTTAGTATTGGCTGTTAGCGCAAACACCTCATAGCGATCTGAATTTCGGCCGATCACATCCAGCGTGTTCAACCCGACACTACCTGTCGAGCCGAGTATCGTCACGCGCCTGCGCCTACCGCTGTTTTCCTTCATGACATCGCTCATACTCATTGCCATTCGAACAGCAGGACGAATAACGCAAAAATCGGCGCCCCTGCCAGTAAGCTGTCAACTCGATCAAGCACACCACCGTGTCCTGGCAGCAGTTGGCTGGAATCTTTGATCCCCCGCTGACGTTTGAACATGCTCTCAGTAAGGTCGCCCAGCACGGAAAACAGGACCACCAGGATACAGCCCAACAGGAACACAAGACCTGCAGCTGACAACATCACCGGCTTACCCAGCCAAAGACACATCGCAATAGTGATCAGGGTCGCCAACGTCACACCGCCATAGAAACCGGCCCAGGACTTCCCAGGACTGACTGCCGGCGCGAGTTTTTTATCGCCCCAACGCCGACCGGTAAAGTAAGCGCCGATATCTGCACCCCAGATGAGGAAAAACAATAGCAGGATCAAAAAATGACTATCATTCGTTAGTTTGAGTTGCATCAGCCCGACATACCCCGGCACTAACATGATCGGGCCCAACAACGTCAGCACCCAACTCGAAGACCAATAGCGTTGACTCCGCGGATAGTCGATCACCAGAAACAACGCCAGCACCCACCAGAGTCCAGCGATCAAGAGAATAGCCAGGGCCCAGGACGCGGAGTCCTTAATGAGAAAAGACACAGCAACGAGCAACAGCGCGATGGCCAAAGCATAGAGGTAGCGCTGCCAGCCATCATAATGGGCCAGATTCGCCCATTCCCAGCCGCCAACGGTCAGGGCGCCAATGAGAAACACGGAGAAACCCGCAGGAGGCAGAAAAAACACACAAGCGATAACGATTGGAGCCAGGATGAGTGCGGTGATTATTCGCTGCTTTAGCATGAATGAACCTCATTTTTTCGCACTATCCGCACAGAATCACTCACAGTCAGCCGATGGAATTGGAACGAAGCTCTTTGGGAGAAAATCCAACAGAGACTTCAAATGCCTTGGCTTAGATCGCCATTAAATCTCTTTCTTTGGCTTCCAGGGATGAGTCAACTTCCTTGATTTTCTCGTCGGTCAACTTCTGAATTAACTCTTCACCGCGGCGAGCTTCATCCTCAGTAATGTCCTTATCTTTTAGCAACTCTTTGAGCTGCGCGTTGGCATCACGACGAATGTTTCGAATGGAGATTCGGGAATTTTCTGCCTCATTCTTCGCGACTTTAGTTAGGTCACGGCGATTCTCTTCGGTCAGCGGCGGCATTGGCAACCTAATTTTGTCACCACTGGTGGCCGGATTCAGACCCAGGTCTGACTTTAAGATGGCCTTCTCGACTACCGGGATCATCGGCTTTTCCCAAGGGGTAACCGCCAAAGTGCGATTATCCTCGACACTAATATTGGCGATCTGGTTCAGTGGCGTCGGCGTCCCGTAGTAATCGATAGTGATGCCATCAAGCAACCCAGGGTGAGCTCGCCCAGTGCGCAAACGGGTAAACGCGTTACTCAGGGCTGCCAGGGACTTATCCATTCGTAGCTGCGCGTCTTGCTTCACTTCTTCCAGCACGTCGATTCCTCTTTTAAGTCTGCTAAACTTTCTTGAAATTAGTCCTATTACTTCGCCAGTATCGGTCTTCGATCAGCTTTATTCGATCAGCTTTATTCGATTAAGGTGCCTTCACCTTCGCCCACAATGGCGTTCCGCAACGCCCCGCTCTGCTCCATGGCAAACACTCGAAGCGGCATATTCTGATCCCGCGCGAGGCAGATCGCTGTGAGATCCATGACCTCTAGCTGCTTTTCTAACACCTCGTCGTAGGTGAGCCTATCATACCGCGTCGCCGTCGGATCCTTCATCGGATCCGCACTATAAACACCGTCGACTTTGGTGGCTTTCAGCACGATATCCGCATCAATTTCAATGCCGCGCAAGCAAGCAGCGGTATCTGTGGTAAAAAAAGGATTGCCTGTGCCGGCAGCGAAGATCACCACGTCGCCCTGCACCAGGTGGCGAATTGCCAGGCGCCGGTCATAGTGAGCCACGATACCGCTCATGGGGATGGCGGACATGACCACCGTTTTGATATTCGAGCGCTCCAGCGCATCTCGCATGGCGAGCGCGTTCATCACCGTCGCCAACATGCCCATGTGATCGCCAGTGACCCGGTCCAGGCCCGCCGCACTTAATTGGGCACCACGAAACAGATTACCGCCACCCACCACTAAACCGACCTGGACACCAATCCCGATTAACTGACCAATTTCCAGGGCAGTTCGATCCAGCACCTTGGGATCAATGCCAACACCCTCTAAACCAAGGGCTTCGCCGCTGAGTTTAAGCAGTATCCGTTGGTATTTCGGTGTCGCTTTATTTGGCATTACAGCTCCATTTTGACCTTGAATTTTAGGCGAGGCAGAGGCAGTACCACCGATGACTCGACGGTTCCGCCTCAAAGGCTATCTATTGGCCCATCGTACTCGCAACTTCCGTCGCAAAATCAACATGCTCTACTTCGATACCTTCACCCACCTGATATCGTACGAACTGAACAACCGTTGCACCGGCTTGCTTCAGCAGGGCACCGATCTTCATATCTGGATTTTTAATGAAGGGCTGCTCCACCAAGCTGATTTCCGCCAGGAACTTGCGCACTCGGCCTTCAACCATTTTCTCAACAATTTCTGCAGGCTTACCACTTTCTGCAGCCTGAGCGACATAGATCTCGCGCTCCTTAGCAATAAGGTCAGCAGGCACTTCACTCGTGTGCGTATACAGTGGCTGAGGATCAGCAGCGGCGATATGCATGGCGATATCCTTGCCCAGTTCCTCGTCTCCACCTTCAAGAATCACCATGACGCCTATCTTGCCGGTGCCATGAATATAATGGGTAATATTACCTTCCAGCACGGCTGCACGGCGAATAGATACATTCTCACCGATTTTCTGCACCAGCTCTTCGCGAACTTTTTCCATGCCGGCATCATTCAGCGCTTGGAGATCAGCGGATTTGGCGGCGAAAATTTGATCTGTGACTATCTGTACAAAATTTTTAAAGTTGTCGTCCTTGGCCGCAAAATCAGTCTCGCAATTGACTTCGACCATAACACCCAGACCGTTCTCAACTTTGGAACCAATAGCCCCGTCAGCAGCCGTTCGGCCGGCTTTTTTCGCCGCTTTCATACCACTGGACTTGCGCAGGTTTTCAATCGCCAATTCCGCGTCGCCGTCCGCTTCGACCAAGGCTTTTTTACAATCCATCATACCAAGACCGGTACGCTCTCTTAAATCTTTGACCATCGATGCTGTGATTGCAGCCATCTTTTCACCTCATTCTTGAATGTCTTAGTCTGGTCTGCGCGAACGCTTCGGAATGCCCGAAAACAGTTGTTCGCAAGACCTTTACTTGCATGAAACGCAAAGGGTTGAACCAACATCGACCGGCGCTCGCGCCGATCGACTCGTCAATTAGACCTTTGGCACTTCTTCGCTGGCAGCTTCAACAGCTGCTGGCTCTGCTACAGCTGGCTCAGCGGCTGGCTCGACAGCGGCAGCTTCAACGACAGCTGGCTCACTCACTTCGGCGAACTCTTCAACCTTGGTGGGGCCCTGGAACTGCTCGACGCCCTCTATTGCCGCGTCGGCGATCGCTTGAACAAACATCCGTACGGAACGAATCGCGTCATCGTTACCGGGAATCACATAATCCACCCCATCAGGGTTGCTGTTGGTATCAACGATACCGACAACGGGGATACCCAGCTTGTTGGCTTCTGTAATAGCAATCCGCTCATGATCAACATCAACCACAAAAATGATATCGGGCAATCCACCCATGTCCTTGATACCACCCAGGCTGACTTCAAGCTTGTCCAGGTCACGCTTACGAGACAGTGCTTCTTTCTTAGTCAGCTTCTCGAATGTGCCATCGCCGGCCTGAATTTCGAGGTCATGGAGACGCTTAATTGACTGTCGAATCGTCTTGAAGTTAGTCAGCATGCCGCCTAACCAGCGCTTGTCGACATAAGGCATACCACATCGCTCGGCCTGCTCTTTGACAATCTTGCTAGCGCTGCGCTTGGTGCCGACAAACAGAACCTTATTGCGCTTTGAGGTTGTGTTGCGGACATAAGTCATGGCTTGGTTCAACGCGGGAACGGTTTGCTCCAGGTTGATGATATGGATGTTGTTCCGGGCACCGAAGATATACTCGCGCATCTTGGGATTCCAGTAACGGGTTTGGTGACCGAAGTGAGCGCCGGCCTCCAGCAGTTCACGCATGGATACGTTTGACATAAATACCTCATTGTAGTTCGGGTTAAGCCTCCATATACCCCATAGTCCAACTTATCGATCCGGATTATTCATCCGTATGTCAAGCACCCGAACTATGTGACGGTACATGTGAGAATTTTTTGGTTTAAGTTCTTGTTTATCTTCTTGTTTAATTCACACTTCGACCCGTTTCCCGGACCGGCGCGCTTTATACCATATTCTCGCCACAAAGCCAATCAGCGGGCCATTTTAGCCCAAAAAACATCACCGGAATCTCTCCCCTCAGCCGCTATCGGCGGGCCGCAGAAGCAAGGGCAAGGCGGGGCAAGCTTTCGAAAGGCGGGGAGATCCAGCACAGGTGCAAGGTTGAAATAAGCGCTGACATCGTCCGGGTCGAAATAGCCCTTAATCAGTGCTTCACGAATCTGCTATAGTACGCCATTAATTTTATTCAGGCTGGCAAGCAGACGATTCACCCCTGCTGGCAGCGACTGAAAACACGAACCCAAATACTGACTCGGACACTCTACGTTTTATGCCTATTAATCTAAAAACGCCCGAAGAAATCACCAAGATGCGTGCTGTCGGCGCACTAGCGGCCGAACAACTTGAGATGATCGAAGCACATATTAAGCCTGGGGTATCCACTGGTGACCTGGACCGTATCTGCCATGACTATACGGTCAACGTGCAACACGCGATCCCGGCACCGCTGAACTATCGAGGATTCCCCAAGTCAATCTGCACATCGGTCAACCATGTGGTCTGCCATGGCATTCCCTCAGATGAAAAAATCCTTAAAAACGGCGATATCATCAACATTGATGTGACGCTGCTGAAAGACGCCTATCATGGCGATACCAGCAAAACATTTATCGTTGGTAAGGGCAGTGTTCTGGCAGAACGACTCATCCAGGTCACCCAGGAGTGCCTGTATAAAGGTATCGCTCAGGTCAAACCCGGCGCGCATCTGGGTGATATAGGCCACGTGATTCAAGTCCATGCAGAGCGCAATCGCTTTTCGGTGGTTCGAGAGTATTGCGGCCACGGCATTGGCACAGTTTTTCATGACGAACCCCAAGTCTTGCACTACGGACGGGCCGGCACCGGTGTTGTGCTCGAGGCCGGCATGACATTCACCATCGAACCCATGATCAATGCCGGCAAAGCAGCGGTAAAACTGCTCCCCGATGACTGGACGGTTGTCACCAAGGACCACAAGTTGACGGCCCAGTTCGAACATACCATCCTGGTGACCGACACCGGCTATGAGATATTGACTTACCGCGGCGACGAGACTATCGAGCGGTCGGGTTCGTCGAGCTAGTGCCAGCCATCGACGCATTGATTGAGCAGCTTGGCACCGACCTGGAAGGCACGAAACGCGCTATACCTCTGTTCAAACAGGCACTGCAAGACTGCAACACTGATCTCACTAAACGCTTCTATGCCCACGAGGACATTGAGCGCCTCGTTCACGATCGGGCGCATTTCATGGACCAGCTGTTGCAACTCGCCTGGCATCGCTTTGACTGGCATGAAAACCTCTCAAGCTGGCGTAAACACAGGGTCTCCCTGGTAGCAGTTGGTGGCTATGGACGAGGCGAACTCCACCCGCACTCTGACATCGACCTATTGATACTGCTAGAGCGTGGCAATTATGAAAGGCACGCCAGTAATATTCAAAGCTTCCTGACTTTACTTTGGGACATTGGCCTGGAAGTCGGCCATAGCGTGCGTTCCATCAGTGAGTGCCGTAGCCAGGCAGCCCGTGACGTCACGATCATCACGGCACTGATGGAAGCCAGGACTATCGTCGGTGACGATACACTGCGGGACATGATGTTCCATGCCATTCGCGCCGAGAAAATCTGGCCGCCGAAAAAATTCTATGCCGCTAAACGCGCCGAGCAAGAAGAGCGCCATCGAAAGTCAGAACATACCGAGTACAGCCTTGAGCCGAATGTTAAGACTTCTCCCGGCGGTCTCCGCGACATCCACACAGTGATGTGGATAGCCAAGCGCAAGTACGGTGCTGCGACATTTGCCGATCTGGTAGAGCGCCAATTTCTGACTCAAGCCGAGAGTGAGATTCTGACCCGTGGCCGTCGGCTACTCTGGAAAATCCGTTATGGTCTACACCTGATTGCCGACCGCATGGATGATAGATTATTGTTCGACTACCAGCGCCAACTCGCTGAAATCCTCGGCTATAAAGACCAAGACCAACTCGCCGTCGAACAATTCATGCAGACCTACTATCGGGCTGCGATGGAGATTCGAGCCACCAACGAGCTTTTGCTGCAACACTTTGACGAAGAGATCGTTCGCTCAAAGGAGCGCGCGAAAATCACTCCGGTCAATGAGCGCTTCCAGATATTCAACCACCATATCGAAGTCACTCATGAAGCGGTGTTTGCCGAAGAACCCGCCGCTCTGATGGAAATGTTCGTCATCATCGCCAATGACGCGAGTATCGAGGGCGTGCGCGCCTCTACCATTCGCCTGCTGACCAGCAACCTGTTCCGTATTGATGATGCATTTCGCCATGACCCAAAGGTCACTCGGCTGTTTCTTGATCTGCTGCGGTCCTCTGAACATCTGTTCACACAACTGCGGCGCATGGAACGGTACGGCATTTTAGGGGCCTATCTGCCAGAATTTGGCCGCGTCATTGGCCTGATGCAATTCGATCTGTTTCACGTCTACACCGTCGATGCCCATACGTTGCAAGTGGTGCGGAACATGCGCCGTTTCCGCTACAAAAACCAGGAGCAAATGTTTCCAATCGCCGCACACATTCACCCGCGCCTGCCAAAAATCGAACTGTTGTACATCGCCGGTCTGTATCACGACATCGCCAAGGGTCGGGGCGGAGATCACTCTGAGCTGGGTGTTCAGGTCGCGACAAGCTTCTGTGAGCGCCATGGACTTGGCACTTGGGACACCAACCTTGTTTGCTGGCTCGTCAAAAACCATCTGACCATGTCTACCACCGCGCAGCGTAAGGATCTCTCTGACCCTGAAGTCATTCAGGAATTTGCGCTGCTGGTGCAAGATCAAGTTCGACTAGATTATCTCTATGCTCTGACGGTGGCAGACATCAATGCCACCAACACCACCTTGTGGAACAGCTGGCGTGCATCGTTGATGCGCCAACTCTACAACGACACTAAACGCACCCTGAGGCTGGGGCCCGAAAATCAAGTAGATCGCAAAGAATACATCAGCGAAACGCAGAACCATGCGATCGAGCGCCTACAGGAACATGGCTTGAGCCGAGAGACAATCCTGTCTATCTGGGGCGGCGTTGACGATGACTACTTTGTCCGCGAATCAGTCAGTGATATTGCTTGGCACACGATCGCCATCAGTGAACATGATCCGGCCAGCGGTCCACTGATCTTGATTCGTAATGATGGCAACGACCGCTTGGATGAAGGCGCAACCCATATCTTTATCCACGGCCCGGCGCACGAGTCTTTATTTGTTGCCTCGGTCACAGCCTTCGATCGACTCGGACTGAATATCGTCGATGCTCGAATCGCGGCTTCCAAAGACGGGCAAATTTTCGACACTTTCGTGGTGCTTGACGAACATGGCAGAGCGATCGGCGAGCAAAAAAATCGACTCGATAGAATCAAAAAAACCTTGCGCGAACATCTACTGCAGCAAGGCGAATTTAAACCCAACACTAACCGTCGCACACCGCGACTGTTGAAGCAGTTCTCATTGAAAACCCAGGTAAGAATCAACCAGGACGAGAGCAATAACCAAACGATTCTCGAAGTAGTCGCCCCCGACCGACCCGGGCTGCTAGCCATTATCGCCAACATTTTCGTCGAGCTGGATATCAGCCTCAACAGCGCTAAAATTACCACTCTCGGCGAGCGAGTCGAAGATATTTTCTTTATAGCAGACAGGCAAAACAACGCGATTATTGACCCAATAGCATGCGACATTTTACAACAACGAATCTGCGAAGAACTGGATCAGCATGTCCAGCAGGCGACACCATGAATAAACAGCTCGAACTACTCAAGCCCTACCCCTTTGAACGACTCAACCGCTTATTGGCTGACATTACGCCTGCGCCGGAGCACGCGTTTATCGCTTTGTCGCTGGGAGAACCCAAACATCCAGCCCCCGACTTTATTATCGCCAAATATCTCGAGCAGACCGGTGTTGTCCAAGGCCTTGGAACCTACCCGCCGACCCGTGGTATACCTGAACTGCGAGCATCCATAGCAAACTTCGTTAATCGGCGCTTTAACCTGGCTGCGAGCCCAATTGACCCGGAAACCCAGGTCTTGCCCGTTACTGGCAGCCGTGAAGCATTGTTCGCCATTGCGCAAACCGTGATCGACAGCCGAGCACAGAGCTGTACGTTGATGCCCAATCCCTTTTATCAGATCTACGAAGGCGCCGCTTTGCTCGCGGGTAGCACGCCAGTATATGTACCCTGTACTGCAGCGACTGACTATTTACCGGACTTCTCCGTTGTCACTGAAGCGCAATGGCAAAAATGTTCCTTACTCTATTTGTGTACGCCGGGGAATCCAACGGGCGCTGTCGCCTCGATTGAGGATATGCAATCCTTGATTCGACTCTCCGATGAATATGATTTCGTGATAGCGTCAGACGAATGCTACTCGGAAATTTACGCTGACGAACTGGCACCACCATCCGGATTACTAGAGGCCGCCTGTGCTATGGGCCGGCACGACTATAAAAACTGCATTGCCTTCAATAGCCTGTCGAAACGCTCCAACCTGCCTGGGCTGCGGTCAGGCTACGCCTGTGGTGATGCTGAACTGATTCGCGCGTTTTTGTTGTACCGCACGTACCACGGCTCGGCCATGTCAGTCCATCATCAAAGGGTGAGTATCGCGGCATGGGATGACGAACAACACGTCATCAACAATCGAGCAAGCTATCGGCAGAAGTATGCCGCAGTGGGCGAGATACTGCAGGACGTCTGGCCCATGACGCAGCCGACTGCCAGTTTTTATTTGTGGCCACAGACCCCGGTCAACGATGAGCAGTTCGCCCAACGGTTGCTGGCCCGCGCCAACATCAAGGTGTTGCCGGGCAGTTATCTATCAAGGGTTGTAGACGGTGCCAACCCTGGTCAGGACCGAGTTAGATTGGCCCTGGTGGCGACGTTGGATGAGTGCGTGGAGGCTGCCGGTCGACTGCGGAGCTTCATGCAACACCGAAAATACCTATAGCAATATCAACAGACAAATCATGAGGTCATCTCACTAGAAACGACCGCGAGCAGATCAACAGTATTTACATCAAATGGCGTACAGCGACGAAGCTCCCGTACGCACCATCGAACTCAACATAAGCGTCACAGGATACTACTATGAGCACAGATTTTTTCAGTTATGCCATCGGCATCGGCACTCAGAACCGCAAAGGCGAATGGTTAGAGGTTTACTATCCGAAGCCGGTTTTCAAACCTGCCCAGACAGAGATTGAGGCGCTGGCTGGCGTACTTGGTTATGCCGGTGGTAATACCACCATTGAACTGCCAGCAGCACTTCTGCCAAAATTACGGCCACTGCTGACTGCCGAGCAGCAGGTCGTTGTCGACAGCTTAACGAATGCGGTGCGCCCCCTGGTAATCACGCTGATCGAGCAAGATACCGCCTTAGCCTCGACACCAGAGGCCTACTTGAAGTTACATCTATTATCCCATCGTCACGTTCAGCCGAACGAAATCAACCTCACCGGCATCTTTGCCCAATTGCCGACTATTGCCTGGACCAATCTCGGCGCCATCGATCCCGAAGAGCTCGCCGAAGCCCAGACCCTAGCGAGGGTTCGGGGCGAACAGCTAGAGGTTTCTGCAGTCGACAAGTTCCCGAAGATGACCAACTATGTGGTACCCAGCGGTGTGCGCATATCCCATTCGGCACGGGTTAGACTGGGCGCTTATCTGGGTGAAGGCACAACCGTCATGCATGAGGGTTTTATCAACTTCAATGCCGGCACAGAAGGCCCCAATATGGTCGAGGGTCGATTGTCACAGGGCGTGGTGATGCATGCTGGTAGCGACCTGGGTGGCGGCGCCAGCACTATGGGCACACTTTCAGGCGGCGGTAAACTGATTCTGTCTATCGGTCGAGATTGCTTGATCGGCGCCAATGCCGGTACCGGCATACCCCTCGGCGATCGCTGCATTATCGAGGCTGGCCTGTACATTACTGCCGGCACGCGGGTCCACGTCTTGGACGAAAACAAAAAGACCGTTCAAACGGTCAAAGCCAGAGATCTGGCGGGACAGTCGGATATGCTGTTTATTCGCAATTCCCTCACCGGCGCTGTGGAATGTCGAACTAACAGTAAGGCCATTCAATTGAATCCGGCCCTGCATACCCATAACTAGTTCAGGTAGATAGCACTGATGAGCACTGAATCTAATCCCGCCCGCCTCGACGCTGAGACCCTGGCTCTGGCACAGCAACTCATCCGTGCCGAGTCGGTCTCCCCTGACGACGCAGGTTGTCAGGGGCTGATGGCTGACTATCTTAGCGCGCTCGGTTTTCGCATCGAATCCATGCCCTTCGGCGACGTGGATAACCTGTGGGCACTCCACGGCGATGGCGCACCACTGTTTGTCTTCGCAGGCCACACCGATGTTGTACCACCCGGGCCCCTCGATGACTGGCATACCCCGCCCTTCGCGCCAACCATCAAAGACGGCTTACTATTCGGCCGCGGCGCAGCAGATATGAAAGGCTCATTAGCCGCCATGCTCACAGCGTGCCAGCGCTTTCTGGCAACGCACGCTGATCACCCCGGCACTATCGGCTTCTTGATCACCAGTGACGAAGAAGCTGTGGCGCTGAATGGTACGCGCCGAGTGATGGAGGAGCTACAAAACCGCGGCACCCATATCGACTGGTGTCTGGTGGGCGAGCCTTCCAGCAATCTCCTGCTCGGTGATGTGGTTCGCTGTGGCAGACGGGGCTCACTCAACGCGCAGTTGTCCATCAAGGGGGTACAGGGCCATGTGGCCTATCCCACCGAGGCACTGAATCCGATTCACTCGGCCTTGCCGGCACTGGCGAAACTGGTAGATATCGAATGGGATGCCGGCAATGACGCTTTTCCCCCTACGTCTTTGCAGATCTCGAATATCCATAGCGGCACCGGAGCCAACAATGTGATTCCTGGAGAGATGAACCTGCTGCTGAATTTTCGGTTTTCGACGGCCTCTAGTGAAGCGTCTCTGCGACAGCGCACGGAGACACTGTTACAGGACCATGGCGTTGACTATGAGATCAACTGGTCTCTGTCTGGGCTCCCCTTCCTGACCAGTGGCGGCGAGCTAATTCCAGCCGTACAAGAAGTGCTCGCGGCTCGCCTTGGCATCGTCACCGAATTGTCCACCTCCGGCGGTACATCTGACGGCCGGTTCATTGCGCCTACAGGAACACAAGTCATCGAATTAGGGCCACGGAATAATACGATCCACAAGATCAACGAGTGCGTGGCGACCGCTGACCTCATTGAGTTGTCACATATATACAGCGACATTCTCGAGCGGCTTGTGGGCGAAGAAACTTGATGAGCGACGCCACGCAAGCCTTCCCCGATATCGAAATCTATATCAAGCGACCTGACTTAGCCGATCTGCAAGCCTGGCTGAATAGCCTCATGGGCCCCATCACGTGCGCGACCCGAGGCACCACTACCAACATCACGTTGGCTAATGGCCAATCTTGCGTGATCGTTGAGAACGCCGTTAAAGGTGGATATACCTCAGTCTGGTTCAAGTCCGACCAAACTCCATGGGCAACTGACCGCGATTGCGCCCTGGCCGCGTGGCAGGCATTGGGCTTAGAGACTCGCTGCAGCAATGGCGGCTGGGACGGTAACGATGAGCAGGGCTGGCGTCGATTTACGGCTGTCGGCGAAACCATCGTTAACTGGTTCGTTTGATGCGCAGAAGCCTACTCTATACCAGCATCGGTCTCGTCGCATTCCTCGGATTCCTGATCACGTATCTACCTGCCAGCCTTGTCTGGGCACAGTTTAAGGATAAAACCGCTGAGGTTTTGCCGGCTCTGAGCCTATTGAACATTGAAGGCAGCCTGTGGAATGGACAAGCCGACTTGCGCGTTGGCGATTTCACCCCCAGTCGGGTTACTTGGCAACTGGCAAGCCACCGATTGTTAGCGGGCGGCCTGCCTGTGCAAATCAATGCAACGGGCACCGGACACCAGCTGCTGGCACTCATGACCTTGAAACCCTCCAGTATAGTGCTAGAGCATCTCAGCGGCACCCTGCAGCCCGACTACCTGAATCAACTGGGCGCGCGCTTTGGCCTCTCAACCAGCGGCGATGTGACCCTTGAAAACATCCAACTTGGTGTCAATCAGACCGGGCTCAGCGCGGCCACTGGTCGGCTGAATTGGGCCGGGGGACAGCTCACATTCCCAGATCCTCGAGGTACAGGATTGATTAACTTGCCGCCCTTACAGGGCCATATCAGCCTGCAGGACAAGGATTTCAGTCTCGCTGTGACTCAGCAAAAGAATGGCCTGGATGCCCAATTAGTCAGCCTGCTGCTCAAGCCAGACGGCTGGGTGAAGGTTGCTATAAAGGCTAGATTGTTTAAGCTTGCCCAACTACCCTGGCCGTCCAGTGACAGCCTCGATGACACCGCACTGGCACTGGAGGAAAAATTATTTTGAACCTTTATCCACGGCGCCTATTGGAGCACTGACTTGGATTCAATCGTTGCTTTCTATCAGCAGTACCGGCGACAACTGGCCACGTCCATCGGTGTCGTGATGGCGATGGTCATCGGTCTGAGCCTGGCCAATGGCATCTTGTTCGCGCTGGAGCACTGGGATGACAAGGCTCCTGTGAGCATCGTCGCACCCGCTGGGAACGCTGTTGAAAGCCCCCGTAAGCCAGCCAGTAGCATTGCCAAACTCAACCTATTTGGTGACGTCCAACAATCTAACGTTGTAGTCGCCGCAGAGGCACCGGAAACCCGGTTAAATCTGGAATTACAAGGCGTCTTTATAGCTACAGTGACAGCAGATTCAACCGCCATCGTCGCGGAACGGGGCAAAGACGGCGAACTCTTCAGCATTGGCGATCGACTCCCTGGCAACGCTGTACTTGAGGCTGTATTGAATGACCACATCCTCCTTAAGCGCGGCGGTCAAATCGAGAAACTGATGTTCTCCGATAGCAACATACGTCAGCAATTCAGCGCCAACGAGACGGCCTCACCGGAACCCGCGGTGGAATTCAATAACCCAGCGTCCAGACTCAGCCAAATCAGGCAGCGCATTGCTGATCGGCAGCGCACTCCGCGAACTGCAGTCGCCCAGCCCGGCGCTAACCTGAAAAATTTTGTCAATGAATATCGCGACAGACTCGAATCAGACCCAGCAGGTCTGTTGAGCGAGTTGGGCGTCAGCGCCGTGAGTGAAGGCGAGGCTAGTGGCTATCGTATCAGCGATGAATTGCCCTCCCAGAAAATGCTGCAGGCCGGACTTCAAGAGGGTGACATGATTCTGTCAGTCAACGGCACACCTGTAGGCGATGTTCGCAGCGACAGCGCACTAATCGACCAGGCTATGGAGCAACGTCGCGTTCGGGTTGAGATCCAGCGAGATGATCGACGATTCTTCCTCACGGTACCCATTCCAGAACAGTAGATCCGCACACAGCTTGAACACTAAGTTGCGCATACCACTGATGATCGTTGGGTTATCCGGGGAATTACAGTAACATTCGCCTTTTCAAGGGATTTCACCAGACTATGCTGTCAATGGGACACAGACTCACCCTCAGGATAACCTTCGTCAGCACCTTGCTACTACTGTCGCTAGTACTGTCGCTACCGGCAGCGAGCCAAGAGAACTGGAAAATCAATCTGAAAAATGCCGATATCCGTGAGTTTGTGACTCAGGTATCCGCCATCACCGGCAAGAGTTTTATTGTCGATCCCCGGGTTAAAGGCAATGTTACTGTCATTTCCAATACCTCCATGGATACGCCCGCCGTCTATGAATTGTTTCTGGCGGTCCTACGGGTCCATGGTTTTGCAGCAGTCCCTTCCGGCAATGTGGTTCGTATCGTTCAGCAGGTCCTCGCCAAGCAGAGTGGTAATCCCCAGGATTTTTCCACTGAGAATCCAGGCGAAGAATTGGTGACTCAGGTGCTAAGCGTTAAAAATACCGATTCGAATGAACTGGTTAAGATTCTCCGACCTTTAATACCCCAGTATGGTCATATTGCCGGCCTATCAGAGCCAAACGCCTTGATCATCAGTGATCATGCAGAAAACATCGCTCGACTAACCCAGATCATCAATCGAATCGACATCGCGGATAATTCAACGACTCGCATTATCCGGCTCCAGAATGCCTGGATCGAAGACGTCGTCAGCCTGCTAGAACAACTGGCACCCGAACAAATGGGCAAAGGCGCCAAGGGACCCAACCGCGTGATGGTTGTCGCCAGCGAACGAACCAACAGTTTGATTATCAAGGGTGAACCCGAGACCTTGGATAAGGTGGCTAGGCTGGTCGGCGAACTAGACGTCCCCGCAAACCGTGGCGGTACCATTCAGGTGGTCCGGCTGGCCCACTCTGATGCGGTGCAACTCGCCGAAATTCTCAAAAACCTAATCGCTGATAAAAGCCCGAAAGACTCGGCGAGCCAGGCCATTGCCACCAGCATTCAAGCCGATGAATCCCTCAATGCCTTGGTTATCCGCGCCGACCCGGCGACCATGGCGGAGCTGAAAGAAATCATCGCGCGTTTAGATATTCGCCGCCTGCAAGTACTCATAGAAGCGGCGATCGTCGAGGTCACCTCTGATTTTACCCGCACCCTTGGCACGGAACTGGCGATTGGAGATGTTTCTGGCAGCGCTTTGCCCGTCGGTGTGACCGCTCCATCAGGCACGTTGGCAAGCGTCCTGGCAAACCTTGCCGCGGGTGACGGCCAATTATCTAGCGTCCCTGATCTGGGCAGTACACCGCTACTTGCTGCGGCTAAACGCAGCAGCGGGGTTAACTTCGGCGTCATCGTTCGCGCACTGTCGGCTAACTCTGACGTCAACCTGTTGTCCACTCCCAGTATCACCACCATGGACAATGAACAGGCTAAAATCGTTGTCGGTCAGAACGTGCCTTTTCGCACGGGCTCAACAACCAGCGGTAGCAATGGCGCCAGCAACCCCTTTACAACGATTCAACGGGAAGATGTGGGCCTGACCCTGGAAGTGACGCCGCATGTCCATGACGGCGCCCTCGTTCGCCTCGAGATCCATCAGGAGGTTTCGGAAGTTGACAAGACCAGCCTGGCTTCCATCGGCAGCGATGGCAGCGCCGACTTGATTACCAACAAGCGCACTATCGACACGACAGTGCTGGCCGACGACCGTGAAGTCATCATCTTAGGTGGGCTCATTCGAGACAAGATCACTGACGTCAGCTCTGGAGTGCCGTTGCTCAAAGATATTCCTATCCTGGGCCGCTTATTCAAGAGCAGCAACAAGATTCGAGAGAAGCAGAATCTACTAGTGTTCCTGAGACCCACGGTGCTCGCCACCAAAGAAGACGTCAAGGACATGAGCAAACGTAAGTATTCCGGTATATGGGAAGTACAAATTGAGGGACGAGATCCGTTAGATGCAATTTCGGATCTATTCGATGGCAAACGTTAATCGAGAGGCTCCCAGCGCATCGCTGATGACCCGACTCAAGGCCCGTCAGTTTCATGTTTTACAAAAACTGTTATTCAGCTGGATCAAGCCAACTATTCTCGGCTGTGACGAGACTACTCTTGGGATAAACACGCTTGATGACGTTTGTTATGTCCTGCCGTACCGGTCTATCGCCGACCTATTGGTCATCGACAAGGCCTGCGAAGCCGCCGGCCTGCCAAGACCCTCAGACCCGCTCGGCCAAGCTCAACAGCGAGGCGCATTCTTCTTCCTCGGCCAGCCTGAAGGTGCACTGGGCCGCAAAACTCAGCGGCAGTATACGGGCCGACTGACAAAATTATTAGAGCAACAGGCTGAGCAATCCCGTCCCATTAAACTGATCCCTGTATCACTCTTCTGGGGGCATCAGCCGGACCGCGAGGGATCTTGGTTTAAACACCTGTTTTCTGAGAATTGGACCGTCACCAGCCGCCTCAAAAAACTCTTAGCCATCATCTTTCATTCAAAACATATCCTGGTCCAATTCAGTCAAGCGATTGATCTCAGTGAGCTGACGACAGATTCTGCTGCTGATGAGAAGCATGAACGGAAGCTGCTGCGGCTGCTGCGAGTCCGCTTTAATCAGCAGAAGCAGGCGATTCTGGGCCCAGACATTTCTCATCGTCGAACCTTGATTCAGTCTATGATGAGCAGTGCAGCCGTTCGCGCCGCGATCGAAAAAGAGGCCAGGCACAAGCGTGGCGCCGTCACCAAAGTGGAAAAGAAAGCATTGGCGTATGCCAATGAAATTGCTTCTCACCAGTCCTACCGAGTTATCCGGTTCTTCCACGGCATTCTAACCTGGCTTTGGAACAAGCTTTATGACGGGGTGGACATCAACAACATCAACCAGGTCAAAGAACTGGCCAGGAACCATGAAATTGTCTACGTGCCCTGCCACCGTAGCCACATCGATTATTTACTGCTGTCCTATGTCCTTTACCATAATGGTTTGAGTCCACCGCATATCGCGGCAGGCAAAAACCTCAATATGCCAATTGTGGGGCCTTTACTCCGACGAGCTGGCGCGTTTTTCATGCGCCGATCATTCCAAGGTGACGCACTCTACAAGGCGGTGTTCGATGAATACCTGCACTTGATGTTTACCCGTGGCTACTCGGTTGAATATTTCATAGAAGGCGGTCGGAGTCGAACCGGACGTTCTCTACAACCTCGCACGGGCATGTTAAGTATGACCATGCGCAGTTTTCAGCGCGATGCTTCAAAGCCGATCTGTTTTATGCCCGTCTACTTTGGCTACGAGAAAATCCTTGAAGATGCGACTTACCTCGACGAACTATCCGGCGCCGCAAAAAAAGACGAGTCCATTATGGATATTTTCAGGGTCCTGGGGTCACTGAAGAATGTTTTCGGCAAAGTCACCGTGAATTTCGGCGAACCCGTCCATCTCCACGCTTTTTTTGACCAGCATCTCGCTAACTGGCAACAAGTCGACACCGTTGACTCTGCTGATTTCGCCAGGACCTGTAGTTTGCTGGCGAATCAACTGTCTCAAGCTATCAACGCCGCGGCCGCAATTAATCCCGTCAACCTAGTGGCTACTATTTTGCTCTCTGCCCCTCGGCAAAATATCGAAGAGACTCGGCTAGCCAACCATGTCAACACCCTAATCAAGGTCGCGCAAGGCATGGTGCCTGGTCCTTATCTCTCGATCACGGACTTATCCGCCAATGCAATTATCGATGAGGCCGTCGCAGTCACGGGTATTTTGCGAACCCAAGAATCTTTTGGCAGCGTCTTGAGTGCACCGTCACCCTTGCCGATACTACTGAGCTACTACCGGAACAACACGATTCACGTATTCGCTCTGCCTGCACTCATCGCCCGCCTGATCCAAAAGGGTTACTGCCTTGATGATTTGAGCACCACTTGCCAGACACTCTACCCCTGTTTACGAGCAGAGTTCTTCTTACCCTGGGATGAGTCTGAGCTGCCAGTAGTGATCAGTCGCATCGTCGACGTTCTGGCGAGCATTCAGTTAGTTGATAGAGACGGTAGCCGACTGAGCTGTCCCGAGGTGACCAGTGACGCTTATGCAAACCTTATGGAACTCGGTAGTATCATCGAACCGACCCTGCAGCGCTTCTTTATCGTCAGCGAGTTACTCGAGCATGGAAGCCATTTAACATTACGAGAAGTGGAATCTACCGCTGGGACTATCGGGCACCAACTGTCGGTATTTTATGGTATCAACGCACCTGAGTTTTTTGACAAGTCATTATTTTCAACTTTGATCGCAACCTTGAAGGCCAGGCAGATTATCGGTCATCAACAGCAACAATTAAGTCTGTACCCAGCATTTAAACTGTTCAGACAAACCGTACAGGGTAGTCTTGAAGAGGACATCAAGGTGAATGTTCGCCAGCTAGTCCGCCGACACCTGACTCAGTCCGTTGATGACGCTGAACCCGCCGCCTGACTCGCGGCATTAATGAGTTGCCGGGTTTTGCAGGTAGATATCAAACCGGCTGGCTTTAGCCTTGAGCTGATAGTGTGGCGCCATACCTTCACTGTCACCGCCTACCAACGGTCGTTTGACCACGACCCGGCGACTGTTAGTCGCCAACGCAGCCGCCAGCAGATCAGCGACATGGCCATCATCACCCAGGAATTTTTGCAGTAGCTGCATTCCCCCTTTGACCGCCGCCGACTTTTGTCGATGTGGAAACATTTGATCGATATAGATCGTGTCTGCAGGCTTCTCTAAACGCCCCAACCATTCGATGGCATCCGTCTGAACCAACGCCATCCTGGCAACAATCGACTGCGTCTCCGGCCCCTCACGCCCTCTAGAGAGGCCGTCAGCAAGCAGCAGGGCCAACACCGGCGAACGTTCGAGCAACGTCACTGTGCAGCCGCTGGCAGCCATCAGGAACGCATCAACACCTAAGCCCGCGGTACAGTCGATCACCTGCTGTCCAGGCTTGGCTGATATGGCCTTAAGCAACAATTCTTTCTTGCCTCCGTGGTTACGCCGATACTGCAGAGCGCCCGCATTAAAATCGATCAATAGCGGCTTTTGCAGACTCGCCTGATCCTGCAGTTGATAACCGGTAGGTCCGTGGATTAACTGAAATCGTGACATAGAGTGGGGAACCAAGCATCAATTGTGGCCATCATCATCGCTTCAACAGCTTCTAGGGCATATTGTCGTGTAATTTATTGCTTAAATTGTCAGGTAACTGCGTGTCAGAAATGTGGCATGCAGGTGCTACCGTCAGGCTCAGTTACCCACAACGGCGGCAACCGCCATAGCATTATTTCGTTCCAGACCCTGGCTTATTAGCCACCTGCTCCCGCAGGTATTCAGGTGTCGCCAACATAGGGCTGATGGCTTCACCGGATTCATAGCCCACAATTCCAAGATCGAGCAGATCATGGGCTCGTGGGAAGACCTCAAGCTGGACATCGGCCATCTTTACGCACAAGGCGGCTTCCATGGTCTCTCGTAACTGCCACGCACTACCGATTCCGACCCAGCTACCAGCGGCTAACTCGGGTACTTGTGCCGCTTCAAATATGGTATCCGCCAAGATCGGCTCAACGAAACCTTGATTGACTTCGTAGGCACCGAAAAACACCTCTGTCAGGCGTGCTGTCTGGGCAACAACGATCTGTTCATCGCCAAACATACGATACCGACCCTGGGCACAGCAAGCCAGGGTCGATATCCCCACAACAGGAATGCCAACGCCATAAGCCAAGCCCTGAACCACACCCAGGGCAATACGCAATCCAGTAAAGGATCCTGGTCCCTTGCCATAGACGATCAAATCCAGCGAGCGCAAATCTATCGCCGTCTCTGCTAACAGGCCCGAGATCAACGGTAATATTTCCCGGCTGTGATTACGACCCAATTGCGTTGTCTGTTCAACGGTCTCACCGTCAATCCGCAGTCCTAAACTGCAGGCTGTGGTTGAGGTTTCTATCGCCAATACTTTCATTCGTGTAAGTTTTCCAAATAGTTAACGGCTTGCTCTGAGCTCTCGAGCCATTCCATTTCAGGCAGACTGTTCAAGAACAGCTTACCGTAGCGGCGAGTGTTGACACGGGGATCTCCGAGCACAAACAGGCCCTTGTCAGACTCCTGGCGAATCAAACGACCAAACCCTTGTTTGAGAGCTATTGCAGCCTCAGGAACAGCATGATCAAAAAAGGCATTACCACCAGCCGCAATCACTGCTTTGAACTGGGCAGCCGTCATTGGATCTTCCGGACTGGAGAAGGGTAATTTATCAATAATCAAACATCTAAGGTCGGCACCTCTAACATCCACTCCCTCCCAAAAGCTGTTGGTCGCCAGCAAAGTACAGCCCGGCGTTTCACGAAACTGAGCCAATAATTTCGGCTTTGCCATACTGCCTTGAACCAGAATCGGCAGGTCAACGTGCGCCTCAAATATCTCCCGCGCAATTCGCAAAGCCCTGTAGCTCGTAAACAAGAAGAAGGTACGCCCATTATGACTACGAATAAGCGGCATACAATAGTGGACCAGTAGACGCGTATGCCGGTCCGTACCTGGTAAAGGCAAATCCTGCGGAATGTGTGCCTTCACCTGCTTGACGAAACAGAACGGGCTTTCAAAGATTCGCTCTTGGATATCAACGAGTCCCAGGTAGCGCTTAAAGTGGGTGAACTCATTGGCAACGGACAACGTCGCCGAGGTTAACACCCAACTTTTGTCACTGGCAAACTCCGCTTCCAACAGAGTCGCAATTGAAATAGGCGACAGATGTAATGTAAAACCCTGGGTCTGACGTTCTAGCCAGTGGATATTATCATCGTCGGTACCCGCCTCCGTCAGTAATGCCAGGTAATCAGCCAGACGTAACGCCCTAGAGTAACAATGAGCAAACGAACCACTTCGCACTGCAGCGGGCGCTAAAGACGCAATCAATTGGCCCAAGGCAAGGTCCACCTCGTCGATCCGTAGCGCGATCGCCGGTTCACCCAGCAATTGATCGAGCTCCAACTCAGTTGGGGTCTTCTCAAATTCAGCGATCAAGAGTCGGACTACTGCACCTAGATTTTCGCTAGCCAACTGCAACGCTATATCGTCATTTCCGAAATTCAATAACTCCACCCGTATGTCTCGACAGAGCGCCACCAGTTGCTGACTACTAAACCGCTCACCAAAGAACCGCCGCGCAACATCAATGATCTGATGTGCCTCATCAACCACAATCGTACCTACTTCTGGTAAAAGTGAGCCAAAACCTTCTTCCTTCAATGCCATATCTGCAAACAGCAGGTGGTGATTGACCACCACCAGGTCAGCTTCCTGAGCCCGAGCTCGTGCTTGATACACTGGACACTCGCTCACTTTAGGACAGTCACCACCCAAGCAATTATCCGCGGTGGCCGTAATCAGCGATCCGATTGAGGCACCTTGCAAGTCAGCGAGCTCTGTTAAATCGCCCGTCGTCGTTTGTTGCCACCATTCCCGCACAGCGATCAAATCAGGCAGTAACCGCGAATCATTGTCTTTGCGAATCATTGAAATACTATTTTCCAAGCGCTGGGGACACAAATAGTTATTACGACCTTTCAACAACGCGACTTTTATTGGCCAATCCAAAGTTGCTACGATCAACGGAATATCGTGATGGAACAATTGGTCCTGAAGCGTTTTACTTCCGGTGGAAACAATCGCACGTTCGCGGGCTTGCAGCACCGGCAGCAAATAAGCAAATGTCTTTCCCGTACCCGTACCGGCTTCTATCAGTACATTTTTCTTTCTTTTGATCGCATCAGCAATCATAGCAGCCATTTCGATCTGCTGGACACGTGCCGTAAAGCCATCTATTTTCTGTGCGACCGGACCCGCCTGTCCGAGCAGGTGTTGGTATAGCCGTTGGGATTTAGTCGATTTCAATCGCGCTAGATCTTCGAGTAAAGTGATCGTCACGCAATCTTACAGGGTTTCGCCGCCGACATCTTGAGCAAACCTTTCGAAAGGGAGTCAACTTGAATCACAATTCAAACTCAAACCCTGCAATCTGCGGCCTGATACTGGCGGGCGGTCGAGCGACCCGAATGGCGCACCAGGACAAGGGGCTGCTATTACTCGCGGGGCGCTCCCTGATAGGGCGTGTGATTGACAGAATCAAACCACAGGTTGATCGACTGCTGATCAATTGCAACCGGCACTCCCTGGCCTACCAGCAATTTGGCTATCCTCTGATAGAGGATGCCATTCTGGACTTTAGTGGTCCGCTGCGAGGCGTACTTAGCGCCAGAGCGTCACTAGGCGAAGACTTATGCTTCGTTGTACCTTGCGACATGCCCCATTTACCCCAAGATGTGGTGCAACGCCTGTATGCTGCGCTGAAGGGTCACGATGCGGCCTGTGTAGTTACCGCTGGCCAGATTCAGCCATTGGTATTATTGCTCAAGCCCGATGTCGTCCCGCGGATCGATCAATATCTACTCGGCGGAGGCAGGTCTGTCAAAGGCTGGTTACGAAGCCTCGACACCGTGGAAGTTGAGTTCGACAACCCTGTGGATTTTAACAACATCAATAGTTTTGAGCAGCTGGCGGCAGCAGGTGACCTGACAGCCGACTAAACAAGGGCAAAAAAAAACCCTCCTTTCGGAGGGTTTTTTACAGCCACTAGTATTTCTTACTTCTTAGTCGCTTTTTTCTTCGCTGCTGGCTTCTTGGCAACAGCTTTTTTAGCAGCAGGTTTCTTGGCCACTGCCTTCTTCGCGACTACCTTCTTTTTGGCAGCTGCTTTCTTGGCAACAACTTTCTTCGCAGCAGGCTTTTTAGCCGCTACTTTCTTCTTTGCAACTGCCTTTTTCTTGGCAGCAGGCTTCTTAGCGACAGCTTTTTTCGCAGCAGGCTTCTTAGCCGCTACTTTCTTCTTCGCGACTACTTTCTTCTTCGCGACTACTTTTTTCTTAGCTGCTGGTTTTTTCTTCGCAGCTACTTTTTTCTTCACAACTGCTTTCTTAGCGACAGCTTTCTTAGCAGCCGGCTTTTTCGCAGCTACTTTCTTCTTCGCTACAGCTTTTTTGGCAACAGCTTTTTTGGCGACAGCTTTCTTAGCAACAGTCTTTTTGACAGCAACTTTCTTTTTAGCAACGAGCTTTACCTTCGCTGCGACCTTTTTGGTTGTACCTGTTTTCTTTTTCGCAACCACGTTTACACTCCTATTCTTACTATTGAAAGTTCAATCACTTTGTTACAACAGCCTATCGCCACTCGGTACGATTCATTCTTTTCAAACTGACCAGCCTGGCAATCTTGTTGACGCATAGTTAAAACTACGCACGCAACTGTTTAACGAGCTAAAGTTTAGAAAAAATAATTTGGATTTGCACACTTTTTTTGAATAAAACCGTAAATATTCAGTGTTTTAGCAACATCTGTTCGAGTTTTCCTAACATTTTCGCTCTATCTAGCTAAAAGCACATAATATTTATCGTCGTTATCAATCAATAATTGAAAATATTTTTGCTTTAATTTCATTCGTTTCACCTGAGCCGTCGACCTCAGCATAGCGCAATTGACCCGCTGATTTTTCGGCAAGAGCCCGATAGAAACCAACTAACGGTTCCGTTTGTTCTCGATAAATCCTTAAGCGTTCCTTGATAGTGTCCTCGGAATCGTCATCACGTTGAACAAGATCATCGCCAGTTTCATCGTCTTTACCCGCTACCTGAGGTGGATTAAAGATAGTGTGATAAACCCGACCCGATTCAGGATGAACTCGTCTACCACTCAGTCGCTTAACGATATCAGCGTCTGGCACCTTAATTTCGATGACGCTATCGATTTCAATATGCTGATCAAGCAAGGCCTGTGCCTGGGGTATAGTCCGTGGAAAGCCATCAAACAAGAAACCATTAGCACAATCCGGCTGTTGAATGCGTTCCTTAACCAATTCGATGATGATTTCATCAGTGACTAAAGCCCCTTGATCCATGACCCCCTTAACCTTCTTCCCAAGTGCAGAACCCGCTTTAATCGCTTCGCGAAGCATATCACCAGTGGAAATCTGGGGAATCCCACACTTCTCCATAATAAATTGCGCCTGAGTACCCTTACCAACACCTGGTGCACCTAAAAGAATAATTTTCACCCAAAACTCCTTTCATTAAAATAGTTCGGCAAATTGCCTCGTTTCAACTGTTGTCCAATCGCCGTGCTGAAATGACATTCGTCAGCAGCTCAATTTGTTCTATGGTTCGCAACAAACTGTAAATCGTCGTCACCTCAATCGTCATATTGATTGTAACGTGGTTATCAGGCGCATTTTTACACATATTCATTGCTGTCACGTTGGTTTCTTCACCCATGACAACACCAGAAATATCATGCAACAGGCCACGGCGATCGTAAGCATGAATTTCAATCGACACAGGGAGGGTAACGGCGGCTTCCCCTCGCCAATCGAGACGAATCAGCCTGCCATGAGCAACGCCCTCCAATGCCTGCAGACATTCCTGACAGTGGACATCAACGCTACCCTTTTCATTCGTGAGACCGACGATACTGTTCCCCACGACAGGATGACAACAGGCGGCCAGGGTGTAGGCCATCCCACCAAGGCCTTCTATCAGCAGTTCATTGCCGTCCCCAGCTTCATCTTCGCCGAGCAGAAGACTTAGCTGCTTTTCCTTCAAGCCCACTTCAACCAACTGAACAGCCGCTTCAACGACATAAATTACATTAACTTCACCTGCACCGATCGCGGCGTACAACTCATTGACGTTCTTATATTTCAATTTTACCACTAGGGAATCTAACTCGAGGTCATCGACGCCGAGTCGATAGAATTCAGAAGTCAGTAGTTGTTTGCCTTCTTCGGTATTCTTGCGCTTTGTTCTCAGCCCAAACCAGCTCTGGATTTTAGCTCTCGCGCGGGAGGTTGACACATAACCCAAATGCGCATGGAGCCATTCTCGTCTCGGCTCAACATCGTTACCAACAATGATTTCGATCTGGTCACCACTTTTCAAACTGGTATTAAGCGGCACGATCTTACTATTAATCTTGGCACCTCGACACTTGTGCCCCACATCCGTATGCACTCTGTATGCAAAGTCCACCGGTGTAGAGCTTGGCGGCAGGTCAACCACATGGCCGTCCGGTGTAAAGACATAGATTCGATCAAAACTGATTTCATCTAACAGCTCTTTAGATATACCGGCGACTTCACCTAGCTCTTCGCGCCAATCGAGTATCTGTCGCAGCCATTCAATCCTTTCTCGATAAGCGACGGGCTCATCTACATCACCCGTTGACTTGTATTGCCAATGTGAACAGACACCTAATTCGGACTTTTCATGCATTTCAAAAGTTCTGATTTGAACTTCTAGCACCTTGTTCTCTGGACCGATCACGGCAGTATGCAAGGACCGATAGCCATTCTCTTTCGGAGAGGCGATATAGTCATCGAACTCATGGGGCAAATTTCGCCATAGGTTATGCACGACGCCCAGAACCTGATAGCAGTCATTGTCTGCGGGGACTAATATTCGCACCGCGCTAACGTCGTAGACTTCAGAAAACTCAATGCCTTTGCGGTGCATTTTGCGCCAGATGCTATAAATATGTTTGACTCTGCCATCTAGCTCGGCTTTGACATTAATCACTTTGAGCTGGTGGTTCAAAGTTGCGATAACGCGATCGAGATATTCCTGACGCCCGCTACGCGTATCATCCAGCAGCGTCGCGATACGCTTATAGGCCAAGGGTTCAAGATAGCGAAAGGCAAAGTCTTCCAGCTCCCACTTGAGTTGTCCAATACCTAATCGGTGAGCCAGCGGCGCATAAATATCCATAACCTCGCGGGCCAGGCGTGCACGTTTAGCCGGTTGATCCTTAGCAATCGTTCGAATGGCACAGGTCCGCTCCGCGAGTTTAATTAAAGCGACCCGGACGTCATCAACCAGAGCGATGAGCAGCATTTTTGCCTGTTCAAGCTGATCTTTTTGCTCACCGAAGACTGGCGCGTCAGACCTGCGCACATTACTGATTGCCGCCATCCGCATGACACCTTCAACCAAATCAGCAACCGACTTGCCAAATTGTTTGCGTACGTGATTCAACGTGATTTGATTCTCTCGCACAGCGCGATAAATGATCGCAGCTACAATGCCTTCCTCATCCATTCGCAGCTCACTGAGAATGTCTGCCATCTCGAGACCCGTTCTAAAGCTACTGCGTCCCGAGGGCCATGCCGTATTCGTGACTACCGCTCTTTCTTCGGCTTTTTCTGCCAGATCACAGGCACCGCGAAGCCGCCCCATATCAAAATTGGGATTAATTTCCTGCAATTGGCGGAGCCAAACATCCAAATTGACGCTACCGTCATCGCGGAGTGGCTGATCTTGTCTGACCTTAACCATTTGATAGATTGCTTGGAATGAATGAGAGGGGGCGTTGAGTACTAACGCGTAAAACAGGCAATGGATTCAACATGCGTTGTATGGGGGAACATATCGATAACACCTGCCGATTCAAATCGATACCCTCCAGCAACAAGAATCGCCGCATCCCGACCTAAGGTTATCGGGTTACAAGACACGTACACTACTCTCTCGGCCTTATGGGTTGCAAGTTTTTTACAAACCTCTAAAGCCCCACTTCTAGGCGGGTCTAGCAGAATCTTATTAAAACTCTGGAACTCAGGTATTGCATAATCTTCAGCAAACAAGTCACTCGCTACAAAACTAACATTGCTCAGGCCGTTGCGCTGCGCATTTTCTGCGCCACGCAGCACACTGGTCTGAGACAATTCTATGCCCGTCACATGCGCCGCGACGCGTGCCAGTGGCAAGCTGAAATTACCAATACCACAAAAGCTGTCCAGAACATGATCTGCCGGTTGCAGATCAAGTAACTGCAGCGCCTGGCGAATCATTTTTTGATTAATGAATTGATTGACCTGAGTGAAGTCCAGTGGGTGAAAGGCGTAACTGAGGTCATACTCTGGCAACGTGTAAATCAGACGCTCATAACCATCAGCAGGATAAAGCTTGTGGACTGTAGACTCATTACCTGGCTGCAGGTAAATCGAGAACGTAAACTCCTCACCCAGTTGCTTTAACCTGAGTAAATCGTCGTCGGTCAGGTCTTCAAGATGCCGAATCACTAAGGCAGTTTCCGTGTCTCCTGCAGCCACTTCGATCTGAGGGACTGAGCGTGGGTCAGAGAGATCACTGATCGCTGCAGCTAACGCGGCTAAATTCTCACCCACTGCCTTTTTCAGCACCTTACAGCTATCAATTTCAGCAACGTAGGGCTTCATTTTCTCGCGAAAGCCGACGAGAACCCGGCCCTTTTTCTCTACAAACTTCACCCCCAGGCGGGCTTTGCTACGATAATCGAGCAGAGGGCCCATCATGGGTTCTAACAACGTCGATGGCTGTGTGTCACTGAGGGCGTCAATGAGTTGTTGTTGCTTGAACAGAATCTGGGCATGTGGTTCCAGGTGCTGAAAACTACAACCGCCACAATGATTGGCCGCCGCGCACGCTGGCTCAACTCTCGATGGCGCTGCGGTATGAACCGTTTGAATCTTGAAGTAATGCTTTTTCTGCTTTCGCGCCCAAGGCACGGCCTCAAGAACCTCGCCAGCTAATGCGCCAATCACTGCCTGACGACCATCTTCACTGAGCCCATAACCGTCTGGATGTAGCTTAGTCACTGCAATAGTCACTGGATCGTAGTTTTTCAAAGTCTCATGTTCGCTATATAAGTTGACGGGAATCAAGTGATCGCAAGACGACGTCACGACCACCGCTCACAAATAACTCATATTTTTAGGTCAGTATCTCGCAGGCCGCCGGGTCTATCGTCTTTTAGGTCTACGGGCTCTCAAGTCGAGTAGATACCGGTGGACAAGTATCGATCACCTCTGTCACAAACGATCGCAACGATAACCGCATTCTCTGTTTCACGACTGATCTGCAGTGCAGCTGCAACTGATCCGCCTGAAGAAACACCGGCAAAAATGCCTTCCTTGGTAGCTAGATCGCGCATCGTTTTCTCTGCTAGATCTTGATTCATATTAATCACCCGATCCACCAGATCGGTATTGAAGACCTTGGGCATATAGGCTTGAGGCCAACGCCGAATACCGGGTATCGAGGCCCCTTCCACCGGTTGCAAACCGACAATCTGCACCCTGGGAAGGACTTCACGGAAGTATCTGGAGACGCCCATGATTGTACCAGTTGTTCCCATCGAACTCACGAAATGGGTGATTTCACCATCGGTTTGGCGATATATTTCAGGACCTGTGCTTTGGTAGTGCGCTAAGGGGTTATCGGGATTTGAAAATTGATCGAGCACAAAACCCTGACCCTCCCGCTGCATTTTTTCAGCCAGGTCACGCGCACCCTCCATCCCCGCCTCCTGAGATACAAGAATCAACTCAGCACCATAGGCTGACATCGCTGCCTTACGTTCTGCGCTCATATGGGCTGGCATAATCAGCACCATCCGGTAGCCCCTGATTGCCGCTGCCATGGCGAGCGCGATACCCGTATTGCCGCTCGTAGCCTCAATCAAAGTATCACCAGGCTTGATTTCCCCCCGCGCCTCAGCGCCGCGAATCATACTCATCGCCGGCCGATCTTTAACCGAACCTGCAGGGTTATTCCCCTCGAGCTTAACCAGCACAGTATTGCTGGTATGACCCGGCAGGCGCTGCAGGCGCACGAGTGGCGTCTCGCCGATACAGGATTCTATCGTTGGATAAGTTTTTTTTGACATATTAGTGGCAACTTAGCTCAGGCAATTTAAGGGGGTAATCATAGGAGAATATGCCACATTCAGATAATATCTGCTTAATCTATCGAAATGCGTTTGGGTCATAAACACAAATATCGTGGTGAAACATGATGTTCAGACCGTGGCATGATGATTATCGAACTACTCTCGCCCTGATTGCTACGCTACCAGTGCTGGTATTCTGCGGCTTAATCGCCCTATTCGGCTATTTCAGCACAAGCCTGCCAGCGTTAGCCTGGCCCGGCATCACCATATTTGCCGTCATACTCAGCATGATTAGCAAACTAATCTACCAGCACTTGGTGACCCATTTTCTACAACCATTAAGTAGCATCAGCGCCGTGATCACTACGAATGGTAAACCGTGCTCCGTCACTGCTTCGACTTCCCATCAAAGCGTAACCAGTTTGGACCGCTTGGAAAATTCGCAGTCACTAACCGCCTTACCGACGAGGCTTAAGACATTTCTCACAATCCAACAAGCTGCCACCATCGTCGCCGCGAAGCAGGCTACTCGACAATTACAGCGCTCAGAGGATAAACGCCGATTCGCTTTGCAACGAAAATTAACTCGCATTGAGCAGGCACTCGATCTGGTTGAGAAGCAAAATATTCGGCTCACCAACGACCAAAAATCGGACCGTGAAGAGCAGCTGCAACTGTCATACCTGATCAACAATAGCCTGCAATCCATCACGGGCTTTACGAATCTCCTTGGTGGCACTAGCCCCAACGCGACATTGAAGAAACAAATACACTCGAGCGCCACGCAATTACTATTTTACCAGGCTGAAATAACGACTCGAATGACCCCTGGCTTTACGGGTAAAGAGCCCAACAGCGAGGCTGAGTTCAGCCTCAGAGACGCTATTGATGATGTCATCGCGTTACTCCAACCCTTACTGACCCGCTACGGATGTGAGCTACTCCCCGTTTACGACAGGCTGTGCCAGCATGACCTGATAGGCAACGAACTCGCCCTAAAGTCGATAATCTTTAATTATCTACTGGCCTGCTTAACAGCAGCGCCGCCTCAGTCATTAACCACTTTTTTACTTCACATTAGCCGCATGGCAGACAATCAATTCGACAATCAACTCGACCAACTCGACCAACTCGACAATCAGCACCAGTGCCTTCGACTTTCTCTGGACTCCGCCGTGAGGCAAACAATCTCTGAGCCAACGGCACGACTCTCCCAATTGGTGGATAGTATTAAGGGCGAAATCAAGGGAAATGGCTTGTACATACCGGTAAACTGCACGTCAACAACGATACGCTTAGCACCTGCTGGTTTGACCGCAACGGTCCACGGCCGCAATCCCAGGCAGGCATACGGCTTAAGTCATCGCCTGGAACAGCTTGGCATCGAGATCCTCGAACCTGGGTCCGCCGCAGACCTCTGCTTTATCGGGCACGACGAGCATGCGGAAATCCTGTCGATCACAGCATCTCTGGCAACTAACACAGACGTGCTTTTACTCAATAATACTCGCACCTTGAGCCGCTCAGACTGGCTGGTTATGCCCCAACCTCTACGCCAATCGGAGCTTATCAGGCTGCTGACCAACAAATATTCATTGGCCGCCGCGCAGCAACTTAACATTTTGGTTGTCGACGACGATCTCCTGGCCAGGCAATTTTTAGCCACACTGTTGCGTCAGTCGGGCTATAACGTATTGGCAGCTAGCGACGGAGAGCAGGCGATTAGCTGCGTCATAAGCCAAACTGTCGACCTGATTTTCATGGATATTCATATGCCACACATGAATGGTTTGGAAGCAATCCAAGAACTCAGAACCACTTATGGTCTAAAGCTACCAATCATCGCTTTAACCGCCCATTTACTTAACTCGGAGCGAGCTGCCACAATCGCAGCGGGTGCCAACGAAATTTTAATAAAACCCTTAACGATAGACTATTTAAACCAAAATCTAACAACCTGGATTAGCGGTGAATTTGGCTCTGACTTAGCACCCGGCGAAGCATTTCAGGCAATACCCATATTCGACCGAGAGCTAGCATTTAGGATCGCAAATCAACAGCCTGATCTGGCTCTCGAAATGCTTGATTTATTCATGCAATCACTGCCACAAGATCGCGCTAAATTGAAGCAAGGAATCACCGACAACAACATTGGCTTAATGCGCGAAGTGGTCCATCGACTCAATGGTGCATGTCAGTTTTGCGGCATTCCCAGAGTTCAATCGACGATTGATCGGTTAGAAACCTTGATCAAAGCAGACGCAGCGAAAGACCTTCCCATCGCTCTTCACCAGGCCCAGCAGGAACTCGACGCGCTCGAACAGTGGTATCGCGAAACTCCGAATCCGTTGCTGGAAATACCGCGCACGAACCTGCGACAATTGCCTGGAAACACTTAGATCATCCCGACGATTACACCATCAGCGTTGATCCCTATTGGGGTCACGTCGACTCTTCTGGCATCACCTTCCAGCACCTTCCAGCACAACAAACGCCAGCGCATACTCCTGCTCATCGCTAATCGACAAGTGCGAGACCTTAACCCCCATTGACCTCGCGCGCTCGGCAGCAGCACCTGTCATACAGATCTCCGGTCGATAGCCAGGCTTACCGACAACCGCAATCTGCGGAAAATTGACACCAAGCCGCATGCCAGTGCCCAAGGCCTTGGCAACGGCTTCTTTAGCGGCAAAGCGCTTGGCTAAAAAGGCAGCACTAGGGTTAAGTCGAAACTGTGCCAACTCAGATTCAGCAAGAATTTTGCTGGCGAATTTTTCGCCCCATCGCGCCAGCGCAGTCGCAACTCGATCGATCTGCACCAGATCTGTACCGATACCAAGGATCATATCTTGTCCTCAGCAACGGTACGTTCGAGGCCGTAGGCGATCGGTTTGAATAGCTCTCGGGACTTGAGTGGCTTGCCGCCAAGCAAACCGGCAAATGCCAGCCGAATGATGTATTTGGCAGAATGATCGACAGCGTCGGAATCAAACTGTCGTGCCGCGATAGCCAGCAGATGCTCGCCCGGATACCCTGTATCAGCGGAATCATTGCCCGGCCCCAGCGGATAAAAGCCTTCTTCGGCAACGAATCGATAGCGTTGCCCTGAGACGACCGCAGCGCCGCCACCGGCCTCCGCGGTAAAACTGATACCGTAACCTAACTCGGCCAGCAATTGCAGCTCGAAGGCCCGCAGGGCACCCTGATTACGATATCGAGGCCCACGCTCGGCCACAGTAGAGGCGCTGTTTGCCAACTCGCCTGGTACCCCGTCGATTGTGGCGAGTTCATTGAGCAGTGTCTGGTATTCGCCAAACACCTCAGGCACCGCCTCAAATTTACCAAGCACCCGAACCAGAAGCTCATTCACATACAGACCTAGCAAGAGATTGTCACCCGTGAGATGAAACGCAGTTTGCAAAAACTCGGCATGCTTCACAGTCCGTAACTCACCCCGCCCAAAAGACGAAACGAGCAGAGGCATAAATGGCTGCCAGACCCCGGCTTGACGGCCGCGTTTATTCTTGGCGCCACGCACAACCGCGCTGATACGACCTTCATCGCGGGTGAGCAATTCAACAATCAAGCTTGAGTCTTGGTACTTTCGGCTGTGCAAAACATAGGCCGGAGAAAGTACATCAGACATCATCATAGCCGAGGCTTTTCAGCGCGCGCTCGTCATCAGACCAGCCAGACTTGACCTTCACCCAGAGTTTAAGCATCACCTTCTGCTCGAGTAAACCCTCAATGTCTAACCGAGCTTCTGTACCGATCCGCTTTAGCCGAGCACCACTCTTACCGATAATGATCGCCTTTTGACCGTCACGTTCCACCAGTATCAAGGCGTCGATGTGGAGAATTTTGCCTTCTGTTGCGAATCTCTCGATCTGAATTGTCGCGGCATAAGGAATCTCTTCGCCAAGCTGGCGAACGATCTTCTCTCGCACGATTTCCGCCACCAGAAATCGCTCACTCCGATTCGTGATCTGGTCATCAGGGAACATAAAGGGTCCCGCTGGTAGCTTCATATTGATCATAGACTCCAGCTTTTCCAGGTTATCACCGTGCATCGCGGACAAGGGCACTATTTCAGCATTTGGCATGCGTTCTTGCAGCATCGCCAGCTGGGGCAGCAACACGCTTTTATCTTTCAACAGGTCGATCTTGTTGATGACAATGATCACTGGCGCTTTGCTGTGCATCACCGCAAGGGCGGTGATTTCATCATCACTTTGCCATTCAGTTCTATCCGTCACAAAGACAACCACATCCACGTCTCGCAAGGCATCCTTGGCATTACGATTCATGTGTCGGTTAATGGCTTTCTTGGCATCGCCATGAATCCCCGGGGTATCCACATAGATGGTCTGGGTGGCGGCCACAGACTTAATTCCCAGCAGGGTATGCTGGGTCGTTTGGGGTTTGCGCGAAGTGATACTCAACTTCTGCCCAAGAATATAGTTCAGCAGGGTTGATTTGCCGACATTGGGACGACCCACAATAGCAACATAGCCACAGCGCTTGACGGGATGGGTTTCAGTCACGGATTCACTCATTGGTTAAAGCCTGTTCAAACTCAAAATTCACGCCCAGCCCAGCAAGAGCTTGCCGCGCGGCCATCTGTTCGGCATCTCGCCGATTCGCTGCAACGCCCACAAGTGGCTGCGCCAGTAGCGACACACTGCACTCCACGGTGAATACCTGATCGTGGGATTTACCTTCAATACTCGTGATACTGTATTCTGGCAAACCGGATTTCTTCGATTGCAGATATTCCTGCAGCAGTGACTTAGGGTCTTTTTGTGACCTGACCAAACTCAGCGCCTCCAACCGCGGACCGAACCAACTGTTAATCCGCTCTACAACCGTTGCAACACCTGCCTCCAGGTAGATGCCACCGATGATGGCTTCAAGAACATCAGACAGTATAGAGGACCGTTCAAAGCCACCGCTCTTGAGCTCGCCACTACCCATAATCAGAAAATCACCTAACCCGAATTCTCTGGCCACTTCAGCGAGCGTTTCGCGCCTGACAATTCTTGCCCGCAATCGGCTCAACTGCCCCTCGCGAGCTTCGGGAAATCGATGATAAAGATATTCAGCGATCGCGAAGCTAAGAATTGAGTCACCCAGAAATTCCAGCCGTTCGTAGTTCAGGTCCTGATGACTGCGATGAGTCAGTGCCCGCGCAAGCAGATCAGGGTCCGTAAATACGTAGCCTAGACGATGTTCCAGTTTACTGTTAGCTGCCACGAAAACCCTGAGAGATAAGTCGAGCGTTAATTTTGTAACGCCACAGTTTTGTTGAATGATGCGATCAGGTCAAGGTTGTAAACCAGCGGCACACGCACCTCGTAGTCTAAAATAATGCGCGCTCCGTCATTATCTCTGACGATCGTAAGGTTCTTCGAGTAATCGAAATCCCGTATATTATTCACATGGAATCGCGCCTTGATAATTTTATCGATTGCGCCGGTGCTTTTGCTGCCCATTTCAGGTTCGGCTGCCAGCCCGTCAAGAATGCGCTCAATAGTGGCGTTATCCGTGTAGATGGGAACCACTTTCAAACCGAGCGTCAATAGACTGCCGAATACAAAAACCAGAACCAGCCAACCAATCGCGCCCAGGCCTCTTTGATGCTGTGGTAAACCCATATTCGACCCTTGATCAACTTAAAAATTAAGCTCAAATGTCATAGAAACTCTCTAGTACCATTTATTCAATCCAGCCGTTGTGGGAAAAACTTGGGAACCCTGAGTCCCAATGCAGCCAGACTGCAAACGCCTTTCCTACTATACGGTCTTCTGAGGCCATTCCCCAATACCGGCTGTCGCTGCTTCGGTCTCGGTTATCGCCCATCATAAAGTACATTCCCTCAGGCACAACCCATTCCTGGGGTCCATTACCACGAAACGCACTGCGATGAATAAAATGCTCTACGCCGCCAATGGTCTCCTTGTAAACCACATGATCGGGTCGATTCGGTGGAATCTCGGCAATAAATTCTTGAACCTGCTCGACTCCGTTGATCGACAGAATCTTGTTTTCATAACGAATCGTATCTCCGGGGATGCCGATGACTCGCTTAATAAAGTATTCATCTTCGTGAGGCGGCACAAACACCATGACATCGCCATTTTTCGGCTCATCAACGGCGAACACCTTGGTACCAAAAACAGGCAACCGAACGCCATAGGCAAACTTATTCACAACGATAAAATCACCGACTTTCAACGTCGGGATCATGGATCCGGTAGGGATTTGAAAAGGCTCGATGAGAAATGAGCGCAAAACTAAAACCACCAGCAATACCGGAAAGAAGGATATGGCATACTCCACAACCACAGGCTCTTTCATGACTGCTTGTCGCGCCTCATCCATTGCTGGCGTCAGGTCGACTGATTGTGCATTCAACTGCGCCACATTACGCCGGCGTTTGGGTCGCAGCACCAAAATGTCAAATAACCAGATAACACCGGTTATGGCCGTCAACACTAATAGAAATAGTGGAAAATTAATACTCATCGATCGACCTTCAATACAGCCAAAAAAGCTTCCTGAGGGATTTCAACGCTACCCAGCTGTTTCATACGTTTCTTGCCTGCTTTCTGCTTCTCTAACAATTTTTTCTTGCGGGAAATATCACCGCCGTAACACTTAGCAGTAACATTTTTTCGCAAAGCCTTAACCGTTTCGCGAGCGACTATCTGGCCACCAATCGCCGCCTGAATCGCCACATCAAACATTTGCCGGGGAATCAACTCTTTCATCTTTTTAGTCAAGGCGAAGCCTTTACTGCGCGCCTCTTCTCGATGCACGATGAGTGACAAAGCATCCACCTTATCACCATTGATCAGCACATCCAGACGGTCGAGACGGGCTGCCTCAAATCGATCAAAGCTATAATCCAGCGAGGCGTAGCCGCGACTGCTCGACTTCAGGCGATCGAAGAAATCCAGAACCACCTCGTTGAGTGGGATATCGTAGGTCAAGGAGACTTGTTTACCCACAAACTGCATATCTTTTTGAACCCCACGACGCTCAACGCAGAGCTTGATGACACTACCCAGATACTCCGAGGGCACTAGGATATTCACTCGCGCAATAGGTTCCCGCATTTCCTCGATCGCTGAGGGATCGGGTAACTGGGAGGGGTTATCTACCTTGATGGTCTGTGCGTTTTTCAGCAACACCTCATAGACAACCGTTGGTGCCGAGGTTATCAGGTCAATATCGTATTCGCGTTCGAGCCGTTCCTGAATAATTTCCATATGCAGCATGCCGAGAAAGCCACAACGAAAACCGTTGCCTAGCGCATCCGAACTCTCTGGTTCGTAAACCAAAGAGGCATCGTTCAGAGTGAGTTTTTCCAATGCATCTCGAAAACTTTCAAAGTCATCAGCACTGACTGTAAACATACCGGCATAAACCTGCGGTTTGACCTTTTCGAACCCCGGTAAAGCTTTCACCTCAGGCGTCGAAGAAAGGACAATTGTATCGCCTACGGGGGCTCCCTTTACATCCTTAATGCCAGCGACCAGAAAGCCTACTTCACCGGCTTGCAACACCTTGGTCTCTTTGCGTTTCGGTGTGAAGATCCCCACCGAGTCAACCTGATGCACTTTTCCCAGAGACTTCAGAATGATTTTATCTTTGACTGCGATTTGACCTTGCATGACGCGAATCAGGGAAACAACACCCAGATAATTATCAAACCATGAATCAATGATCAGCGCTTGTGCTGGCAGATGACGAGCTTCTTTGGGCGCCGGAATGACCCGAACCAACTCCTCGAGTAACTCATGAATGCCGACTCCGGTTTTGGCACTAACCCGCAGCGCATCCGTTGCATCGATGCCAATAATCTCTTCGATTTCCTGGATCACAGTTTCCGGGTCCGATTGCGGCAAATCGATCTTATTCAGTACCGGCAACACCTCCAGTCCCTGCTCAATGGCAGTATAACAATTGGCCACAGATTGAGCTTCGACGCCTTGGGCGGCATCAACCACCAACAAAGCCCCTTCACAGGCTGCCAATGACCGCGAGACTTCATAACTGAAGTCCACATGCCCCGGCGTATCAATAAAGTTCAGTTGGTACTGATGACCATCATCCGCGTTATAGTAAAGCGTGACGCTCTGGGCTTTGATGGTAATACCGCGCTCACGCTCAATATCCATGGAGTCCAGCACCTGGGCGGCCATGTCACGCTGTTCCAGACCACCGCAGACCTGAATAAATCGATCAGCCAGCGTCGACTTGCCATGATCAATATGGGCAATGATAGAAAAATTTCGAATGTACTGCGTGTCGGCCAATTGTGCACAACGGCGTTATATGCCGCCTCAAAAACAAAGCGGTGAAGTCTAATGTATTCGCGGCTTATACGCCATGAACAACTTCTTCAGCCAGTGTTCTATCTAGGAACCTTGATTACCAGGAATTCTGGTCGTTGGTTACGTATAATTCGAACAGGTATGGCCACGTCACGGGGTAGCTTTTCAACCATCTGGCCAAAGCTTTTTGCTGACCCTACCCACTGGCTGTTAATGGTCGTGATGACATCGCCGCGACTCACACCGGCGACGCGCCCCGGCCCGTCTGCCACTCGCACCACCAGCAGACCCTTGTCGACACCTAATGCAGCCTGTTCATCCGCTGTAAGGTCGCGAACATCCAGGCCCAGGAGATTCGAGTTGTCGATGACGCCAGGACCGCCTGGCGCCTGAATATCAGCGACATCGAGCAGCCCGACCTTGATTTTCAGCGTCTTCCGCGCGCTGTCTCTGACAACCACCACGTCCACCTCTGACTCTGCCTGGGTTCGGCCAACGACGTGGGGCAAATCAGATGACAGATCGATGGGCTTACCATCAAAAGAAACAATAATATCCCCCTCTCGCAGGCCACCCTTGGACGCTGGACTGTTAGCAAAGACCTGAGTCACCAGGGCGCCGGCGGCTCGATCCATACCAAAAGACTCGGCCAGATCTCGATCGACTCGCTGAATCAAAACGCCCAACCAACCGCGGGCTACGGCACCCTTGTCCTTTAACTGCGCCACGACTTCCATGGCGACATCAATGGGTATAGCGAAAGATAGCCCCATAAAACCGCCAGAACGCGTGAATATTTGCGAGTTGATACCCACGACTTGACCCTTGAGATTAAACAAGGGACCACCGGAATTACCCGGGTTAATTGCCACATCAGTCTGGATAAATGGCACATAGTTGCCCTCAGCTTCCATGGGCAAACTGCGGCCCTTAGCACTGACAATACCTGCTGTGACAGAATACTCGAAACCAAAGGGTGAGCCGATCGCAACCACCCACTCACCCACTTCCAACTGCTCAGAGCTGCCCAGTTTGACCATCGGCAGATCCTCAGCATCTATCTTGAGCAGCGCCAGGTCTGACAGTTTATCTGAGCCCACTAAGGTCGCCATACGCTCACGACGATCACTCAAGGCCACCAGAATTTCACTGGCGTTTTCGACTACATGATTATTGGTTAAAATATAACCATCTTCAGAGATAATGAACCCCGAACCGGCAGACGGTCTAGGCGCATTTTGACGAGGTATATTTCCGAAGAAGCGGCGGAACAACTCTGGCACTTCTTCTTCATTGTAATTTTCGAACTGACGACTTGCAGCCTGCCGGGTCGCGGTGATATTCACTACCGCCGGCGCAGCCTGTTTGACGAGTTGCGTAAACTCGGGCAAAGCCGCCATGCTGACCAACGGCGACAGCATTACCAACAGTAACAACAAAACCGATCCAAGTGCGCGCTTGATCATTAATTTCCCGCCTTCTTAATATGAATTTTGTCGAATGTCTGTATTTGGCAAAAGAACAGTCCGATGCCGAACCCTAGTATAGCGCCAATCATCACTACGGAATCAGTCAAACTGATGATACTGGACAGGCTGACGCCCATTAAAAGACCAACTAACGGCAGGAGCAATGAGTGCCAAAGAATGTTCAGACGCTCGCCCGAATCAAGGCCGATAACAACTTGAGAGCTGTCTGCGACATCGTTCGGTATGACTCTCGG